>Ga0209103_1000013_pt1 | contig 50706 bp, 47 predicted proteins | sample 4C3metaG_FD_184152 | JGI IMG/M metagenome (GOLD analysis project Ga0209103, IMG submission 184152) | Freshwater bacterial and archeal communities from Indian Creek, Illinois, USA - 4C3 metaG (SPAdes) (version 2) | ecosystem: Environmental > Aquatic > Freshwater > Unclassified | place: USA...
GAGGCCACTGTACGACTGCACCACAGCAAGCATCATCAAGCCTACATTGATGGCTTGAACAAGGCGGAAGAAAAGCTTGACGAGGCGCGCACAAGTGGTGACTTTACTCTTATAAAGCACTGGCAACGTGAATTAGCTTTTCATGGCAGTGGCCACATCATGCACAAGCTTTTTTGGCTGACCATGTCGCCAACGGGCGGCGGAGAACCGACTGGCCATATCTTAAAACACATCAACGAGAGCTTTGGCAGCTTTGAGGCCTTTAAGAAGCAGTTCTCCGCCGCTGCAGCTGCAGTGGAGGGCAGTGGCTGGGCGCTCCTCGTCTACTCCTCGACCCTTCGCAACCTCTACATAACGACCATTGAAAAGCATCAAGACGTGGCACTAGTCGACGGTACTCCTCTCTTGACAGTCGACGTCTGGGAGCACGCCTACTATCTAAAGTTCCAAAATCGCCGCGCCGAGTGGATCTCCGCTTGGTGGAATGTCGTAAATTGGGACCATGTCAACCACTTGATTGAGCACTAGACCTTTAACCAAAAGAGCTGACCCCTGGGGCCAGCTCTTTTTACTGCGGTGAACCTATACCGTGACACAGACTTTAACGCCATAGCTACGGGCTAAAGCGCATAGTCCCGCCATGTATTCTTCGCTAGGCGTAGACATGGTGGGGAGTATCTCCTGCACACCGCGGGGGCGAAACTTAATCAACTTGTAGCGTATGCCGGGGTCAACGCTAATCAGCCGACTGGCACGGGCTACGGTGTCGCTGTTTCGCAGCAAATCGGGTACCACAACGGTGCGGATTTCATAGAGTTTTTTGTTGGCGATGGCATAGCACAGATTTTGCAAAACGAGCCTATTACTCTGTCCAGTCAATATCAGATGCTCATTTTCGTCCATGGATTTTATGTCAAGCATAAAAGCATCTACGTGACGGCTTAGCTGCTGAAAATCTTCGGGGGCGAGATGACCATTAGTATCCACGAAGACGTTAATCTCCTTACTCTTGAGCTCCTCGCATAGGGCGAGAAGGAAAGGGAGCTGTACTGTGCATTCGCCTCCGGATACAGTAACACCCCGTGTAAAGTCCCGATATTTGAGAATCTCGGCGACAAGATCCTGGTGTTCTTTCTCCACCACACCCGCCAACCCCTCCCCACTACCTGCCAGGGGCTGAGTTTCTGGGTTATGACAATAAAAACAATGAAAGTTGCAGCCCTGAAGAAAGACTGCAGTGCGATTACCAGGGCCATCTACACTGCTAAAGGGGATGATGCTGCGGCAGTAACCCTTCATTTAACTCTCCCCCGCCCAAACCTTTCTCTCTAGCACGCCCTGATTCTGTGCCGCCCCTTGGCCTAGCACTACTGCGCCGTTACGCACTTGTTCCCCTCGTGCTAGCGCTTCCATATCTGATCTCTTCACTAAATAACCGGTTATGCGCACCACATCCGAGTCAGACGAGTAGGCCGAGAAGTAGCGCAGGCCATTCTTAAACGCGCCCTGCAAAATGTCTAACACAAACGCTGGGTTGTTCTTAACGGTAGCGTCAAAGCTAAAGACATCGCCGATACCAGAGGGAAAGAACTTGTGAAACGGCGCCGAGTGCATGATGTGCTCAAACAATTCCGGCTCCTCCCCGATGGGGATGCGGCAGCCTGGCGACGAAGCGATGTCGGTATCTATGCCGACTTGGGCATGCAGCAAGTACTTGCCACCTGAGGCCAGCAAGTGCGGATTACTGCGCTCGGACACTAATCGTGCTACCTCTGCAACTACCGCTAACCCGAGTTGGTTGGCCTTCTCGCTGTGGCCAAATCTTTCGCCTTGGTGCAAAGGGCTCCCTAACAGCGTGTTGACGCATTCGGCCAGGCCCACTAAACCAAACATAGCAGTAAATTTCTCCTTCGCCAGTAGCCCCTCCCTGACAAGAAAATTGTTTGCGAAAAAGGATGACTTCTCGACCAAGAAACGCACTCTCTCATCCATGTAGTTCTGCATATGGCGCACGGCTGAGGGTAGCAGTGTGCCTATAAAGGCCTCGTAATTAGCCGCCTGACTCGCCAGCCTACTCAAATTAAGTCGGACCAATGTATAGCTGCCTCCACCAATTGGCAAACCATTGTAGCAAGAGGCTATAGCATAGTCGCCGTTAAAGTCACGCCGAAACATGGTATTATTGGCGAAGCTGGGCTTGGCCGTCAATAGCGCTGTTTCCACAGCATCAAGCGCCATCTCCTCACTGGTACTGGCATCGTACTTGAGGGTAAGATTTGGCACGGCGGTCTGAAGTTCGCGCTGCGCCCTAAGTATCATCCGACCAGCGATTGTCTCCTCCGGCCCCAAACTAGCATGGCAGAAGGAGTCGGTCAAGGTGCGATCGATGTGGAGCAAAAATCGCTTAATCGCTCTGTAGGATTCCTCATCCTCTGCGACAAAAGGATTAAGAAGAGTGTCTAAATTGCCTAGGTACACCGGAAAAGTAGTAATAGAAGGCACATGCTTGTAAAGAATAAGCAAGTTATGAAGGGCGTCCTCGAGGCTCTCAGGAGGAGATAACTCGAGATATTGGCTTCCCTGCCGCATGAATAGCGCGTAGTCGGGCACGATGTAGCGCGGTCTGTAGGGAGCATTCCCTTCTCCGAGGTCACAAATAACCCCTGCTTGGCGAAGTTCGCGCAACTCGCGCGGCATCTCTAACACATCAAGACTGTTTTCAGCAGATCGCGCCAGAGCAATTACTTTTTGCTGGTAGGTTAGGGCAGGATCGCTGATGATAGATAGGGCATTATTCATGGCCAAGCCTCCTCGGTTTTAGAGTTTGGTAATCACAATGGTCGATGATTAGGCAAGCAGCGCAGTCTGGCTTGCGGGCATGACAAACACGGCGTCCATGCCAAATCAGTAAGTGATGCGCCGCGATCCAGTTTTCGGGGCGTAGCTTGGCGCAAAGCTCCTGCTCCACTTTCTCTGGTGTCTGACCAGAAGATAACCCCAAGCGTCGCGCCAGGCGATAGACATGGGTGTCGACACCTAGCGCCGGGATATGGAAGGCCGTAGCGGCGACGACATTGGCTGTCTTTCGCCCCACCCCCGGCAAGGAGCGTAACTCCGCCACCGTAACTGGCACCTGACACTCATATTTTGCGCACAGCTCACGGCAACAGTTGACGATGTTCTTGGCCTTGTTGCGGTAAAGCCCGCAGGAGCGAATATCGCCTTCTAACTCAGGAAAGGTGGCCTCGACATAGTCGGAGGGATGCTTGTACTTGGCAAACAAGCCCTTGGTAATGACATTGACCCTCTTATCAGTACATTGGGCGGACAAAATAGTGGCAATGAGAAGTTCAAAAGGACTACTAAAGTTGAGCTCGCACTTAGCATGCGGGTAAAGCTCCCTCAGTAGTCCAAATATTTCAGATATCTTTGGGGACTCTACCATCTGCTGGCGAACATGACGACCAGTGCCGTAAGGGAAAAGCAGATGCTGACCAAGTACATGACCAACACCGTCTGCTTCTGACTAAGCCCTGCCTGTAATAGGCGGTGATGCGTATGCCCACGGTCGGCCACATAGATTGGCTTGCCACTTAGTAAGCGTCGCACAATATTGTACATCGTGTCAAAAATGGGTAATCCCAGAACAAGCATGGGCACTATCAGGCCCACTAAAGTGGCAGACTTAAAGGCACCCTCAACCGATACGGCCGCTAATACAAAACCGAGAAAGTACGCACCCCCGTCGCCGAGAAAAACCTTGGCAGGATTAAAGTTGTAACGCAGAAACGCTAAGGTGCCACCTACCAGCACCAATGAAACTAAGAGCGTCGTCGGCTGCCCCATAAAGTAGGCGATAATGCCCATGGTCAGAGCGGCGATATTCACTATGCCGCAGGCCAAGCCATCCAGCCCGTCCATAAAATTTATAATATTGGTAACAGCCACCACCCAAGTTACCGTCACAAGCCAACTCAAACCTGGCGCCAAAAAGATAAGTCCCCCCGAGAACGGATTAGAGAGAAATTCCACCTGCACTCCAGCCCCGTATAGCGCAGTCGCCGCCAAAATCTGCCCTAAGAACTTAGGCGCGGCGGGCATATCCCCCCCCCGACTCTTCACAAGGTCGTCAACAAAGCCCACCGCAAAGGCAATCGTACCGCCGAGCGACAAACCTAGCACCAAACCTCGATCTATAGGGAGGGCCCAAATCAAAAGAGAGATCCCCACCCACAACGCCGCCCCCACAAAAGGCATGGGACTCTCATGAACTTTGCGGGCTGTAGGTCGATCGACAATGCCGTACCTAACTGAAAAGCTGTAGAGACGAGGCATCATCGCCGTCACTGCGGCAAACGCCCCGCAAAGGGCTAAAACATACGCCAAGCTATTTCACCTCTTTGCCATGCTATAACTATCATAAATCGGCTCGACCAAGCTGTCTATACAAAAAAACAAGTTTATATTGGGGTGAGCGCAAAAGGTGACACCGTAATCGCTAACCATCCACTGCGCCGGCGTATTACTCTTTGCGGAAAGGCTCACCTAGGGCCGCAGGGGCGGTTGCTCGCCCGACAAACCCGGCCAAGACAACCATGGTGAACACATAGGGGACAGCCTGGATAAGCTGACTAGGTATGCCGCCACCCTGCAGGCGCATTTGCAGAGCCTCAGAGAAACCAAACAACAGGGAGGCTGCAAGCGCACCGAGCGGATGCCATTTGCCGAAAATCATGGCCGCTAAGGCGATAAAGCCGCGCCCAGCCGTCATATCGCGCACGAACACGCTTAGAGTGCCGATGGAGAGATGGGCTCCTGCCATCCCCGCCAGCATACCACTCAGGATCACGCAGGCGTACCTGATGCCGATGACATTAATGCCTACCGTTGCGGCAGCTTTAGGATGCTCGCCCACCGCACGAATACGCAGCCCCCAGGGGGTGCGATACAAGACCACGAAAGAAACGATCACGAGGATGGGAGCTAGATAAACCAAGGGCGTGAAAGGACCTATATTGGGTAATCTGGTTACCGCGGGACTAGTGCCAGCGGTTCCGAAAAAAACGTGCATCATAAACACTGTAAGGCCAGCTGCCAGCATATTTATCGCGACGCCGCTGACAACTTGATTAGCCCGGTATTTAATGCTTACCACCGCAAAGATAAAAGCCATGACACCGCCGGTAAGAATGGCCGCCAGTACGCCTAGCCAGGGGTTCCCAGTGTAATAAGCCATAACTACGGCTGCAAAAGCCCCGGTCAGCATCTTGCCTTCTAGGGCGATGTTGACCACGCCAGACCTCTCCGCGAATATTCCCCCCAGCGCCGCCAAGACTAGCGGTGTAGCTGACCGCAATGTAGCCATCAAGAGAGTGATATCCAAAACCGTCCCCATGCTAGGCTGCTCCCTTCTTCTTGGGCAGAATAATGGCGCGCACAATTTGGTCGGCTGCCACAAAAAAGATAATGGTCGCTTGCAACACCACTACGATGTCAGACGGCACATCGGTGGCAAAGCTAAGCCACACGCCTCCGCTCGAAAGAGCCCCAAAGAGGAGGGCTGCCAAGATGACCCCGACTGGATGATTGCGTCCGAGTAGAGCTACAGCGATACCTTCAAAACCAAACCCGGGTGAAAACCCAAGCGCTAATGTTCTATCAAAGCCGAGAATGCGCTCGGCACCAGCCAAGCCGGCTAGCAAGCCCGAAAGCACCATGGCCAAGATAATGCGATTAGGAACATTAATGCCGGCATATTCTGCCGCCTTAGCGTTTAGGCCCACCGCCCTAATTTCGTAACCGGTAGTAGTTCTCCAGAGAAGATAGTACAAGGCAACTGCCGCTAGCAATGCTAAGATAAAGCCTAAATTGAGACGAGCAGTAATACCCGGAATAAAGTCACTAAAGCGGGCCAGCATCGCCGAACTCAAAATGGGGGGGGTCTTAGGTATCATCTCGCCTGGCGCGCGAAGAACCTCGACTACAATGTAGGCCAACAGGGCATTGGCGATAAAGTTCATCATAATGGTATTAATAACTTCGTGAATGCCCCGCTTAGCTTTGAGCAAAGCAGGGATGAGCGCCCAAAGGCCCCCGCCGAGAACCGCGGCCCCAATGGTCAATGGCAAATGCACGTAACTTGGCAGACCCTGAAATCTACTGCCAACTACGGCTGCGGCCAACGCACCCATCAGCATCTGCCCCTCCACGCCAATGTTAAAAAGACCAGCTTTGAAGGGAAGTGCTACGGCTAGTCCGGTGATAATAATCGGCGTTGCCCGGGTGAGAGTACCTAGGAAACGGTTCAGCCCACCAAAGGCACCATAAAATAGTGCCGCGTAGGCACGCAGTGGATTCTCACCCAAGGTCAATATAATGACCGCGCCTACCAACAAACCGAGCAGTATGGCTCCTAGGGGAACCACTATCTCCTGTAGGCCCGACTTCTTTTCTTCTTTACTTGTCATCGATGGGTCTCCTCTCATCCAACTGGTGCTGCGGCTCAGGTCGAATCCCCGCCATCATGAGGCCGAGGTCTTCCTCCGTGACTTCCCTGCTGTTCATAATGCCCATTATCTGTCCCTCATACATAACAGCCACTCGATCACTAAGCGACAGAACCTCTGACAACTCAGGCGAAACAAGGAGTACCGCTTTACCAGCATCGCGATGGGCGACAATACGGCGGTGAATAAACTCGATAGCGCCGATATCTACCCCGCGCGAGGGCTGAGAGGCAATCAATAAGTCCGGATTCTGATGCATTTCGCGGGCAATGATCACTTTTTGCTGATTTCCTCCAGAAAGGGAGCGCACCATTGTTTCCGCATGGGGAGTTCGGATATCAAATTCTTCGATCATTTTGTTAGCATGGTTCGCTATGGCACTCAAGTTTAAGAGCCCATGCTCGGCAAAAGGAGGGCGGTAATGAAAACCAAATATCAGGTTTTCTTCTACCGAAAAGTCTAACTCCAGTCCGCGCTTCTGCCTGTCTTCAGGAATGTGGCCAACTTTATGTTCCTTAATTTGGCGTGCGGTGAATTGTGTGACCTCGGTTGCTCCCAAGCGCACTGAACCGCTAGAGGCACGGCGCAACCCCGTTAGGACTTCGACCAATTCAGTCTGGCCATTGCCCTCGACACCGGCAACGCCTAAAATCTCGCCCGCCCTAATCGTAAAACTCACATTATCAAGCAACTTTTCGCCCGTTTCGTCTTTGGTTACGAGGTCTTTTACCGTTAACACAGCATCGCCGAGAGTGGCAGCTTGCTTCTCCACCTGTAGTAGCACATGACGCCCTACCATCAAGTTGGCCAGCTCAGCGGGCGAAGTATTCTTGGTCTCTACCGTGCCCATGACCTTGCCTCTGCGCATTACTGTCACGCGCTGACTGGTAGCCATGACTTCATTAAGCTTGTGCGAGATGAAAATAATACTTTTCCCCTGTGCAGTCAGGTTCTGCATAATGGAGTATAGCTCCCTGATCTCTTGCGGATTCAACACTGCGGTGGGCTCGTCAAGGACGATAATTTCTGCTCCGCGGTAAAGAATTTTAAGAATTTCTACCCGTTGTTGTACCCCGACGGGCAACTCCTCGATGGTTGCGTCTGGCTTTACGCGGAGGCCATAACGTTGCGACACCTCGGATACGGACCGGCGCGCCTTAGCGAGGTCTAAGAATACACCTTGCCGCGGCTCTGCCCCCAGCACGATGTTTTCGGCAACGGTAAAAGGGTTCACCAGCATAAAATGCTGGTGAACCATTCCTATACCTTGAGCAATAGCATGATTTGGGTTCAGAATTTTAACTGGCTCGCCCTTGATAAATATCTGCCCCTCGTCCGGTTGGTACAGGCCAAAGAGAATATTCATCAAAGTAGACTTGCCAGCACCATTTTCCCCGATGATGGCCAGAATCTCCCCAGGATACAGGCTAATGCTGACATTATCACTGGCTAGAACTCCTGGGAATCGTTTAGTTATCTGCCGCATTTCTAAAATGGGTTGCATGGTAAATTCCTCTCCCGCGTCTAAATTACTCTGAACGTACTACAATCCTGCCGTCTGCAATCTGCGCAGATAGATCGGCAATCAGTTGCCGCACATCAGCCGGAATAGCGTCCTTCATGGCTTGAATCAAGGCGATTTGTGCCGCGTCATTATTGAGGGCGGCCTTCTCGACATCGGTGACTGTAGCGAGGTCAGTGAGGCCAACGCCGCCTTCTTTAACACCAAAAACATTAGCGCCGGCGGTAAATGTGCCTTCCTTGGTGGACTTAATGGCGTCAAAGACGACGACGTCAACACGCTTCAACATACTGGCGAGAATGGTGCCTGGTTTTACCCAGTTTTGATTGGAGTCTACACCGATGGCTTGAACTCCCTTTTCAGCTGCTGCCTCGAAAACACCTTGGCCACTGCCACCAGAGGCATGATAGACGATGTCTGCGCCCTGCGCGATTTGCGACAAGGCAAGTTCCTTGCCGCGCACAGGGTCTCTGAAAGCAGCACCTGTGGTGCCAATGTAGGCAGCTTGTACGGTTACATTTCTATTGCGCAGTGTGTTGACGTGCTCAACACCATGCATATACCCAACCTTGAACCTCGTAATAAGGGGAATTTGCATCCCGCCTACGAAACCAACATTGTTCGTTGTGGTCAACATATTGGCCAAGGCCCCCGCCAAGAATGAACCTTCGTGCTCCCTAAATTGCAAGGACTTTACATTCGGCAAATCATAAATGTGTCCACAACAGCCCACTTTTGCTCAGGGAACTCTTTGGCGACCTTTGTAATCGCGTCGTTTTGCAAGAAGCCTACGCCAATAATTAGGTCCATCTTCTCTTGGGCAAAGAGACGGTGGAATTCTTCCATTTGCGGTACTTCTGTTGGCTCTTGGTAACTGAACTCGATGCCGAGCTCGGCTACAGCTTTCTCTAAACCAGCGATGGCAGCGTCATTAAATGAATTGTCTCCCCTACCACCTGTCGAGAGAACTACACCCACTCTAAAGGCAACGGGTTCTGGCTCTGGCTCGCGCAGCATTCCTGGCAAGATAAAGGCCAAGGCAACGATGAGGACGAGGGCAACGACTGCGGCTACTAGTAACTTGGTGTTTCCTTTTTGCACTTTTACTCCTCCTTATATTATATCTATATGTCCCGGCAAGTTGATGACATCGGCGCCCAGTAAAGAATCATTTGCGCGCCCATGTCTATGTGCGGGACTATATATCAATGTCCCTATCACTACGATAATAATTGAACTCGTGCCCTCTGTCAAAGTATTTTTCGCCGAACACTTCGCGGCAAGCACCGGAACACGGGCAGAAAGAGGGGCAATAGTACTATACCCTCATCCCTAGCGCGTTAGCGCACGCGTATGACCACTTCTTGGAATCTAGTGGCTAAAGCTTGTCTCATTGCGAGGAGTGCGGCTTGATTGGGCGGGGTAAACGATCTTCCGCTCAAGGTAGTTTGGGCGGGGTTTACCGCCTGCAGGGCAAAAGTTCTGCCCTCGCCCACAAAGTCCGCGATAGCTTCTATATCTGCTATGTTCACAAGCTCTGTCGACAAAGTAGTGCGAAATTCGTAGGGAACCCCCGCAGACTTAATGAGTTCGATGGAGGCCGTAAGGCGCCGCAAGTTAAGAGGGCCTACACCACAGGTAGTGGCGTATTTTTGCGGGCTATTTTTCACATCCATCGCTACATAGTCGAGCAGTCCCTCCTGGAATAGTTCCTTTAAGACCTCTGGTTGATAACCATTGGTGTCGAGCTTGACAAGGTAGCCCATGGACTTTACTTTGCGGAGAAAGTTGGCGAGAAAAGGGGCGAGCGTCGGCTCCCCCCCACTTACACACACGCCATCGAGTATTTTTCGCCGTCGTCGGAGAAAGTCAAAAACTTGCTCCCACGAAATGACAGGGGTTGTTTTTTCGACTAGCGAAACATTGTAACAGTAGGGACAGCGAAAGCTACACCCGCCGACGAACAAGACACAAGCGATTTTCTTAGGAAAGTCTATAACGCTTGTTTTCTGTAGGCCGCGAAAAAAGCTCTCCTCCTCAGTCATTGGCTGCGCTTGGTTCACAAAGCACATACTCAAGGCGGTCCCTAAACTCCTCTTTTTTGCCGAGGTTCCAATTTTGCACAGGGCGATGGAAGCCCACTACCCGCGTCCAAATCTCGGTTTTACCTCCGCATACGGGACAAGCAGCGTGCTCTCCCCGCTGATAACCATGTTCCTGGCAAACAGAAAATGTCGGCGAAACAGTGAAGTAGGGGATGCGGTAGTTTTCCATGACTTTGCGCACTAGCTGTTTACAGGCCGCAACGTCTTCAATTGACTCGCCTAAGAAACCATGAAAGACAGTCCCTCCTGTGTAGCGAATCTGCAATTCCTCTTGTAAATCAAGGGCGTCAAACATGTCGTCGGTGTGATCGACGGCAAGTTGTGTCGAGTTGGTGTAATATGGCTCTCTCTTGCCAGGAATAACCATGGCGGCATAGGCCGCGCGATCTAGTCTTGCCAAGCGATAGGCCGTTCCCTCGGCAGGGGTTGCCTCCAGATTAAACAAATCTCCCGTCTCTTGCTGGTAATCTACTAAGGCACTACGCATATGCTCTAACACTTTAATGGCAAAGGCCTGTCCCCGCGGCGTGGCTATGCTCTCGCCTGGGCCGAAGAGATTGATGATGGCCTCATTCATGCCATTGATGCCAATGGTATTAAAGTGATTTTTCCAGTATTCGTTGAAGCGCTCTTTCACGGCTTGCAGATAAAAACGACTATAGGGATACAGACCCAGGTCGGTGTTTTTTTCGAGAACCTTGCGCTTAATATCAAGTGAAGACTTAGCGAGGTCCATCAGTCGCTGCAACCGAAGCAAGAATTCTTCTTCCGTGCTGGCCAAGAAGCCAAGGCGCGCCATGTTAATGGTGACAACGCCAATAGATCCGGTGAGTGGGTTGGCACCAAAGAGACCGCCGCCACGCTTACGCAACTCACGGTTATCGAGGCGCAAACGGCAGCACATACTACGGGCATCTTCTGGCGACATATCGCTGTTAACGAAATTAGCAAAGTAGGGTATACCGTAGCGTGCAGTCATTTCTATTACAGCATCTACCACCGGGCTGTCCCACTGAAATTCCTTGGTGACATTGTAGGTAGGTATGGGAAAGGTAAAGATGCGACCGCTGGCATCACCCTTCATCATTACATCGCAAAACGCGATGTTAATCATATCCATCTCGACTTGAAAATCTTTATATACAGCATCCTGCGGCTCGCCGCCAATAATTACTGGCTGCTCGGCCAAAGTAGCCGGGCAGACTATATCCATGGTCAGGTTGACAAAAGGTGTCTGAAAGCCTACCCGCGTCGGAACATTGAGGTTGTAGACAAACTCTTGAATGCCTTGCCTTACTTCTTTGTAGGATAGCTTATCATGCCGGACAAAGGGCGCTAAGTAGGTATCAAAGGAGCTGACTGCCTGCGCTCCTGCCGCCTCGCCTTGCAGGGTATAGAAGAAATTTACGAGTTGCCCAATAGCTGTGCGAAAATGGCGCGGTGGCGCAGATGCCACTTTGCCGGGCACACCTCTAAATCCTAGCTTTAGCAAATCCTCAAAACTCCAGCCGCAACAGTAGGGCGCCAGTAGCCCTAGATCATGCAGATGAAAATCGCCCCCGGTATGAGCATCGCGAATTTCGGGGGGGTATAGCTGGTGCAGCCAGTAACCCTTGGTCACCTCCGCAATGACATGGTTATTAAGCCCCTGCAAAGAAAAATCCATGTTGGAGTTTTCATTGACCCGCCAGTCTTCGCGCGTGACGTAGTCTAGGACTAATTTCTGCGCATCCACAAAGGACTTCTTGTTGTGACGAATGTCTTCATGCTGCAGGCGGTAGCGGATGTAGCGCTTGGCAGTCTGCCGCTCGCCTACTTCCATCAATGTATCTTCAACGGTATCCTGCACCTCTTCCACAGTGAGGTGGCCGTTCTCCAGCTGCCTTTTCTGCAAGACATACAGGGTCCGGTCTGATATCACTTCCGCCAATTTACGGAGCTCACCTTTAGCTCTATCCGCATAATTAGCGATCAACGCCTTGTGTATGGCCAGAGTAATCTTCTCTTGTCTAAACTCTACGAGCGAGCCGTCTCTCTTTTTTATCTGTCGGAACATAGTCTGCCGAGCCTCCTCACACTACTACCAATAGGGTATGTACATTATACTACATACTATATGTTGTGGTAGGTGGCTTTTGCACATTTAATATTTGAGCCATTTGCTGTTAGAAGGCTACTTTTTCCCAGGGCAATCGGGCCATCAAGAGGCTCACAAATGCTTCTAAACCTAGACGATCGGCCTCCGTAAATCGCGCTTTGCTGGGGCTGTCGATATCGAGAACGCCATAGAGATGCCCCTCTTTTACCAAGGGAATGACTATCTCCGACTGCGAAGCTCCATCACAAGCAATATGCCCTGGGAAGACGTGCACATCGGGCACAACAACCGTCTCCCGCCGCAAGGCCGCCGTGCCACATACTCCATGCCCCACGGCAATGCTGCCACACGCCGGCTTCCCTTGAAACGGCCCGAGTACGAGGAGGTCATTTTTGAGCAGGTAGAAGCCAACCCAGTTTATGTCACACATTTGATGGCCTAGCAGGGCAGCCGCGTTACTCAAGGCGGGGAGCCACTCATCTTCGTACATAATGAGCTGCAGCAACTCCCGATTAACAGCCTGATAAAAATCCTGAAGATTATCCTGCGAAAATTTTTCGGCGCGGTACATTCCTCATCACCTTTCCTTGGTCCAAATTTTTAGGCTCTGCTTCTGGCAGCAGCAAAAATCGCACAATGCCTACTTGGCTGCAGGCCGGGCAAGAATTGATAGCCTTAGGCACAATCACTTTATCGCTAAGTATCACCGTAGCCTTACAATGCTCCGATTTTAGCAAAGAGAGCCGCCCATGGGCTGCTCTCTTTTTACATGCGATCGTGAACAAGGGACTTAAACCGTGACAAATCCTTGCTGCCCTTATGCCCCAGCCTTTCATTGCCTTTGGCACCAGCAAAAATACGCTGACGCAAAGCAGCTGCAGCCACCGCGCGGACAGCTACCCCGCGTAGGAGCAGGGCCTTGTCTTGGGGAAAGGCAGCGCTGGGCCAATAATAACCCTTGTCAAAGAGGTCATCATACGTGATGACCTGCTCATGTTCGTCAACCCAGAGTAGCGTCCAACCGATGTAGAGGCGCCCTCGCACCGCCGCAAAAGAATTAGGCATGCAATCGACAATGTCAAAGCCAGCCTCGGTGAGGAGTATGCGCACCTGAGGTGCATCTTCGGCAAAAATATAGAAAATGATCTCTCCCCGATCTCTTTGGTCAAGGGTGTCATGCGCCTCTTGGGCCCACCCACCTCCGAGCCACGCTCGGACATTGGCCATATCCAAAAGTTCGCTGACTTTTATGATGGCGCTGGCCTGCCGAGCGCTTCGCTTCACTTCCATACCGAGGCCTCCCGCTCCGTTTATAGCCCCATGCTCTTTTCCATATCTGGATAATATGCTATGTCGTCAGGACCGGCAAGTGCCTGCCGCAATTCCTCCTCAACGAGCAGTGCGGCCTTTACGACCGCAGGGTCAAATTGTGTACCGCTGCAAGACTGAATTATGACGAGTGCTTCGCTCACGGTCCCAGCCGCACGGTAGGGGCGGTCGGAAGTTATGGCGTCGAAGGTATCAGCCACTGCCACAATGCGTGCCCCCAGAGGAATGGCGTCTCCCAAGCACAAGCCCGGATAAGCAGGGTAACGTTGATTCTTATCACCATCCCAGCGCTCATGATGGTAGAGCACAATCTCCCGCACGGCATCATAACCTTCGATATTGCGCAGAATATTATTCCCAATTTCGGGATGAAAACGCATCTGCCGGTACTCTTCCGCCGACAAGACCTCCGTTTTAGCTAAAATGGCGTCCGCTACACCCACCTTGCCAATATCGTGCATCAATGCACCTAAGTATAAAGTAAACAACTCTTTTTCTCGCAAACCCATCTGCTTGCCGACTATGTAGGCTACGCGCGCCACCCTTTGGCTGTGATTGCCCGTGTTAAAGTCCTTAATCTCAATAGTCACACCCAGTGCGCGCGCGGCATTAAGGAGCATTTTGCCGAGTTTGTGCTGCTCATGCGATAGCAACTTGTTCGCTTGCATAAGTTCTGCCGTTTTACGCATCACTTGCCGATCTAAGTAAATTCCTAGCACCAGCAGCCCCAGCCCCAAAGTTGCCAGACCCACTGCCCCCGCCAGTATTGGAACTAAGGGCGACTCACGCCTAACTTCCATCATGGGACCGAACCAGCGGGCATGCAGATTGGCCAATGCACCGGACGCCTCCAGCTTCAACAAACCCTTATTCAATATCGAAACCAGTCGTTCATCGCTGTGGAGCGAAACAGCCATGGCGTATTCCCCTGTGGTCCCTTGCAAGGGGTGCACGGCCCACCTGTACATGCCGCGAAAGCCGACGAAAAATCTCGCCACCCAGTACTGTTCTACCCACGCGTCAACGCTTCCTTGCACCAGGAGCTGAAGCCCTGCTTCCGGGTAGGGTACCCCCACCGCCCATACTCCTTGCGCCCGCAATGCTTCGTAGGTAGCAGAGCTCTTTTGTGCAGCCACGCGCAGTCCACCAAGGTCTTGCAGCCCCCGCAGTTCACTCTCTCGCGGCACAATCAGAGCATGAAAAGTATCGTGATAAGGTATCGTGAAGTTATATAGCTCTGTGCGCTCGGGTGATACTCTCATCCCGGTGATAAAATCGCCCTCGCCACGCGCGAGCTTAGCCCGCATATCGACCCAAGGCCCCTGCGTGTGGGCAATATTTACACCGAGCACTCTCTCTAACTCCAAGACTAGGTCGCGTTCAAAACCGGCGAGACGTCCTTCGCTCGCATAAGAAAATGGCGGGAAGTTGTCGTCCCCTAGGGCCAGCAGGGTGCCGCGCTCTGCCAAATAAGCCTTCTCCTCGCGCGTCAGAGTGTACTCTAGGCTAGGAAAGAGCATAGGCGCACCCACAGCGGCCAAGAGCAAAAGCAACAACACATAGAGGACCATATATATTTTTATCAAGCGCATATTATAGGCGTCCTCCTCAATCGTCCGTTGTCGTGGCCCAAGCCTTCGACTTCTATTCAACACGGGCGCTCTGTTTTCCTCTACTGCGGGTTGTACTTGCCGATAATGGCTTCCCCCACCCTGACACCATCGACAGCAGCCGACATAATGCCCCCGGCATAACCAGCGCCCTCGCCGCTAGGATAAAGCCCCTTGATATTGCTCTCGAACCCCCCGTCACGCAGTATGCGCACCGGTGAAGAGCTACGCGTCTCCACCCCAGTCAGTAGGGCCTCAGCATGGGCAAAGCCTTTTATTTTGCGGTCAAAATTTACCAGTGCCTCCTGCATGGCCTCGACCACAAAGGCAGGCAAGCAGCTATTTAGGTCTGCCCCCTGAACCCCAGGGAGGTATGTCGGTTGCACCTGCCCCCACTGCCTAGTCTGGCGACCGCGCAAGAAATCACCCACAGTCTGGACTGGCGCGCGGTAATCCCTGCCGCCTTGCATAAAGGCCGTTTCTTCCCAATGCCGCTGAAAAGCCACGCCGGCGAGCGGATGCCTGTCAAAAAAGTCCTCCGGCGTCACCCCGACCAAGAGCGCACTGTTGGCATTAGGGCGATTGCGAGCCTGCTCACTCATGCCATTAGTAACCACGCCCCCTAGTTCTGAGGCCGCCGCCACCACTGACCCGCCTGGGCACATACAGAAGGTATAGGCCGCGCGCCCGCTTCTGCTCGTATGAGCAAGTTTGTACTCAGCGGGCCCCAAGCTAGGATGACCGGCAAAAGAACCATACTGCGCCTCGTTGATAAGCACTTGCGCATGTTCAATTCTCGCCCCGATGGCAAAGGCCTTGGGTACGATATCTATACCGCGATTAAGGAGCATGGCAAAAGTATCGCGGGCACTGTGCCCGACTGCCAGCACGACAGCCGGGGTGGCAACAGTGTCTTTACCATTGACAACTACTCCCCTTACCGCGCCGCGGTCCACCAGTATGTCGGTAACTGTCGCGCCAAAGCAAACTTCGCCCCCTAGAGCCTCAATCCGCCCTCTGAGCTGCTTGACCACCCCCCGCAGAACATCCGTGCCGACATGGGGCTTGTGTACATACAAAATTTCTGCTGGCGCACCGGCGGCCACCAAGTCTAGGAGAACTTTTCGGCAGCGGGGGTCACGAATGGTGGTTGTCAACTTGCCGTCCGAAAAAGTGCCAGCGCCGCCCTCACCAAACTGCACATTACTACCGGTGTCAAGCTCCCCCCTCTGCCAAAACGCCGCCACTTTGGCCGTACGGTCATCGACACTTTGCCCCCTCTCTAGGAGCAGGGGCCGAAAGCCCCTCTCTGCCAAGAGCAGGGCCGCAAACATTCCAGCCGGACCAGCCCCGACAATGACCGGTCTGTCAGAGAGGAGCATTGAGCCGGCGGATACTGGACGGTACTCTTCGTTAGGCGTCAAAGCCACGTCTTCGTGGTGGAGCTGGCGCAAGTAGTGGGCTTCATTATCTACCTCCACATCTACAACATACACAAATTGTATATTGCGCTTATCACGTGCGTCGACAGATTCTCGGTGTATTCTCCAGGCACGGAGCGCTGCCTTCGGTAGGCCTAACTTCTTCTGCACTGCACTCTGCACCGCTCCCCTTTGCTCTAGAGGTAATTTTATGTTAGAAATTCTTATCATCGCTAAGCCCTCCCTAGTTTCTCCGGCAGCCTGAGTGGCACAGCAAGCATAGCGCGGAAACGTTTTGCCAATGCTCTTAATGCTTAAAGGACTTTGTTGAAATTTGTCGAAAGATGCTATACTGTCGCTATCGAGGAGGACTTGTGTGGAAAACCCAAAAAACTGTTTTGCTACCCTGAAAGAGGCCATAAATCATGTGCCTGACGCCGTCATTGCCATAGATACCGACGGGAAGATCACATTGTGGAACCCCGCGGCAGAACAACTCACCGGTCTCACCCGTGAAACAGTGCTAGGCCAAGGCTATGAAGTTTTTGCTTTGGATTTTTACCCGCCAGAGAGTCTCCGTCAACAGTATGACGAACTGAAACGCACCACGGCCCTGCTAGAGACAGCGCACAGTCAAATGTTAGCTGTGATCGAACACTTACCGGATGCGGCCTTTGTCATCGATCGCGACAAGAAAGTTATCGCCTGGAACAAGGCCATGGAGCACTATTCCAGTGTGCCCAAGGACAAAGTCCTGGGCACAGCGGATTATGCCACTGCCATTTACCAGCCGCCAAGCCCAATGTTGATTGATTTTGTCGGGCGACCGGAAGAAGAAGCGCAAGCCCACTACGGCGAGTTCTTCCGCAGAGCCGAGAACGGCGTTCTTTACACTGAAGGAGTACAGCCAAATGTTTACGGTGGTAAGTCTGCCTATGTGGCCGTTATGGCTGCTCCGCTACTTGATACGGCGGGAAACATGGTGGGCGCAATTGAGTCCATCCATGACCTCACCCTAATGCGCGAAAAAGACGACAACCTGCGGGCGAGCGAAGGGCTGCTTCGCGAAATCACAAATCACATGAGTGACCTGCTGTGTAAAATATCCCGCACTGGAATCGTCGAATATGTCAGCCCTTCTTTTCTCGCGGCCGCGGGGGTCTCACCTTCGGACATTATCGGCAAGCATTACGCAAGCACCATCCATCCGGATGATATCCCCGTGTTGAGGCAAATTGGTTTAGATATGTATTCTCCCGACACCCCAGACAGCAGGCGTATCCAATTTCGTGCCCGCAGTGTGCAGGGCCACTATCGATCGCTGGATGGTCAGGGCAGCGTCATTCGCGACAGTACCGGCGGGGCAACGGGGACAGTATACGTTCTGCGCGATGTGACGGAGCAAAAGGCCTATGAAGAGCGCCTAGAGTACCTCAGACGACGCGACACCTTGACCGGCTGCTTCAATCGCAGTTACTTTGAAGAACTGCTCGATGGGTATTATGACGCGGCCTTTTTTCCGCTCGCCATCATTGTTGTAGACCTCGATGGCCTTAAAACTATAAATACTAGTCGCGGACATCACCTAGGGGATATGCTCTTGCAGGCCATGGTCAGTGTAGTGGACGAATGCCTCGCTCCGGAACATTTTCTGGCGCGCGTGGGTGGCGATGAACTGGCGATTATTCTACCCAACTCCACCCAAGCTGAGACCCAAGCAATTTGCAGCGCCATCGATACGCGCGTCACCGCTTACAACTTGCAATTCCCAGCTCTCCCCTTAAGCCTCTCTCTGGGCTACGCCCTGAGTGAAACGGTGACCCCTATCAAAGCGCTGTTCGAACTCGCCGACACGGTCATGAATCGCAAAAAACTTACCCATCGCCAAAGCAATCGCAGTTCACTCGTGCAGACGATGATGAAGGCTCTTGAATCACGAGACTACCTCACCGAAGGTCATGCCGACAGACTGCAAGACTTGGTGACGGCCTTGGCTAAGGGCTTGCATTTATGCACTTCCACCATTACTGAGTTAAGACTCTTGGCGCAATTTCATGATATTGGCAAAATTGGCGTGCCGGACAGGGTGTTGTTTAAGCCCGACAGGCTTACTCCGGACGAAATGAGGGAAATGCGCCTCCACTCCGAGATAGGGGCCCGCATTGCGCAAGCCTCGCCCGACCTCGCCCCTATCGCCGATTGGATTCTTAAACACCACGAATGGTGGAACGGTGCCGGCTACCCACTAGGGCTCCGCGGCGAGGAGATACCCATTGAGTGCCGCATCTTATCTATTGCCGACGCCTATGATGCCATGACTAACAACAGACCGTATCGGCGTGCCATGTCACACGATTTAGCCATTAAGGAGCTTCGCCGTTCTGCTGGGGAGCAGTTTGACGCACAACTTGTACATCTCTTTACAGCCCTGCTGGAACAAAGCAGGGGAACATTTCTTGTCGAGCAGTAGCCTAGTTTTAGCCCAGTTGACGTGCAAAGGCCTTGGCCTGATTTACGCTCTCGGTGACAAATCTGCTGCCCATGCGGACTCCTAGTTCGCCAACGACATCGCCAAGCGAGATGTCGCGCATGTCATGCAGTGCTCCTCCTACGCCGCCCCCATAGGTGCAAAATACATAGATTTTCTTCCCCTTGACCGCCTCCGACTTGAGGAAGGTGCGAATGGGCGGGACCATGGTGCCAGCCCAGACAGGGGTGCCCACGAACAACACGTCGTAGGCAGCATAGTCTACAATGCCTCTCTCTAACTCCGGCTCCGACTTAAATACTGCCTCGATGCCGCCTCTAAGATAAAGCCAAGCCCCGCGCAGGGGGTATTGCCGCACCGGCACCAACTCGTTAAAATCAGCGCCTGCTTCTTTGGCGATAGTCTTGGCGATAAGGCGAGTATTGCCCGTCAAAGAAAAACATACAACTAGCTTCGCCACAGCGATCATTACCCCTCTCCACTCTTTCATACCTAGTCTACCAAAAAGAGACCAGCTCTGAATAGCGCGTCGACCTCGTCGCTATGAAAGTTACGCAGAGTGATGCGCAGAGCAGGAAACTAGACTAGCTGTGTCTAAAGGATACTAGTAAATTTGTCATTACCCTTATTACTTTCGGCACAGGGTTAGGAAACGGAGGCACATAACTAATGTTTGGATTTCGTAAAGGGACACAGAGTTCCGACGCACCACGTGTTACCTCAAATCGCGGTATAAGCTTGCTCAAGCGAAACCAGCGGTGCATATCGAACAAAATTGCCAAAAACATGGCTGGCATAGTCGATGTGACAGACAATCTTCTTGAAATGACCGACACTATCGGCAACTACACGCAAATTCAAATGTCCTCCATTGGTAAAGTAGTCGATGAAATCACGAGCTACTCGGCTTACACCGAAGAAGTATTGGCTAACACCGAGAGCTCCATGCAGCTTTCTCGCCAGACCATGGGCGTGGTGGACGAGGGCCATAAGACGGTCGACAAGTCTCTCATGGCCATGCGCGACATCGAGGCTGCTGTGTCTGAGGCACGTGAAGTCGCGGCTGTCCTGGCGGAAAGAGCTGCCGCCATTAACAATATGCTGGAGGTCATTAAGGATATAGCCGACACTACCCGCCTACTATCCCTCAATGCGGCCATTGAGGCAGCGCGCGCTGGGGATGCCGGTCGTGGTTTTGCTGTCGTGGCGAAAGAAGTCAAACGCCTGTCTGAGCGCAGCGTTGACTCCGTCAATGACATCTATAAAACCATTCAACAGATCACCAACAGCGTTGACAAGACGCAGAAGGCCTTGTCTGTTATCTTAGACAGGGTGGGCATGGGCACCTCAGCAGCCACAGACACCACCAAGGCTTTTCAAGCCGTGCTGGAATCTGTGCAAAGCAGCAACCGGGCCTTTTCAGAAATTAGTGGCGCCGTTTCCACGCAGACTTCAAGTCTAGAGAAAATTGTCGCTTCTACCGAAGAAATGAGCCACACTTTTGACAAACTCATGGCCATCGTCGAGACTACCGCGGTCTATGCCCATTTCACTAAGAATACCGTAGTAGCCATGGAGAACACTTCATCGGAGCTGGTGGCCATATCCACTAAGCTCTTGGCGGAAGTGCCCCACGCCGAAGCGGCTAGTTCATTAACCATTAATTTACCCTACGAGCCGTCGACATTTGACCCTCACCTGACCTCGGAGTTTTATGGGGCGCAGCTTTTGTCAAATGTTCACCTCGGGTTACTAGGGAGCGATGACCAAGAGCGCATCACGCCAGGTCTTGCGAGCAAATGGCATTTTGAACAAGAAAAGCTTACTTGGACATTCTACCTACGCAAGGCCGCGAAGTTTACTAATGGCAGAGAAATAACTGCTGATGATGTAAAATTTTCTCTCGAACGCCTAGCAGACCCCAAGCTTGATTCTCCCGTGGGCTGGGCCTTAGACTGCGTTCTCGGCGTACAAGACTTTAGAAAAGGCATAGCTCGTGATGTCTCGGGCATTAAAGTAGTTGATCGCTACACGGTCGCCATCAAGCTACATACACCTTATGGCGGTTTTCTCACCGACCTTGGGCAATTTTTCGCCGGGGTCATCGCTAAAGAGGAACTGGCACAGGGTAAAATTGTGGGCTGTGGTCCCTACAAAATTACGGAACAGAGCAAGGAACGCTGCGTGCTGGAGGCCTTTGCTGACTATAGCAAGGGTGAACCATTTATCAAACAACTTGTCTTTAAGTACGGCGACAAAGGTTTGGCCGAAGGGTTTAAGCGCGGGGATTATGACCTCTTATGGCACGAAACTGCCAAGGTGCAGAATGAGCTCAAGGGGCATCCTAGGACGGTAAATATCACGGAGAGTATTATGGGCTACTATTATATTGGTTTCAACCTTAAATCCGACCACCCCTTGGTACAAAGCAAAGAGTGCCGCCGCGCCCTCGCCATGGCCATAAACAAGGAGCGCATGGTACAAACTCTGCTCGGTGGCATGGCCTCTGTGGCTAAGGGCCCAATACCCCCTAATCTCATCCCCAACCATGGTCTCAGCGGACTAGACTACAACCCAAATATTGCCCGGGAAATTATCCAGCGCCACGGCATCCGCAATCTCAAACTGCGCATGCTCATGCGCTCTGACGCCAGCGGCGCAATTTTTAACCCCATCGCCGAATACTTTATGGAAGACCTACGAGCTATTGGAATTGATTTTTCCACTGAGTCTGTCACTCGCCCCGAGTACAGCAAGATGGAAACGCTGCAAAAAACCGATGTCTTTCTTCTGCGCTGGGTAGCAGACACCCCCGACCCCGATAATCTTGTAACGCCCTTCTTCCATTCTAAGAACTCGCTCAACTACTTTAGCTACCACAACGCGGAAGTGGATCGCAAACTAGACTTGGTCAAAGGCACCATTAACCCCAAGCGGCGCTATGAGATCTTCGGTGAAGTGCAACAGCTCGTCTACAACGATGCCCCCGCCATCTTTCTCTACCACCAATCGATTGGGGCTACCTTTGGCGACAAATTGAAAAACGTCCGCATCAGCCCAAAGGGTATCTTGAAATGTGAAGATATTTTGCTCGTTGACTAGTTGTCGCTTAAAGTTAGCATTAGTAAAGGGACGGCCCGTGTGGCCGTCCCTTTAATTTATCTCTACTTCCCGACGACTGTGATGTCGAGGTTATTGTTGATGAAACCTAGTACGGCTAGAGCAAACTCACGCGGTTTTTCATACATAGAGGCATGTCCGCAATCTGGGATGACGACACGCAGCGCATTTGGCAACTGTGTTAACATCTCAACTTGCATGCGAACCGGCGTCACTTCGTCATGTTCCGCCGAGACTAGGAGGGTTTCCGCGCCTACTTCATGCAGTCTAGAGATCAATTCTACGTTTTCTGCGCTCGATAGCAGACGCATAATTGCGCCGGCCACAGTTGGCGAAAAACTACGTGCGAAACCTTGCTCGCGCCGCCGCAGCCACTCTAGCTGCTGGTTGTAAAATTGTCGCGAGTAGATGCGTGGCATGGCTACCCTAAAGAAGGCGGCCACGCCATCTGCATCGAGTGCTTGAGCCCATCCACGCCCCACGTCACTAAGCCACACGTCTACGCGGGCCGTGGTGTTAGCCAGCACCAGCTTTGTCACGCGATCGCCCTTTGTCAGCGCCATGCGCAGGGCAACTTGGCCGCCATAAGAAATCCCCACTATATTTGCTGAAGATAGCCCTAGGTAGTCAAGCAGCGCTACGGCCACATCCACCTGCAGTTCTTGACCGTATTCGTATTCCATCTTATCGGATTTCCCTTGGTCTAAGAAATCCAACAAGAGCAAACGATTGTGCCGCGAAAACACTGGAACAAAGGGCTCCCAACTGCTCGTACTCATAAACACCCCGTTGAGGAGGAGTAAGGGGCTGCCATGACCATGATCCTCATAGAAAATCTGTCGCCCCGCAAAGGGGAAGTAAGGCATGCTACACCTACCTTCTAGCTATATAGCCCAAGTTTTTGGCCTCTGCCATCAGCTGCTCACGATAGCTCGGGTGAGCTATGGCAATGAGACGCCTGACCCTTTCCGGCACATCCGTCCCCCGCAGGGACGCGATGCCGTACTCCGTAACGACATAGTCGACATCATTGCGCGAGAGCGAGACTATGGCCCCGGGTTTAAGCGTTGAGACTATCTTGCTAATTTCTTCGCTTTCACCCGTCTGTCTATTTTTTACTTGTGCCGTGGAGTAGAGCGCAATGAACGACCGCCCATTTTTAGCGCGCTGCGCTCCTACCGCCGTATCTGTTTGCCCACCCGTGCCACTGTACTGTACATGCCCGATCGATTCGGAGCAGCATTGGCCTGTTAGGTCGACCTCTAGCGTCGTGTTGATGGAAACCTGATTATCGTTCTGGCCAATAACTGCCGGGTCGTTGACGTAACGCCCGTCTAGAATGAGAACAGAAGGGTTATCGTCAATAAAGTCATATAGTTCTCTAGTACCGAGGGCAAAGCAGCAGACTGACTTGCCAGGGTAAAGATTTTTACGCTTGTTAGTGACCGCCCCCGCCTTAATCAGCCTCATTAAACCTGTTGTCATCATTTCAGTATGAATGCCAAGGTGTTTTTTTTCTAGCAACGAGAACGCTACCGCATTGGGTATGCCACCAATCCCTAGCTGCAAACAGTCGCCATCCTTGACCATATCCGCAATGAACTGCCCGATCGCTAAATCCTTACCGCTAGGAGCTTCATCTGGCAACTCAGGAATATCGTACGCAACCTCAATGAAGTAGTCTACATCATCGACATGCACCTCGCAGTCGCCAAAGGTGCGGGGCAGTTTTGGGTTTACCTCGATAATGACAAGCCCAGCCGCCGCGAGCATGGTTTTTTCGTATACATTACTTAAGGAAAGAGAGATATAGCCATGCTTATCGGGCCTGGTCGCCGTGCCGACAAAGATGTCCGGGCAGACATGTGCTAGTCGCTTACTACTCGCTAAATGAAGATGATTGGGTATAAAAGAAATATGGCCTTGTGCGTGCATTTTGCGCATGGGGCCTGTATAGAACCAGCCCGCCATGCGAAAGTATTCGCTGTAGGCAGGGTTCATAAAGTACTCCGCACCCTGCATGGGCAGGCAAGTCGTCACACTAACATTGCTGACGCTTGGGGCAATGGTGTGCAGCTCCGCCAAAAAGTTTCTGGCCTCTGCCGCCCCCAAGCCCGTTACGATTACGTCGCCAGATTTTACGAATCCTAGGGCCTCTGTCACACTAATCACTTTTGCCGCATAGCTAGGCATACACAGTCCTCCTCTTGCCCATTAGCCTAGGAAGGAGCGCATGGCTTCTACCAGTGCCGGGAGATTATCGGTTAGGGGGGAGTGTCCGCATTCTGGAATGATTACCAGTGTTGCCAAGCTCCCCAGTAGAGCTGCCGTTGCCAGGCTTTCGGTGGCAGGCACTACTAAGTCCTGCTCTCCATGCACCAGCAGCACGGGCGATGAAATTTGTTTTAGGCGATTGCTACCCATGGCCGCACCGTTACTCGTATCCGTCATATTAAAAGTTACGAGGGCATAATCAATGTCCACGAGGTTTCGTTGCTTGAGCATGCCATCTAGGTAATGCTCATATCGCTCTGGTTCTGGTTTACTCCTCGTGTAAATAAGTGCATCCCACACATAGCGCAGGAAAGCTCTATTATTGGTAGCGTAGGCTTGCAGTATCGGCAGAACCTGCACCGCATCGCTGGCGACTTCCTCTTTAGTTGTCAATTGCTCACTCAGAATGGGCTGCCCGAAAGCATCTTTGCGATACATGGGGTAACCCTTTACGCCAACGGAATCAATGAGTACTACCTTTTCAACAATTTTTGGATACAAAGCGGCCAGCTCTAGGGCCACTCCACCACCCGTTGACCATCCTACGACCACAAATGAAGTTAGGCCGAGGTGCTGCGTGGCCTCCGCTATGTCTACGGCCAAATCCTGCAAGGAAGCAATCTCTGCGTGATAGGTAGAGTCGCCGAAACCTCTTAAGTCGAAGGCATAGAGCTTGTAATCATCCGCGAGACTTTCGAGGAGAAGGTCATAATGTACGGATGAGCTCATATTGCCATGTAGCAGTACGACCGCTTTGTGGCCTTGCCCCGCCTCGCGAAATGCTAGAACTTCGCCGTTGGCAAGCGCAACGCGACCAACATTACTCTTACTATGCATGCCTAACACCTTTCCTTTCGCCGCGACTTAATCTTAGTTGCCGATCATCCCATTACGGCGCCCCAACAACTCCCTGCTCTCCCCACCGCACAATGGCCGCACCCCAGGTGAAACCCGTGCCCGCGCCTAGCAAAGCCACCAAGTGCCCGCTACGCAAAGCCCCCGTTTTCTCGCCTTCCATTAACCCAAGGATTAGGTCCGAAGCCTGTACATGGCCATACTGGGAAAGATAGTAGCTCTGCTCGCGCGCAAGACCAAGGCGGTCCAAGATCTCCTGATGCACAGAAGGCTTGACATGAATCGGCACTAAGAAATCTAAGTCGCCCACACTCTTGCCGCAGCGCTCGAGCGCTTTATGAACCACCTGCACAAAATTATCTACGCTAACGGGGTCGAGGTACTCCTTCATCTCTGCCCCATCTATCAAATCAATTTTATAGTCTTCGGCGGCAGCACAGGCATCGTAGGAGGGCTGCACCGAACCCCCGGCTTGCACTTTGATGTGCCGGTGAAATCTGCCGTCCGTAAGATGATGCTCCGCCAGAATGACATTTTTATTCAGCCCCTTTTGCAGCAGGGCGGCCCCTGCCCCATCACCGAAGTCGTACATAAAACGCACGCGCGGATTAGCAAAATCAATGAGATGAGATTCTTTACTGCCGCCGACGAGAAGCACATTGCTAAGCGTGCTGTCAGTCAACATCATGGCCTTGGCAACTTTTAGCGCCATGGTGAAACTGGTGCAGAGAGACATTATCTCCGTGGCAAAAGCGTTCTTAGCGCCTAGCTCAAACTGTATCTTGGCCGCACAGGACCAAACGGGGTAGTCTTTATAGGCGCTGCCAAAATAAATTATGGCGTCAAGCTGCAAGGGGTCAAAGCCTCCTAATGCCCGACGAGCGGCCTCTAAAGCCATGTCTGACACATGCTCATGCCTGCCGGCAATGTGCTTTTTGTGCACGCCTAACTTTTTTTCTATTGTCTCGACTGGAAGCCCGCTCTTTAGGGCGATATCCGCGCTTGTCTCAATAGCCGCGGGCAAGTAAAAGCCCATGCTGGCGATACCGACTAAATCTTCACCCTCTTTGAACACTGAAGCATCCCTCCTGTTGATTATGTCAACTACGCCTTGCGCGTTGCGCCCATCGCGCACCTATCTTATGATACAGCCCGACTATGCCCGTAGGCATAAACAACACCACCAAGACGTACATCGCCCCAAAAAACAACAACCACCGCTCAAAAATCGGGTGCAGGGTGCGCAATCCTAAGAGCGAAAATTGTGCCACCTGCACAAAGGCTGTCCCCACAATTGCGCCATAAAGTGTGCCCGTCCCGCCTACTATCGTCACCAAGAGGGCATTGAGGGTCTGCTGCACGGTAAGCAGATCAGTATTGGCAAAGCGACTAGAGAGGGCAAACATCACGCCGGACAAGCCGCAGGCGATACCCGCAACTTGTAAAGCCACCAGCTTATATTTTGCCGTGTTGTACCCCAAAAAAATCGCACGCTGCTCGTTCTCTCGGATCGCCATGAGCACCCGCCCCGTGGGTGACTGTATGAACTGACGCAAGATCAACATCATGACTACCATAAAAACTAGGGCATAGTAGTAAAAAGACACTCGATCACGCAGAAATTCCGGGATAGGAAAGGTAAGGCCATCAGCCCCATGCGTAACGCTGCGCCAATTTTCTGCTAGGTGTCGCACAATTTCACCCAGGGCCAGTGTAATCATGGCACAGGCGACGACACTGCCACCCCGAAAGGCGATTTTGCCCATTAGTAAGGCCGCGGCCATGGAGTAAACAACTGCAGCCACAACGGCCACGAGCAGCATTTGGGGGCTAGCGCCAAAATTCGCAAAAGCAATGCCGGCAATATAGGTGCCACCACCGAAAAACAAGGCATGGCCCAAGTTGATAATGCCAGAATAACCACGCAAGAGGTCGTAACTCATACCGAATACCGACAGAATGAATATGCGCGTAAAAAGTGTTACCACAACAATGCCTACGAACTGAGGCAAAACAAGTAGCACCAGCGCTACCAGCATGAGAGCTAGAATTGACCCTCTGCCAAGGCGAGCACCGCCAAATATCTTGAGCCCCACGGACTTAAATTGCGCCATACTCATGTCTACTTGCCCTCCCAGCCGAAAAGACCACTCGGCTTAAACACTAATACCAAGGCCATGAGCAGCACATTAACGACAACCGCTGCAGGTGGAAAAAACCATGACACCAAGGCCCCCATAAGACCCACAACAAGGCTCCCCATGGCCGTGCCGACAAAGCTACCCATGCCTCCGATGACCACCACAATAAACGCCAGCACTTGGTTGTCCATGCCCATGCCCGACCAGACGCTGCCCACGAGAGGCACATAGAGAGCGCCCCCTAGGGCGGCTAAAGCTGCCCCCCCGGCGAAAACGAACGAAAAGTATTTGACTATGTCAATGCCCAGGGCGCGCACCATTTCCGGGGCTTGTATCCCGGCACGCATAACCATGCCGATGCGTGTGCGATTGATAAGCGTGTGGATGCCTATGGCGACCGCCAAGCCTACCCCTATCAGAAAGAGCCTATACTGCACAATGCGAATGCCGAAGATAACCGTCATGCCATCCAGCAGGGCCGGCCGAAATGCGGGTAGAGCGGTGGCGCCCCAGATAACGCGAGCTAGGTCCGTAAAGACGATCATTAGTCCGAGGGTAATGAGAATTTGTGCTGTCACTCGACCATAGACTGGGCGAATGAAGAGCCTCTCAAACAAGAGACCCATGCCCCCCCCGACCAGCACCGCGGCGAGAAGCCCCAGCCAAAAGTTACCTGTGCGGGCAAATACCCATACAGAAGTGTAGCCACCCCAAAGAAACATGGTGCCATGTGCGAAATTCAAAATCCCCATCATGCCAAGAATGATGGATAGCCCTGCCGCCATAAGAAAAATAAGTGCGGCATCGGCCAAACCATTGATCAGCAATATGACAAAGGTGTCCATGCTGCTATCGCTCCCTTTCGCAGGCCATTGTTAGGTACCGATGCTGAGATACTGACTTTGCAATTGCTCGTCCTCCACCAGCTCGTTTACCGTACCATTCTTTACAGACCTTCCGCTATCTAGTATGACGTACCTGTCGCCAATGGCACAGGCCAGGGGAAAATTCTGTTCAACGAGAATCAGCGTACTCCGCTTCTTTACTTCGATGAGTGCTTCTGCCATCTTATCTACTACAATGGGAGCCAAGCCCTTGCTTGGTTCATCAATAAGAATAATCTTGTTGTCATTGACGAGCGATCGCGCCATTGCCAACATTTGTCTTTGGCCACCACTCAAGGTAGCGGCAAAACGGCGATAGGCAATTTTAAGATCAGGAAAGAGATCTAGGGCATATGTTAGGCGTTCTTTGGTCTCTTTATCTTGTTTATGCATGGCAATCTCTAAGTTTTCTTCAACTGTTAACATATTAAACACGACGCAGTCTTCGGGAACATAGCCGATACCCCTGCGTGCAATGTGATGCGTCTCTAGCCCCGCTAGGGATTCCCCCACCAGTTCGATTTTGCCTTTAGCTAGCCGCAGCAAACCCATGATGGTGCGCAAGGTGGTCGTCTTGCCTGCTCCATTGCGACCAAGCATCACTACGGCTTCTCCGGGGTACACCGCAAAGGAAACCCCTTGCACGATGTGAAATGAGCCAATAAATGACGATACATTTTCTAAGCTAAGCACCGGCTTCAACAAAGTTACCCCCTCCCAAGTACGATGCGCGCACAAGGGGATTTTGTGCTACCTCTCCCGGCGTGCCACTGGCGATGATAGCGCCACTGGCCAATACTACGACGCGGTCTGAAAGACTCGTCACCAGCTCCATTTTGTGCTCGATGAGCACCGTGGTCAGGCCTGCTTTGCGCTTTACGGCTGACAGCAGCTCAAACATGGCTGGTACATCCTCTAGGGCCATGCCCGCGGTAGGCTCATCAAGCAACAACACCTTGGGCTCTAGTGACAAGACCATGGCCAGCTCAAGCTTGCGTTGCTCGCTATGGGTCAAGTGGGCGGCTGCATGCGACCGCTTATCTACCAAGCGCACGTCAAGCAGCATGCGCTCCACCGCCTCATTTATCTCCGTGTAGCTCTGAAAGGGACGGAACAACTTAATGCCAACGCGAAACCGCGATTGCACTGCCAGACGAATGTTTTCTTGCACTGTGAGCGCTGGGAAAAGGTTGGTCAGTTGAAACGACCGACCCAGCCCCAGCGCCACACGGGCGGTAGGCGACAAGCGGGTAATTTCGGCACCCTGCATATATATCTGCCCACTGGTGGGTTTTAACAAGCCGCTAAGGAGATTAAAGAGGGAGGTTTTGCCTGCGCCATTAGGCCCAATGATAGTGGTAAAGACCCCCTGCTCTATTCCTAGGCTCACATTGTTAACCGCCTTATGTCCTCCAAAAGCTACCGACAGGTCTTTTGTCCACAGTACCGGACTCGACACGGCAAATCCTCCCTCCATGTAGTAATCTATCGCACTGCGCCAGCCGGCACAGTCACCGGCGGTGTAATGCGCCCTGCTTCGATGACGCGAATCAATGTGGGCACTGGATGATCTACACCCTCAACACGATTAAGCTCGATCTCAAATAGCGGCTGCATGGCCTGGTGATCTTCACTTCTGAACCACCGCAGCCCCGTTGGTGTCTGGAACTCCATACCCCTCATGGCATTAATGAGCGTATCGGCGTCTGTCACCCCATTTGTTTTCTTAAGGGCAGTGACGATAGCGGAGGCAGCGGCCATTCCACCCGAAACGAAGATGTCCGGGGGCTGGTTGTTGTGGTGCTTCTTGTGCTCAGCAATCAACCAGTCGTTCATGGGGTTTGTGGGCGGCACAGTGTGGTAGTAGACAGTAAAGCCACGCATGCCCACCATATCGTTCATCAAACGTAGCGCCGCGATTTCAGGGGCTCCGGTAACTATTTTGGTGCCCGCCCCTTGCACATCAAGCTCCATCAGCTGTCGCCATGGGTTGTTAGCGCCCGCCCATACTACGAACAGATAGTCTGGCCTGGCCTCTTTGATGCGCAAAATGAATGATGTGAAGTCGGTGGCCGTGGCCGGAGCAAATTCTTGTAGCACTACACTGGCACCCCGCGCCATGGCTTGGGGCACAAATGGTGCGATGGAGGCACGGCCAAAGGCTGTGTCAGGAGCAAAAGTGGCAATGCGCACACCCGGGCGCGACACAATGTCGGCCATGGCTGCGGCGTCTTGCGCCGTGTTGCGCCCAGTACGGAAGACATATCTGTTCCAGAATAGGCCGGTGATAACATCTGCAGCGGCAGGTTCGACTACGATGACTCTCTTAAATTCCTGCGCTAGAGGGAGCACCGCTAGGGCGTCGGCAGAAGAAGTCGGACCCACTAACAAGTCGACCTTGTCTTGTTCTAGCAGCTTAAGCGCCCTTTCGCGCGCCACATCGGGTACTGTGGTCGTGTCCTCCCAAATGACTTCAATTTTACGGCCCCCTACTTCCATGGTGCCGTCAGTGGCATGCTTTAGACCAAGCTCAAATCCGCGGCGCATTTGCTGCCCATAATCCTGCAAGGCCCCGCTGAGCGACGCTAAAGCGCCGATTCTAATCGGTGGTTGCGCGGGGGTGACTACCTCGCGCGGAGCACAGCCTACCAGCGTCAACGCCAACACAAGCCCGACAACCACTACACCAAGCAATTTTCTTTTCAACTTATTACCTCCTTATTTTTTTCCTGCACCGATGGGAAATCCGAGCCGCCGATTCACACACCTCCCTCTTTATTGTTGCCCTCAGCCCTACTGCCTAGGCGCTATGCCATGATAGACAAAATCCATCAATGCATTCAAATCTTCATCAGTGACCTCTTTTTTCTCCCACAGAATCCATCGTAGGCCCATGAATTCCCCCATACCCATCAGACAGTAAGCCACTGTGGAGGGGTCAATGGCGCGAATCTGCCCGGCTTCAATCGCCTCCTGCAACCCCGCAATGTAACCTTCCGCGATGGAACGATAGTGGCTCTTGTAGAGATCATTGTCCACAAATTCTGCCTCGCGAATGATGCGATACATGTTTGTATTCTTGCTGGTGTAAGCAAAATAAGCCCTAAAGCCTTCTCGTTCGATATCTAGGCGGTCACTGAATTTCGCGACTTGTTGCCGAATAGACTTGCGTATGTCGCGCGTGAGTTTCACGACTAGAGCTCGGTAAATCTCAAGCTTGCTGGCAAAGTAAATATAGAAAGTCCCTTGGGCGACCCCTGCCCGCATCGTTATCTCCACCACGGAGGTGGCATGATACCCCTTGCTCCCAAACAACTCCATCGCGGCATTGAGCAGCGTTTGGCGCGTCAGGTCGCCCTTGGTAAGCATTTGTGACACATGACTCACCTCTCATATTTGGTAATATTATTTTATTGCTAATTGCATGAAAAGTCAATATAAAAGAGAGGTCAAATATTATTTTTGTTTTGCGCGCCTCATATCACCTCATGAATAGTGAAAAAGGCTCCCTTCTGATAGGGAGCCTTTGCAGTAGTTTCTGTTTAATTACAGCTTGCTCTTGGCAGCTTGTTCTTCTATGGCGGCGATGAGCAGCGGTACGACCTGGTGCACATCCCCCACTATGCCGTAGTCGGCGACTTTGAAGATGGGCGCTGCGGGGTTTTTGTTAATGGCCACAATCATCTTAGATCCCTGCATGCCGGCCACATGTTGTATCGCGCCTGAAATACCGCAGGCGATGTATAGCTTTGGGTGAACCGTCTTGCCGGTTTGCCCAACTTGGTGTGCCGACGAGCGCCAACCTGAATCCACCGCTCCACGGGATGCTCCTACTACGCCGCCGAGTTTCTTGGCCAACTGTTCAAGTAGAGTGAACCCTTCCGGCGTCCCCATTCCACGCCCGCCACAGACAACTACTTTGGCCTCCTCAAGATTGACTACTTGGCCCATCTCTTTGACGATCTCTTTGACTATGGTGCGCACGGTGACGTCTTTGCTATGGTATGCTTCGCGCACTAACTTGCCGGCAAGGCTATAATCAGGCGCGATTTTCTTCATAACACCGGGGCGAACGGTTGCCATTTGCGGGCGATGGGCAGGACATAAAATAGTCGCCATCAAATTACCGCCAAAGGCAGGGCGCGTTTGCAGCAAAATGCGCTCCTCTAGATCGATGCTAAGCTCCGTGCAATCCGCGGTAAGCCCGGTAACAAGGCGACCGGCTACGCGGGGAGCGAGGTCGCGCCCGATGTTAGTTGCGCCCATGAGAATGATCTCTGGCATATATTTCTTTGCCAAACCAACAAACGCCGCTGTGTAGGTCTCGGTGCGATAGAGCTCTAGATCTTTGTCTTCAACGAGGTAGACTTTATCTGCGCCATATGCGAAAAGATCTTTGGCCATGTGGGCGACGTCGTGACCGATGAGAATAGCCGAAACCTCTACTCCGAGCGAAGCGGCCAGTTTCTTGCCTTCTCCAAGCAATTCGTAGGCGATATTAAGCATGTGTCCTTGACGTTGTTCGGCAAAAACCCATACGCCACTGTACGACTGAGGAGCACACTCCTCGCAAGCTGGCTCTTCTTCGTCACGAAAAATGGCCGTGACAGGACAGACCTCGAGACATGCTCCGCAAATAGTACACTGATCGTTAATTACGGCAATTCCCTTGACCATATCGATGGCGGCAAAGGGGCAGACAGGCACACAAAGATTACACCCGATGCATTTGCTCTTGTCAATATTAACAGCCATTGTCTTCCTCCTACAGCAACTGTTTGGCGGCGAGCTCTTGCACGAGCTGCTGCACAGCGTCTTTGTGAGTACCAGTTAGAATTTTGCCTGTCCCTTTCACAGCTGGGGTGAAGGTGCGCTTGACTTGCGTAGGCGATCCTTTTAGACCTATCTTAGCGGGGTCAGCCCCTACGGTTTCCGCAGTCCACACCTGTACCTTCTTTTCGTCAAAAGCAGTGACAATGCCTGAGGCAGAAGGGAAACGTGGTACATTGAGCTCTTTAAGGGTGGTCAGGAGTGCGGGCAGCATGCATTCGACAATTTCATACCCATCTTCTAGTGCTCGCTCCACCACCACACACTTATCATCAAGCGATATTATGCGCCGCACATAGGTGACGTGGGGTATATCGAGATGCTCGGCTAATTCGGGCCCCACTTGCGCCGTGTCGCCATCGATGGCTTGACGCCCGCAAAAGATGAGGGAGTATTCCCCTAGCTTTTCTATCGCCTTGGCCAAGGCATAAGAAGTAGCCCAGGTATCAGCGCCCGCAAAGGCCCGATCTGTCAATAGAATCGCCTCGTTAGCCCCCATGGCTAACGCTTCGCGCAAGGCGTAATCAGCTTGTCCTGGCCCCATGGTCAGTACAGTCACCTGACCTCCCACAGGGGCGGCCATAGCTATGGCTTCTTCTAAAGCATTTTTGTCTTCGGGATTAATAATAGTAGGGAGCCCCTCGCGTATAAGTGTTCCGGTTTTGGGGTCGAACTTCACCTCGGTAGTGTTTGGCACCTGCTTAATGCAGACAACAATTTTCATACCCTTGTCCTCCGCCTATTTCAGGAGACTTGCTGAAATGACCATGCGCTGCACTTCAGAAGTCCCTTCATATATTTCTGTAATTTTGGCATCGCGCATCAAGCGCTCCACTTTGTAATCTTTCATGTAGCCATAGCCACCATGAATTTGGATGGCCTTTACCGTATGCTTCATAGCAGTCTCGGAAGCATACAGCTTAGCCATGGCTGCTTCTTTACCAAAGGGCTTGCGCATATCTTTCAGCCACGCCGCCCGGTACACCAACAGGCGTGCTGCCTCGATTTCTGTTCCCATGTCGGCAATCATCCACTGTATCGCCTGGAAAGTGCCGATAGGTTTAGCAAACTGCTGCCTCTCCTTGGCATAGCGCAGGCTCTCGTCTAGGGCAGATTGAGCAATGCCGAGGGCTTGCGCAGCGATGCCAATTCTTCCGCCATCGAGGGTTTGCATGGCAATCTTGAAACCATCACCTTCCTTGCCGAGCAAGTTGCCGGCGGGGATGCGACAGTCCTCAAAGATGAGTTCAGTGGTGCTCGAAGCGCGAATACCAAGCTTGTTCTCTTGCGGGCCAAAGGCAAACCCAGGAGTGCCTTTTTCGACCACGAACGCGCTAATGCCTTTGAGGCCCTTGCTTCTGTCCGTCATAGCAAACACGATGTAGATGTCGGCTACTTCGCCGTTGGTAATAAAAATCTTCGAGCCGTTTAAGACGTATTCTCCACCGTCTAATAGGGCGGTGGTCTGTTGCCCTGCCGCATCCGTACCCGCATTTGGTTCCGTTAAAGCAAAGGCACCTAATTTCTCTCCCGTAGCTTGCGGCATGAGAAAGCGCGCCTTTTGCTCTGGTGTGCCAAACTGGTAGATCGGGTGCGCCCCTAGCGAGACATGGGCAGATAGTATTACACCCGTCGAGGCACAAGCCCGCGAGATCTCCTCCACCGCCATGGTGTAGGCCAAGTTGTCTGCACCAGCACCCCCGAACTCACGTGGAAAAGGGAGCCCTAGGAAGCCAAGAGCCGCCATCTTTTTTACTGTTACCCAAGGAAACTCGCCACTTTCATCAATTTCGGCAGCGAGTGGGGCCACCTCTTGCATGGCAAAATCCTGAAAGAGCGTCCTAAACATTTCATGCTTCTTGCTTAAGGCAAAATCCATGTCTTCATCACTCCATGTATTAAATCTCGCACCATTTGCGTGATATTTCACTTATGATGTTAATATTTTCACAACTGACTTCGAAAAAAGAAGGGGCCTAGCCGCGCTTCGGATACATCACGTAAGCTTCGCCCTCAACCACCATACCGGCTTGCTCAGTGCGCCCCGTTGTCTTTAGGCGGGCGCGGCGCTTTACGGTATCTAATTCTATTACTTCTACCTCGACTACCACCGTATCCCCAATGCGTACGGGCGCGAGGAAATTAAGCGTCTGGCTGAGATAGATAGTGCCCTCCCCCGGAAGCTCCGTGCCCAGCACAGCAGAAATAAAGCCGGCAGTCATCATGCCATGGGCAATCCTACCCTTAAAGCGGGTGTTCTTAGCGTACTCTTCGTCCATATGAATGGGACTGTAGTCCCCACTTAGCTCGGCAAAGGCCGCTATGTCCTGTTCTGTGATGAGCCTTTCCCTGCGCGCAACTGAACCAACCGAAAACTCTACCACCCTAAACCCTCCCCTATGATTTTCACTTTCCCAGGTAATACAACCCCAGTATACCACGCGGCTTCGACCACTTGCACCTCCTCGCTAAGATATACGCTAACCTACCCATCCTAAGCCTAAAGGTTAGTGCAATAAATAACAAGCAGGAATTTCGCATCTGCGCTTTTTTGGCTAATGAGCAAATTGTCAGAGTGTCCGAAACTACCGACAAAGCTGGCTATCGACGACTAGCAACTGTAGCTTTGGGCAGACAAAAAGGCACGACTAGCTTTTTATTGTGTCTATTTTCACAATTGGGCTGTGAATGAGCTTACTTTCGCACCATTCATCCAATTCAAAAATAGCTGGATGTGATTAACAGTGTGCTACAATGATGTGGATTCTTTGGCCAGGATGGAGTTGACGTATATTGCAGACACCTAAGAGACCCGCCGCCAATCCACGCACTCAAGCACTTTTAATGCTGGCTGCTACCGCAGTCATGTGGAGCCTCGGGGGACTACTCATCAAATCAATCTCCCTTAATCCCCTCGCGATCACCGGCGTGCGCAGCGCCATTGCCGCCCTAGTGATCATGGCTTTTGTGCCACGACCCAAGTTTACTTGGTCCAAGCGCCAAGTAGGCGCGGCCCTTGCCTACGCCGCCACGGCCATTTTCTTCGTCACGGCTAACCGCCTTACCACTGCAACTAACGCCATTATGCTGATGTTTACAGCGCCTATTTATGTGGCCTTGGTCTCGCAACGCTTCCTAAAAGAGAAAACTTCCTCCACCGACTGGATAGCGATCTGCACGACACTCGGCGGCATGGCCCTATTTTTTCTGGACTACCTCGGCCCCTCCGGTCTGCTGGGCAATGTCTTGGCCATGCTCGGTGGAGTCGCTTTTGCCGGTTTTACGATCCTTATGCGACTACAAAAAGATGGCTCCCCTCTCGAGTCCGTCTTACTGGGCAATGTCATCACGGCGCTGATAGGAATTCCTTTTTTGGTAGGGAACCTACCGAGTGCTCTAGACTGGACCCCTCTTGTACTTCTCGGGGTGGTGCAGCTTGGCCTGCCCTACGTCCTCTATTCGCTCGCCATCAGACATGTCAGCGCATTGGATGCCATCTTGGTGCCCGTGCTTGAACCGCTCCTTAGCCCAATCTGGGTTTTCTTACTGCTAGGTGAAGCACCAGGTGGCTGGGCGGCGGTAGGTGCCATGGTAATCCTCGCCTCAGCAACTTTCCGTTACTTAGGGCCACTCTTATCAGGACGCCTCAGAATTGCGACGGATCCATCGCCACTCACTGACTTATCAAGTGCCAGACTGCGCCGCTAGAGGCGCAGTTCTTTTATTGTGTTACAATGTGACATAGATAAGAGATGCTAGGGAGGAAGATGTGCCCTATGAAAACACCGCTAAACACCGCCGCTCATAACCGCACCCGTGCTCTTATGATGTTAGTTGCTACAGCTATCATGTGGAGCTTGGGTGGTTTGCTTATAAAATCAGTCGAACTACATCCCCTCGCCATATCCGGCACGAGGAGTGCCATCGCTGGGCTAGTCATTTGGGCCTTCTTGCGCAGGCCTAAGTTCACTTGGTCGAAAACGCAACTAGCTGCCGCCTTAGCCTATGCGGCGACAGTCATGCTCTTTGTGGCGGCCAACCGCCTGACGACCGCGACTAACGCGATTATGCTGCAGTTTACCGCGCCGGTGTATGTGGCCTTTCTGGCGCATCATTTTCTAAAGGAAAAAACGACACGCTTTGACTGGCTGATAATCGCTACGACGCTAGGCGGCATGACTCTGTTTTTTCTCGAGTACCTCGGTCCCTCAGGCTTACTGGGCAATGTGCTGGCTATTTTTAGCGGCATAAGCTTTGCCTGTTTTACCGTGCTCATGCGTCTGCAAAAAGACGGCTCCCCTATGGAATCAGTACTCTTGGGCAATGTACTGAGCGCGTTGATTGGTCTGCCCTTCCTTGTGGGCGCACCACCCCTTGCCGCTGACTGGATGCCCCTGATTATACTGGGCGTAGTGCAACTAGGCATTCCCTACATCCTCTACTCCTTCGCCATAAAACATGTCAGCGCCCTTGACGCCATCTTAGTGCCCGTGCTGGAGCCTCTCCTTAATCCTTTGTGGGTTTTTCTGATGCTTGACGAAACCCCCGGATTATGGTCGCTCTTGGGTGCACTAGTAGTCATTACCTCAGGGATTTCGCGCTACTTGAAGCAGCAGTTCGCACGTTGAATGTCGCACGGGGACGGGGCGTTTGCGACATAGGCTATTTTTGCAGGTTTACCGCGACCGATGTAGAATACACTCGGTATCAGCAGCTAGGGAGGACAGATATCTTGATAGAATTTAGAGATGTAACTAAAATTTATGACAACAGTAAAATTCCGGCATTACAGAATGTATCGTTCCAGATAGAACGCGGCGAATTTGTCTTTTTGGTGGGCCCCAGCGGCGCAGGTAAGAGCACCATGCTGCGCCTGCTTTTCCGGGAATATGTCCCGACCTCTGGGCAGGTTGGTTTTCTCGGCCGCGATACGTCAAAGTTTACGCCTCGGGAACTGCTCAGATATCGTCGGCGCATCGGCATGGTCTTTCAAGACTTTCGCCTGCTGAAGCAGAAAACCGTGTACGAGAATGTGGCTTTTGCCATGGAAGTTGTGGGGCGCCCACGGCAAGAAATTCGCCTCGCGGTACCCTCGGCCCTAGATGAAGTCGGCTTAGGGGACAAGGGCAACAAGTTTCCCGGGGAATTATCTGGCGGAGAACAGCAGCGCGTAGGCATTGCCCGCGCCATCGTGCGCAAGCCCATGCTACTTATAGCTGATGAGCCGACCGGCAATGTCGACCCTGAGAATGCCTGGCAGCTTATGGAGCTTTTTTCGCAGATCAGCCGTACTGGCACCACCGTGCTTATTGCAACGCATGCCTCAGAGATTGTTGACCGCATGCGGCAGCGGGTTATCGCTCTGGAAAAAGGGGGCTTGGTAAGGGACGCCAAGCGGGGGGCATACAACTATGAATCTTAATGCTCTAACATACTGTCTGCGCCAAGGGTTTGTTTCCTTGCGCCGCAACTTCTGGCTTGCCTTGGTCACCGCGAGCATGATTGCCGTTTCGCTGGCCATCCTAGGTGGCTTTCTTTTGCTCTCTCTCAATGTGGGGCAAATCATGCGCAATGTAGATGCTAACGTGGAAATCGCCGTGTTCTTAACGAACAATGCCGAACGTGCCAAGGTAGAGTCTGCGCTGACGAATCTCGCGGGCGTAAAGAGCCTCACCTTCGTCTCGCGGGAACAAGGTCTGGCGGAGTTTGGCCAATCTTTCGGTGACCCAGGACTTTTTGCTGTGCTGGAGGGCGATCACAACCCCTTGCCGCATATGTTTCGCGTGCGGGCAGAACAGGCGGCCCTAGTGCCAGACTTAGCGGACTCAATGAGGACCCTGCCGGGGGTCGAGGCGGTGGACTACGGCGAGGATTTAGTCGCCCAACTACTCAGCGTAACTGGCTGGCTTAATTCATTGTTTCTCTCGATTAGTCTGTTCTTGGGCCTAGGGGCAGTACTACTTATTGTAACTATCATCCGCCTCTCGGTCATGGCGCGGCAAGAAGAAATAGGCGTCATGAAGTTTCTTGGCGCGAGCAATAGCTTTATCCGTCTGCCTTTTATTCTCGAAGGTGCCACCATGGGCGCGGTAGGTGCACTCACCGCCACCATCAGCCTAGGCCTCGCCTATACGCGACTAGCTGCGAATTTACAAAATGGTGCGCTGACCTTCCTTTTGCAGCCGATTACTGCCAGAGAAACCCTTTGGCCTATCTTTGCTGGCCTTCTCATAATGGGTTTTCTCATTGGCGGCATAGGAAGTATGCTGTCAGTGCGCAAATTCTTACGAGCATGACAGGGAGAGGGGTAGTTATGCGACGACTCTTGACCTCTACAACCCTACTAGCGCTGGTCCTGCTGCCACTAGCCTTACAATTTGCCCACTTAGCCGCCGCTAGCCCCACTGCGCCGCGGCAACGAATAGAACAGACCGAACGAGAAGTCCGCGAACTTGAAAGGGTTCTTAGAGCCCTCGAAGATTCAATCACGCAACGCATGGCGCGCATGAGTGCCCTAGAAAGAGATTTGCGGGCGACGGAAGCACGGTTAGCTGGAGTGAACCGCTCCCTCGTTGCTTCGCAGGCGCGCATGAAGACGGTCACTCAATCTTTTGCTCTGCGAGTACGCAGCGCCTACATGACAGGTGGGGCGTCTTACCTTGAAGCCCTGCTCAATGCCAACAGTTTTGGTGACCTCATTGTGCGCCTCGCCTACCTCCGGCGCATACTGACGCGCGATTCAGAGATCATACGCACGGTGCAGGAGGAGCAAGAGCACGTACGCACGACGGCGCACGAGCTTACCACTGAACAAAATCGCCTGCGCGGGCTCGTGGATCAGCGCGACGCCGAGCACCGCAACTTGCTTGACCAGCGCCGCGAACAGACGCGGGTGCTAGCCGCGGCTAGAACGCGCCTCGCAGCCGACCTAGCGCTCATTACCCCGCGCGCAGAGCGCCGTCCCGTGTACGCAGTGGTCTTAGATAATATCGCGCAAGCGAGACCACAGCATGGGTTAGCCCAAGCTACCACCATTTATGAATACGAAGTCGAGGGAAGAATAACGCGCTACTTGGCGCTCTTCGCCACCTTGCCCACCCGGGTAGGACCCATTCGTAGTGCACGCTCCCATAGCGCCATGTTAGCCCTCGAGAACGGCGCCCACTTTATCTTTTCGAGCGGCGGGGTCGATGTGCTCGACTTACTGCGCGGCTTAAATGTGCGCGGTACAGACGCTTTGCGCACCAACAACCCCGCCTTCTTTCGCGATAGGGCCCGCCGCGCTCCCCATAATTTATTTGTTAATCTATCGACACTCGGAGTAATAGAGCAGTCGAGCGAAGTGACTATTAGGCCTGCCTATCTCTCCGCGCAGGGCACAGCCGCCACCGAGGTGCTTATCGAATATACGCCCACCCATCGCATCAGCTATGTGTACGTGCCGGCGCAGGGCGCCTTCCGGCGACATATAAACGGCGTGGTTCATCGCGATGCTGCGGGCACTGTGATCATGGCGCGCAATATTATCGTGCAGCAAGTGCCTCATAGCACTGACCTCATGGGTAGGCCTACCCCTAACCTAGTAGGTGAAGGCGCTATTGATTTTTACGCCCTCGGGCAACACTTTACCGGTACGTGGAGAAAAGCAAACGCCGCTTCCCCAACCCGCTTTTTCTTTGCGGACGGTCGGGAAATCGAGCGCATCTATGGCCAGACTTGGGTGCAAATTGTGCGAGCAAGGTGACGCGCTGGGGACTGAGTGACCGATGCAGCACATGAGCGGCTCATTCCCTTCAGATTTCAAATTGTTTCACGTTAGCCTCTTGGTCACGTTCTTATAAGCATCAGAACTCCTGATATTTCATTCTCAAGTTCATCACATTCCGCCTGTTGACTTCTTATATAGCTCGCAAATAGGGCTGCTTTTTTCGGGTGTAGCTGTTGCAGTTCAGTGGCCCTCTTAACAATGTAGGCCTGCTGCCATTCATTTAAACTCTTCGACTCTTCATCTTCAGCAAATTTCTCATCGATTAATGAAACCCCTGCATTTTGTAAAAATATCAGCCACTGGTTTCGTGTTGCATACTTACCCGCAATCTCTTCGTTTGCGTAAGCATCATCGAGGACGATATAACCGCCGCTTTTGACAGTGCTCTTTAGTTTGAGGATTGCCTCCTCGGGGCCTCCAAGCACATCTCCTACCGCGCCCAACACAACGATATCATACTCCCTTTCAGCCTTAACAAACTCGTTTATATCCCCTACCTCAAATTCACACAGACTTTCTAGGCCATACTCATGAACTTTCTTGTTGGCAAAGTCGATAAACTCAGGCATGATGTCAATGCCCTTAACCCGGCAGCCGAAAGCCTTGGCTACTTGGACGCTGACAGCGCCTTTTCCGCACGCCAAATCAAGCACCCTCGTTTCCCCTGATACTTGTACATGCCTCTTTATAATCTCAATTATATCTTTTGGTGAAGAACCAAGCTCCCATAAATCCTGTAGCAGGTATGGCAGGTACGGAATGAGTTCTGTGGACTCTGCAGTGAGTGATTTTGCCAGCTTCTCGTCAACGTTTGACATAGCTATTCTCCTTTCATAGACAGATTAGCACTACAGACATACTGTGTTTGCAGTGGGCGACCACAGCACCAGTCACTGATTAAGAGTCGCAAACGAAGTTAGCTTTAGCAGGATGCTATGAATTGCCGAAGAATACTTGTGGCGGAGCAACTGCTAAGGGCGAGCGCATACTCCCGCTTTGACACAATAAAAGCGAATGAATGGCGCCAATAAGCATCACCAGGGGGGAACTAAGTCGCGTACTCGAGAAGAGCTGCTGCAAGCGTACACCAGCGAAGCCGACCGCCTCTTGGCGGCAAAGGCTTTAGACAAACTAATTTTAGCAGAAAAAACATGGCAAGTGGTGGTAGGCGATTTCTGCGACCCTTCCCAAGTACAACTGATTTCACAACTGGCATCTCGGGCCGGATGTGAGGCTAGCGCCTATTTTGCAGGTGGTTATGCGCACGCAGAACGCCTGCGCTGCTGCTTTGCGCGTCCGGAATGCCCGCCCCAAGCAGAGGACTACAAACTCGCCATACTGCGCGTCAGCGGAAATTTCGCCTTTTTTGGGCCCTCACATCGAGATTTTCTCGGTGCTCTGCTCAATCTAGGAATACGGCGCGAAAAGCTAGGTGATGTCGTCGCCGAAGACACAGGCGCATACCTGGTGGTGGACAATGCCGTAGCCGAACATATACGCATTAACTTAAATCAAGTGGGGCCAGTACCAGTGACCGTAGCAGAGGCAGACCATATTGCCCTCCGCGCATGGCACCCCCAGTTCAAAAGTTCTATTGTTGTGGCCGCCTCGCCCCGCCTCGATGCCATTGCGGCTGCCGTGTACAATATTTCGCGCAGTGAAGCTACTAACCTCGTAGAATGCGGGCTGCTTAAACATAACCATATCCCCTGTCGGAGTGGCAGCAAGGAGGTAAAACCAGGCGACCTTATTTCCGCAAGGGGGCTCGGCCGCGTCTATGTACGCGAGTTTCTTGGCCACACCCAGAGAGATCGACTACGAGTACGCATAGAAGTGCGGGTGGAGTGAGTAAGCCCTAAGTCACCAAGTAATGTGATAGATGCAAGACAAAGGTAGGCACCAAGTAGCCTCTATCTTCCCAACGGACAAGACAAAGTGCACCGCCTCCTACTGCCATTAATGAAGTCACCCCCTAATGCTTAGCCCCTTACTTCAGAGATGCTATAAGGCACTCGGCTGTATCTACGGCTTATCGAGCTCTAGCAACAGGGACCATGATGGCATTTGCCACCATCACCAAAGACATGGCGACTACTAACCACGCTTTCATGCGATCCGATCTTGAGTACCTCTTCGAGGAGATGCCGAACATGGACCTCGCAGAGCCACAGTCGCACGAGCGACAGCCCCCCTGACCTAAAGAATTACCAGCAAGGTCTGGAAGTCGCCCCTTAACCTTAGGGGCTGTATGACGAAAAGATTTTTGTACGAGGAGGAAGGTTAAGTTGCCCACCTGCATTGTGCCTGAGCACTACCGACCACTGCTCGGAGTCAAGGCTACAGAAATAGCTATTAAGACGATAAAAGATTTCTTTGAGGACGCGCTCGCACACGAGCTGAACCTTACTCGAGTGTCGGCTCCAATGTTTGTTACTCAGCAGTCAGGTCTAAACGACAACCTCAACGGCGTTGAGCGGCCAGTGGCCTTTGACGCGGCCGGACTTACTTTAGGTAGTCTCGAAATAGTGCAGTCGTTAGCCAAGTGGAAGCGAATGGCACTCTATCGCTACGGCTTCACTCATGGGACAGGACTCTACACGGATATGAACGCCATCCGCCGTGATGAGGAACTAGATAACACGCACTCCATCTACGTAGACCAGTGGGATTGGGAGAAAGTTATCTCCCGCGCGGAGCGATCAGAGTCCTACCTAAGAGAAATCGTCAGGAGCCTCTATACAGTCTTTCGGAAAACAGAGCAACATGTGTCCGTGCACTTTCCTGAGGTCGGGTCAACCACTATGCTACCGCCGGAAATTCACTTTATCACTTCGCAGGCACTAGAAGATCAGTACCCGCACATGACGCCGAAAGAGCGTGAGGAAATCATCGCCCGCGAGAAAGGCGCTGTCTTCCTCTCCCAAATAGGTGGAAAGCTGCGATCAGGCCAGCGTCACGACGGTCGCGCGCCCGACTATGATGATTGGACCTTAAATGGGGACATTATTTTCTGGTTTCCTGTGCTTAATACGGCACTCGAATTGTCTTCAATGGGGATTAGGGTAGACGCTGCGTCGCTTGACGCTCAACTTAGGGCTAGCACGTGCGAGGATCGCCGACGCTTCGACTACCATAGTAAGGTGCTCAACTCCTCCCTGCCGCTAACTATTGGCGGTGGAATCGGGCAATCGCGCATCTGCATGTTCTTCTTGCGCAAGGCTCATATCGGCGAGGTTCAGGCCAGTGTTTGGCCCGAACACACCATTACAACGTGCGCCAAGGCGGGGATCACCTTATTGTAGGTTTGATGAATTTGAGAGTGAATGACAAGCTGTACGCAAGCCACAACAAAGGTCCCGCTGTCGTGGCGGGAAGCCTGCGTCAGGTGTAAAAGCAGCGGCAAATCATTGTAACTGTCCGCCGCAGTAATAGCGTACAGCGTGTGTCCGTAGAACCAGCGTTCATGATAGCTGTCCCAACCCCAATTAGCAGTAGGGCCGGTGTACACCCTAGGGCAGGAGCACTGGTAAGTGCCCCCATTCTTTGCACAAACAGACCCTTTCCCCGAGATGGCTAGCGCCAGTTTCCAGGGAAGTACCGTCCCCTGCGAACACACTCTTGCGGCTCCCACCGCAAAGGCCAAGATTGAGCGACGGTTTTACGGCACACTCTGTCAATACCGTTTGCAGCAGCGTTTCTGGCTCCTCAAAAGAATGTCCTTCCAGCGCCTTGTTTACCAGATAAGCAACGCGACCCGTATCTTCCTCCGGTAGTTTTTCGCCGCCCTTTGGCTCTTTGGCCTTTTTCCGTTTTGGTTCATGCAGGACCTTTGCCGGCTCATCTCCCAGCCAAAACCTATCTAGGAAATCGTAAAAAGCACCCACCCCCGACACAGAGTTCTGCTCAAAACCACAGACAGCAGCTAGCACGGCATGAGCCTTCAGCCTTGCCACGCCGGTTGATGCTTAGCAGGCCTGCCCGTAAATGAATACTGACCCATAGCTAGAGGAAGCAGCCTGTCCAAGTTCAGGACATAAACCTTCTCCAAGATGTCACCATAGAAACGGATCAACTTTTCATGTTCCGGGAGAAAAGACAACAACTTTTTCTCCAGCCATTGCTGGAACTGCTCGTGGGGCCGCCAGTAGCCAAGCAAAAAACCACCTCCATTGAATCAGATACTGGTAACAATATGGAGGCTCATTTATGCGTTTCCGAGAGAGTACTTGTAATGTGAAGGGGGTGCGTTATGAACGCGGAACGTTTTTCAGCTGTCCAACGATCGCTTGTTCTGGATAGGCTAATAAACGCTTTTAAGGACGACCCAAAAATCGGCGGAATAATTCTCGTTGGTTCTGGTGCAGTTGGTTTTACAGACCAGTACTCTGATCTAGATGTCTGTGTAGTTGTCAGAGACGACTGCTCTTTGAGGGAAACCTACGAGTTGTGGGGGAGCCGTATAGGGGAGTTGTTCCCGGTGCTGCTCCATCAGAGGGTTGATAAAAGTGCTCATAACCTGTTGCATGTGGTTGTGCTTGAGAACTTGCTGGAATTGGATCTAGGTTTCCTGAAGAGGAGCCATCTCTACGCCGCAAAGCCACGTTGGAAAGTAATCTACGATAGAGACAATGGGCTGAATGAACAAATGAAGACGTCCTGGGAGGGGAAACAGCAACTGGTCCCCTGTACATCCCGTGTGTATGCTGACACCGTCGAGCAAGCGTGGTACCCTGCTTTGCATGCCTTCATTGCCATTAGGCGCGGGCAACCGTGGCGTGCCAATTATGAAGTTTCGCTACTGAGGGAACTTGTTATCGAGGGCTACTGCACACGGCGAGAGTTGACTGGAAAGCGGTGGCGTGATCTGGACTGTGCAGAGAATCCGTTTAAAGAGAAACTAAAGCATACTCTCCCCAAAAGCCTGGATACAGCGGGCCTAGAAAAGGCATACTTGGCCGTTCTTGAGCTCCTGCTGCAAGAATTATCAGAGTGGGAAAAGTGCCTAGCTATTACACCTGGGAAGGAAAGTTCTTTTTTGCGAAGCCTAATTTTTGAATGCGCCACAGGCAGTGAAGCGACATAGTCAACTGCTGTAAATGCTACCCTCAAGCTTCACCAAAACAGCCACTCTCACTAATTGACAAGTGAACCACTACGACCATGAGCCCTGCGACAGAGGGGACGGCACCGGCCTTGCGGCGCACACATGGCCTGATGGCAAGATGGGGGCATCGGGTGTTAGGAATGCTTCTCACCAGTTGCTTGTTCTAACCCGAATCTCCGCAGGGATCGACGTCTACTCGGCATCGGCTTCTTCTTCGTCCTCCGTTTCGTCTTCATCCTCCGTTTCGTCTTCATCCTCTCCCTCGTCAGGGTCTAGCTTCACTCTACCATATATTGTAGATTGTGAAACTGCTAGTGTCGCTGCCGCAAAAATGCCAACTATACCTATAGTCAATGGCACCATGCCGTACCTGCTGATTAGTGTTCCCAGTAGTATGCCAAGCGGGGATGCCAGCAATACAACAAAGTTCACCACACCTAATATGCGCCCTCTCTTGTCAGCAGCAACGGATGCAACAAAGTAACTGTAGAAGGGCTGCGTTAATGTGTCAAAGAAGCCATAAACGATAAAGATTAGGGTCGCAGCAATTGGAGTCTGATACACGAAAGGCAAAAGCACAAAGACCAGCGCACTGCCAGCAAGTCCTATTTTGGTCAATCGAGATACCCAATGCCCATATTTTAAAACGATACTGGCACCTAAAAACTCTCCTATGTCATTTCCCGAGCTCATGATAACGACATGCACCAACGAGGTTGTCCCCGCTTCACTCATAATAAAAAAGGGCAACAGGGTCGGGATAAAGGCATAGTCGAGGTTCAGAAAGAACAATATCCCCATAAACACGACTATTTTTTTGTCATGGATGACATTATCCCGAACGAAGACCCATGACGACTGAATTACTGCGGCAATGCTTTTTATTGATAGCCCAATACGTCCCTTTTTTCTCGTGCACTCTTTCCTTCTTACATTACTCTCGGGCAAGAAAAGCTGGCATATCATGGCGGACAGCAAAAGGACAAACACGACCACACCGAAAACTACTACTTGACTGGCAGATGCAATTAGGGCTGCCGATGCAATTCGCCCTGCTACTGCAACAATATTGCTCGATATCAGCTCTAAGGCATCTAGTTTTACATAGTCTTGTTTGGTAAGTTTTTCAGCAACTAAAGCTGTAAACGCATCACTATACAAGTCCGAAACCAAGTCAATGGACAAATACACCAGCAATGCGACTACTAGGAACTCACCTAATACAATCCCTGTGGACGCAAGGGCTGCACAAACAACAAGGCTTACCACGATAGTCTTTTTCTTTTGGAACCTGTCGACAAGGACGCCTGTTATTAGTGATGTAACCGCCTGAAAGAGAAATGATGCACCTACAATTGTAGCTACGCTACCAAAACCGCCGCTATTTTCACCTAAAACAAGCCATAAGATATTGAGGCCGAACAGCCGAAAGGCGAATACTGTTAATGCCCCAATGCCGATGGAAAGAATAGCTATTCTTTTTGCTCTAATCATTTCTCCACACTCTCCAAGAAAAACTTTATGTTTGCGTTCTGCAATTGGCATTGTAAATAGGAATATTTGTTTTTGTAAATAAAAGATTGCTCGGCCCTGCAACTACCCACACAGATATACCTAATTTTGCATTTCGCGCAACGCGGCCGATTATCAACTAAATCGCTGCATATTGTCTTGTCTCGATGCAGCTTAATTCTATCTATACTGTTTTCTGCAACAGGAATTTCCACAGTTTTGCAAAGTTTTCTCCTCAGGCACCGCTGGGGAATTTTCTTAGTCGGGTTGGCGCATGAGGGAGTTGCGCATCCGTCAACTTGGGCCATCAAAAATAAGTAGGTAGCTGTGCTAAATCTGTCTGTCCATAAGAGCCGCAGTCATGTGTTCGTCACAGAATACGTTAACCCAGCGACTAAATTCTAGGTTGGTCGTGATGATGTGACTACGTCGCGCCATAATTTACACTGGCGTCGCTCTGCTTTTACACTTAAGTCGTTAATTGTTTACGGCTACGACGGACTCGTTTTTGAGTATTGCGGCCCTATCTAAGCCAACCCGGCGGAGAATTTGAGCCATCGTCACGGCGGGGGAGAGCCCCCGTCTGGACGAAGCCCTTGCTCACCAGTATGGTCCAAACAGGGTTTTCAAGGAGGGATGGTCATTGTCACAAGCCGGCATCAAACCGTCAATAGTTGCCAAGGTCAATCTCGCCTACGCCGCAGGGCTTCAGGACACCCTCAACGCCCTGGCTTCAGACGGGTATCGCTATGGCGCTCTTACGCCTTGCTTTAAGTCGGATGGAGGTATTTCGCTCTTTACACGCCAAAAAGGCGTTTATGTGGATTGGGCTATGTTGCGTATGGACCCTAGGATGGCGGTGGTCTTTATCTCGTCTGGACGATACCTCTACGCTGTGCCAGCGTAAGCGAGCCGCAGGAATTCCATGAGCGACTTCGTCCGGGCACGGTGGGCGTGGTCTGCATATTCTGCTGCCTCGCTGGAGCAGGCACTCCGGTATCCCTAGCATCGCCATCAATGAAAGCCACCAGAGTGGTGGAGAGTAGTGTAGTGCCATGCCCAGTTTTAGGCTGTTCAGTCAAGGTACCAAGCATGGTTCGTGGGACTGACCTTGACAGTCCTGAAGGAGAGATTCAACACTGCCTCTGCCCTGACCACCAAATATTCATCTCGCCATCCACGTTTGGTTACAAAGAACCTTCACAGTCAATTCTCTGGCACGACGACGAAGACTCCCTCACCTAGAATGTCATACGGGGCTCGAACGTGAGGGCTTATTGTCAGCGATTTTCCAAAAGGTCATTGGGGATGAATTTTGCTCATCGTACCGGGGGTATGGGAAAGTAATCTATTGGTCAGTGGACCTAGAGACCGCTGGCATCTGGGAGCCACTGGCGAAGGCTCGGCGGGCCCTGGGGGAGGTAAGGGGTTATTCTGAGCCCGACATTATCGTGATATGCGAAAACGCTATACTCATATTGGAAATCAAATTCACGTCTGCGGCGGTAACCCGGGGCACGCGGCTGCCTGGCTACTACGCTGAACAACCCCGCTGGGACCAAGTCTTCAAGCTTTCGCCTCAGGACGTTTTAGATAGGTGCGGCTATGAGTTGCTTAGGTACTTCTTACTTGCTCACGAATTAGAGAGCATAACTGGGCGGCACTGTAGGGTTGTATCACTTACCATGCAGGATGCAGAACCGCAATTGCATAACGCCGTCACCCAGTCGCTCTTATCTCCTTACTCCTACGCTCACATAAACTGGGATTCAGTTGCCGCTGCAATACCTGCAGGATCCATCCGCACAAAGTTCATAAAGCGGTATTTGGCGTCCAAGAGTGCAGGCTACGATAATGGGGTGCTGGTCAAGCTTCTCAAGTAGGAGCTGTGTTGTCACATCCAGCATGTTTTGTAGTTGAGCAGTACTGCGCTTCCCGCTAAGGCAACATTCCCCTTGGGGAAAGGACACTTTTTGACAGCAGCGCCGGGGGGGATTGTGCACACCTACTTGCGCCCATGACAACTTTCGACAGCTTCCGAGCTTTTGTTAAACTACTGCGTCTGCCGAACCTAAGCCAAATTTACATCGGCCGAGCAGTTAACGGCTTTCCTTGTGCTTTAGAAAGGTGGGGACTACGATGCAGCTGAAGTGTAACTGGAAGCGTTGGTGCGCTAGACTATTTTGCTCACTGCGGGAGATAAGAGTAGCGACCTTGGTCTTGGTGCTAACCCTCGTTTCGGTCCTTCCTTGAAATCGCGCGGCGTTGGTAGTCAACGCCCACCGCGGAGCAGCCTAAATCGGTTAACTAGCTCAAGCCCTACCTCAGGCTCCGACGTGTTATCGGAAAGGGAATGGTCTCCGCGTGGCTTAAATGATGTTAATGAGGCTCTTCCGCGACGGTGTTGATGTTTGCTGAAACGTATCGGCTGCCGTTGACTCCAGAACCGCTTAATCTCTAACCCAGAAGTCGATACATAAACCCATCCCCAAGGCCAACCCCAGACTAGGATGAGCACCAAAGAAGACCTTTAGCGCAACGAGTATCGCAAAAAAGGGGGCGCTTTCAGCTACTCCCTAAGATACACTACCAAGGATGATCGCGTAAAGTAGACAAGCTGACTCTACAACGGGCTTCGTAACAGCACAGGAGCAGGGGTAGTCCTCAACATAAGCACTTATGTTGCCACGATAACCGTCTGGATTAACCGCTTTAGCACGGTCTGACTGGACGTTTGCGACACTATGTCGCAAACGCCCAGTCCCTGCGCGACACTTTGCGACATAAATTGAGCACCTCCAAAATAAAATAATCCCCTCTCGCCAGGGACGAGAGGGGATTACCCGTGGTGCCACCCTGATTGGCGTCACTAAAGACACCCGCTTGAATCTGTAACGGGATTGCCCGCCCCTCAGGGGGCTCAGCGGCTGTCTCCACTCATTCGCGTGCACGTCGGCTTTGCACCTAACCCGACTCTCTTAAGTACAGCTAATGAGGCTCTTCCGCATCACAGTCTTTATGGCATACTACTACGCCACCGCGGCTACGTCAAAAATCTATAGTGAAACTGTGTCGTCGGACAGTGCCAACCGCACCCAGAGTCCCCCGCTTGCCCATTTCGATTGCCAACGCGATGACG
>Ga0209103_1000015_pt1 | contig 49150 bp, 54 predicted proteins | sample 4C3metaG_FD_184152 | JGI IMG/M metagenome (GOLD analysis project Ga0209103, IMG submission 184152) | Freshwater bacterial and archeal communities from Indian Creek, Illinois, USA - 4C3 metaG (SPAdes) (version 2) | ecosystem: Environmental > Aquatic > Freshwater > Unclassified | place: USA...
TTTATGGAGGGAGTGGCTTATAGTCTTAAGGATTGTCTTGAAATTATCAAGAGTATGGGAATCGAGGTTAATGATGTTCGTGCATCCGGAGGAGGAGGTAAGAGTGCGTTATGGAGACAAATGCAGGCGGATATGTTTAATACCTGTATGCAAACGACAAATTCTACCGAAGGTCCTGCTTTAGGTGCTGCACTTTTAGCTGGTGTAGGAGCTGGCGTTTATGCTGATATTAGTCAGGCTTGTGATAATGCCATTAAAACTGTAAGCATTCAATCCCCGATAATTGAAAATGTTGACATATACGAAAAATACTATAAAGTTTATTCAAAACTCTACATTGCTTTAAAGGAAAGCTTTCTTGACATAGCAAAGATCAATATTGAGAACTAAAGTTAATTAAAAGGAGGAGCTTGTTATGATAGATTTTAATGAAATTAAAGAGTTTGATCCTGAAATAGCGGAAGCCATGGAGAAGGAATTAAATCGTCAACGTGGAAATATTGAGCTGATAGCTTCTGAGAACTTTGTCAGCAAACCGGTACTGGCTGCAATGGGCACACATCTTACAAACAAGTATGCAGAAGGCTATCCGGGCAAGAGATACTACGGTGGTTGTGAGTTTGTTGACATTGTCGAAGATCTTGCTATAGATCGCGCAAAACGTATTTTTGGAGCTGATCACGCTAATGTCCAGCCTCATTCCGGTGCTCAAGCCAATATTGCCGTATATTTTGCTGTGCTTAATCCCGGAGATACAATTCTTGGAATGAATTTATCACACGGGGGACATCTTACACATGGAAGCCCAGTAAATATTTCCGGAAAATACTATAAAATAGTTTCATATGGTGTTGATAAAGACAATGGTCATATTGATTATGAAGAGCTGGAGAAATTAGCTCTAAGTACAAAACCCAAAATAATCGTTGCAGGTGCGAGTGCCTATCCTCGAATAATAGACTTTAAAAGATTTAAAGATATTGCAGACAAGGCTCAAGCTTTGCTCATGGTTGATATGGCACACATTGCCGGACTTGTGGCATGTGGCCTTCATCCATCGCCTGTTCCGTATGCGGATTTTGTTACCACAACGACTCATAAAACATTAAGAGGGCCAAGAGGTGGTATGATATTGTGTAAGGAGCAGCACGCGAAGATTGTTGATAAAGCTATTTTCCCAGGAACGCAGGGAGGGCCTCTTATGCACATTATAGCAGCCAAAGCTATATGCTTCAAAGAGGCATTGTTACCGGAGTTTGCAGAATATCAAAAACGTATTTTAAAAAATGCCAAAGCATTATCTACAGAGTTAATGAAGTTAGGATTTGAATTGGTTTCAGGAGGAACCGATAATCATTTAATGCTTGTGGATCTTCGAAATAAAGGGGTTACAGGCAAAGATGCTGAAAAAATGCTTGATCATGTCAAAATTACAGTCAATAAAAATTCAATACCTTTTGAAACTTTAAGTCCGTTTGTAACAAGTGGAATACGTTTGGGCACACCTGCGGTTACAACCAGAGGAATGGATGAGCAGGCTATGAAGGAAATTGCATTGGCAATATCGATGACGATAGCTGATTTTGAAAAGAATAAACAGGAAGTAATTGCTATTGTGGATAAGCTTTGTAAAAGATTTCCGTTATATAATGATTTTAGCAATACTTGATTAGATCATTGACGGGAAGGTGAAATTATGGATATGAGCGTACCTTTAGCTGCCAGGATGCGTCCGGTGAGTCTTGAAGAATTTGTTGGACAGCAACACATTGTAGGGAAAAACAAGATGCTATACAGAGCTATTAAATCTGACAGACTATCATCTTGTATATTCTACGGGCCTCCCGGCACTGGCAAAACAACGTTGGCTCAAGTCATTGCTAAAGAGACGCGATATCCATTTAGAAACTTAAGTGCAGTAACCGCAGGTGTTAAAGACATACGCGCTATAGCTGATGAAGCAGATAACAGATTGCTAAATCCTAAGGGAAGAGTGTTGTTGTTTTTTGATGAGATTCATCACCTGAATAAAGCCCAGCAGGATGTTTTGTTGCCTTTTGTTGAGCAAGGACTGATTATTCTTATTGGAGCGACGACCGGTAATCCATATTTTGATGTAAACAAAGCGTTACTATCAAGGGTTGTAATTTTCAGGTTTGAACCCTTGACTCCAAGAGATATTGAAATAATTCTTAAAAGAGCTCTTGTTGACCGAAAAAAAGGGCTTGGTGAGTTTACTGTTGAAGTTGAAAGTGATGCTCTTGCTCATTTAGCGCAGACCAGTAACGGTGATGCCAGAATTGCTATGAATGCGCTTGAGCTTGCGGTTCTAACGACAGAACCTTCCGCTGACGGACGCATTGTTATCGATATTGGTATTGCACAAGACTGTATTAGGCAGAATGTTTTGAAATATGACAAAGATGATGATGAACACTATGATGTAGTAAGCGCTTTTATTAAGAGTATGCGCAACTATATGGAGCCGGATGCTGTTTTGCATTATTTGGCACGATTAATTGAATCAGGAGAAAAACCTGAATTTATAGCAAGGCGCATAATGATAGCCGCTGCGGAAGAAGTAGGCCTGGCTAATCCAACTGTTTTACAGGTAGCTGTGGCAGCAACGCTAGCGGTTGAAAGAGTAGGGTGGCCGGAAGCTAGAATAATTCTTGCGCAAGCGGCTTTAGCGGTTGCTTGTTCTCCTAAATCGAACGCTTCATATGAAGGTATAGAAAAAGCGATATCTGACGTCAGGTCGAAAAAGATAGGTAGAGTACCGATTAATTTAAGAGATACAAGTTATGACGGTTCGAGAAATTTAGGGCATGGTAAAGGATATAAATATTCTCACGATTATCCTGGTACTCGTGCTATACAAGCATATTTACCGCTTGAACTTGAAGGAGTAAATTACTATTTTCCTAAGGAATCCGGGAATGAAGCGAAGATAAAAATGCGACTGGATGAAATAAGAAAAGAATGTTGACAAAATTAGTTGGGTATGATAAAATCAAAACATATTAAATCTATCGAAGTTCTTGGTTTTAGGAGTGGGTTCTGATGAGATTATCAACTAAGGGAAGATATGGAGTTAAGGCAATGTTTGATCTTGCTTTGAACAGTAGTAGCGAAAAAACAGTCACATTAAGAAGCATCGCCGAAAGACAAGGGATTTCGGAGCCTTATCTCGAACAGCTTATGTCCGGCTTAAGGAAAGCAGGCCTTATAAAAAGTGTTCGTGGAGCTCAAGGTGGTTATATGTTATCTTCTTCTCCGGAAAAGATAACAGTAGGAGATGTGATAAGAACTTTGGAAGGCTCCATGGCACCGACTGAATGTGTTGACGAAAGTGCAAATTTTGAATGCAATGAGGCATCGTGTTGCGTAACACGAATGGTTTGGCAAAAGATTAAAAAAAGTGTCGATGAAGTTATCGATGCTATAACGATTCAAGACATGCTTGAACAGTATAAAAAGTTGTCAGGCAAAGAATTTGACATGTATTACATCTAAGGAGCATACAAGATGAATAAAAGGATATATTTAGATCACGCAGCAACAACATATGTAAGAGCCGAAGTTTTGGAGGAAATGTCACCTTTTTTTGCTTCAATTTACGGAAACCCGTCGAGTATTCACAGTTTTGGGAGAGAAGCGCGTAAAGCAGTTGAAACGGCAAGAGAGCAAGTAGCAAAAGCTTTAAACGCACAACCTAACGAGATTTTTTTCACATCGGGGGGAACTGAAGCTAATAATTGGGCATTGAAGGGAATTGCCGCGGCCAATAAAGCTAAAGGAAATCACATTATAACCAGTATGATAGAACATCATGCCGTACTGCATACTTGCGAAAATTTAGAAAAAAAAGGCTTCGAAGTAACTTATTTACCTGTTGATGATAATGGGTTACTCACCGCTGAACAAGTAAAAGCAGCAATAACCGATAAAACGATATTGATCTCTATAATGTCGGCTAACAATGAAATAGGAACGCTGCAACCAATTGAAGAAATTGGCAAGGTTGCTGCTGATAACGGGATATATTTTCACACGGACGCAGTTCAATCTATCGGAAGCGTCAAACTTGATGTAAAGGCTATGAATATCGACGCTCTTTCATTATCAGCCCATAAGTTCTATGGGCCTAAGGGAGTGGGTGCTTTGTACTTAAAAAAAGGCGTCAAGATAGATAATCTTTTTCATGGAGGCGCTCAGGAAAAGAACAGGAGGGCGGGCACTGAAAATATCTCTGGTATTGTAGGACTTGGAAAGGCGATTGAGTTAGCTGATGCAAATATTATTCAATATGCACAGCGGATGGAAAGCTTAAGAGATATGATGATAAAAGGCATAATGGACAAAGTGAAATTTGTGAGATTAAACGGGCATGATACAAAAAGACTCCCAGGCAATGCGAATTTGAGCTTTGAATTCATAGAAGGAGAATCGTTGCTTTTAAGCCTCGACATGAAAGGTATAGCAGCTTCGAGCGGATCTGCTTGTACTTCCGGTTCTCTGGATCCTTCACATGTTTTACTTGCAATAGGATTGTCACATGAAATTGCTCATGGCTCATTAAGGCTTACATTCGGAGACACAAACACCGAACAGGATGTGGAGTATGTATTGGATGTATTGCCAGATATAGTCAACAGGCTAAGAGATATGTCGCCTTTATTTGCGCAAAGGGAAGAGGGACCAAGTTATGTATAATGAAAAAATAATGGAGCATTTTGTAAACCCGAGAAATGTAGGAGAGATTGTGAATCCTGACGGTGTAGGCCAGGTGGGTAACGCTAAATGCGGCGATATTATGAAAATGTATATAAAAGTTGAAGATAATCGTATAGTAGATGTAAAGTTTAAAACTTTTGGGTGCGGCGCAGCTATAGCAAGCAGCAGCATGGCAACCGAAATCATCAAAGGCAAAACTCTGGACGAAGCTTTGAAGCTGAGCAATAAAGCTGTAGCGGAAGCTTTGGGAGGATTACCCGCGGTTAAGATGCATTGTTCCGTTTTAGCGGAAGAGGCTATTAAAGGGGCAGTCGAGGATTATAAATCAAAAAACAATGCAAAATATTCGGTCGAGAGTAAAGGGATCTGATGTACAAAAATCGAGTTCTTCTTGCCATGAGCGGAGGTGTTGACAGCTCAGTAGCCGCATTTCTGCTCAAGGAAGAAGGATATGAAGTTATAGGGATTACAATGCAGATCTGGCCTGATAACTTGCTTAATGATAGTGCAACCAAAGCATGTTGTTCTTTATCAGCCGTTGATGATGCCAGAAGAGTTGCAGATCAGCTTGGAATAGCGTACTATGTTTTGAATTTCAAAGATGTTTTTGAGGATAAAGTCATATCATACTTTATAAATGAATATATTGAAGGTAGAACACCTAACCCATGCATAGCGTGTAATAGGCATGTCAAGTTCGATGAGCTTCTTAAAAAGGCTGCTCATTTGGAAGCCTTCTATATTGCGACTGGCCACTATGCCATAATATCAAAAGATGAGACGAGAGATAGATATCTTTTGAAGCGCTCAATAGATAACGCAAAGGATCAAACATACGCTCTTTACTCTATGACACAACATCAGCTTGAGCATTCCTTGATGCCGCTTGGAGCATATTCCAAACCTAAAATAAGAGAGATAGCGAAAAATATCGGATTGAGAGTTGCTGATAAGCCTGACAGCCAGGAAATTTGCTTTGTTACAGATGGAGATTACGGGAAGTTCATTCGAGAAAGAGTCCCTGAAAAAGTAAAAAATGGTTTTTTTGTGGACGCCGAAGGGAATATTTTGGGCAAACACAAGGGTGTCGCATATTACACGATAGGGCAGCGAAAAGGCTTGGGGCTAGCCGCGAAAAGCCCGTTATATGTAGTTGGAATCGATGCTAAAAAAAACCAGGTTATATTGGGGAATTCGGAACAAGTCTTTTCAAATACAATGATTGTGGACGATGTTAATTTCATTTCATTGGAGACTATTTCCGAGCCCTTGCAATGCACGGTAAAAATTAGATATGGCCCAAAAGAGGCGACGGCTGTAATTTATCCATTGAAAGATAAAAGAATCAGAGTGGTTTTTGAAAATTCTCAAAGAGCAGTCACACCCGGACAAGCAGCAGTATTTTATTATGGGAATATTGTGCTTGGAGGGGGAACTATTACTATAGCTTGATTTGTGAGGTCGTAGAGGCTATAGAAATTATTAACTATTATTTGTTGACAAAACTATTTTTTTAATATAAAATTAAATTGGTTTTACAGATTTTTTCATTAGAATTGTATAAGCGTTGAAGAGGAACAGTAAACGATATCCTTGTCTTAAGAGAGGCGACGGTTGGTGCGAGTCGCTGCGAGGCTCGTTTGATCCACCTCAGAGCTGTCTTGCGAAAGCAAGACCGGGAAAGACCGTTATATCTTTTGAGGCTCATTTACTTGAGTAAAGCAGGGTGGCACCACGCGAACCAATCCCGTCCTTGTAACAGGGGACGGGATTTTATTATTTTAGCAAAGGAGCGGATTTTATCATGAAAAGAGATAAACTACTAATGACGCCCGGACCAACAATGCTGCCTTACAAGGTGCGAGAGGCGATGAGCAGGCAAATACTGCATCATCGCACGAAGGAATTCGAGGCATACTTTTCAAAAATGAACGATGACCTAAAAAGAGTGTACCAAACTCAAAATCCAGTTCTGACGTTTGCTTCATCCGGTACAGGAGCTATGGAAGCGGCATTGGTGAATGCGTTTTCGCCGGGAGACAAAGTGTTAGCTATTAGTGTAGGTGTATTTGGAGAACGCTTTGCAAAGATTGCTGCGCGTTTTGGTCTTGATGTTAAACTTATGGATATTCCCTGGGGAAAAGGCGTTAATCCTGAAGACGTAAAGACCTTTCTTGAAGGGGATGAAGGTAAAGACATTAAAGGTATACTAATTACTCATAACGAAACATCGACCGGTGTTGTGAATGATATTAAGGCCATAGGCCAACTACTTAAGGATAAAGATTGCCTGCTTTTGGTTGATGCTGTCAGTTCTTTGGCAGGTATCGAAATCAAAACCGATGATTGGGGTCTTGACATGGTCATAACGGGTTCTCAAAAGGCATTGATGCTACCGCCTGGATTAGCGTTCGTAAGCGTTAGCGACAAAGCTTGGGACTTCATCAAAAAATCGAAGATGCCTAAATTTTACTATGATTTTTTGTCCTACAAAAAGTCTTTAAGTGACAATACTACTCCTTTTACTCCGGCTGTATCGCTCGTAATCGCCGCTAGTGAAGCTATGAATATGATCATCGAAGAAGGATTGGATAAAATTTTTGCGCGTCATAAAAACCTCGCGTTAGCTTGCAGAAATGCAGTAACTGCAATGGGACTTGAGTTGTTTGCCGAACAGAAATACGCATCCGATTTAATTACATCGATTAAAGCTCCGGCAGGTATTGAGATTGACAAGGCTAGAGGCATCATGAACCTTGAACATGACATCATGATTGCTGAAGGACAGCAGCATTTAAAGGGAAAAATTTTCAGAATAGGGCATATGGGTTATGTTGATTGCTATGATTTGCTAAGAACTATATCAGCATTGGAGTTTTCGCTTAAAAAGGTCGGATTTAGCATGGAACTTGGAGCTGGAGTGGCTGCTGCACAACAGTCTATTGATCCATATCTTTGATTTAGGAGGAGATTGAAATGAAAATATTAGTATCCGAGAAATTATCTCTCAATGGTATGAATTTGCTTAAAGAACACTTTGAAGTTGAAGAAAAATTGGGGCTTTCTCATGAGGATCTGCTCAAATGTATTGGAGCTTACGATGCTTTGGTGGTAAGAAGCGCTACAAAGGTGGACGCTCTGCTTATAAATAGCGGAACGAACTTGAAAGTGATTGGCAGAGCAGGAACAGGTGTGGACAATATCGATATTGAAGCCGCAAGTAAAAAAGGGATTATCGTAGTCAACACGCCTGACAGTAACAATATTGCGACAGCCGAATTAACTATAGCACTCATGCTTTCGCTCGCAAGAAATATAACAAAAGCAAGCTCAGCCCTAAAAGGCGGCAAATGGATGAGAAGTGCTTTTAGTGGAGTAGAAATCTGCAATAAAAACGTAGCTGTGCTTGGCTTAGGGAGAATCGGCTCTATTGTTGCATCACGTCTTAAAGCCTTCGGGATGAATGTATATGCCTATGATCCGTATGTGACTGATGAACGGTTTGATAAGTTTGGAATCAAAAAGCTAACTACAATAGAAGAAGTAATGAAAGTTGCTGATTTTATTACCATTCACCTTCCTAAAACGAACGAGACTAAGGACATTATAGGGAAAGATGAATTGAAGTTAGCCAAAACTTCTTTGAGAATTATAAATTGCGCAAGAGGTGGACTGGTCAATGAGGATGCGCTATACGATTCTCTGAAGAATGGAGAAATTGCTGGAGCAGCAATCGATGTGTACGAGAAAGAACCTAAAGAGGCATCGGGTGGTGCTGATTTCAATCATAAGTTTCTCGAGCTTGATAATGTCGTTCTCACTCCACATTTAGGTGCTTCAACTGCTGAAGCTCAGGAAAATGTGGGGATCGCAATCGCTGAACAGGTGATAGCAGCTTTAAAGGGCAATATGGTGAATGCTGTAAATTTGCCGGGATTGCATGTAGATAATATGGCTGTGCTTTCGCCTTATCTTGAGTTGACTCGAATAATGGGTAAATTATACTATCAAATAGAAAAGTTGCCTGTCGAGAAAGTCGAGATAATCTACAGTGGCGAAATAGCGAGCAAAGAAATCAAGCTTTTGACTCTTTCGTGTTTATCAGGAATACTTGAACCTATAACTGAAGACAGAGTCAATTTTGTAAACGTGGAGTCGATGGTACGGGAATACGGTATTGAGGTTTTTGAAAGCACGCGCAGCGAGGTTGAATATTATACAAATCTTGTAACATTGAAGGTTACTAACAAAGATAAATCGCTCACCTTTGCCGGTACCGTCTTTGGGAAGGAAGAACTTAGGATTGTCAATTTTGTAGGCTATGAAGTGGATTTTAGTCCGACCCCATATATGCTGGCCGTTCAAAACATTGATAAGCCTGGTGTTATAGGGAAAATAGGAACAGTAATGGGAAAGGCGGGTATAAACATCGCTACCATGAGGGTTAGCCGCAATCGCAAAGAAAACAAAGCTGTTATGATAATCAATATTGACACTTGGGTTACTGATGAAACGCGGAAGGAGTTAGAGGTTATCGATGGTATTTTAAAAGTTAAGCTTTTAAAAATATAGAATAAGCATATTTACATGCCATTTCAATCGTCCTTCGCCTCAATTGACAAACAAAATCAGCTTCTATATAATGCTGCTTAATATATAAACGAAAGGACATTACATATGCAGAAACTCGGCCTTAATGAGATAAGAGAACGATTCCTGGCTTTTTTTGAATCCAAGGATCATCTAAGATTGCCAAGTTTTTCACTTATCCCAGAAAAAGACAAGAGTTTACTTCTTATTAATTCTGGGATGGCGCCGTTAAAACCTTATTTTACAGGTCAGGAGAAGCCTCCTAAGCTTAGAGTAGCGACTTGTCAGAAATGTGTCAGAACGCCTGATATAGACAGAGTAGGTAAAACAGCGCGTCATGGAACTTTTTTTGAGATGCTTGGAAATTTTTCTTTCGGAGATTATTTCAAAAGTGAAGCAATCAGGTGGGCATGGGAATTTGTGACATCTGACCTTAAACTGCCGCTAGATAGACTTTGGGTTAGCATCTATCTGGAAGATGATGAGGCATATGACATTTGGACGAAAAACATAGGTTTGCCAGACAATAGGATTGTTAGGCTTGGAAAAGAAGATAATTTCTGGGAAATTGGAGTCGGGCCTTGCGGCCCGTGCTCTGAGATTTATTATGATAGAGGTATAGATAAAGGATGCTTAGGACCTGATTGTAAAGTCGGGTGTGACTGCGACAGATTCGTTGAATTTTGGAATCTTGTTTTTACACAGTTTAATAAAGACGAGTCAGGAAACTATACAAAACTGGCAAATCCAAATATCGATACCGGCATGGGACTTGAAAGAATATCAGCGATAATGCAAAGTGTTGATTCGCTTTTCGAGGTAGATACCATTAGAAATATCATATCAGGGATCAGTCGGATATCAGGCTTAGAATACGGTGACGATAGCAAATCGGATATAGCAATTAGAGTTATCACCGATCATGCAAGAGGAATGGTATTTATGATATCGGATGGCATATTGCCTTCAAACGAAGGCAGAGGATATGTTTTGCGCAGAATAATAAGAAGGGCTGCGCACTACGGGAAAACATTGGGGATTGATAGACCATTTCTGGCTGAAATTGCCAAGTTGGTCATCTGTGAATCATCGACTGCATATATGGAGTTGAAACAAAGAGCAGAATTTATACAAAAAGTTATTAAAATAGAAGAATTAAGATTCAAAGAGACGATAGAGCAAGGAATGCTAATATTACAAGAGCTTATCGATAAAATGAAAGAGAACGGAGCTACTGTTCTAAACGGGGAGGATGCATTTAGACTATATGACACATATGGATTCCCGTTTGATCTAACTAAAGAAATACTGGCGGAATATGGCATGGTTGCCGATGAACAGATATTTTCTGACAATATGAAAAGTCAGCGCGAAAGAGCAAGGCTCGCACACGCAAAGTCAGATTTCTCATACGCTAAAGACTCTAATAATCAAATCATGGATAATAACTATCAGTCATCTTTTAAGGGATATCTGCAGCTTGAGACTGAAAGCAGAATTGAGTTCATAATAAAGGGAGATAAACTGGCAGATGTTGCCTTTGAAGGAGATGACGTGCTTCTCGTTCTTGACGAAACTCCGTTTTATGGTGAAAGCGGTGGTCAGGTGGGGGATTGCGGCAGACTCATAGCTGATGGATTACAGGTTAACATAAGTGACGCAAAAAAAGCATACGGATATAGTATCGTTCATGCTGGGAAAATTGAAAAAGGAATATTGCGAAAAGGTGATATGGTAGTTGCTATAGTTGATAAAGCTAAAAGAATGGCTATAGCTCGTAATCATACTACGACTCACTTACTGCACAAAGCTCTAAAGTCAATATTAGGCGATCATGCCGAACAGGCAGGTTCTATGGTGGATAAAGACAGGCTGAGATTTGACTTCAGGCACTTCACTGCGCTGACAACTCAGGAAATTGAAACTATAGAACGAATGGTTAACAATAAGATAATGGAATGTCTAGTTGTTAAATCTGATGAAATGAGCTTAAATGCCGCTAAAAACTTAGGTGCTATAGCTTTGTTTGGCGAAAAATATGGGGAAACAGTGAGAGTAGTAAAAATTGGCGATTACAGCATCGAGCTTTGTGGGGGCACTCATCTTTCCAATACCGGACAGGCTGGGTTTTTCCGAATTATCGCTGAGACAGGTATTGCTGCCGGAATACGCAGGATAGAAGCTGTGACAGGTTGGAATACATACGACCTTTTTTTGAACCATGAGAATACGATTGCAGAAGTTTCCGCTGTGTTGAGAACCACACCTTCAGATATAGAGAAGCGTGCGATTAACATGGTAAAGCAACTCAAAGATCTAGAAAAAGAAATTGATACCCTAAAGAGCAACCTTCTTAAAAATAAGTTAGATACTCTTGTTGCTGCACAAAAGAAAATTGGAAGTATTTCTTTTGTTATTGCACGAACGGATGAACACGGCGTTGAGGAGCTAAGAACTCTTGCTGACATGCTAAAAGACAAAATAAACTCGCTGGTAGTCGTTCTTGCTGCGGTTAAGGACGGAAAAGTACACTTTGTAGGAAGCGCTACCGAAGATAATGTTTTAAAAGGTGTTCATATAGGGAAACTCATTGGTGATATAGCTAAGATAACGGGCGGTGGCGGAGGTGGGCGTGCTGATATGGCACAGGCAGGTGGTAAGGATTCGTCGAAAGTCGATGAAGCACTGGTTAAAGCTGAAGTAATCCTAGCCAATCAAATCGGGATTTTTTAAAAAATGTATTTTTCATTGCTTAATTTTTGACGATAAGATATTATAAGATGTATTTTGTGGCTAAGTCTAGGAAAGTGGGTTTGTTAAGATGAACGAGGACTTAAAGGATACGATGATGTTTAGGATTAAGAAGGAAACTTCCGATACCCCAAAGGACATCTTAATCAATGTTTATCGTGCATTACAGGAAAAGGGTTATAATCCTGTTAATCAATTGGTTGGTTATTTTATCTCAGGAGACCCCACTTACATAACTAATCACAAAAATGCGCGGTCGATGATAGGCAGATTTGAAAGAGATGAACTTTTGGGAGAATTGGTCAGTTTTTATATTGAAAACAAGACGTGATAATAAGATGGGTTTATTGTGTTAAGACATTTTTTAACTTATTTTTTAGTTGATGTGGATTAAGAGAATGAGCAAAAGGCATCACGTTTTGAAAGGTAATATTAATGAGAATACTTTGCTTAGATTTAGGGGATAAGAGAATAGGTGTCGCAATAAGCGATCCACTCGGTGTGATCGCTCTAGGGCTTGACACTATTGAAATTGGAATGAATTCGGATATCGTAAGTCGAATATGCGAAATTACAGATTTATATAAAGCTGAAAAGGTGGTTATCGGACTTCCGAAAAATATGGATGGTTCGTTAGGATTGCAGGGAGAAAAATCCCTGCTTTTTGGTGAAAAGCTTAAGTCAAAATATAACGGAGAAGTAGTATTTTATGATGAAAGATTGACAACCAGGGCGGCTAAAGCGATTATGTTTGAAAATAATTTAAAGCGCTCAGAAAGAAAAAAAAAGGTTGATAAGATTGCCGCTGTGCTTATATTACAAGGCTACCTTGATTATATGCAAAATCAAAGGAAAGAAGGATAGAAAATGGAAGAAACTGATGTAAACATAATAGAGCTTGTAGATGAGAATAATGAAACAGTTCAGTTTGAGCATGTAATGACGATTTCTTATGCCGATCGTGATTATGTAGTTTTGAAGATCATAGAAGATGCTGACCCGGAAGAAGATGAAGTGATCATAATGAGAGTAGAGTCTGATGATGCAGGGGAAGAAATCTACAAAACAATTGAGGATGATGAGGAACAACAGGAAGTATTCGATGCTTTCCTTGAGATACTCGACACACAAGAAGAAGAGGGAGAATAAGGTGTGTGCTTATTGGCATTCAATAATAGTACAATAGTACTATTTTAGGCTAAGAAAGCTTTAAAACTCAAAAAACATAATTTCCGACAAGGAATATCGATTTTTTTGTCGAATATACATTGAGTGATAATTGTGAAAGAATTGGGAGGAGTGGTATAGGTGATAAGAAATGTTTTTTCAAATACAAAGGTTTTGGAAAAGGCACTTGATGTAACATGGCTTAGAAATGAGACGATTTCGCATAATATTGCCAATGCTGATACTCCTGGTTTTAAAAGAAAAGCCGTCAAATTTGAGGATGAACTTGAAGCAGCAATTATGCAAAGAGGTGTGCAAGGGAACAGAACCAGACAAAGCCACATGGATATAGGTAGATCTTCGCTCAACAGGGTTAACGCGGAAGTCTTTTCACCTTCAGGTACCGCTATGAGAGAAGATGGGAATAATGTTGACATAGAAGCTGAAATGGCATCTTTAGCTAACAATACCGTTATGTATAATTATCTGGTACAAAAATTAACAAGGGAATTTCAAAGGATTCGAAATGTGATCATGGAAGGGAGAAGGTAACCATGAGAATGCTGAAATCGTTTTCAATAAGTGCTTCCGCATTGACTTTACAAAGGTTGAGAATGGATGTAATAGCTCAAAACATTGCCAACGCAGGAACTACACGAACCGCTGCCGGAGGCCCATATCGTAGGAGGTTGGTCGTGGCTCAAGAAGTCGATGGAATCTCTTCGTTTTCAGGGCAGCTTTCGCTGAGCAGAGGCAGGCTTGCAGCAGGCGGGGTTATGGCCGCACGGATTACAGAAGATCCCAGTCCATTTAAGCTGGTTTACGATCCTGGTCATCCGGACGCTGACGAACTTGGCTATGTCGCTATGCCAAATGTGGATACCGTAAGAGAAATGACCGATATGATTTCAGCGACAAGATCTTTTGAAGCTAACATTACCGCTTTTAACGCATCGAAAAGTATGGCGATGAAAGCACTGGAAATCGGAAGATAGGAGATTAATATATGAGGATAGAATCGTTAAACCTAGCTAGGCTGCCGGAATGGGGAGCGGCAAACGACCGTACCGAAAGTAACACAGCATTTGCCGATGTGTTAAGGCAAGCTGTTTCAGAAGTTCAAGGCCTTGAAGCAGTAAATCAACAGAACAATAACTTGCTTGCGACAGGTGGAATGGAAAATCTTCACAGTGTGATGATAGATCTCGAAAAGGCTGATATCACCTTACAATTTACGTTGCAAGTTCGAAACAGGATTATGGAAGCTTATCAAGAAATAATGCGCATGCAGTTATAGGTGTATCATAAGAAATAGGTCTCAAGACGGATTTTAATATCTTTTTTTTTGTGATATTTAATATGCATGAGTATTTCGTATGTGCTTGGTTATAAAGAGCGAAACACATGATTGCACACTTCGTGCAGAGAGGGTGTTTTATTTTTTGTAGTATTGGTCGGGCATCAAAGCTCATTGTGCAAATGGGGTGAAGAAGAATTATTATGAGTAATTGGCTTGGAATTTTAAGTAAACAATTGAATGGTTTTTGGGAAGGTTTGAGCGGCAATTACAAGAAGATCCTGATATTGGCCATTATTGGAGTTGTTTTAATAGGCGGTATATCGGCTTTTACATTAGGTCAGCCGAGCTATGTGGTTTTGTTTAGTGGATTAGACGCGCAAGAAGCTTCAGAAATCTTTACAAGGCTTCAAGAACTTGATGTGCAACCTAGACTTGAGGGAGTATCCACTATAATGGTTCCTGAAGAAAGAGAAGCTGAGCTTAGAATGCAACTGACAGCAGAGGGGTACCCAAAATCCGGGTTTAATTTCAATGTTTTTGCAAATGGCGGAGGTTTAGGCCAATTCGGACAAACAGACGAAGATAAGCGTATTATGCTTATGATGCAGCTTCAGGAGAGACTTTCCGAATCTATTAAATTTTTAGATAGTGTTGAAGACGCTGTGGTAAATATAGCTATGCCTGAAACCGATCAGTTTGTTTTGCGTGATCAACAGATTCCGGTTACTGCATCAGTTATCATTGAACCAAGCGTTGGTCGGCAGATAACTGCGGTTCAGGCTGGGAATATTGAGCAATTAGTAGCAAGAAGTGTTCCCGGACTTAATCCTGAAAACATAACAATTATTGACAGGGATGCAAATGTGTTAAATAGGCGACATGAAGAACAAATGCCGGGTGATCAATTTGATCTTGAATATCAAATGGAGGAACGGCTTAAAAATCAAGTAATCAATTTACTTGAACCTGTGTTTGGTTTGGGTAGAGTAGTTTCGAAAGTTAATGTTAGGCTAAATTTCGACAAACAAATTACAGAATCGGTGAGGTTTGAACCTGTTATTGATGATTCCGGGATCATTATAAGCCGTGAAGCTTTACGTGAAACAATGACTGATGCGCAGGCCGGAGGTGTTGTAGGCGAGACACCGAATGTTACACAATACCCTACTGTGGCCGGCGGAGCAGAAGGTAATTTCGATAAACGCCATGAGATAGTGAACTACGAAGTAAACGAGATAAAAGAGAGAATAGAAAGGCAGCAAGGACAAATAGAAGACTTATCAATATCAGTAATTATAAATAACGAGGCTGTTGATGACGATACAATAGTGTCTGTCAAAGAACTTGTGGCTGCAGCGGTAGGGACTGACCAAAATAGAATTGCGATACACGCAATGGGATTTGACATGACTCTTCAGGATGCTTTGCTTGAAGGATTTGATAGGCGACGTGTTGGGATTGGTGTAGACCCAAGTTTAATGATCATAGCCGTATTTGTATTTGCTTTAGTTGTTTTTGCTATTATAATCATGAAAAGACAGAAGTCTATGGCCGAACGAAAGGCGTTACAGCAGGCGGTACTGGCTACCGGGACGGATCAGCTTGAAATTGAGCAGGTTGATTTTGAAAAAAATGCTGAGGATCAAATAAAAAAGCAGCTTGATAAATTAGCAACACAGCGTCCGGATGCGTTGGCGCAACTTTTACGTAACTGGTTGAGTGAAGATTAGAGAGTGTGAATATAAATGGTGCGAAACAAAGGTGGTCTTAGCGGAAAAGAAAAAGCCGCTGTATTGCTGGTTTCGTTGGGAATGGAAAAGGCATCGGCTATATATAAGCATCTTAAAGAAGATGAGATTGAGCAATTGACAATGGAAATTGCTAATTTAAGAAAGATAGAACCTGAAGTCAAAAATAAAGTGATGGAAGAATTCTATCAAGTTTGCCTTGCTCAGAATTACATATCCGAAGGCGGAATTACGTACGCTAAGGAAGTTCTCGAAAGAGCTTTAGGTTCACAGAAGGCTATTGATATGATAAATAAGCTTACATCGTCACTTCAAGTCAGACCGTTCGAATTTGTGCGGAAATCTGACCCTACACAAGTACTGAACTTCATACAAAATGAACACCCTCAGACTATAGCACTTGTTATGGCATATTTGAAACCTCAACAGGCTGCAGCCATTCTTTCTATGCTTCCGGCTGACAAGCAGACTGATGTTGCCAGTAGAATTGCTTTTATGCGCGGAACTTCGCCGGACATTGTTAAGGAAGTCGAGCGCGTTCTTGAAAAGAAACTTTCATCATTGGCGATTTCGGACTTCACAAGTACGGGCGGGGTGCAGTCTTTGGTAGACATATTGTTGGCGGTGGATAGAAGTACTGAAAAACATATAATGGAGGAGCTGGAATTAAAAGATAGTGAACTAACCGAGGAAATTAGAAAGAGAATGTTCGTGTTCGAAGATATTATAACTCTTGACAATCGATCAATACAAAGGGTGTTGAGGGATGTAGATAATAGCGTATTAGTATTGGCATTAAAAGGTGTAAGTGATGATGTGACGAGGGCATTGTTCGCTAATATGTCCAAACGACTGCAGGAAATGGTCAGGGAAGATATGGAGTTTATGGGTCCTGTGAGATTGCGTGATGTTGAAGATGCTCAGCAGAAAATAGTCAATATTGTACGAAAACTAGAAGAAGCGGGAGAAATTGTTATTTCTAGAGGAGGGGGCGATGAGATAATTGCCTAACGTATTTAAGTCACAAAGTGTTCTTCTAGACCATAAAAAGCCATATATACCTGAAAACAGAACGCAATGCAGTAGTAATGAAAATATTGCGAACATTCCTGAGGGAACTGCAAGATTGCATTCGGCAGAAGAGATTGTTCAAACACGGTTAAGAAACTCTGAGATTGAGGCTAATGTTATTATTACTCGAGCAAAACTTGAAGCTGAAAAAATGCTAACACAATCCAAGGTTCAATCCGATAATATTAAAGAAGAAGCAAGATTATACGGATATGAGCAAGGCTTTGATCAGGGAATAGAATCGGCTGAAAAAAAATGCGCCTCTACGATAGAAGAAATTTTGTCAATAAGGCAGCAGATTATTGATGAAAGGGCAAAACTTTTTACTGAATTTGAAAAGGATTTGGTCAAGCTTTCGCTGGAAATTTCAAAAAAGGTTATTTTCGAACAGCTCTCTGAAGATGATGAAGCATTTTTGAGACTTGTGCAATCAACTGTACAAAAAGTGAGAGGTGTTGACTTTGTGAAGTGTTGGGTTAGTCCTGTAGATTTTGCTAAATTAGCAAAGTTTAACTCATCACTTATTTCAGATCTCAAGGGTATTAAGGACATTGAAGTTTTAAAGGGTGATTCGATCAAAAGATGGGGTTGTATAGTTGATACTGAGAGCGGAGTGCTTGACGGAAGTGTAGATACTAGAATTGCTCAGGTAGAAGAAGAGTTAAACTCGACAGTTATCGGCTTATCTGTATGAACAATGCTCCATTTATAAATAAATACATAGATGCTGTTAAGAATTCCGAAATTATTAAGTATACAGGTAAAGTAGTTCAAGTTGTCGGGCTGACAATAGAGGCACAGGGACTTGCCGTGCAATTAAGAGAAATTTGTCACATATACAATTTTAAGTCATCCGGTTTTACGGAAGCTGAGGTGGTGGGTTTCAAAGGTGACAGGATACTGTTAATGCCTATTGGCGAGCTGGACGGTATAGGACCCGGGAGTCAGGTTGTGGCTACAAACAAACCGATGATGGTTCCTGTAGGCAGAAAATTAGTCGGAAGGGTGCTGGATGGACTTGGGAATCCCATTGACGGTAAAGGAGATCTTACCGCAGAAGCTTGGTTGCCGGCATATAAAGCGGCACCTCACCCATTATCTCGAAAAAGGATCACCAAACATTTAGCTCTTGGAATTAAAGCGATTGATGGCTTATTGACTTGCGGACAAGGTCAAAGGCTTGGGATTTTTTCCGGAAGTGGCGTAGGTAAAAGCACTTTGCTGGGAATGATTGCTAGGAATACGGAAGCTGAAGTTAACGTTATAGCCTTAATAGGTGAAAGAGGCAGAGAAGTAAGGGATTTTCTTGAAAAGGATTTAAAGGAAGAAGGGTTAAAACGTTCCGTAATTATTGTTGCTACCTCAGATCAACCGGCGTTGGTTAGAATAAAAGGTGCTTTAGTTGCGACCACAATTGCTGAGTATTTCAGGGATGAGGGGAAAAACGTGTTGTTAATGATGGACTCTTTAACAAGGTTTGCAATGGCTCAAAGAGAAGTCGGGCTAGCGGTCGGAGAACCACCTGTCACTAGAGGGTATACGCCATCAGTTTTTGCTATACTACCCAAGGTATTAGAAAGAGCGGGTAATTCGGGGAGTGGATCAATAACCGGACTTTATACTGTTTTGGTGGATGGGGATGATTTCAATGAGCCGGTTTCGGATGCTGTACGCGGAATTCTTGACGGTCATATAGCGCTATCTAGAGAGCTGGCAAATTCGGGACATTATCCGGCAGTGGATGTTTTGCCGAGTGTAAGCAGGGTTATGCCGGATGTTGCTTCTAAAGAACATTTAAAAATGTCAATCAGGCTCAAAACGCTAATAGCAGCTTATAAAGACGCAAGAGATCTTATAAATATCGGTGCTTATCATCGCGGAAGCAATAAGGATATCGATGAAGCTATAGAAAAGATGCCCGAAATAGTAAAATTTTTACAGCAAGATGTTGATGAGTCTGTAAATTTTGATAATACTCTGCTTTCACTAAAAGAATTATTATAGTCATTAGAAGAGGTAATACATGGCAAAATTTAAATTCAGACTTAAAACGGTACTTAATGTCAAAGAGCTAAAAAAGAGGCAAGCAGTGGTTGATTACGCTGAATTATCCAGGCGTTTGGAAATTCAGCAGGAGGTTCTTAATGATATAAAAACTAAATCACAAGAAATTGCTTCCCTCATGATGAATCAAACATCAAAAGGCATAAAGGCTTCGGACATCAAGATACATGCAGCTTTTTTGAGGAGAATGGACAAAGAAATAAAGAATCAATCAAGAGTGGTAGATGAAATTAATTATGAGAAAAAGAACATGCAAGCTGCCTTGTTTAAGCTGCATAATGAAGTTGGAGTTTTAGAAAGTTTAAAACAGCGGAAACAGGCTGACTTTTTATATGAGCTTGGTAAACAGGAGGAGAAGAAAGTTGATGAATATATTAATTATTCTATAAGTAAAATATCTAAAAGTTTTGTTTGAGAAACGGAGAAGTGTGAATGGCAAAAGTGCAGACAAGTCAAACCGGAAGCGGCAAGAAACCTCATAGTCAAGGAAGTGCAAAAAAGTCAAGTTCGACGGCACTTATCGTAACAGTTGTAGTGGTATTGCTGTTTGTTGCTGTGGGTGTGCTTGTCTTTATGCTTAACATAGGCAATTTGAGAGAATCTTTATTAAGGGTTGTATCACCGCAAGCGGATTCGGAAGAGACTGTCAGTGAAGAGGATCTTCGTGAAGCACAGATTAGAGATGAGATAATAAGATTAGATGCCAGGGAAGACGAACTTGATGTTCGTGAGGATCAATTAGATGTGAGGGAAAATGATCTTAAAATCAAAGAGGAGGAAGTAACTAGAATCATGCAGGAAAACATTGCTATTCAGGATACGCTCTCTCCCCAGCATGAAAGCATATCGAGCATATCTGAAATGTTTGGAAATATGGAATCAGAACAGGCAGCATTTATTTTATCTGCAATGGAAAGCGACGAACAGATAATTCTTATTATAAAGAACTTGGACAAAGAAAAGTCCGCAGAAATATTAGGACTCATGCAGCCTGAAAGATCTTCTGGTTTATTTGAGAGGATGATACTGCAAGAATAGTTGTCTTAAACAAAGCGTTGAAAGGGGGTATGTAGACTACTGCAACTGCAATGTGAGGGTTTAGATCGTTTTATTATTAGAAAGGAGGTGATAAGTGGTGGCAATACAGGTAAATAATGCTTATCAAGTGAACGGCAATGCTATAAATGGATGCAAAGACAGCCCGAAAACTGACGAGCCTTTTTCTTTTACTGAAATGCTCAAAAAAGTTGAGTTAAAATGTAAAAGAAAAACACAAGAGCAGAAAGCGGTTACTGTCATAAGCGAATCACAGACAGAACATGAAGAAGGGTCAGGCGGGGAGCTTTCTGGCACATATGGATTTATGCAGTTTTTTACAATAGCGCCTGAAATTCCATTAAAACAACAAACGGATGACGACATACAAGCTTTTATGAGTTTGCAAACAGAGGGTGAAACGCCTGTGCAAGCAATGCAAGATCAACAAAAGCCAATCAGAATGGAAGAAATGGTTTGGATGCATTTACCAGTGTCTGATGAAATGAGTCATCTGCCAGGTGAAGCTGTAACTAAAGAACTGAATGCCTCTGTGCTAAAAGTCCTTCATCAAATGCAGACATCAGGCAAAAAAGAGTATTATGTTTCAGGTTCTAAAACTGATACTATGATACTTCCCGATAGTGCTCCTGGCTTGGTTTCCGCCGAATTTGTAGCAGAGGAATACAACAGTCTCAACGATTTTCAGCAAATGAAGAATAAAACAATGCGTCTTGTTCAAGCCGTAAATTTTCTTGATTCCGGAACACAGGACGAACAAAGGGCTGAAGTGTCTGAAGTTAAAAACAATCCGGTTAGCGTCGAAGCGTCAAAATTTGTATCCGACTTTAAGAATGCGGTTTATCTTAAAGGAACAGCAAGTGAATCAGGCTTATCCAGCACAGCTACCGGACTTTCAATTAGCTATGAGCAAAAAGTGCAGTTGAAGCAAGGGGAATTTAACCTCATCAGTGACAAAAGTTACTCCAGTTCTCATGAAGAATCGGAAAATCTTCCGACTGGCTTAAAGCAGTCTGTTGAACCTGTTTTCGTTGAGGCACAGCAAGGATCAGGCTTGTTCAGCACAGCCGCTAGATTGACGACAGGCTATGAGCAACAAGTTCAGTTGGGACAAGGAGAAGTTAACCTCATCAGTGACAAAAGTTACTCCAGTTCTCATGAAGAATCGGAGAATCTTCCGACTGGCTTAAAGCAGTCTGTTGAACCTGTTTTCGTTGAGGCACAGCAAGGATCAGCGTTTGAAAGCTTATTTGCCCAAAATAAGGGTGAATATGTCTTGGAGCACAGTCATAATGAAAGGTCGGACAATTTATTCAGAAGTATTTTTACACAAGCGATAAATGCTCAGGAATTTGTTTCACACGTATCTGGGTCACCCGAATTCAGTCGGGCTAAAGCAGAAGTAATTATGCAAGTCGCTGAAAGGGTTACAGTAATGTCTGGTGAAGGAATAACTGAAATGCAAGTTCAGATACATCCTGAGAACCTGGGCAAGCTTCTTTTAAGGGTCGTTAACGAAAACGGGTTGTATTCCGCACATATAAAAGCTGAAACATTTCAGGTAAAGGAATTGATTCAGTCCCACCTGAATGATCTAAAGAGTGCTTTGAAGGAACAGGGTTATAATTTTTTTAGTCTTGATGTGAGTCTTTCAAATAACCAAAGCGATAATCGACAATGGTTTTGGGGAGAACGATATTCGCTGAACCGAAATGGAAGCAGTAAAGTTAATGCGGTGGTAGCAGAACGCATGACAGAACGGGTGCAAAAGGCGTTAGGCAGAACAAAAATTTCAGGGCATATAGATTGTTTAGTTTAAGGAGGTGTGTGTAATTGAGGATAGAGAATACGCAACAAAACCAGCATGGCGGATCGGCAGTGCATAACAGGGCGGAATTGGGCAAAGATGAATTCATGAATATACTGGTGGCGCAGCTTAGATTTCAGAATCCGTTAAGACCTATGGATGACAGAGAATTTATATCTCAGATGGCGCAGTTTTCGGCTCTTGAGCAAATGCAGAACTTGAACAGGGAATTTACAAATGTAAAGGCGCTGGACTTAATTGGCAGTTTTGTTTCAGCAAGGATCGATAGAGAAGGACAGGAGCCTGAATTGATTCATGGTTTAGCCGAATCGGTGACTTTTACCGACGGTAGAACACATGTAATAGTTGGAGGGCAGTCTGTAGCATTAGAAGACATTATGAGTGTCCACATGATGCCAAATTTGGATCCAGGGGATATTCAGTCAGACGAGTAAGGAGGTCTTGAGATGAAGATAGTGAACTACGGCGATTTAAACAGAGTGCAACCAAAATCAAAAGTGTTGCCGAATCTCAGGACGGACACCGATTCTGCTAAGGGATTTGACAGAGTTCTAAAAAACGCAGTCAGCAGCAGGCAGGAAGTAACGTTTAGCAAGCATGCGCTAACTAGAATGACTGAAAGGAACATACATCTCACACAGCTTGAAATGGATAAAATAGGTGAAGCTGTAAACAGAGCCGGAGCTAAAGGTATCAGAGACTCACTGGTATTGCTCGACAAAGTTGCTTTGATAGTAAATATTCCCAGCAAAACTGTTGTGACAACTATTGACGAGAGGAGTATCAAAGAAAGCGTATTTACAAATATCGACGGAGCGGTGATATTGTAGCCGGACCTTTTCAGGAGGCTGCTTCCGATTTTTCTTACAAAACGGAATAAACCGCATTCTATTAATTTTTTAGGAGGATAGTTTTATGATGAGGTCAATGTTTTCAGGAGTTTCAGGATTACGCGCGCACCAGACTTGGCTGGATATAATCGGGAACAATATTGCCAATGTTAATACTGTTGGTTTTAAGGCAAGTCGGGCAACTTTTCAGGAAGTATTCAGCCAGACATTGAGAACCGCTGTTTCACCTGCCCCAGGCGGCGGCCGTGGAGGAATTAATCCTTTGCAAGTGGGTCTGGGCATGTCGATTGCTTCAATTGACGTGATGCACCAAAGGGGTAGCGTACAAAGGACTGACAACGCAACAGATCTGGCGATCGATGGGGAAGGCTTCTTTGCTTTGGCTGACGGCGATAGACGTTTTTTTACTCGAGCAGGCAATTTAAGAATGGATGTTGGTGGCTATCTGACTGTTCCCAATGGAATGAAGGCCTTAGGATGGTCAGGAGATGATATTGCCGGTAGACTTCAGGCAACGGCGCAGCCAATTAATCTCGCCAACCAATTTATGGCGGCAAGTGCTACCGATAGGGTTGCTTTTCAGGGGAATTTGGATAGTCGAACTCTGGAAGCTGGAGTAGTAAGACATGCTGTGACATTGTTTGATAGTCTGGGAGGACAACACAGGGTGGATTTTGTATTTACAAAGGGGGCGGTAACAACTACTACACCACCTACTACTCCATGGGTTGTCACGGTAGAACCTGAGTTAGGTGGTGCTATTATTCCACCGATAGCTCCAGCTGTACCTCCAGCTTTTCCTCCAGCTTTTCCTGCTACGGTTGGAACTGTTAGCTTCAATTTTGACGGAAGTCTTTTATCATTTACTCCTGAACCAGACCCAGCTGTCAATATAACCTTTGGCCTAAACGATGACTTTACCGGTGCTGATGATATTGTCTTCGAACCAGGCGATCTAGTTTTCGATCCTGAAAGACTCACCCAATACGCAGTTGATACATCCGTTAGGGCTGCAGAAGTATCAGGGTATGCCGCAGGAAGCCTGACATCGCTTAACATAGACAATGCCGGGAGGGTCATAGGCGTATTTTCAAACGGGCAGTTGAATGAGTTGGCTTTGCTTTCCATAGCGAAGTTCAATAATCCTTCGGGGCTTATGAAGATAGGTGATAATCTTTTTGAGGATACAGTCAATGCTGGGTTTTTAGGTCTTGACGCAGCTGGAGTGGCTAGCAGAGGGTTTATTAGCCCCGGCACGCTTGAAATGTCGAATGTGGATCTTGCTAAGGAATTCACCGATATGATAGTGGCACAAAGAGGGTTCCAGGCTAATTCAAGAATTATAACCACATCGGATGAGATATTGCAGGAATTAGTCAATATAAAGAGATAAACTTAAGACGGGGCGGGCTATGCTTGCCCCGAATAATTTTACTTAGCTTGGAGATGAGTGCATGATAGAAGTTACGCGTTTAAATGGTAAAGAATTTTATATAAATTCTGATTTAGTGCTGTTTATTGAGAAGACTCCCGATACAGTTATAACTATGCTAAACGAGCGAAAAATAGTTGTGTTGGAGGATGTTGATAAAGTGGTAGAAAAAATCATCGAATTCAAAAGGAAAGTCTTTGTAGGTCCTGATTTGAAAGACAGGGCATAAATTGAGGTGTGTTGAATGGATATAGCTACTTTAGCCGGTATATTAGCGGGAACTTCGTTTATATTAATCGGCATATTATTGTCAGGAAGTCTAAGTAGTTTTTATGACGCTCCTTCTGTCATGATCGTATTGGGCGGCACTTTGGCTTCTACATTGATTGCCTATCCGCTTAATAAAGTGATTGGTATTATAAATGTGGCAAGAAATCTTTTTTTTGCAAAAGAGATGAATTCCCAGTATGTAATTACTAGAATAATTGAGCTTGCCAACATTGCCAGAAAAGAAGGATTGTTGGCATTGGAAGAAGCTGCGAGCAATCTTAATGACCCCTTTTTACAAAAGGGTGTATTGCTCATTGTCGATGGCACAGACCCTGAACTGGTAAGAAATATAATGGAAACCGAAATATCGTTTGTTGAAGAACGACACAAACAGGGGCAGGGTATTTTTGAGACAATGGGTGCTCTTGCGCCGGCGTATGGCATGATAGGCACTTTGATAGGCCTCATAAACATGTTGTTGGCACTTGATGATCCGGATTCTTTGGGACCAAACATGTCAGTTGCTTTAATAACTACTTTTTATGGTTCTGTATTGGCTAATTTTCTTTTTATTCCAATGGCCATCAAGCTCAAACATAGAAGCGGTCAGGAGCTTTTATATAAAGGTATTATGCTGGAAGGCTTATTATCAATACAGGCAGGAGAAAATCCGAGGATAATAGAGGAAAAACTCAAGGCATTCTTATCGCCTGCCGAGCGCAAAAAGGAAAAAGATAAAAATGCTGAAGAAGGAGTTTAACTGTGGCAAGAAAGCGTTCGCCTGATACTCCACCGCCGGGAGCTCCGGCTTGGATGACCACATACGGTGATTTAATAACACTTTTACTCGTTTTCTTTGTGTTTCTATTCTCGTTTTCCACAATAGACGCCGAAAAGTGGCAGGCTCTATTGGCGTCGCTTCACGGTAATGTCGGAGTTTTAGAGGGAGGTAAGACGGTGAGCGAGCTGCCTAAAGTTGACGATGCCGCATTGCATGATCAGATCGATGAAGTTGTAAGACAGAGTACACGCAGGCTTCAAAAGAGCGACCAAGCTAATCAACAAGCTTTAGAAACCGAAGAAGTCGATGAGTTCTATAGACTATACCAGATGATAGAGCAGTATCTCGAACAAAACAATGTTCATGCAGAAATTGAGATTTCATCTGCGCATACGGAGATACTTGTAAGAGTTCAGGAATATGTACTTTTTGATACCGGAAGAGCTGACATAAAACCAAGAGCTGCAGAGATTTTAGATACTATCGCGCAGGTATTGCTTGTGCATATAGATTCTATAGACAGGATCAGAGTCGAGGGACATACGGATAACAGACCGATAAGAACACCATTATATCCTTCCAATTGGGAGTTATCAGCTGATCGCGCCATAAAGGTTGTCAGATTTTTTCAGGAAATACACGCAATTCCCGGCAGCAAACTGGCCGGTAAGGGTTTTGGGGAGCATCAGCCTATTGCTGATAACACAACAGAAGAAGGAAAGGCAAAAAACAGAAGGGTGGATATCCAGATAGTACGAATTGTTGGAGTGCCGGGAATTATTCAGGCTGAGGGGAGCAATTAGCGTTTATGAGTAAAACCTTGATAATTATTTTACTTGTGGTTGTTATACTTATTGTAGCGGCAGGAGCTGCAATTTATTTTTTTATGTTTAGAGGTGAAAATACCGAAGAAAGTCAGCCACAGGAAGAAGTAGGAATAGTTTTTCATACAGGAGAGGTATTTGTTACAAACCTTAAGGACAGCGAATTATTATTAAAAACAGACATATTTATCAGTGTACCCAATCGAAATTTAAGAATTCTTCAGGACAACGTGCAATTGGTTCGGGATAGAATTATAAGAGTATTGCGAAGTTTTAACGAGGACGATATATTGATGGAGAACTTGCAAGACGCTGTGGGAGACAGGATAAAAACTGATTTACAAAACACGCTTAATATTGATAGAATACTGGATGTATATTTTACGGAATTCGTGTTGCAGTAGAAGATAGGATTGAGGTGATATAATTAATGGCAGATGTTTTGTCGCAAAAAGAAATTGATAGTCTTCTTAATGCATGGACTTCCGGTGAAATTGACGTAAGTGAAATAAAAGAAACTCCAAAAGACAAAAAGATAAGATCTTATGACTTTAGAAGACCGCACAAGTTTTCCAAAGATCAACTCCGCACTATTCAAATGATATATGAAAATTTCTCAAGGACTATGGCTTCGTATTTATCAGGAATATTGCGAGTTTATTGCGATGCTGAAGTCGCTGTCGTTGAACCACAGTCCTATCACGAATTTACTAATTCTCTACCGGAAATTGTTGTGCTTGGGGTAGTTGATTTTAATCCTCTCAAAAAGAATTCTGTAATTATTGAGTTTCCTCCTGATATAACATATTCGATAGTAGATAGGCTTCTAGGCGGCTCAGGTGGAGCGAGTAATAAAACAAGAAGTCTAACTGAGATCGAAATTGCCCTCATTGAGAGAATAATCAAGCAGATGTTGGTAATAATGGGCGATTCTTGGACAAATGTGATAAAAGCTGAGTTTGAATTGGTCAGGACTGAGACCAGCGCACAATTTGTCCAGATTGTTTCGCCAAACGAAACAATGGCTATAGTAACTATAAATGTGAATATTGGCGAAGTTAACGGTATAATAAATGTCTGTATCCCACATTTAGTGCTTGAACCTATAATTGAGAACCTGAGCACTAAGTATTGGTATTCATCAAAAATGTCGGATGATTCAAACAGTTTAAATGCAGGTTTGATTACAAGGCAGCTCGAATATGCAGGATTGGAAATAAAAGCCGTTTTAGGGGGAACTGCGATAACAGTCAGAGATTTTCTGCATTTACAAATGGGTGACGTTATTCGCCTTGACAACAAAGTAAATCAGGATATTTCTCTATTTATAGGAGAAATTAAGAAGTTTAGAGGTAGTGTTGGAACAAAGGCCAAAAATTTCGCTGTTCAGATTACCGGCATTGAGAAAGGAATTGAAGGGGCATGAACCAGTTATTATCTCAAAGGGAGATTGATGCGTTGCTTAAAAGTGATGCAATGAATAATACTCAAAACGAGGTGTTTTTACCCGGAGAAATAGACGCAATAGGGGAAATTGCCAATATTAGTATGGGAACAGCAGCTACCGCATTACATACATTGATTAATAGAAAAGTCACGATAACAATTCCTGAGGTCTCAATTACAACTTTACACGATGTTTCAAAACAATATCCAATTCCATTTGTTGCCGTGGAAGTGGGTTATACTGATGGTTTAAAAGGGACTAACCTTCTTATAATTACCGAACAAGATGTCAAAATAATCACTGACCTGATGATGGGAGGCGAAGGGGGTAATACCGATACAGAACTTACAGATATGCATTTAAGCGCAATTAGCGAAGCGATGAATCAGATGATAGGATCATCTTGTACTTCAATGTCTTCAATGTTCAACAAATCTATCAACATATCTCCTCCTACAGCATTTAAGATAAATTTGGTAAGTGACATTAAAAACACAAAATTCCCCATGGATGAAAAAATTGTTAAAATTCGTTTCAAAATGGAAGTGCCAGACCTTATCAATAGTTATATAATGCAATTTATACCATTACAGTTTGCCAAAGAGATGATAGAAGAACTACTTGGTCAGCAAGCACCACCTGAAGTTTTTAGCAAAAGTGAAAGAGAAACTGTTAAGGCCGATAGAGATAATCGTTATGATGAAGTGGAAAGTAGACTTCAGAATGTAAATCCCAATTCCGAAATTAAAAAACAAATAAATGTTAATCCCGTTGTTTTCAGAGAGTTTGAAGATAAAGCGTATCTGGCACAGAATAAGGAAAACATAGACCTGATACTTGACGTTCCACTTCAAATTTCAGTAGAATTGGGCAAAGTGAAAAAACTGATAAGGGATATATTGGAGCTTAATCTTGGTTCAATCATTGAGTTGGATAAAATGGCCGGAGAACCAGTAGATATACTTGTAAACGGGAAGATAATCGCCAAAGGAGAGGTTGTGGTTATTGAAGATAGCTTTGGTGTTAGAATCACAGAAATTCTAAGTCCGGAAAAAAGAGTCATGAAATTAGGGAAATGAACCGCAGTAAATATTAAGGAGGACAATAATTAATGCCTAAAAAAATACTAATTGTAGATGATGCCGCCTTTATGAGGATGATGATAAAGGATATATTGTCAAAAAATGGTTATGATGTTGTAGGTGAGGCTGAAAACGGCCTTAAGGCAATAGAAAAGTTCAAAGATAGTGAACCTGATCTCACGATTATGGATATAACCATGCCTGAGATGGATGGCATACAGGCTGTAAAAGAAATTAAGAAAGTCGATAAAGACGCTAAGATAATAATGTGCTCTGCAATGGGGCAGCAGGCTATGGTAATTGAATCGATTCAGGCAGGAGCACAAGATTTTATTGTTAAACCTTTCCAGGCGGAAAGAGTTTTAGAAGCAATTAAAAGGGCTGTAGGGTAAATTGTCTATGGAGCAGATAATGAGCTCTGTTGTTTTGCTGCTTGGATTTGTATTGATTTTAGCTGCTGCACACTTCACCGCAAGATGGTTTGGCGGAAAGATGGGGCGCTTTGGCGTTAGTAAGTATTTTAAAATCATTGACCGAATATCGCTATCTAGTGACAGTTTTATTTGCATAATGCGGATAGGTGCTAATCATTATATTTTCGGAGTTTCAAAAACGAATATTCAGTTATTGGACAAAATTAAAGAGTGTGATATTGAAATAATTACTTCAAGTGAACATGAATCCCAACACGCTTTTTCCGGAATTTTACATAAGTATCTAAATTTTAAGCAATCTGATTCTGATGAAAAAGGAAGGCAATAATAGCATGTCCGGAGTTAAAATATTCATCAGTGTTATTCTAATTGCTATGGTTTTGTTTGTGCCTGCAGCTAATGCTCAACCAGAAGTTCCTGTTCCGAGGTTTACCATCGGACTAGATGCGGCAGAAACCCCGCAAGAAGTAATTGATACCTTTGAGATTCTTGGAATATTAACGATTTTAGCATTGGCTCCATCCATTTTGATTATGATGACATCGTTTACGAGAATAATAATTGTGTTATCTTTTGTTAGAAACGCTCTTGGGATACAGCAGTTACCACCGAATCAAGTTTTGATTGGATTAGCGCTGTTTTTGACTTTTTTTGTGATGGCACCTATAGGAACTCAAATTTATGACAACGCAGTTACACCGTACCTTGAAAACCGAATAGAGCAACAAGAAGCTTTAGATCAGGCGATAGGACCAATTAGAGAGTTCATGTTCAGGAATACCAGAGAAAGTGATATGAATCTTTTTCTATATTTGGCTGAACAGGAACGGCCAGAAACTTTACATGAAATACCTACTCATGCTTTGATTCCTGCGTTTATTATAAGTGAGCTAAAAACAGGCTTTCAAATTGGGTTTTTGATATTTCTTCCATTTATTGTTGTGGACATGGTAGTTGCCAGTACATTGATGTCAATGGGGATGATGATGTTACCTCCTGTTATGATATCACTGCCTTTTAAGATATTGCTGTTTGTGCTGGTTGATGGATGGAATCTAGTTATAAGAAATTTAGTTATGGGTTTTAATTGATGAGGAGATGACATGAACGAAATAGATATTATAGAAATAGCGCAACAGGCCATTTATACAGGCGTTTTAGTTTCTGCACCTTTGTTGGGGTTTGGTCTACTGGTGGGTATGGTAGTGGCGGTATTCCAAGCAACAACACAGATCAATGAACAAACACTGGTGTTTGTATCAAAGATACTGGCGACGGCATTGGCTATTGTGGTGTTCGGTACATGGATGATTCAAATACTAGCAAACTTTACGATCAATCTGTATAATAACATAAATTTATACTTAGGTCTTTAGGAGTAGCATGACAGCTATACTTGAAAGAATTATTCCGGAGTTTGAGCTGTTTTTATTGGTGTTTATTAGAATATCAAGTTTGTTTTTGATAGTTCCTGTATTTGGTGTGCGAAGTGTTCCGGTTGTCTTCAGAATAGGGCTTGCATTGTTTCTAGCCTATATAGTCATGGGATTTCAATCTTTACCCATTAACGTTAGAATGGATACATATTTGCACATTGCATATCACGCATTTACAGAATTATTGATTGGTTTCGTTTTAGGATTTATTGCAATAATTGCATTTTCAGCTATCAGTATGGCTGGACAATTGATAGATACGCATCTTGGATTTGGGCTAGTGCATATTTTTGATCCGCAAAGCGGGATGCAGGTTTCTCTTATGGGTAAGTTTAAGAGCACTCTTGCCATCATTATTTTTTTTACTATCGATGGTCATCATACCTTGATAGATATTTTAGTAGAAAGTTTTGACATTATACCTGTTGGTAATATCAGGTTAGAACCTGCCATCGCTTTAGGAATAGTTGAGCTTTTTGTTAATTATTTTGTTTTGGCTTTAGTGATAGCAATTCCAATCATTGCTGCATCGATTATAGTGGAGATGGTTTTTGGTATAATCGTGCGAACAGTACCTCAGATGAACATTTTTGTTCTGGGAATACCAATTAAGATAGTGATAGGATTAATTGCACTATATTTGCTTATACCGGTTTATGTTAACTTAATGGGTGGTATGTTTGGAGATATGCTCGAGTCAATGCAAAATTTCATAATGAAAATGGCTATACAATGATGAATTTTCGTATTATGGAGTTGCAGTTGTTTGCAACTGAAAAAACTGAAAAAGCAACACCGAAAAAACGCAAGGATGCCAGGGAGAAAGGACAGGTTTTTAAAAGTCAAGAACTGAGTTCAGCAGTTATGATGCTAGTGCTGTTTGTTGTATTAAGACTTGCTTTCCCTTTTATGGTTACCTTATTCAAGAGCACGTACATTAGGTTTTTGGATGTTAAGCCTCCGTTTGAGCATATTTTTTCCATGGGTGGGTTACAGTTACTGGGATTTGATGTGCTGATATCGCTAGGACTTATAGCAGCTCCTGTTTCTGTAGTAGCTTTAGTTATAGGTATAGCGATAAACTACTGGCAGGTTGGATTTTTGCTAACAGGTGATACTTTAACACCTAAACTAAGCAGGATTAATCCCATTGAAGGTTTTAAAAGGCTGTTTTCATTGCGAACGATCACTGAACTAGTAAAATCTACTATTAAAGTATTTATAGTAGCGATTATTGCCTATCAGGAATACATGGAAATTACAAGGAACTTACCGGGACTTCTGGATCTAAATGTCGCTCAAGGCGCAGCTTTTATTGGTGAGAGTGTCTTTAATCTAACCATTAGGATAGGCATAGGCATTTTGATTTTGGCTATTTTAGATTATGTTTATCAGTGGTGGGAGTATGAAAAGAGCTTGAGAATGTCAAAACAGGAGATAAAAGATGAGCATAAGCAGATGGAGGGAGATCCTCAGATTCGCTCAAAAATTAGGGAAAAGCAGCGACAATTGGGAATGAGAAGAATGATGCAGCAAGTGCCGGAAGCGGATGTGGTTATTACAAATCCAACCCATTACGCCATAGCACTAAAATACGAACCATCCTTAAATGAAGCACCGGTTGTAGTCGCTAAAGGTCTTGATTTTATTGCCTTGAGGATAAAGGATATCGCATCTAAAAGTAAAGTAACAGTTGTAGAAAATCCACCGCTTGCGCAGATGATTTACAATACAACCGAGATCGGGCAATCCATACCTGCTGATCTGTTTCATGCGGTAGCTGAGGTTTTGGCTTATGTTTACAGCATAAAAGGGAAGAAGCAATTATGAAATCAAGTATTTATCTAGGATTAGGAAGTTAAAGGAGGGTTAAGATGAAATTTGCTGATTTTTTAATAGCATTTGTTGTTATTGGAATTATTCTTTTAATAATATTTCCATTAGCGCCGTTTTTTCTTGATGTTTTGCTTATAGTAAACATTTCGCTTTCAATCATTATCCTCCTAACGACGTTGTATACGAAAGAGCCGCTTGAATTTTCTATTTTCCCCTCTATGCTTTTATTGACAACTCTTTATCGTCTTGCACTTAACATATCGTCTACCAGACTTATTTTAAGTGAAGGGGAAGCGGGACAAGTGATAGAAACTTTTGGCAATTTTGTTATTCAAGGCAATGTGGCTGTAGGATTCATTATTTTTATAATCATTGTTATAGTCCAATTTGTTGTAATAACAAAAGGAGCTGAAAGAGTTGCTGAAGTTGCTGCACGATTCACCCTAGATTCAATGCCTGGCAAGCAGATGGCTGTTGATGCAGATCTAAATTCAGGAACGATAGACGAGCATGAAGCCAAAAGGAGACGACATAGAGTTCAGCGTGAAGCCGACTTTTATGGAGCAATGGACGGAGCAAGCAAATTTGTTAAAGGGGATGCAGTTGTTGGCATTATTATAACCATAATAAATATAGTTGGTGGGATCATCATTGGTATGCTTATGGGAAACATGTCTATCGAACAGGTTTTTGAGCACTATACTCTCCTTACGGTTGGAGATGGCTTGGTGAGTCAGATACCGGCGCTTATCTTGTCAACTGCAGCAGGAATTATTGTAACCAGAGCAGCGTCCGAATCTGATTTAGGAACTGATCTATTAAGACAAATCACCGCCCAGCCTGTGACGCTGATTTTTTCAGCTGTTTTGCTAGGAATGATGGCTTTTTTTCCGGGGTTTCCTTCACTCTTATTACTGTTGGTAGCATCGATCTTGGGATATTTTGGATATACACTTTCCCGTGCAGCTAAGAATGTATTAACAGATGAAAAAGAAGAGCCTGCTTTTAGAGAGGCGGATGATTTAAGAAAACCTGAGAGCGTTTTTCCGTTGTTGCAGGTTGATCCGATTGAAATTGAATTTGGCTATGGGTTGATTCCCTTGGCCGATGCTTCGCAAGGCGGTGACCTTTTAGACAGAGTAGTTATGATGCGAAGACAAATTGCTATGGACATAGGATTGGTTGTGCCTGTAGTGCGATTGAGAGACAACATACAATTAGGACCTAATGATTACGTTATAAAGATTAAGGGCGTGGAAGTGGCAAGAGGCAATGTTATCTCTGACCATTATATGGCAATGGATCCGGGAACCGGCGAAGGAGATATTGAAGGAATAGCGACAATCGAACCTGCATTTGGATTGCCCGCAAAGTGGATTAGAGAAGATCTCAGAGAACAGGCGGAAATTAAGGGTTTCACTGTAGTGGATGCTCCATCTGTCATATCCACCCATCTCACGGAAATTATCAAACGATTTGGGCATGAAATGCTTGGAAGACAAGAAGTTCAGGCAATACTTGATGGAATGAAACCCAAATATTCTGCGCTAATTGATGAGGTAGTTCCAAAAGTCGTAACGACTGGTGAGTTGCACAAAGTACTTGCTAATCTGATAAGAGAGAATGTTTCTATACGTGATATGGCGACAATACTTGAAACTATTGCGGATTATGGTAATATAACAAGAAATACTGACATTCTTACCGAATATGTAAGACAATCGCTTTCGCGGGCTATCACTGCACGTTTTATGCCTGATCGTAAAGGCAAAGTGCTAACAATCGATCCGGAGCTTGAAAAATCGATAACCGATAATGTTCAACAGTCTGAACATGGCTCGTATCTTACTCTTGATCCTTTAAAAAGCCAAAGAATATTGAAAAATCTTGCCAAGGAAGTTGAAAAGATGGCTTCATTCGGACTTCAGCCAATTGTTTTAACTTCACCGGCTATTAGGGCTTATTTCAAGAGACTGACTGAGCAAGTTCAGCCCGGACTTATAGTTTTATCGTTTAACGAGATTGATAATATTGCTGAAATACAATCAGTAGGCACAGTAAGAGGGTAAGAGAATGAAGATAAAAAGATATATTGCCAAAACTACACATGAAGCAATACAAAAAGTCAAAGATGATCTTGGTACCGAAGCAATAATAATAACTACCCGAAATATTCATAAAAAAGGTTGGCTTAAATGGTTTAGCAAGCCGCTGGTTGAAGTGGTCGCCGCTATAGATGAATATGGAATGGTTGATACGCGATTTGTTCCTAAACAGATGGACTTATGGTCATTTAACCAGTATTCCAACAGCACGGGTTCTCTTGAGCGACTCGAGAGCAGAATGGACGACATGAAAACAATGATAAAGAATCTTGTAGATTCAAGTCCTTTTGCCGGAAGACCCAATGATCCATCCGAGGGCGAATTTTCAGCCTATTATAAACAACTGACAACGAGCGAAGTACAAGATGATATCGCAAAGATGCTGATAGATAGAGCAAACGAGCTTACTCGCAACACTAATGCCAGCTTTGATGAATGCCTTGAGAAACTTATGTTGCAAATTATCGGTAAACCTCAACCGATATCGTTAGATTTAGATAAAAAGAAGATCGTATTGTTTATCGGTCCGACAGGAGTCGGAAAAACTACTACATTAGCTAAGCTTGCCGCTATTCTCGCACTTAAACAAAAAAGGCAGATAGGCCTTATAACTGCTGATACATATAGAATAGCAGCTGCTGACCAACTAAGAATTTATTCGGATATATTGGGAATACCGCTTATAGTGGTGTATTCTCCAAAAGAAGTAAAGGGTGCATTAAGTGTTTATTCCGATAAAGAAGTGGTACTTATTGATACAGCAGGAAAGAGTCTTAACGACAAGGCTCAGCACAAGGAGATTGAGGAACTTATAGCCATGAGCGGAGCAGACGAAATCTATATAACTATTTCTTCAAACACCAGCTATTTAGGCTATATGAATATAATAGATAATTATAAATTCATATCAAATTTTAAATTGATTTTCACAAAAATGGATGAAGCTGCAGCCTATGGAATTATTCTTAATTGTTGCTGTATGGCAGGAAAGCCTGTGTCGTATATGACTACAGGACAAAATGTGCCGGATGATATCGAGATAATCAATCCTGATAAAATTGTAAATATTTTGATGGGAAGGCAAAAACTATGACAGACCAGGCGGAAAAATTAAGACAGATAGTTAAGTCGCTCAAGGAACAAAGGTTATCCGCAGAAAATGCTGTTGCCCCACGTATAGTTACTGTTACAAGTGGGAAAGGCGGTGTGGGTAAAACGAATTTTACCATCAATTTCGCTATAGCATTAAGTGAGTTGGGACAACGAGTCATTATAATTGATGCGGACTTCGGATTGGCCAATGTTGATGTTATGCTGGGAATAGTACCCAGGTACGACTTATCTTATGTTATAAGACAAGAGAAAACTATCGAACAGGTTACCAGTGATGGTCCTGGTGGCATAAAATTTTTATCCGGAGGAGCCGGACTTTGGGAACTTGTTAATATAAACCCAGAAAAGTTGGAATCTCTAATACAAAGTTTAGATATACTTGAAAAGTCTTATGATATAATTCTAATAGATACAGGCGCTGGGATATCAGACAAGGTTATACGGATGGTTCTTGCTGCAAATGAAACAATACTCATAACCACTCCCGAGCCTACATCAATAACAGATGCCTATGTTCTGGCTAAAATGAGTCTTGCTATAAATAAAGCTACTCGATTCAGGCTTATAATAAATAAAGCTGAAAGTCGCCAAGAAGCCGAATTGATGCTTAGCAAATTTACAGGAGTTGTGAGAAAATTTCTTAATACTGAAATTGAAGCTATGGGGTATATACTCTATGATGCGAGTGTTGGAAGGTCTATAAAAGAACAGATGCCTTACGTGCTAGGATATCCGAAAAGTCTGGCTGCGAGACAGATAAAAGATATTGCCAGATTATTTATAAAAGTTGAAGAGAATCAAGTTATCATAAGGAGAGGCTTAAGAGGGTATATTCAAGTTTTGGCCGGCCTTTGGAATGTCAGGAGAGAATTCGTTAGCAAGGGGTATAAATAGCAATGACAAAAGGTATTCTTCATATTGGAGATAAAATAGAGGTAGTGACACACTATAGCCAAGCTTCAAGAGAGAAGGCAAGTTTTAGTCTGGTGCAAGATATTCCTGATGACCGGTCGCTGTTAATAACTTTGCCAATGGCCGCAGGCCATCCGGTAATTCTTGAACCAGGTCAGATTGTGAGAATAAATTTCTTCAGAAATGAGGGAGAGTTTTATTTTTCAGCTCGAGTTGTAGAAAGAATAAAACTGGAATCGATTTTTCTTGTTAGGATAGTACAAATTTCCTCACTTGAAAGGCTTCAAAGGAGGAGTTTTTACAGGTTTATGAGAATACTTCCTATAAAATTCAGACTTATTGAAAATAATGAGCCCAAAGGGCAATTTTATAAAGGATATGCAAAAGATATAAGCGGAGGAGGCGTACGCTTATTTACAGAGAAATTTATACCTATGAATTGTCAGATAGAATGTCGGATAAATTTGGGTGAAACACAGGAGCTAGCCTTTAATGGGAAGGTGTTAAGAGTTAGAAAGGTACAAGATTCTGATAAGCAATATGATATTGGAGTTTGTTTTGTTGATATTCCTGAAAAATTACGAGATAGAATTATAAGCTTCATTTTCGAAGAGCAAAGACAATTAAGGAAAAAGGGAGATGAATAGAGATGAATGTAACAGAATACTTAGAATTATTTATTGAGGAGAGTAAAGAACAACTTCAAAGGCTTAATCAGTATCTTCTGGAAATAGAGTCTAGCCCCGACAATATCAATAGTATAAACGAGATTTTCAGAGTAGCACATACTTTAAAAGGGATGGCAGGTACGATGGGATTTAAGTCAATTTCATCGTTAACTCATTCGATGGAAAATACACTTGATTCCATAAAGTCTCAAAAACTGAAACCAGCAAAGAATGTAACGGATCTTTTGTTTCAATGTCTGGATGCGCTTGAGAGTCTTTTAGAGAAAATTATGAATACAGGCTCGGACAATGGTATAGACATTGATCTGCTGATATCAAGTCTGAATTCGCTATCAGGAGATACTTCAGGACAAAAAAAACCTTTAACTATTCAGGAAAGACAAAATGAGTTATCGTTTGATATTTATCAGGTGAATATTATCGAGCAAGGAATTGAAAAAGGATTTATACCATACATAATCAAAGTACAATTAAGCAAAGGATGTTTGCTAAAATCCGCACGAGCTTATGTTGTTTTTAAAGCAATAGAGAGTTTGGGCGATATGATTAGTTCAAATCCATCTGTCCAGGATATCGAACAGGAGAAGTTTGATTTGAATTTTTCGGTTGTTATTATATCAAGAGCTGATAGAGATGTTATATTTAATAAAGTTAGCAATATATCTGAAGTTGACAAAATTGAAATAGAACGGATTACCGTAGATGATCTTCTTGACGCAAAGAATTTAAAACAAGGTGCAATTAATGCTGAAACTACGACTGAGGCTTCAGACCTGCTATCCGGTAAATCTACAGGAATAATTACGCGACTAGGTAAGAGCATCAGAGTGGATACTGAGCGCTTGGATCACCTTATGAACCTTGTCAGTGAACTAATTATTATAAAAAACCGTATACAGGGAACCGGAAGCAATAATGACATGAGAGTATTTACAGAAACTGTCGAATACCTTGGCAGAGTTACCACGGATATTCATGATGCAGTTATGAAAGTAAGGATGGTTCAGGTAGAAACTGTGTTTAATCGCTTTCCTAGAGTGGTACGTGATTTAGCTATAAGTACAGGCAAAGAAGTAAAGCTAAACATATATGGTGCCGGAACAGAACTCGATAGAATAATTGCTGATGAAATAGGTGAATCGCTGATACATTTAATACGGAATGCGATAGATCATGGGCTTGAATCTACGAGCGAAAGAACAGCTGCTGGAAAATCCAAAACAGGAAATGTTGATTTGATGGCGTATCACGATGGCAACAACGTTGTATTGGTGGTGAGTGATGACGGTAAAGGAATTGAAATAAATAAGATTCTAAAGCAAGCACTTTCAAAAGGTTTAGTTAATGAAGATGGCATTAGTAAACTCAGTGAACGTGAGATTATGAATTACCTTTTTGACCCTCGTATTAGTACGGCAGGGGAAGTATCAAACATATCCGGTAGGGGGGTGGGGATGGATGTAGTTAAATCTAAAGTAGAGTCGTTAGGCGGTATCATTGAAATTGAAACAACAAAAGGTAAAGGAACTAAGTTCATTATTAGGCTTCCTCTTACATTGTCTATAATTCAGGCTCTTGTAGTAAAAGTTTCTCAGGAATATTTTGCGATACCATTAAATTCAATTAGGGAAATATTGAATTTAAATACTAGTGCCGTAAAACAATTGCGCAATCAGGAAGCAGTGAATTATAGGGATGCACTAATTTCATTGGTAAGACTGGATAAACGACTTAATACAATTTTAGCTGGGGAATCTGACAAGCAAAATGGAAGCGTCACGTTGGTTATACTTAGTAAGGACGAGAAGTTGTTCGCTGTAAAGGTAGATGAACTTATTGGTCAGCAAGAGATAGTAATAAAATCGCTCGGCAAATATTTATCCGGAATTAAGGTGTTAGCGGGAGCTACCATTTTAGGAGATGGACGGGTTGTGCCGATTCTTGATATTAATCATTTGATATAGAGCAGGAGGAGTGAAAATGGCTGATAGAGATAATTCTTCAAACAATGCTATGGAAAAGCAATATATAGTTTTCGAAATTGAGAGTGAAATGTACGGTATAAGTGTAAAAAATTCGGAATCAATAGAACGCATGACATTGATAACAAGAGTTCCCGACAGCTCAGATTATGTTTTGGGAATCATTAATTTAAGAGGTGATATATTGCCTGTTTTAAGTTTAAGACGTAGAATTGGCCTTGAACCCAAAGAATATGATCCGGATACAAGAGTTTTAGTGTTCGATTCGGAGAGTTATCGTGTAGGGTTAGTCGTCGATAAGGTAGTTGGGATAGTAAATATACCTGAGTTAGGGATACAGCCTGCAAAAAATGTACTGGCAGACAAAGAGTCGTTTTTTATTGAAAGTGTATACAATTCAAACGATAGTGTTATAATGCTTCTTAATATGGATATAATTTTGAATGTTGACCATTCAAATATTGCTAAGGAGAAAAGAGATGTCACTGTCATTTGAACAAATCAATGAATCATACATGGATATACTTAAAGAACTCGGGAATATAGGGGCAGGTAACGCAGCCACTTCATTATCTGTTATGCTCAATAGAAGAATTGACATGAGTGTACCACAGGCAAGGATTGTTGGATTTGGTGATCTCGAGAGCATTATAGGACCTGAGGATGCATTGGTAGCTGCGATCTATCTTGAGTTTACAGGCGATATTCAAGGGACAATAATGTTTGTTTTAAGCCAGGATTCGGCTAAAAACTTGTTGCTGTTGTTAATTGGGTGTGAAATGAATCCGAAAGGAAGCGATGCTTTTTCAGAGTTGGAAATATCCGCACTTCAGGAAGTCGGCAACATAGTAGCAGGAGCATATCTGGGGGCAGTAGCAAGATTTACAAATCTAACAATGAAGTTATCGGTACCGAGTTTCGCTTTTGACATGATTGGTGCAGTGCTAAGCGTACCATTGATTGAATTTGGCCAAATGTCAGATAAAGCATTATTCATAGAGACTGACTTCTTAAATGGTGGCGACAGCATCAAAGGGGATTTTTTAGTAATACCTGATATGGAATCATACTCAATTATATTAAACGCTTTGGGAGTTATGTAAATGAGTGGTGTTATCAAAGTTGGAATGGCTGATCTAAACGCTATCGTAAGTCCAGGGATTCTTACTACACTCGGACTTGGGTCATGCGTTGGGATTGTGTTTTACGATAATAAAAACAAAATCGGAGGTATGGCGCATGTCATGTTGCCAACAAGCCGAATAGCAAACGGGGACAAGATAAATGAAGCTAAGTTTGCTGACACTGCAATCGAGAAACTTTTAGAATTAATGATAAGCATGGGAGCCAAACAAACTTTTATAACCGCCAAATTGGCTGGTGGCGCTCAAATGTTTGCCAGCAGAAACGGGTCGAATGATGTTTTAAAGATTGGACATAAGAATGTAGAACAGACTCTTAAGATACTCCAAGAAAAGAATATAAAGGTTGTAGCCCAGGATACAGGAAGCAATTACGGAAGGACTATAGAATTATATTCCGAATCTGGTTTACTTTTAGTCAAAACCATAGGCCATGGAGTAAAAGAGATCTGATGCAAAGTTGTCATATGCTTGTTAAGGAGAAAGATATGGAGAATCCAATTAACAAGGAATCAGATTATTTATGGATAGAATATAACAAAAATAAAGATATCAATATAAGAAATCAGATTATTTTGAGATATATATATTTGGTCAAACATGTGGTAAACAGAATGTGGGGTTCTTATTCTCACTTAAAACAAACAGAAGACTTAATAAGCTGTGGTGTTTTAGGTTTAATTGACGCGATTGATAGATATGATCTCTCGAGAGGGGTGAAGTTTGAAACATATGCTTACTTTCGAATACGCGGAGAAATCATAGATCAGTTAAGGAAAAATGATTGGATACCAAAAAATATTCGAACGCAAGCTAAAAATATTGAAGAAACAATTTCATTTCTTGAGAGTAAACTTGGCAGACAACCAAATGATCAGGAGATGGCAGACCATATGTCGATAACGATTGAGGATTTTCATAGAATTTTGGGTCAGCTTCATTCGTTTTCGGTGGTATCTCTAGATGAACAGTTATCAGATGCCACTCCTCCTTCTGTTTTAGTTGCTGACAAAGCTAAGACTCCCGAACGAATGGCTGGTATAAATGAGATAAAAACACTTTTGACTTTTGCCATAGACTCGTTACCGGAAAAGGAAAAGATCGTTGTCAGTCTATATTACTTTGACGAAATGAATTTAAAAGAGATCGGCAAGGTTTTAGGAGTTTCTGAGTCCAGAGTATCACAGATACATACAAAAGCTCTCTTAAGAATGAAAAATAAGCTTGCAAGACATAAAGAGTTAGTCTTTGATGAGGGGTATGATTAATGTATTGTATAAATTTCAGAGAGGATGGAGTTTATTTTAAATTTACTTCAGATCCGTCTAATCTCGCTGAAACGGAAAAAAGGCAGATAATTCAGCGTTTAAAGAGAAAAAATCTGGCTGGGCTGCAAATAAATACGCTTCTTCAAGCTATATATAAAAATGAAATTACGGAAGTAAAGATAGCTCATGCTCAGACTGACATAGCGATTGATGAGGAGATGACTGTCAGGATAACGAGTGATCAAATGCAGGCATTTGGTACTTTTCTACCGCCTGATGGAGGGAGAAATTTGTCGCTGCACGAAATTAATAGGATTTTAGAAGAAGCTGCTATAGTTTATGGTATAAAAAATGACGTATTGAAGGAAATTGTCTTAAAAAAGTTGTATGAAAATGAGATTCTGCTAGCCCAAGGAACACCGCCTAAGAATGGGCAAGATGCGGTTCTTCAATATCATATTGAACTTAACAAAAAAGCTAAGCCAAAGGTAGATGAGGATGGACAGATAGATTATCGACTTTTGGATACGATTGAGAATGTCAACAAAGGACAATTGCTTGTTTCAGTGATACCACCTACATCCGGTATCCCTGGAAAAACAGTATCAAACAAAGAAATACCGGCAAAACCTGGCAAGCCCTTAAATTTGCCAAAAGGTAAAAATACTGGCATTACAGATGATAATCTTGGACTTTTGGCCTTGATTGATGGTAAAGCGGAAGTGATAGACAAAAAAGTACATGTATTTACTGTGCACGAAGTCAAGGATAGTGTAGATCATTCGACTGGCAATATAGACTTCGTAGGTAATGTAGTGATAAGCGGAAATGTTGTTGGTGGCTTTGAGGTGAGAGCAGGAGGATCAATAGAAGTTAAAGGAGTGGTAGAGGGAGCAAATTTGTTTGCAGGTGGTAACATTGTCTTAAAACGGGGTGTTCAAGGAATGGGTAAAGGCTCAATTGTTTCAGGAGGAAATGTCATAGCAAGGTTTATAGAGAGTGGAAATGTCTTTGCAAAAGGTGATATTATAGCCGAAGCAATTATGCATAGTAATGTTCGCTGTGGGGGGATAATCAAGGCAGCCGGCAAAAAAGGCTTGCTTGTGGGAGGAAAGCTTCATGCAGGGCGAGGAATATCAGCTTTTACTATTGGTTCGCCTATGGCAACATACACCGAGATCGAAGTGGGGATCGACCCTGAAGTCAGAAAAGAATTTGATTTACTTAAAAAAGAACTAGCTATTATGGAGAGTGATGTAAAAAAGGCAGAACAGATATTAGCATTAGTAAATAAGATAGAAATGTCAGGCCAGCCGCTAACAATTGATAAGCAACTGTTAAAAGTAAAGGCAAAAAATACAACCAACGCAATTAATGCAAAAATCGATGAAAATAAAACAAGAATTCTTGAATTGGAGCACATTATTCTTTCGGTTTCGGAGAGTAAAGTGAGTGCGAGCAAGACTGTTTATTCAGGTGTTAACATTGCAATCGGCGCTTCTTCTATACGAGTTAAAGATACTGTTGAATATGTTACTTTCAAAATACAACATGGAGAAGTCAGACCTGTAGCGTATCAACCGAAGTAAACAAAGCTATATTTTTCCAAACCAAGATATTTTATCGTAAAACAAAATTACGTTGCCAGCTAAAATTCAGTGTGTTATAATAAGCCTTGTGTTTTGGCAGAGTTGCACGTTTATTTTGTTTTGATGCCCGCAGAGGAAGGAGGTAACGATATGGACATGATTCGTATGATTGAAAATGAGCAATTACGGAATAGTATCCCTGATTTTAATATTGGCGATACCGTCAGGGTATTAGTTAAAGTAGTAGAAGGAAGCCGTGAAAAACTTCAAGCTTTTGAGGGTATAGTTATTCAAAGGCAAAATGGTGGACTAAGAGAGACGTTTACCGTTAGGAAAATTTCATATGGCGTAGGTATCGAAAGGACATTCCCATTGCATTCACCACGAGTAGATAGCATCAACGTTGTTCGCAAGGGAAAGGTGCGCAGGGCCAAACTCTTTTATTTGAGAGAGAGGCTGGGTAAAGCAGCCCGTGTAAAAATCCTGGATGAGAAAAAATAGTTAACATGGGACTGGTGCCAGTCCCATGTTTATTTTATTGGTGGCACAAAGACTTAGAATAGGTGGATTATATCTTATGCCAGATCGGTATAAAGATGTTTTAGAATGGCTGCAGGCTATTGTGATCGCAGTAGTTTTGTCCGTTGTAATACGTCTTTTTCTTTTTGAAGTTATTCTTGTTGAAGGAACGTCTATGCTCCCGACACTCAATGAGGGTGACAGGCTTATTGTCAGCAAAGCGGAGTATAGTGTGATAAGTCCTGAAACGGGTGACATTGTAGTTTTCAGGAATTCAAAAGATCCAATTGAGAACTATATAAAAAGAATCATTGGTGTTGCGGGAGATCGCATTGAAATCAATGGAGGGTTTGTATATATAAATGGAATTCAATTGAATGAACCGTATATTCTGGAATCATTCTATGAATATTTCACAACAACTATGATACCACCCAATTCGATATTTGTGTTAGGTGACAACCGCAACCATAGCAGAGACAGTAGAAATCCTTATGTCGGTTTTGTTTCCGTTGATAATATTATTGGCAAAGCCAGGCTGAGGATATGGCCTTTGTGGGATATTGAATGGTTTAACTAGGTTTTTATAAAAAGCAATCAGAATTTTGCTAAATTGTAGACACGCACTAAGCAAATGCTAAAATTTTGCTTGAAAGAGGGTTCTTAAATGCAAATAGGCTGGTATCCCGGTCATATGAATAAGGCTAAGAGAAAAATTTCTGAGAGTCTGAAATTTATCGATTTGGCCATCGAGCTTCGGGATGCCAGGATCCCGTTAAGCAGCGCTAATCCGGATCTTGATACAATGCTAAAGTACAAAATGAGAGTAATATTGTTCACAAAAAAGGATTATGCTGATCAGGAAAAGACGTTAAAGTGGATTGACTATCTCTCCAAAAAAGGTGTAAATGCCACTGCTGTAAGCTGTATGGTGAACTCGGATGTATCGAGAGTAAAATCATTAGTTTCAGAAATTTGTAGCATACGCAGGCAAGAACTAAGGTCAAGGCAAGGCATTGAAAAGACAATGCGACTCATTGTTCTCGGCATTCCAAATGTTGGCAAATCAACGCTTATTAATAAGCTGACCGGAGAAAATAAAGCTAAAACCGAGGATAAGCCAGGTGTAACAAGAGGAAATCAGTGGATCAGGATCGATAAGTTTACTGAAGTTTTAGACACACCAGGCATACTATGGCCAAAGCTTGGTGATGAAAAGACAGCTTTAAACCTTGCATATACCGGATCAATTAAGCATGATACGCTCGATGAGGTTTTCATTGCTAAAAAATTTCTGGAAGAGATCAAGTTGCTTTATCCTCATGCTTTAATTCAAAGATATGGTATCGATGATATAAATACAGATACGGAAGATTTACTTGAAAAAATCAGTATCAGAATGGGTTTGTTAAAACCTGGGAACGTGGCTGATTTCGAAAAGGGCGCAATAAGGCTTTTAAGAGATTTTCAAACTGGGAAACTTGGGAGAATTACTCTTGAAACACCTCTTTATTAAGTTCGCACATGAGACTTTAAAATATAGTCGCTAGAGGTTTATTAAATTGGATGCTAGGGTTTTAAGACTCACATATGAAGAAATAAAGCTTCAAGCCAGCGGTTTTGAACTGTTAGCTGGAATAGATGAGGCCGGGCGGGGACCATTAGCAGGTCCTGTGGTTGCAGCGTGTGTACTTTTTCCAAAGGGTTTATGTATTTACGGGGTTGATGATTCAAAAAAACTATCTGCTAAAAAAAGAGAGTTGGTTTATCACGACATTATGGAAAATGCTTTAGCGGTAGGTGTTGGGGTTGTTAGCCATGAAACAATTGATCGTGTTAATATTTTAAATGCAACTCGTGAAGCGATGCTAACAGCTTTATTAAAATGCTCCGTGACGCCTGACATTCTACTCATCGATGCAGTTGAATTAAAGAATTGCGATTTGCCACAATTAAGTCTTGTGAAGGGGGACGAAAGATCACATTGTATCGCTGCAGCCTCGGTTATAGCCAAGGTGACAAGAGATCGCGTGATGCGAAAATGGCATGAAATATTTCCGCATTATCGGTTTGATAAGCATAAAGGATACGGTACACGCGAACACATAGAAGCAATCAAGAAATTTGGACTGTGTTCAATACACAGACTTACCTTTTGCTCAAAATTTAACTTTGGTGACGCAATTGGACAGTAAAGAGCTTGGCAAACGCGGTGAACAGCTGGCTGCCAAATATCTAGCAAAATCCGGTTTTAAAATAATCGAACGAAATTATCGTTGCCGTTTGGGTGAAGTCGATCTGATTCTTTCTAAGAATGATCAATTGATTTTTGTCGAAGTAAAAACCCGAAGCTCTATAAAGTACGGTCAACCGGCCGAAGCTGTAAATTCAAAAAAGAAAGCAAATTATTTTCGCCTTGCGACTCATTACGTTAGTTTCAAAAGATTAAATGATATAAACCTACGCTTCGATGTGATCGAGATTATGTATGATGCTGATGGTACTTATAAAATAAACCATATTCCGGATGCGTTTTAGATTTATATTGTGAGGTGATGCAAGTGCTTGCCAAAGTAAAAAGCACAGGCCTTTTTGGTATGGACGGATATATTGTTGATGTGGAAGTAGATATATCTAACGGACTCCCAGCGTTTGACATAGTTGGGCTGCCAGACACTGCTGTTAAGGAATCGAAAGACAGGGTCAGATCGGCTATAAGAAACTCCGGGCTGGAATTCCCGATGAGGAGAATAACGGTCAATCTAGCACCCGCTGATACTAAAAAAGAAGGACCTGCATATGATCTCGCTATAGCGACTGGCATACTAATAGCAACAGAGCAGTTATCTCAGGCTTTTACAAAAGACCATGTGTTTTTAGGCGAGTTGTCATTAGATGGCAGTGTAAAGCCTGTCCATGGCGTATTACCGATGCTTCTTTCGCTTGATGGAATTGCGGGGACTGCGATACTTCCTCTGGCAAATGCTCCGGAAGCGAACAATGTCGGCAAATTAAAGATAATTCCTGTAAAATCGCTCTCAGAAATGCTGGCTATTTTTAGAGGAGAGATATTCCCGGGGTTATGCGAGGAAATTAGTCAAAATGATAAAACTTATATAGATCATGAAGATTTTTCTGATGTGAAAGGACAGGATAAAGTTAAGCGAGCGCTAGAGATTGCTGCAGCAGGCGGACATAATGCTCTTATGATAGGCCCGCCTGGTTCAGGTAAGACAATGCTTGCAAAAAGGATGCCTTCAATTTTACCTGAGTTAACGCATAACGAGGCTGTAGAGATCACTAAAATTTATAGTGCTTCAGGATTACTTCAACCTGGTAGCGGTTTAGTCAAAATGCGCCCATTCCGTTCTCCGCATCATACTATATCAAATGCAGCTTTAGTCGGGGGTGGAAAATTTCCAAAACCCGGGGAAGTTTCTCTTGCGCATCACGGTGTTTTGTTTTTGGATGAATTGCCTGAATTCAGAAGGGATGTTCTTGAGGTATTAAGGCAGCCGCTTGAAGATGGAAGTATCAATATATCTAGAGCCAATGGAAAAGTTTTCTTCCCCGCTAAATTTACACTTATCGCAAGTATGAACCCTTGTCAATGCGGATTTTTTTCCGATTCCTCAAGGCAATGTACATGTACTCCTTTACAAATAACCAGATACCTTTCAAAGATTTCAGGACCTTTGCTCGACAGAATAGATATACAGGTTGAGGCTTCGGCCGTTCCATTCGAAAAACTGAGCGGTGCAAGAACACATGAAACTTCGGAGCAAATTCGTGAAAGGGTTAACAAGACAAGAAATATACAGCTTAAAAGGTATTCGGAACTAAAGATATTCTGCAATGCGCAATTAAGCCCTAAAGACATAGAGCGTTACTGCCAAATAGATGCGCAACAAAAACAGCTTTTAAAAAGTGCTTTTCAGTCGCTTGGCTTAAGCGCAAGGGCGTATGATCGCATACTAAAAGTAGCGCGAACAATTGCCGATATTGAAGAAAGCGAAAATATAGCAAGCTATCATTTAGCGGAAGCCATTCAATACAGGAGTATGGACAAATACCGAAAGGGGACTGTTTTCGCGTGATGTGCAAAAGTACCGACAAGAAACTGCATGAAGGACATCGGCAGAGGGTAAGAGCCAGAGTTTTAAGTGAGGGGCTTGATGCTTTTGAGGATCATCAGGTACTGGAACTTATTTTGTTTTATTGCATCCCTATGAAAGATACGAATGAAGTCGCACATACGATGATTAAGGAATTCGGATCGCTTTCTTCTCTTTTCGAAGCGCAGCCGGAAGACATAGCGAAAAGATGCAATGTAAGCCTAAACACTGCCATTTTTGTATCTCTGATTCCATCGTTATCGCGAAGATATTCCAAAACTAAATGGGGAGATAAACCACTTCTTAACAGTTCCACAAAAGCAGGAGAGTATGTGGTTTCGCTTTTATCAGGACGTACATATGAGGTCTTTTACGTAATCTGTCTTGATTCACAAAACAAAGTAAACTATGCAGCATTGGTGCACGAAGGCACGATAAACGAAGCGGCAGTATATCCAAGACTTATCGTTGAAGCGGCTTTACGCCATAAAGCTGCAAGTGTGATATTAGCGCACAATCATCCCGGCGGAGGTATGCAACCTTCTAAAGCGGACATTGAAGTCACACAAAGGATAAAAGAAGCCCTAAAGGCTATATCAATAGGCACAGTAGACCATGTTATCGCGGCGGGTGATAAATATTACAGCTTTGCCGAGAATAATTTGTTGTGATGGATTAAAACAATATAAAGAGTATCTTTTTAATTATTGTCCTGCATGGTTGAAATATATGACTTACTTCGGACTGTTTACTCTCATTATAAAACTGCATTTTTTTCTGTGAAATGTATCAAATCTCAAGCTTATCCGGAATTTAGCTTTTACGATCTAACCTACAGGCAAGTCATTGTTTCTGACTACCCACAAATCCAGCTGCATCTTTTTAATTAGATGTAATTTGGATGTACTATTATTGGCTAGAAAAACGCATTTCACAGGCTATATTTTCTCCGACAGACGCATGATAAAGCAGTTTATCGAATGTTAATAAAAACAATTCGGGAAGCTCGCG
>Ga0209103_1000017_pt1 | contig 47122 bp, 48 predicted proteins | sample 4C3metaG_FD_184152 | JGI IMG/M metagenome (GOLD analysis project Ga0209103, IMG submission 184152) | Freshwater bacterial and archeal communities from Indian Creek, Illinois, USA - 4C3 metaG (SPAdes) (version 2) | ecosystem: Environmental > Aquatic > Freshwater > Unclassified | place: USA...
CTGACCAGCAGAGCCGTGGGGGAGGTTTTATTATGCGCTACAATTGTCCTTCGTGCCGAGGAGTGCTAACATAGAGACAGCCGCTGTAGAAAGGATTAGATATGATGTCAGCCGTAGGTCACCCAAAGCTAAACCCGGAATACTTAAATCTGTACCACATTAACCCTAGCACACAGGCCTATGTGGTCGAGGTGTCAATCGATGACTACTCCGAAATCTTTAACGGGTGGGATGCCTCCCCATTGCGTCGCAAAGAAATTGAGCCTGAACTAATGGACTACCTGGAACAAGCAGGCAGTGAGATCCCTATAAGGGAAACTATCGAGCTGTGCTTTGACGTCCGAGCGCAGCGACGCGACCCCGAAAAAGAGCTAACCACGAAAGCGGCAATCCAAAACAATTTTCGCGTGCAGCACTTGTTCATTAAACGGGCTTTGCGTAACATCTACCGGAGATTTTTCACCTATGTTGCCGTGTCGGCAGTCTTGTTGACGTTAGCCTACACCTTGCCGAGCCTACTAGAGCTTGCCCTTATGCACAAGATCGTGGTGGAGGGTATGTTTATCGGCGGCTGGTGGATACTTTGGGAGGGTTGTTCACTTTTCTTCTTCAGGGGAAATGAGCTGCGCCTTAAGAAAAGAATGTTTGAGCGCTACATAAAGTCAGACATTATTTTTCGCGACGCGGGAGCCTTGTAAGGTTATAGTTGAGTGATTGCGCGATGGAGTAAAGTAGCAGTTTATCTGGTATGATTAGTCCGTAAGTGAGACTCGCGCAGAGAAATTTTACAGTCAGGAGTTGTTTGGAATGAGAGTTTCAGACATAATGAGTGCCGTGGCGCAAGTTGCTCCCGCATATCCCGTGTTAACCATAGATCTTTTCGGCTCATTTGCGGATGGAGAAAACACGACTGAGTCTGACGTTGATTTACTCGTACACTTTGATGAAAGAACGGCAACTCTATTCGATTTGTCGGGGCTTAAGCTTGACCTCGAGGCGAGACTCAACACTGAGGTCGATGTAGTTGCTGGTCCGCTAAGAAGAGACAGCTTTCTGAAAATTGAGAAGATGGTAAGAATCTATGTGGCATAGAGATGTTCAGTTGCTGCGGAAAATCCTCTCCGAGTGCCAAGACGTGCTTCGCTACACAGATGAGGCCGGAGAAATCGGATTTTTCGAAAGGGATGTCTTCCAAAAGGCGACAGCCATGTCGCTGCTCAATATCGGTGAACACGCTAACGCGCTGACGAGGGAGATATGGGCAGAGCACCCTGATATCCAATGGCGAAAGATTGTTGACCTTAGGAATATTGTCGCGCACGGCTACGGCGAGTTAAGAATGGAACTCGTGTGGAACTTATCGAAGAAGGAAATTCCAAAATTAGCAGAACAGATAGAGAAGATACTTAGCTGTCAACGAGCGGTATTACCACTAGAGAATGAGTGAGTGTCTGCAAGCAAGTGAGTAGTCTACCCTTTTCGGTGTCCGGTAGCTGCGGAGCCTTGTGCCAGACAAAGTCTCGTTTTGCCCGGAAACATATCAGGAGGTGTCTTTAATGGATTTACGATGGGACCTTGCTCCCCTATACCCAAGCTTTGCCTCAGATGCTTTTCAAAATGATTTACGAACTATGGCAACAGAATTGGCCGCATTAAAAGATCGCTACACTTGGAGCGCAGTAACAGACCCCGCGGCGGAGATGACATCTTACTTGCTCGATCTAAACGCACTAATGTCGCGCCTAGTCCTCTTGCAAGGTTATGCTGGCTTGACATTTCAGGCTGACACTGCGGATGAAGCAGCCATGCGCTATGTCGACCAACTGGATATGCTGGCGACAGAGCTAACTGAGCCTACGGTCAAGTTTCGCCGTTACTTGACAACCCTCGCTGACCTCGACGAATATATCGCCTCCTCACCACTGCTCACGGAGCACAGTTTCTTGATTAAGGACCAACTAGACAAGGCGCGGTACATGCTAAGCGACCACGAAGAGGTGCTGCTGGCCTTGCTGCAAACCACTGGCTCTAGCGCCTGGAGCATCTTGCAAAGCAAACTTACCGCAGGCTTAATGATCACCCTAGATGTCGCAGGTGAGCAAAAAACCCTGCCGCTCTCCATGGTGCGTAACTTGGCCAAGCACGAGTCGGCCGAGGTCCGCAAGTCGGCCTACCTAGCTGAGCTAAAGGCCTACGAAAACATTGACGAGTCCATCGCCGCTGCTCTTAATTGCATCAAGGGTGAAGTTTTAACAGTCGCCAAACTACGGGGCTACCCCTCCCCTCTGGCGCAGAGCGCAGCGACTGCGCGCCTTGACATGGATTCGCTAAGCGCTATGATTAGCGCGATGCGCGACAAATTACCCGCTTTTAGAAAGTATCTGCGGCGCAAGGGCGAAATCCTCGGACATAAGAATGGCCTGCCTTTTTACGACTTGTTTGCCCCTATTACCGCAAGCTCGCTCAAATTCACTTGGGAGGAAGGCACTGCTTTCATCCTTAGGCATTTCGCCAGCTACTCGCCAGAGTTAGCCGACTATGCCACGCAAGTATTTGCAGGGGAATGGGTCGACGCCCTGCCCCGCAAGGGAAAAGTCGGCGGTGCTTTCTGTGCCGGGGTGCACCCCATTAAAGAGAGCCGCATTCTGATGAACTACACCGGCAGTTTTTCCGATGTATCGACCCTAGCCCATGAGCTTGGGCATGGCTACCACAATGACCAAGTGTTCTGTGAATCCGTGCTTAACTCTGACTACCCCATGCCAGTAGCCGAGACAGCCTCCATCTTCTGCGAAACCATTGTCATTGATGCAGCGCTCAAAGAAGTCGCCGACCAAGATAAAATAGATATCCTAGAGAAATCCCTCGCTGGGCACACCCAACTCATTGTCGACATTCTTTCACGCTTTATCTTTGAATCGAATGTTTTCACAGAGCGCAAAGAGGCTCCCCTATCGGTAACCCGCGTCAAACACCTGATGATCGAGGCACAAAAGGAAGCCTATGGCGATGGCCTAGACGAAAACACCCTGCACCCCTACATGTGGCTGTGTAAGTCGCACTACTACTCAGCCGGATTTAACTTCTACAACTACCCCTATGCCTTTGGTTTGCTCTTTGGCAAAGGACTTTACGCCCAATATCTTGACGGGCAGGAAAATTTCCATGCTGCCTACGACCAACTCCTAAACAACACCACGCGGATGCCAGCCAAAGAAGTCGCCGCCACGATGAACATCGATACAACCTCGAAGGATTTTTGGCTGAAGTCCCTAGGGATTATCGAAAGGGATATCGAGGAGTTTCTGCAGTTGACGGAACACCTCGTAAAAGACAAAGCTTAAATGCCTAGGGTGGCCAAGAAAAAAGACAAAGAGTTGTCATGATGATGGCCAGAGCCGCGATCTGACATAAAGAAGTAGTCCAGGACACGCCTGGACTACTTCTTTCGTTTCGCTCAACCAAGCGAGACCTATAGACCGCTAAGTCGCAGCCCGCTCATCAAGCGCTCAACCATGTAGGTAGCGCCATTAGGCCCCATAAAGGGTGTGCCGTCGTAGATGAGGGTGCTACTGAGGTTAGGATTGGCTACCTGTATTTTTACAGGCGCATCCTTTGCCATGTCCAGCAGCACGCCATCGCCCCACACGACAGAGGGGCGGACAGTCGCAAGGAGGGCTAATTTCTCATCTTCACTGGGGTTAAAGTTGAGCTTCTCGGCCAAAGTGGAGTCCATTTCTGGCAAGCGAGTGGAACGGTTATGGTTGACGATAATGTGCTTAATATCAAGCCCGAGCTCCCCGCTGAGGAAGGAGTTCATTCCTTGGACTTGCATTAGCGAACCTGCCAACAAGCTGGGCAGCTTCTTGTAGTGAAAGAGTGCTCGCCTAACGCTTCCGCTGTGCTTAGTCGCCTGTCCACGCAGATTTTTGGCAAAATTGGCGTCAATCTCTTTCCCCACTAGCTCACTCACTTGTGTTAGCCACGCCAAAGTACCCTTGTAGCCATAGGGAGCACCATAGACATAGGGCTGACCATGGCGCTTGTGTAAGAGCTCGGCACATTCGAGCCCCTCGCCGCGCAGGACGAGGTTGAACTTCGCGTTCGCCGCCTGCTTGATCTCACTTACGGAGGTGTCCGCGGTGAAAACAGTATGCACGGTGAGGCCGAGAGCCTCCTTAAGCAGGTACCGCAATTCTCTCAGGTCTGACTGGAAGTTGTAGCAATCGATATTGACCCCAATAATGTTGCAGGCCTGAGGCAACTCCTCGGTGCGTTCCTCGACAATTTTGTCCGCCAACGCGGTCAACACTTCGCGGATGCCTAGCGTGTAGTCTCCCCGCCATCCTCCCCCCGTGATGGGGATAAGCTTAGCCTGCGTTTGTGGTTGCAAGGCAGAGCAGATGGTGTCTAGGTCTGTGCCGATGATTGAGGAAATTGAGGACGCCACCAAAAAGAGCACGGACGGAGCATAGACAGTGTCTACCTCCTTTATTGTGTCTTCTAGGCGGGTGCTATCACCCATAACAATATCTGTTTCATCCATGTGAGTGGTAAATAGGCGCGCTTGCATTTCAGCATTTAGCTGCATGAAGCCCTCAATAGCATAGTGAGTGGTGCCTGCCGGGCCGTATTCGAGCACTGCCGCCTCGCGAATACTACTTAGCGCCCATAGCGCTCCCATGCGGTCAGATGCGGGAGGGAGATACTTATACAGCTGCATGTCGTACACCACGCGTTTCTCCAGAATTCGCCATGTCTAGGGCGCGCAGCATGGTGCGCAACACGGTCAATGGCACGGCAAACCCAAGTTTGGCGGCTGCGGCATCGAAGGCGACCTGAGTTACTCCGAATTCGCGCAGGCGCTCCGGATTTTCGTGCCCAATGTAGAAATTAGGCCGAAGCTCCCTGTACACCGCCTGCAAGGGTGCAATGTTGGCCACACGCGCGACATAGGGGTCATGCCCAGCGGACACGATTTCTTTGATATACACTTCATCATTAGCGTATAGATCGCGTGCTTGAATGAGCAACGGCTCCATGCCTAGGCTTGCCAAGAAGGATGAGAGTTCAAAGGCCAGCATGGGCGTATTTCCATACACGAAGTTTTTCCCTGACAACACTTTTTTGCTCTCGGCAATTACTTTGTCAAGTTCCGCGTAAAGGGCTTCTACCTCCCGCTCGAGATCGAGGTTTAGATGCCGTGCTACGTCCCGGTAACCCTGCAAAATGCGCTCTGGCCTGAGATACTTCTCAAAGTAGACAAAGGGCGTGCCAAAGCGTTCCTCCATTGAGACGGCCAGCGGCAGAGCAGTGAAGTCCGTAACTATATTAAGAGCGGCACAAGACGCGTGCCGTAGCTCAGCCACGCTAGAGGCCGATGGTATGGCTATGTTAATAGCAATGCCTTGGTTCACCAGCAGTCGCATTAGTTCTGTATCCAAGATGCCGGGGTAGCGATGACCGAGTATGTTGACCGTATGTGGCACAACTGTGCTTTTAACCATCAGCTCACCAAGTGCCGTAAGGCAGCGTTCAATGCCGGGAATGTGGCTATTGCACTTGAAGTGCTCTGTGCGCACAACCAATAATTTGGCCGCAACTTCATCCTGCAGCTCTGCGGCGAGAGCGTTAAAGTCCTCGCCTATAACTTCAAGCACGCAGGTGGTGACCAGAAGAATGGCCTGAGGAGCGTACGCTTTGTCAATATCACGAACTACGGCACGCAGCTTCTCGGCACAGCCAAACACAACATCATCCTGATTTATGGCAAAGGAAAGAAAGTTATCTTGCATGGCTGAATCGGTCGCGCGGCGGTTAATGTTAAAGTTTTTGGTGTAGTAAGTGCACTCGTCAGTGCCCACAATGAGCACAATCATGTCCCTGATATACCCCGCTGTCAAGGCTACCCCAAACAAGGGGCAGTGGGTGCCGGGGAATTGCGCTAGGGACAGCGGACGAATGTCCTTAGCCGTTTCAATTTGCGATATGCGCTTCAATCCGCTTAGTATGGCATTTGCTAACACATTGAGCCTCCTCTCTGTGCGCTCGGCATAGTCCGAGCGCATGACAATACAATTTGCCACTATGAGGGTGCAGGGCAATTTCTGCCTCCACCCGATAGACATCGCGCAATAACTCTGAAGTCAAGACCTTTAGGGGCGGGCCTTCGGCCACTAGGCGTCCATCCTTGATGACGACTATTCTGTCACTAAAGGCAGCGGCCTGATTGATGTCGTGTAGCACCATAATTACCGTGATCCCAAGTTCGGCATTAAGGTCCTGAATCAAAGCCATCACCTCAAGCTGGTGACAAATGTCAAGAAAGGTTGTCGGCTCATCAAGCAGCAGGACCTTTGGCTGCTGCGCAAGAGCTAGTGCCAGCCAGGCGCGCTGCCTCTCACCGCCGGAAAGAGTGTTGACTGAGCGCTCCGCAAGCTCTTGCATATTGGTCTTCTCAATGGCCCATTCCACAACAGAGCTGTCCTCACTGTTGATTGTTTCATACCACTTTTGGTGTGGAATGCGACCATAAGTCACTAATTCACGCACCGTAAAGTCTGGTGGGGTGTCGTGATTCTGCGACAAGATTGACAATTTACGTGCCACTTCAGCTGTCGGCAGCTTATGGATGTCACGACCGTCTAGATATACGGTACCACCACGGCTTTTCATCATGCGTGACAATACTTTAAGCACCGTAGACTTACCAGAACCATTAGGGCCGATGAGCGAGACCACCTCGCCCTCCCGCACTATCATGTCAAAGTCCACGACGGCAATTTTGCGCTCGTAATCAATTGTAAGCTTGTTTGCCGCAATCATTATCGCATCGATCCTCCCTTTCTCAGCAAGTATAAGAAGAAGGGCCCGCCCACCACTGCCATAATAACACCCACTGGTAGCTCCACCGGCCTAAAGACTGTGCGCGCGGCTGTATCGGCAATGATAAGCAAAATAGAACCAAGCATGGCGCTGAGTGGCAACATGAACTTGTAGTCACTGCCGATAAGTAGCCTGCTGACATGAGGGATAATAAGCCCGACAAAGCCGATCAGGCCCACTACAGCAACGGAAATACCCGCCAGAAAGGCAGCCACAAATGACAGCACCACCCGCGCGACATTGACCTTAAGCCCGAGGTTCTTAGCCACATCATCGCCTAGTTGCAGCAAATTAGCTGACTTAATACACATAACAGCAGCCAGCAAGCCCAGTATGGAGTATGGGGCCAGCATGCTCACATGGTACCAACTGCGCCCTGCAATGCTCCCGTTTAGCCACATCAATACGCCTTGAATGCGATCGCTATATAAAATGGAGAGCAGAGAGGTCCCGCCTCCCAAGAGGGCGTTCACAGCTACACCGGCAAGGATAATGCGCAAGGGGTCAATGCCTCTTTTCCACGCTAGGAAGTAGACCAAAAGAACAGCTAGGGTACCGCCCACAAAGGCCGCCACAGGCACCAGACCGCTTAGGGCCGGGAAAACTAACATAATAGTTACCGCAACTAGGGCCGCGCCCGTGGAGACCCCGGTCAAGCCGGGGTCTGCCAAGGGGTTCCGCATTACGGACTGGAGAAGTGCGCCCGAGATGGCGAGATTTGCGCCCACCATGCCCGCCAGCAGTAGGCGGGGCAACCTGATGTTCATGACGACATTGCGGGCGAGACTTTCTCCCTCAGAAAAGAGAGCGGAAATGATTTCGGCGGAGGAAAAACTTAGACTGCCAAAGCGAAGAGAGAGGATACCAATGGCAAAGAACGAGAACAATGCGATAACGAGAATGCCCACCCTTTTTGCCAGACGGGAATACCCAGGAGCACGGACAACTTGCAGTGCAGTTCTAGCTGCCATTTCCACCATGTTGTCTAGGGGTAGAGCACGCGGGCAAGCTGCTCGAGCGCATCAATCATAGTCAGGCCGGGGTTAGAGAAGAAGAGATCCACCGGCAGGTCAATCACGCGCCCATTTTGTACGGCAGACATAGTGCCCCACAATGGATTCTGTGTAAACTCGCGCTCAAACATGCGCTGCATTTCTTCGGCGTTGCCGTGGGAAATGCGCAGTATCACCTGTGGATTGGCGGCGAGCACATTCTCCATACTAAGTGGTATAGTTTGCACATTGAGGGGCACATTCATGGTGGTGGTAATGTTACGGGCACCTAGCATTCTCGCCATTTCGCCAGCGTATGAGAACTCGGTGGATAGAGTAAAGGACTGTGCCGTGCCAAAAATTATCATCACGATGGGGGATGGTCTTCCTTGCACGCGTTGACGGATGGCCGCCTCGCGCCTGCGGATGTCATTGAGTAGGTCATTGGCCCTCTCGGTGCGACCAAAGGCGCGACCAAACATCTCCACATTGGCTATGACATCGCTGTAACGCTGATTGTCTATAAAGTAGACTGTGAAACCGTGTTGCCGCAAGATATTTTGCAGAGCCGGCTTGAACAGGATGTTGGCGATAACTAAATCGGGATTAAGGGCACGCAACTGCTCAATATTAGGTGAACGCGGCGCACCTACCTGCGGCACATGGCGAATAATTTCTGGCGCACGTGCAGTCGTCGCCATGCCTACCGGCATAATGCCAAGCTCCGCTAGGACGCTAGCCGTGTTGACAGACAAGGCCACAACGCGAGTGGGCACTCTGTCTAACACCAGTCGTGTTCCGTCTGCCTCTACTAAGGTAAAGGGCAGGGGCGCAGGCGTTGGTGCGGGTGCTGGAGTGGGTGTGGGCGTCGGTGTCGGCGTGGGCGTAGGAGCAGGAGTAGGCATAGGCGCTGGCGCAGGCATAGGTGCTGGAGTAGGTGTCGGCGTACGAACCGGAGCAGGTGCTGATACTGGCGTTACTCTCGGTGTTGGGACTACGGTGAGAGCAGGCGCGGCTGTTGGGGCAGGCGCGGGGGTAGTAACCGGAGGCGCAACTGGTGCCAGCGTTGTGGCGGGAACCGGTGTGGGGGTAGACACAGGTGCCGGGTTGGTCGTTACTGTCGGCGCGGGGGTCACAACTGGAGCGGTGCGAGACGCGGTGTCAGTGCACGCAACCAAGAGAGATAGCAGGGCCACAGCGACGAGCAGAGAGAGCAACTTGGTAATCTTCAAGCAAATACCTCCTCGAATTTAGATGGCTTGCGATAATACTTTGGGCTGCGCCACTTTTTCGGCGAGCTCCATGTAGACTTGACTCATGTCAGACTCTAAATAGGACTCGATCACTGTGGTGCCTTGGTTTTCGGCCCGCTGCACAAGTGGGTGACGCGGCACATACTGCACAATACTCGTACCAATTTCTTGCGCGGCCTTGTTTACCAACTGCAACTCATCTTCTACCCCTTTGGCATTAAGAATGAGACCGCTCAACCGGGCATAGCCGCGCGCGCTAAACTGGCTCACAGCCTGCGCAATATTACTAGCCGCAAAAAGCGACATCATTTCACCCGAAGTCACTATGTAGACGTCTTCCGCATATCCGCCACGTAGCGGCATCGCAAAGCCCCCACAGACGACATCACCTAGTACGTCGTAAATGACGATATCCGGGCGATACACTTCAAAGGCCTTGAGTTCTTCAAGCTTTTCAAAGGCAGTAATAATGCCCCGCCCGGCACATCCCACTCCTGGCGTCGGTCCACCCGCCTCCACGCAGAGCACGCCGCGAAACCCCTTAAACACGATGTCCTCGAGCTTTAAGTCCGCCCTCTTGGCTTTGATGCTATCAAGGACGGTCGGTATCACCCTGCCAGACATCAAGTTCTTCGTCGAATCGGACTTAGGGTCGCAGCCAATTTGCATGACCGTTAGGCCCATAACTGCTATGGCAGCCGACAGGTTTGATGTAGTAGTGGACTTACCTATACCACCTTTGCCGTAGATGGCGATTTTTTTCACTTGCATCTCACGCTCCTTGTTAATGAAAATCGTTCTCACTGTGCCCGCAAAAAAATTTGCTCATCTCGCTCTGTGTACAAAGTGATATTGATAATCTATCTCACTTTCATAGAGATAATATCATCCGTTATCCCCCCCGTCAAGCGATTTTCTACACAATGTTGTCGGACTGAAATGTTGTCACCCTTCGTCTGTTAGGAGCGCATTGCTCTTGTCGTAAGCCGCATACGACAAAAGCGACATGGGTACGGCACCCATGTCGCCGACTTCGTTAGATTGCAGATATACTTGGAGTCACCTCTATTAAACCAGCTGTCCTTCCCTTATCCTGTCTGCTAAATCCTGTACCTTGCTCTCGATCTCGCGGATAAGGGCGATAAATTCATCGTCGCCTTTGCCTGTAGGGTCATTAAGCCCCCAGTCTTCCCGATGCTGGCACGGCAGGTAGGGGCATACTACGTTGCATCCCATCGTGACAACGACATCACAGGGTGGTATTTCGGCCAGCAGCTTTGGACGCTGCGTTTCTTCCACGTCGATTCCGTAGAGTTGCTTTAGCAGTCGAACGGCATCTTGATTGATAAGCGGCCTATTTTCTGTTCCGGCCGAATAGCTTTCATAGACATCACTGACCAAGTACTTCCCCAAGGCCTCGGCAATCTGTGAGCGGCATGAGTTATGCACACAAATAAAAGCGACCTTTGTTTTCGGCATACTGTCCCTCCTCTTTACTTCTGATTAGTGGACCGTTCGCCACCATTTCGATCAGCGGCAACGGCGCTCTTGCACCGTTTTCGGCCTCAGTATAGTATAGAATTACGATGACAGTCTAGCAGAGTATTGTTAAACAAATACACATAAGAGGAGGGACTAGCCATGGTAGGAGTAGAAATTAACATGGTCGTGACCGACAGCTTGCGGGCGTTAGAGCTTTACCGGGAGATTTTTGACATCGAGCCTGTAGAGGTGACTAACTTTCCCCGCGGACAGAATGAAGTAATTTTCACCCTGTACGGCATGCGCATCCATATGCTAGACGAAAACGCTGAGTTTCAATTGGTGGCACCCCATCAGGAGTCAAGCAAATCCATGTGGTTCAATGTCCTAGTTCCCGACATAAAGAGCACTTTCTCCAAGGCGATTGATGCCGGCTGCCTTGCGGTTCAACCAGTAACCGAGATGACTGACTACGGTATATCTAACGCCATCTTCAGCGATCCTTTCGGGTACCTCTGGCTTCTCCACGAGATGCACCACGAAGTAAGTTTTGACGAGCGCGTCAAGCTGTGGGAAGACAAACAGCCTGGGCTTGAAGCTGAATAGTATCATGGTGGTTTGCTCTTAGACTGTGTAGCGTTCTCTCCACGTCTGGGGGAAGCCTATTTTGCTCGCATATGAGTAGCGTATGAGCTGGCCATGGTGCTGTACTTCATGCTCTAACAAATCCAGCAGGAAATTAACAGTGGCAGGAGTCAATGTGGCAGACTGCAAAAACTCCATTATGGCCAAACTTGTATCCGCGAGCTTAGAAAGCACCATGTCCTTGGCTAGGGGATTTTTTAGGCTGCAGGAAAAACCACCCCACTGCCCGCACTGCATCGCCCTGAGGTAGCTTTCGCGCGCGCCCACGATGCACCACAACTGCTCCCCAATGCTGTTGGAGGGCAAATTTGGCAAGCGCAGCGCGAGACTGGCCTCGGTGATGAAGCTAACATAATCAAAACTTAAATCCATGGCCCGTTTAATCTTGGCTAAAACTACCTGGTTGACTTCTTGCCCCATCGGATTCTCCTCCTCTACCTTTGCATTCACAAGCACCCCTCCTAACGGGCACGCCACCGTTACAACAGCGCCATGTCTCGCAAGGTTGGGCTGGTCTCTAGGCTGGCCAACTTTTGCTTTTTATATCTGCCACGCCAAAGTAGCCCGACAATACATAGCAAACCCATCCCACCACAGGCCAAGAAGCCACCTGATGCGCCGAAGGCATCGGTCACACTGCCTGCGAAGAGGTTGCCAATGGGCGACGTCCCCCCATTGAGCAAGGAATGCAGGCTCATTACTCTGCCACGCAAGTGGTCGGGGGCTGCGACCTGTAAACTTGAATTCGCCGTCGCGCTGTAGGTGATCAGAGCCCATCCCATAACAAAGAGCAAGATGAGGGAAATAGTGTAGTCGCTGGTCTGCGACATTAAGAGCTGCGTCACGGCGAGAACGGTGGCTCCGCCGAAGAGCACTGGCCGGCTGGGGCCTAGATGTGCGAACGAGGCCAGTGTGGTTGCGCCAAGCACGGCGCCCACACCCATGGCTGACATCAACAAACCATATCCCGCGGCACTTTGCCCCAAGACATCGCGGGCTAAAACCGGTATTAAAATGCTCATGTTAAGGGCAAATATGCCTAACAGCCCGACCAAGGCTAGGGTCTCAAAGACCGCGGGGGTGCGCAAGGCATAGTCTAGACCTTCGCGTATTTCTGCTCCCATATTTCTCGCGCGCTTTAGTGGGCTAGGCATACTGACTTTGATCTTAAGCAGCGCATAGATCACAAAGACATAACTTAATCCATTGAGCAAGAAAGCAAGACCGGCACCAAACTGATCCATAACCAGCCCCCCGAGGGCTGGCCCGACGATGCGCGCACCATTAAAAATAGCTGAATTGAGCGAAATAGCATTCATGAGGTCTTCTTTCCCCACCATCTCCACTATAAAGGACTGCCTAGAAGGCGTATCAAAAGCGGAGCATACACCTTGAAGCAAGGCCAAGATGAGAATGTGCCAGTATTCTATGCGGTCAGTGTAAACTAAGGCCGACAAAACAAGGGCCTGTATCAGTAGCCCGATTTGTGTCGCCAGTATGAGCTGGCGCTTAGGAAAGCGGTCGGCCACTACACCTGCCACTAGCGATAGCAACAGCACTGGCAGAAACTGCATGACACCTATCAGCCCCAGGAGGAAGGGCGAGTTGGTCATCTCTAGCACCAGCCAAGCCTGACTGGCGCGCTGCATCCATGTGCCTATTAACGAGACGCATTGACCAGACCAAAACAACCTAAAATTAGGATGTCGCAGCGCTGCCAATGGCCGCGCCTCTCTTTTCCTCTCCTGCTCACTCACTTACGCCGCCCCCACACACATTCGCTTGCCCAAATTATACCCTACAGAAGGATTGTTGGCGTGAAAATTTTATTGACATTATTTGCAATGTAAGCTACTGTTACGATACATCTATGGGGGGGCCTAGCCAGATGAAGGCAAGGGAGATGCACACTAAGGAGAGGCATACTTGCTCCTATGGTGCAAACATTTGCCTAACGTCCCGACCCGTGCTGCAATGGCAGTAATTCTTTTAAAGAATAAACAGGGAAAGTAGTAACAGCCTACTACTTTCCCTGCCATGTTGTCGTGGCCACCTATGTTTCTGGGTGGCCCTTTTTTCTGCGCTGCACACACTCATGCAGAAGGTATTCAATCTGGCCATTAATGGAGCGAAAGTCGTCTTCCGCCCATGCTGCTAACTCTCGCCAGAGCGTGGGGGAGAGGCGAAGTAGCAGCTGCTTCTTGCCGGATTCTTTTTCACTCATCAGTATTTTTCGCGCTCCTAATACAGAGTCCCACTGTTAACTATGGGCTGGACATCCCGATTGCCGCAGAGCACCACGAGCAAGTTGCTGACCATGGCGGCCTTCCGTTCTTCGTCTAGTTTGACTATGTCATTCTCATTGAGCTTACTTAGCGCCATCTCGACCATGCCCACCGCCCCCTCGACAATAAGCTGGCGTGCGTCCACTATGGCCGAGGCCTGCTGTCGTTGCAACATGGCGGCGGCGATTTCAGGCGCATAGGAGAGATGCGTAATGCGAGCCTCGATAATCTCTAGCCCCGCTACTGTCACTTTCCCCTGCAATTCGTGGCACAGTTTTTCGGCCACTTCTTGACTGCTGCCCCTTAGCGACATCTCGCTCTCGTCACTAGGCAGGTCGTAGGGGTAGTTACGCACTATGTTGCGCAGGGCGGAATCACATTGAATCGAGAGGTATTCCTTGTAGTTGTCTACGCTAAAGACGGCTTTCGCCGTGTTTACAACCCGCCACACCACGACTACGCCAATGATGATGGGATTGCCGAGTTTGTCGTTAATCTTTTGCTTCTCGTTGTTTAGGGTCATGGCCTTAAGCGAGATGATCTTGGTGTTAAAGGGCGTGTCTACGCTCTTCTCTTGCTTAGTTGCCACCGTGCCGCTTGATAGTTGTATGCCCATCGTTGGGTTAATGGCCGAAACAAAGGGGTTGACGAAGTAAAAGCCAGCCTCTCTTAACGTACCATGGTACTTCCCAAAAAGCGTTAGCACAAGGGCTTCGTTCGGACGTATGACTTTAAGCCCTACAAAAATAAGTGGCCCCTTGACCAACAAGTAAAAGAAACTGAGCACCGTAGCTACGGTGATGATGCCGCGCGGCTCCCCGGCAAGACCCATGTCACCAACCAACCAAACAATCCCATAGACGGACATCACCCCTGCGGCAACCATCAGCAGCACATTTAGCACTAGTATGAACATCCCAGGTAAAGACGGCGGAGTAACTTCCTCGTGTGGCGACTGCCTGATTTCTGAGTTTATACTTACCATAGCTACCAGACCTCCCTGCAGATATTGATATCAAAAGGATATCAATATCATATTACACCTATATTCTACCTCTGTCAATATGGTAGCGCGACCGAAAAACTTGACAGCTATCATATTTTCATTACGCCGACTTTGACAGCAAGGTCGCCCTAGGAAGGCCGCAGACCCTCGCACAGGCAGAAGGATGCGGCCTTTTTGCATCAACCCAAATGTGCAGGGGTCGGGACATTGTATACGTCATTCCATATTCCTCTCTTGCTGTCTCTGTGACCTCTGTGGTTGCAAAAGCACCCTCCCCGTCCAACCTCCTACCTCCTACCTCCCACCTCTAGTTACAGGTGAACCCGCGCGAGAAATGGGTGGGGCAATATTAACGGCGCAGCCCTAGAACAAATCGCTGTGAGTCCCAGTTCTAGTAAGCGTCAAGACAAGTAGGCTGTCACATATCTTGTAGACCAAAATCCAGTCGGGAGCAATATGGCAATCCCTGTGGCCTGCCCAGTTGCCCAACAGGGCATGATCTCTATGCTTGTCGGGCAGTGATTTACCCGAAGCCAGTAGGTCAACAACGTTCTGTAGCAGCCCTACATTGTATCCGCGCTTGATAACAGCCTTAAGGTCTTTTCTAAACTTTCCTGTGACCACAATTTCATACTTCATTCTGTACCTCTGCCACAATTTCCGCAAAACGAGAATAACGTTTCGAGCGGGCATCTCGGCAGATGATATTGGCCTCTTCGATGGCCGCCATTGTATCCGCGTTCGGGATGTTCAGCGAAATCTCGAATGGTATTTTGCCCTGCCGCACCGCTTGACGGATAAAAACCGTAAATGCAGTCGTCATGTTCATCCCTAACTCTGAGAATAACTTTTCCGCTTGCTCCTTTAGTTCCTTGTCGATGCGAATGCTCAAATTTGTCGTTCCAGCCATGTGTCACCCCTCCTTGACGGTTTATTGATTGAATTATAACATGTGGTGTGTGCATTGTAAATACAATGCACACACCACATCTCTTTGCGCACACGAACTCTTTATTGCATGCTTGACGCATATCCTCCTAGTCTTGCCAAAGCCAGCGGGTTATTTTGGATCCGACAGACACTCCGGAATGGCTTCGAGAAGCTATCTATAGTTACTTAAAATTAGGAAACATCCCGATCTGTATCATATACTCCACGATGGCGTCAATATGAATTTGGGTGGTATCGAGCAGTAGCGTGTCGAGATCGCTAGGCTTGATGATGAGCGGCAGTCAAGTGCCTTAATTACTCGCAACCTACCTAATGCTGACATCAAGCTCACGAAATTACAAAAGAGTACTGCACACTGAACATGTAGCGCGCACTTCTGCGTGTTTTATTCCCCCTCTTCTTCATACGGGCACAAACAAAGTGCGCGGTAAGCGCCAAAGAGCTTCGTGCTCTCTAGTGCATAGCTAAATGCAGCTGCGGGGCTAGGGTCAGGCAAGGGGGCCTGCTGTGTGCTTACTTGTATATCGCGCGGGGCTATGTGCGGGGGAAGTTTCGCTAGCTCACGCACCTTAGCTAGCGCTGCCTTGAGCCCGCCCAACTCGTCTACTAGCCCATGCGCGTAGGCCTGCTCTCCGGTCCATACGCGCCCGCCGCCTACTGCATCTATCTCGGCCGTGGTAATGCGGCGTGCCTTGGCTACTCGCCGCAAGAAAAGCTCGTAAATTGAGGATATGCTCTCCCACTCTATTTGACGTTCCCGCTCGCTGTAGGGTTTATCAGAGGAATGTAGCGAGGCACTTTCTCCTCGCTGGAGCACCATGCGATTGGCCAGCAGTTTCTTTAGCAGCGGCCCATCCACAAGCTTGCCCGTCAGCACGCCGATTGAGCCTGTCAGGGTGCCGGGCGAAGCCACCACCCACTCTGCGGCGGCAGCAACATAGTAGCCGCCCGACGCAGCGACCGAGCCCATGAGGGCCACCACGGGTTTCTTGGCGGCAAGCCTAGCTAATGCCTGATACATTGCTTCTGAGGCTGTCGCCGAGCCGCCACCTGAATCAACGTAGAGCAGCACGCCTTTAACGCGCCTGTCTGCCAGTGCAGCTCGCGCTTGGGCTACCACCGTTATGTCACCAGCGCGCTCATTAAAGAGGAAGGGGATAGAGAACGGAGGCTTGAACGGCGGTTTTTGGGAAGAGCCGTCGACGATGCTGCCTGTCACTCTGATCACTCCTATGGAGGCATCGCGACGAGCGGGGGGCAACAAGGAGAGCACCTTTTCTGCCTTGCTCCAAGGGATAATCTCCGCTACCTGGCCATCCTTGGCGAGATACTGCGGCAGATCTTCTTCACTCAATACGCCATCTACGAGGCCGCAGTCTAATGCGCGGTGGGCCGTGTAGGGCGAGCTGTTGACAACTTCTTCTGCCTTCTCATGGGAAATGCTGCGCCCACGCGCGATGTCGCACTTTAGTGAGGCGTAGTAAGAGTCAAGTAGCCAGTTGTGCATTTCGCGTACTTCTTCAGACATATCGGTGCGTACCAGCCTGTCAGCGGCAGACTTGTAGGGGCTTATCTGCACTGCATCCATCTTAAGCCCCAGCCAAGCGAGGCTGTCGCCCAGATAGGTGTGTGTCGAAGCTAACCCCAGTACGCCAATGTTCCCGCCCTCTTGCAGTAGTACCTTGTCAGCATGGAGTGCCACGCGGTACGACACACGCTTGTAGCTAGTTGACCAAACCACAACTTCCTTGCCGCTTTGTCGCAGGGAATCGAGCATCTCCTGCAGAGTCTCTAAGTGCGCCTCGGGAAGTGCGAGCTCGCGCAAGTGCAGCACGACGCCTCTTATGTTTTTGTGCGCGGCAATGCGAGCAAAACGCTCCGCGAGTTCCTCTAGGCTCAGCGTGTTACTAGCCATGAAGCGATGCCACCACCTAGGACGTGGCTGTCGCAGCAAGGGAAGAGGGCTATCCAGGCGAAAGTATACGTAGTGGGGTGCCTTACGAGTGCTGCGCATAACATTTTGCGCGTGGCGAATTCCTAGACGGAGCGGCCGCAGTGGTTCTGACAAATGTCTCTGCCCCCTGTCGAATATTTACTTGCGCATAATCATGACGAAGACCACTCTAAGGCTGCCAGCTCTAGTTGCTTCACAAAAGCATCCTTACCATCACAATAGCCATCCATATCTTGCGGAAACCTTGCTGCCAATCCCATCTTCAACCTTCCGTACTCCAGCGCCACCTGGGGATGAGCGCGTAGATAATCTCTAACGGCTAGGTGCCGTGTGGTGTCAAAGAGATTACCTGTCTCAAAGACATGAACATGGTGCGTTCTCTGCTTTGCGCCTTTGCGGAAATACCTACGGCCGGGCATACCATACTCCCCCATACATTCATAGCCTATGGCGGCAAGTTCAGGATTGTAGCCATCCACAAACTCAATGTTCGTAACTACTGGCATAATGTCAATCACTGGCTTAGCGCACAGACCTTCGACCGCTGTACTCCCAATGTGATGCATTCCCACAAGAACCTTGTTTAAGATATGCTGGAGTTGCTCTGCCTCAATTGTATAAGCGGCCGTCCACAAGGGATCATGGGGAACTACAGTAATGTACACCATACCACCTCCTACCTTGGCTAAATCTGGCCTCATGCAGCCGCGTTAGGTCCTGCTATACAACAATACTATACAACAAGGCCCTTGCTAGTTCCTGCTGTTTACGCACCTGACCATCAAATTGACAGAGCAGGTGCTAATCAAGAATGCGCAAATATGCTATGATGAACAAAGGTTGCGAGAGGAGGAGAGCAATGACGCCAAAGATCGGCTACGCCGCCATCGCTCTGTCCTCTCTTTGTTTTGGTTTCTTGGGCTCTATGGGCAAATTTGGCTTTTCCTTAGGCTATACACCCCTTAGTCTCCTAACTGTGCGCTTTACACTAGCTGCTCTCATGATGTGGGCTGTTGCCCTTGCGGTGGGAATCAGTAAGTATGCGGTTACTCCTCGGTTGCAACTCTGGCTCGCAGTACAAGGCGTGGCCTACGCCTCTACGTCGCTAGGCTTCTTTTTCGCTTTGCAGCACTTGCCGGCTGGCCTTGTGAGCATCGTCTTCTACATCCATCCTCTTATTACAATCGTCGCGGCCAGCTTGTTGTGGAAGGAACGTCTAGGGAGTGCCGTACTTGTCGCGGCCCTGCTAGCCGTACTAGGTACAGCCCTCGTGTCGCAAGATGGTACGACTAATGTAAGCACCTCTCTCGTAGGCTTTGCCTGGGTAGCCTTTTCAGCCTTGTCTTACAGTGCTTTTACCTTGCTAGGGCAAAAATCTACCGCTCAGCATAACGCCCTAGTCGTAACTACATATTCCATCACCTACTGTGCCCTTTTCTTGGTCCTGCTCAATCCCCCCCTATATATGTTTGATGGCAGCTTGACTTTAGAGATGTGGCTGATTGGTCTTTTCATCGGGCTGGTTTCCTCTGCCCTGGCTATCCTACTCTATATTGTAGGCGTCAAGGCAGTGGGTGCAGCTAAAGCCTCAATTGCTAGTGCTCTTGAGCCTTTGAGCGGAGTATTTATTGCGGCCTTATTGCTCGGCGAGAGATTGCGTCCCTTACAGTGGATAGGCGTTCTAATAGTTGTTATGGCGGTAGTTTATCTGCAAACTAGGACGAGCCACAAAGACCAACCGGCGTGAGTAAGGTTATCTAGGTAGAGTAAGGCCAGGAAATTTTGTTGCTGATAAGCCTGAGGAGGATGTTTGTTAATGTGTGGCATAGCCGGTTTTTTGGACAAAGATGTTAGCCCAGAAGAAAAGAGCGTAATGCTTAGCGGCATGATGGGTGATATTGTACACCGCGGTCCGAATGATAGCGGTGCCTTTGTCGACCACGCCGTGGCCCTCGGGTTTCGTAGATTGAGCATTATAGACCTCGCCGCAGGGCATCAGCCCATGGCTAATGAAGATGAAACTATTTGGCTGACTTTTAACGGTGAGATCTATAACTACCTCGAACTACGCACCTGGCTTCTTACGCGCGGCCATCGCTTTGCCACGCAGACTGACAGCGAGGTAATCATCCACCTTTATGAAGAGCTTGGCATGGAATGTACGGCTAAGCTGCGCGGAATGTTCTCCTTTGTCCTGTGGGACACCAAGACGAACACCTTGCACGGCGCTAGAGACCGCTTTGGTATTAAGCCTTTCTTCTATGCGATACAGGGGCAACGTTTTATCTACGCTTCCGAGGCCAAAGCGATTCTGGCCCACCCCAGTATCACTGCCAAGGTCAACACGGATAGCTTGCAACACTACTTCACCTTTCAATTTGTACCTGATCCCGCTACTTTGTTTGAAGGCATTTTCCGCTTGCCGCCGTCCCACTACTTTAGCTTTAAGGATGGGCAACTCGATCTTAAACGCTACTGGCAATTAGAATTCAAGCCCGAAGACAAACCGCTGGCACACTTCATTGAAGGAACACAACACATCCTAGGCGAGGCGGTGCGCATGCACATGATGAGCGACGTGCCGAGAGGGGCTTTCCTCTCGGGCGGCGTTGATTCTAGCGTTATTGTAGCCTTGCTCAAGCGTCAAGAGAATCTTTCGACCTATTCTGTGGGATACAATGAGACTAAGTACGATGAGCTTTCCGAGGCTCGCCGCACGGCCGAAGTGCTCGGAACCTCGCACCACGAAGTCAAAGTGACTGCGCATGAATTTTGGCAGGCATTGCCGCATATTGTCTGGCATATGGACGAACCTGTGGCTGACCCTGCCGCCTGCGCCCTCTACTTTGTGGCCGCAAGGGCCAGTCGCGATATCACTGTGGTCCTAAGTGGTGAGGGTGCGGACGAAGTATTTGGGGGTTATGGCATTTACCGCGAGCCAGCAGAAGTGCGCAAATTTGGTTTTCTCCCCAAACCTGTGCAGACACTCCTTGCCAAAGGGGCGCAGCTCTTGCCCGAGGGCACTAAGGGCAAAGACTATATCCGTCGCGCTACGACGCCGCTAGCGGAGCGTTACTTCGGTAATGCCTTGATCTTCACAGAGGAACAAAAGGATAAGCTGCTGCCCTTTCGCTCCCGCCGCTTACTGCCTACGGCTGTGACTGCACCCTATTTTGCGGAAAGCGCGCATCTAGACGAGATCTCGCAGATGCAGTATCTCGACTTTAATACTTGGCTTTCGGGAGATATCTTAGTCAAGGCCGACCGCATGACGATGGCACACTCGCTAGAGCTGCGTGTGCCCTTTCTTGATCACCACTTAGTGGAATTTGCGGCCACTATTCCTCCTCACTTCAAGATCGCCGAAAATATGACCAAGTACGTGTTGCGGCGCGCCGCCACCGAATGGCTACCACAAGATGTTGCTTTTAGGCCTAAACGAGGCTTTCCCGTCCCGACACGTGAATGGATGAAGAATGAGTGGCTCTTTGATGTGCGCGAACTGCTAGAGAGCAGCACTGCGGAGCAGTATATCAACAAGAAGTACGCCCTTGACTTGCTGGCAGAACATACCAGCGGGAAAAAAGATCACAGCAGAAGATTGTGGGCCATCATTGTCTTTCAGTTGTGGTTTAGCACCTATATCGAAAAATCACTAGGCTAGTCTTATATCTAATCGGGTATTTACGCTATTGCTTGAGATCTAGCAGAGAGGTTGGAGATTACTATGCACATATTGGTAACTAACGACGATGGTATATATGCCCCCGGCATTCGAGCCCTAGCTTCCGCCCTTCGCACAATTGGCACCGTGTCTGTGGTGGCCCCAGATCGGGAGCGCAGTGCGACCGGTCACGCCATCACCGTCCACCGCCCGCTGCGGGCGCGGCATCTTACGCTAGACTTTGCCGACCTAGCTTATGCCGTAGACGGAACTCCGGCAGACTGTGTCAAGTTGGCCCTTGAAGCACAGTTAATCACCAAGCCTGACATCGTTGTTTCAGGCATCAACAGAGGGGCCAACTTGGGCACCGATGTGCTCTACTCGGGCACCGTTTCGGCCGCAATTGAAGCGGCGATGCTCGGGCTACCCGCGATCGCCATTTCTCTGGCTGATGTGCGAAACACAGACTACGAACCAGCAGCGGAGTTCGCCTCTTACTTGGCTAGGACTTGGCAGAGTCGCAACTTGCCCCCTGATACCTTGCTCAATGTCAATTGGCCCAAAAACACTCCCTCCCAAGTCGTTGTCACCAACCTTGGTAGACGCAGGTATAGTAACAGTTTTGACAAGAGGCAGGACCCTCTGGGGCGAGACTATTTTTGGATGTGCATAAATGTGGTGGAAGACCTCACCCCCCATACTGATGTCTGGGCCATAGCTCAGGGCCATGTCTCTGTGTCACCGATACACTTTGATCTGACCAATTACCAACTGGTGGCTGAAGTCGGAAATTGGCAGCTCACTCTTCCATGAAGCTACATATACTAGGCTGCTACTCCCCCTATCCCCCTTCCCATGGCGCCGGGCCGGGATACTTGCTGCAGAGTGGCTCGACCAAGGTGCTGCTCGACTGTGGCAGCGGCGTAGTCAGTAAGCTTGGCCAAGTGTGTGACGTAACCAGTGACGAGCTGTCGGCGGTTATTTTAAGCCACCTCCATGCTGATCATTTTTGTGACCTCTTGGTACTACGCTATGCCCGGTTTTTAGGCATGCGCGCGGGGAAAGCATCTACCCTGCCCGTTTTTGCGCCCAAGGAGCCCGCGCCAGAGCGCTCCTCTTTGCCCTTCTTGGATGCACTAAATCTCGCTACCATCGAGCATGGATCTTCACTGCAAATCGGTGATTTACACCTTTCCTTTGCCAGCACCTTGCACCCCTACCCCACACTGGCTGTTAAGGCTTCGATTGGTGGTCGCACACTAGTCTACACTGGCGACACTGCTTGGCATGAACCCTTAGTCGACTTTTGCCAAGGGGCGGACCTACTCCTGGCCGAGGCGAGCTTTTTGGAAGAGAATAAGGGGGCAAACGCTGCTTCACACCTTAGCGCCCATGATGCAGGTCGTTTGGCAGAATTAGCAAATGTAAAACGCCTAGTACTTACGCATTTCTACCCACCGGAACAGTTGGAATTACTCGTGGCCGAGGCGCAAACCCAGTTTTCCCGGGAAATTATCTTGGCGAGATCAGGTCTTGTCATCACTATATAGAAAAGGCTGCCCCTTCCTTTCGGGCAGCCTTTTCTCTTCTTTCGTCAGTTCACAATTCACTCCGTCGGCCGCATCAGCCAAGCTGCGGCTATCGCCGTGATAGGAATCGCGGCAACCAGGCCGACACTGCCCGCTAAAGCGCGCAAGACTTCGCTAGCGATAGAATCCATGTTGATAAGCCTTATAAACTCAACTTCATAGGCCGTGACGAGTAAGAGTAGTGTTAGCGACCCACCGGTGTAGGCGAGAATTAAGGTGTTGGCCATAGTACCCATCACATCGCGCCCTACATTCATGCCCGACCAAAATAAGGCCCGCCGCGACAGAGTGGGGGCGGCGCGGCGAATTTCCGCCATCGCTGAAGATATTGTCATACCAGTATCCATGACCGCGCCTAGCGCGCCGATGATGATGCTGGCCATTAACAAGGCGCGAAAATCAAAAGTGATGCCTTGTGGTATAAACATAAGCATCTGCGCCTCTTGACCGGATAAGCCTGAGGCATGCGTAGCGCCGCCCACCACAATGGCAATGATACCGGCGATAGACACACCACCTAGAGTCCCAACGATGGCCGCAATGCTTTTGCGGTTGACTCCCCCGACGAGGAACATGGTGAATATAGTGGCCATGGCTGAGACAGCGACGGAAAGCAAGATGGGGCTCACTCCCCGCAGAAGAAAAGGCACAAAAACATAGAGAATCAAAATCCCGATAACGATGAGCGACAGGAGACTCTTAAAGCCCTTTTTCCCTCCTAAGCCTATTAGCAAGGCTGCAAAGAGCAGAGTCAAGGCGTAGAGCGATCGGTCTCGCTCGTAGTCGGCGATGACGACTTCTAGGAGCTCGCCCTCCAATGTCTCCACCCCCACGAGAACTCTATCGCCCACTTCAATCACGATATCGTAGGCGGGGGTCCCCGTTAAAACATGGTCAATCTCGACAATTTGACCACGAAACTGGCCGTTCAAGAGCTCTAACTCGGCCTTGAAGCGGCGTAGAGCAAAGCCAAATTCATCGACGCCGCCTTCTTCGGGCAGTTCTTCCAAGCTCAAGACCCGCGCCCGAGCAAATTCCACCACAGTTTCCTCCATGGCAGGGTCAAGCGGTGGATCAACAGGGTCCTGTGCCTGCATGGGGCTACTCATGACCAGCACGAGAAGTATCCCTAAGAGAGACAGTATCTTCACGTCATCACCTCATTGGTTTTTCGCATTCAAAGAACTAACATTAGCATATTACGGCACGAGAGGACTATGCGTTGTAACGCAAAGCCTGGGCGAAATCGGCACAAATATCCACTGGGTCCTCGAGTCCAACCGAAACGCGAATCATCCCATCGTCAATACCGAGTCGTGCCCGTGCCAAAGAAGTGAGCGCACGATGACTTGTTTTTGCGGGGTGCGAAATGGTTGTGGCGACACCAGCCAGACTTGGCACGAAATCGACCATGGAGAGTGCCTTCACTAACTGTTCTGCACCATAGCTGCCACCTTCAACCACAAAGCTGAGCATCCCACCAAAACCACAGAGCTGCCTTTGTGCCAGGGCATGCTGGGGATGGCCCGGTAGTCCTGGGTAGTGCACGCGCAGGACACCTGTCTGCTCCGTCAGAAAATTGGCCAAAATGAGTGCGCTCTCCGTATGCTGTCGCATACGCAGAGGCAAGGTTCCTATGCTCCGCATAACCAACCAGGCGTCAAAGGGACTTGCCGTGGCACCTAGCTGAATTTGCAGTGGCTTAATTCTTTCGATATCATCTACACTCCCCACTACCGCCCCAGCAGTTACATCGGAATGCCCGTTAATGTACTTGGTTAGACTTTCCACAACAAGGTCGGCGCCAAGCTCCATGGGTCGGCACAACATCGGCGAGGCAAAGGTGTTATCCACTATCAGTTTCAGCTTGTAGGCCCGCTTAAGCACCGCGAGGGCCGAAAAATCGACCAATCTCATTAAGGGATTAGATATCGTCTCCACAAAGATGGCCTTGGTGTTAGGGCGAATAGCAGCCTCAACCTTTTCGGGCAAAGTGGCATCGACGAAGCTGGTCGAAATTCCAAACCGCGAGAGTTCTCTCTCTACTAGGGCATGGGTTCCCCCGTAAAGATCCTCGGCGGCAACAATGTGATCTCCTGCGCTGCAGAAAGAGAGCAAAGTTGCGGTAATAGATGCCATGCCGGAAGAAGTAACGATACCACTACAGGCACTTTCCAAAGCAGCTAAAGCCTGCTCCAAGGCGTGCACTGTGGGATTGCCATAGCGGGAATAGATAAAGGCCCCCTCTTCTCCGCTAAAAGCCTGATCAACTTCTTCTAAGGAGTTAAAACTAAAGACGGACGTTTGATAAATAGGCTGCACAGTAGGCTGGGTACGCGGCACTTTATGACCCTTCCCAGCATGTACGGCTTGGCTCCACTTACTTTTTGCCAAAAATATCACCCCCCGAGCTCATGGTCCTCTGCAAATACTCCTGTCACTTCAGAATTTCGGCAATCTGTACGGCATTAGATGCCGCACCTTTTCTAAGTTGATTACCAACGGCCCACAGGTTAAAGGCATTCGGCTGGCTAAAATCTTGTCGCAAGCGCCCCACAAATACCTCATCACTATCAGGGAAATCGATTGGCATGGGGTAGATTTGATTTTCGATATCGTCGAGAAGAATGAGGCCGGGCGAGTTATGTAGTAACTCTCTAGCCTGCTTTACTGACAGTGGCTGAACGGTTTCGACATTCATTGAGAGAGAGTGACACCACATCACTGGTACGCGAACGGTGGTAGCAGTAATAGCGATAGAATTATCGCCGAAAATCTTGCGTGTTTCATAGACCATCTTCCACTCTTCCTTAGTGTACCCGTGCTCCACAAATAGGTCGACTTGGGGTATGACATTAAAGGCCACTTGATAATGTTTCTCTGCAGCAGCTGCAGGAAGAATTTTTGCGGCCACAGTCTTGCCCTGAGCAAAAGCTAAGACTTGCTCTTTCAGTTCTTCCACCGCTTCAATTCCGGCCCCTGACACCGCTTGGTAAGTTGATACCACTACGCGCTTCAGACCGACCGCATCGTAGAGAGGTTTTAGGGCGACGGCCATAATGATCGTCGAACAATTCGGGTTGGCTATAATCCCGCGGTGATTGCTAATGGCTCCGGCATTGATCTCTGGCACGATTAGCGGCACGTCCTCATCAAGGCGAAAAGCGGAACTATTGTCAATCACCACCGCTCCACTTGCCACAGCGGCTGGGGCGAGCGCTCTCGCCACCTCACCCGAAGCACAAAAAAAGGCAATGTCCACAGCAGAGAAGGCCTCTGCCCGCGCCTCGGACACAGTCAGTTCCTGCCCCCGAAAATTATACTTTTTGCCTGCAGAGCGACCTGAGGCTAAAAGGCGGACCTCCCCCAGGGGGAAATTTCGTTCCGCTAATACCTGCAACAGAGTCTGACCAACTACACCCGTGGCACCCACGATCGCAATATTTTTTGCCAAAAAAATACCCCCTAGATCTGTCTGAAAACCTCAGCTGTTGTTTTAAGTTTGCGTCGTACCTGTAGCCCATATGGGCAGCGCTGCTCGCATAGGCCGCATTCAGAGCAATCATCGGCACGGGCCGGCATCCCAGCATAGCGTTCACGGGCCCATTCTTGCAATCCATAACGATTAGTATATCCTTCGAGAATAAACAAGGTGGGAATACGAATACCCTGCGGGCAAGGCAGGCAGTATTCACAACGACGGCAAAAATCTTCCCCTAGGGCCTTGGCCTCGAGAGTTAGCTCAGCCAGTTCCTCTGGCGACAGAACGCCGCGCTTCAAAGCCTCATAGTTAGCGTACAGCTGCTCGACGGTATCCATGCCGGGAATAAGAGTGTCGATGTCGCTCGAAAGGAGGTACCGCAAAGCCAAATCGGCTCGCTGTAGAGCGCCCCCCGCCAGGGGTTTCATCGCGATGGTGCCCAGGCGGAGTTCCTTAGACAATGTCAATGACCCTACAAACTGTGACTCGACAATGTTTAAAGGGAACTGCGCGGTATCAAAAAGTTTACTCTTAATGATTTCTTCGAGCACATCATTATTGTGGCTAGTCACCCCTATGTATCGCACTAGGCCCTCTTTGCGTGCGGCAAGAAGCGCGGACAATGCGCCATCCTTGGCCTGTACTTGCTCCCATACATCAAGCGCACTCACCATATGTAGTTGATAGATATCAATGTAGTCAGTTTGCAAAAGCTTAAGACCAAGCTCTAAATCCTGCCTAAAACCTGCGGCGTCACGTCGCGCGGACTTCGAGGCTAGGTAGAAAGAACTTCGCCTTGACTTTAAGGCTTTGCCTATTTTTTCTTCGCTATCGCGATATCCTCTGGCCGTATCAATGAAATTGATCCCTAGGTCTTGGCAGGTGGCAAGCATTTCATCAGCAACTGCCTGTGTTGTGCGTTGAATCGGTATGCCACCTAAACCTAGTCTCGACACTAAGAGGCCCGTCAATCCAAGTGGGCGATACTGCATAACCATCCTCCTACTGCGCGAGAATTGCCGCTAACTGGTACAAATCATGTCTAAAATTAGGACCGCTATGGAGCGCATCCATTATGGACATGGCGACAACTTCGCCCCGTTTTACGCCCACCATTAGCCCGCCGCGATTTTCTTTTAGTAAATCCACAGCCATAGCGCCCATTCGGCTCGCCAACATGCGATCACGGGCACTCGGCGTCCCGCCGCGCTGTACATGGCCTAAAACTGTGACTCTTGTATCGAGACCCGAACAGCGCGCCACAAACTCACCAATGGCCACGCCGGAACCAACGCCCTCTGATACCACAATAATACTGTAGAGCTTGCCCCTCTGCTGGCCGCGCTTCAGCCTCGCGCAAACATCCTCCAAGGGTAGGGGTACTTCTGGTACTAGGATTGATTCTGCGCCCGCGGCGACGCCTGCCGCAACGGCCAGTTGCCCAGAGTGGCGACCCATTACCTCCACAACGAAAGTTCTTTCATGAGAAGTCGCCGTATCACGAATGCGGTCCATGGCCTCTACCGCCGTGTTTACCGCCGTGTCAAAACCTAGGCACTCCTCGGTCCCCGGAATGTCATTGTCTATCGTCCCAGGTATCCCAACGGCAAGAATGCCGTTCTCATATAATTTTTGCGCCCCTTGCAAAGAGCCATCGCCACCGATCACCACAAGCCCTTCAATCTGTTGATCCCGCAGAAAGTCAAGCGCGCGCTGAAAGCCCTCGCTGGTCATAAATTCAGGCGACCGCGCGGTGCGCAGTATTGTTCCGCCGCGATGAATGGTATCGGCCACGGAACCCGCATCAAGTTTGGTAATATCGCCCGCCACAAGCCCCGCGTAACCGCGCCGGATGCCATAAACTTCAAGTCCGACACTAATCCCCTTGCGTACGACGGCTCTAATGGCGGCATTCATGCCTGGCGCATCGCCGCCACTTGTGAGCACCCCTATCTTCTTCATATTGATCCCTCGCTTCTATCTTTGGGGAGATGACTTCCGAAAAATATTATGCGCTATACGGGCCGACGCAGCAGCAGCAACCCCTGCGACCAAGTCGTCAAGAAAAGTGTGCACCATAGTAGGGTGGTTGTTAAGCTCGCGCAGAATGCCAGGTTTTACTTTGTCGAGATAGCCGAAATTCGTCAGACCGATGGTGCCATAAACATTAGTAATGCCTAGGGCGAGGATTTCATCAACGCCAAAAAGAGGCTCATCCTCCCCGACTATCGAACAAAGCGGTTCTTGCAAATGCCCCTGCTCGGCTAAAGTGTCAAGGGCTATTCCTACAAGAATAGTATGCTGCACTTCGCGCTTGTCTAGCACGGCCTGCACTGTGCTGAGACAGACTTCTGGGGTCAGATCGGGATTGTAAGGTTTTTGTAATTCGCTTACTATGGCTGCAATGGCCATTAGCTCGACACCTCGCTCGGACAACTTGCGAATAACAATGTCTTTCATGGGCACCTCCATAAAATCTCTATATTTTCTGCTCCCAACATTTTTTCTAGTTCATCTTCGAGGTGAGGGCTAAACTCTACATGCAGACTATAATCAACTCTTATCGTGGATTCTGACATACGCAAGTAGACAGGGATGGGACCGGGAGTGCGTTGCAAGAGAGACCGTAGCTCCAAGAGAAGAGACTTATCTCTCTCCCCGAGACGCAAAGAGATTTTTTCTGGCTGCGGGTCTTTGTCTTGTTCGCATTCCACAAGCCCGAGCAAAGTGACTTCGTTCACCGCCAGCGATAGGCGCTCCTCGCGCCGGTTGATGGCCCCGCGCAGCATGGCTGCGCGCCCAGCTACAAGTTGCTCCCCTTGCCGTTCAAAAATCTGGGGGAAGAATACCACTTCTATGGTGCCACTAAAGTCCTCGACTTGGGCAAAGGCCATGCGCCGTCCTGCCTTGGTGACAATGACTTTGACTTCATTAATCATACCAGCTATCGCGACCTCTGTCTTGTCTTCACAATCGCCGAGCAAACCGATGAGGTGTTTCCCATGCTTTTGTAAAACAGCTCGATACTGGTCCAGGGGGTGGCCCGATACGTAGAAGCCCAGCAATTCTTTTTCCATTTCAAGAATTTCACTCAAACTAAAATCACGAATGTCGGGAACTTTGATGGCCGCCTTGCTAGCTTCGGCCTCCCCGAATACATCAAAAAGGGAAATTTGCCCAGTATCGCGCTGCCGCTTTTCCTGCGCTACCTTATCAAAACACTCTTCCATGATTTCGAGCAGCTGACGGCGATTCAAGCCAAGCGACGCCATGGCACCAGCTCGAATCAAGTGCTCGACCGTACGTCGGTTAGCTACTCCATCATTAACCCTTAACAAGAAGTCATAAAGACTTGCGTATCTTCCCGCTCTCCGGTTCCTCACAATGGGTTCAATCACTTTGCCGCCAACGTTCTTAATAGCCGCCAAGCCGAAACGAATGGCGTCACCCTTGACGACGAAATTGGCTTCGCTTTCGTTGACGTCGGGGGGCAACACATTTATGGACAGACGTCTACACTCCTCAAGGTACAACTGCAACTTATCCGTATTGCCAGCCACCGACGTCAGTAGGGCCGCCAAAAATTCCCGCGGGTAGTGACACTTAAGATATGCCGTTTGGTAGGCCAGTACCGCATAGCCTGCGCCATGAGATTTGTTGAAAGCATATTTCGCGAACTCCGCCATTAAATCAAAAATGCTGTTGGCTACTTGCTTAGAGAGGCCAAGGGCGAGAGCGCCAGGAACAACTTTTGCGCCACCCTCTTCGGCTACGATGCCATTTAAAAAGTATTCTCGTTCGAGAGCCATAACTTCGGGTTTTTTCTTGGCCATGGCTCGACGCACTACATCTGCTCGGCCCAGAGAATAGCCAGCTAGCTCCCGAAAAATACGCTGCACCTGTTCTTGGTAGACAAGACAGCCGTAGGTCACCTTGAGGATTGGCTCCAAGCGCTTATCGGCGTACTCAATGTCCTCCGGGGACTCTCGCCCTGCCAGGTAACGGGGAATTTGTTCCATAGGACCGGGTCGAAATAGTGAAATGCCCGCCACAACATCCTCAAAACAGGTAGGGCGCAATCTAGCGAAGAAGTTACGCATCCCGCCGCCCTCAAGCTGGAATACCCCCAAGGTATCGCCGCGAGCAATCATGGCATAAGTGTCGGCATCTTCAAATCCTACTTGGGCAAAATCTATATCTTGGTTGGTGTTTGCTTTAATGTTAGCGAGGCAGTAGCGGATAACCGTAAGGGTGCGCAAACCGAGAAAGTCCATTTTAAGTAGACCTAGCTCTTGTACTGTATCCATATCAAACTGAGTTATAACTGCCTGACCTGATTTGGCCAGAGGGATCAAGGTGTGAAGGGGGGAAGGTGCAATAACCACTCCCGCCGCATGGACGGAGAGGTGACGTGGCACTCCTTCTAGCGCTTGCGCGAGGTCTAAGAGTTCTTTAATGCGAGGGTCCGAGTTGTACAACTTAGACAAATCCGCAGACCTCTCCAAGGCGTCCTTCAGGGTAATGTTTACTTCCTCAGGCACTAACTTGGCTATGCGATCGACTTCGGGAAGGGATATGGAAAGCGCACGCGCCACATCGCGCACCGCTGCACGTGCCCCAAGGGTACCAAAAGTTACGATTTGACAGACATTTTCGTGCCCGTACTTGTCAGTTACATACTTAATTACTTCGTCACGGCGCTCGTAACAAAAATCAATATCTATATCCGGCATACTGATGCGCTCAAGATGTAAAAATCGTTCAAACAACAGATCGTAGGGCAAGGGGTCTAGATCAGTGATGCCTAAAATATAGGCTACAATCGAGCCTACAGCCGAACCGCGACCTGGGCCTACAGGAATACCCTGTTGCCGCGCAAAGCTAGTAAAGTCCTGCACAATCAACATGTAGCCGGCATAGCCCGCTTTCCCCAGGATATCTAGTTCGTAGACAAGGCGCTCAAGCACCTGTGGGCTCGGATTTGGGTAGCGCCAAGTTAGTTTGTCGCGACACAACTTCTCTAAGTAAGACAGCTCGGTGTAACCGGCGGGGATTTCGTACTGCGGTAAATGCACTTGATCAAAACGAAAATCCACATTGCATTGCTCGGCAATGCGCGAGGTGTTGGCTATAGCCTCCTCTACTACAGCAGGCGGCAAGTAGGGCAAACGTGCCATTAACTCTTCAGCCGAGGTGGCATGAAACTGTGGCACAAAACGCATCCGGCCAGGGTCGCTAATCGCCTTAGCCATTTGCACGCAAAGAAGCACATCATGTGCGGCATGGTCGCTAGGCGAAACATAATGTACATCATTAGTAAGGATGAGCGGCAACGACAATTCTTGTGCTAGGGCGACAAGGGCGAGATTAACTGGCCGTTGTTCTGGTAGCCCATGCTCTTGCATCTCCAAGTAGAACCGCCCGGGGAAAATTTGCGCCAGGCGGCAGGCCACTTCACGCGCCCCGCCGTGGTCGTTTCGCATCATGCGCTGGGGTATTTCGCCACCTAGGCAAGCGCTTAGGGCGATGAGGCCGGACGAATGGGCCTCTAAAAGCTCCCAATCAATTCTGGGGCGATAATAAAATCCGTCGAGATAACTTGTGCTGACCATATTTATCAGGTTTTTATAACCGACATCATTGATCGCTAGGAGCACTAAATGGTAATTGTCGGCATCTATTTTTGGTTCGCGGTCGAGACGTGTGCGGGTTGCCATATAGACCTCGCAGCCGATAATAGGCTTGATGCCTTCTTTTTTAGCCGCACGATAAAAATCGATTACTCCATGCATATTACCATGGTCAGTTATCGCTACGGATTTCTGCCCTAGGGCCTTAACATGCTTGATCAAGCTGTCGATTTTTGCAAATCCGTCCAATAGACTGTATTCAGTATGTAAATGCAAATGCACAAAATCCATGTTGGGGGACCTCCTAGTAGAACCACTATGTTCTAAAGGTATTATTTCGCCATCTACGGGCTGTATCCCTTGTCACCCCGCTCCGTCGCGTTACCGGCAATGCTACCCATTGTAGTAGAATGGAGGATATCCCGTTAGGAGCAAACGATTGAGCGAGAGCAGGGACAGGAATACAATACTTATTGGTCTTGGAGAGCCTGTTCCCAAGCTACCATAAGCTCGGCTAAGCGAGAACAAACCCGCATGTAGCGGTCTACTAGGCCTTTCTTGCTCTCTTTCAACTTGAAGAATTCCATGCTGGCCATGTACTCCTCTTGTTCCTGTTTCTCGCGCTCGAGGCGAGTTATCTCGCGTTCTAATACATCGATATCAACGGATGGCTTTTTTACTTCGCCGATCTTCTTCTGTATGCTTTTTGTGGCTGGTAGGGAGAAAAATTGGGCCTGCCGCCAATTGCTATATCCCTGTCTGTGATCTACTATCTGCTTATCACTCCCGAACTGCCACAGCCGCGTCGCCACCTTGTCGAGAAAATAACGGTCGTGTGAAACGAAAAAAATAGTGCCCGTGTAACTAAGCAATGCTTTTTCGAGCACCTCGCGACTCTCGATATCGAGATGGTTAGTAGGCTCATCGAGCAGTAGGACATTTCGCCCGAGGAGCAGCAGTTTGGCGAGACTTAGGCGAGTGCGCTCTCCGCCAGAGAGGGTAGATAGGCAGGCAAATACCCTATCCCCGCGAAACAAGAACTGTGCTAAGTAGGAGCGGGCCGCCCACTCTGACATTTCGCTGGCGACAGAAATCAACTCCGCTAGCACCGTACCCCGTGGGCTGAGGAGGGCTAGATGCTGATCAAAGTAGCCCCTCTCTACCCCTGCCCCCCACCGCACCGTACCCAGATGGGCCAAGTCGCCGAGGAAAGCGCGGAGAAGGGAAGTCTTGCCACAACCATTAGGGCCGAGCAGGGCAATGCGCTCACCACGCTTGACCTGAGCGGAAAAGGGAGCAAAGAGCATTTTATCCGCAAAACCTACCTGCAGGTCGCAGACGGACAAAACGTCCCGCCCGCTACGGCGACGTTCGGCCAAAGTCAGCGCCAGGTGGTGCTTGGTGGGCGGCTTGGCAGTCGCACTTTTCTCTATGCGCCCAAGTCTTTTCGCCCAACTCTTCGATAAGGTAGCTCGTGAGCCAGCACGATAACGATTAACAAAATCCTTCATGCGTTTCATTTCTGCCTGCTCGCGTTCGTATACATTGCCTTGCACGGACAGGCGCTCAGCCTTCAGGGCACGATACTTACTGAAATTGCCTGGATAGTCAGTCAGTCTATGGTTTTCAAGCTCTAAGCACCGTGTCACTACTTTATCGAGAAAATGCCGGTCATGCGAGACGATGAGCACAGCACCCTTGTAGCTAGGCAAGAAAGCCTCCAGCCATTCCACCGCCGCCAAATCAAGGTGATTCGTGGGCTCGTCTAAAAGCAACAGAACAGGCTCCTCGAGCAAAGCCTTGGCTAAGGCTGCTCTGACACGCTGTCCACCGCTCAAATATTCGACGGGAGCGTCTAGGTCCCCCTCTGAGAAACCAAGCCCCATAAGCACTCTCTTAATGGCGCTCTCGATGCCATAGCCACCTAAGGCCTCGAAACGTTCAGTTAACAGGCTGTAGCGCTGCAAAAGCTTGGCTACATCGCGAGCCTCCGCCATTTGCTCTTCTAGCTTGCGCAGTTCACTCTCTAAGGCCAGTACAGGCGCAAAGACTTCACTCACCGCATGGTACAACGATAGCCCTGGCGCGAACTGAGGCTCTTGTTCCAAATAGTGCGCCTTGCCTCCGGCCGAGACGAGCATTTGTCCATCATCGGGCATCAATCGCCCTGCGATGACTTTAAGCAGGGTGGTTTTGCCACAGCCATTAGCCCCCAAGAGGGCTACTTTTTCTTTGGCGTGCAGGGCAAAGCTCACCTCGTCTAGGATAATGTTCTCACCATAATATTTCGTGATATTGCTTACTTGCAAAACGGGCATTTCATACCACTCCATCTAGACTCTTGCCTCTTGATCAAGTGTAGATTGTTAAGCTGCGGCATGTCAACTTTGTACTGTTTTCGTAAAATTACTGACAAAAATCCCATGACAGGCGCAATATAATCGGCGAAAAAGTATTACCTGTTGTATAATTAGCCGTGAACGCCTCACCCATAGACTTTGCGCAGCCTGAAAGGAGCTTGCCCCATGGCCATCGCCGGCTTAGCCCTCTCATTTGTCGTCATCATCTTCCTCGTGCAACGCAAGATGCATTTGTACTTGGCCTTACTTATTGGTGCCCTGCTCGTGGGACTGACCACGGGGCAAGCTCATTTGGCCTTGCTACAGGTATCTTTAAGGGCCTTGCTTGAGCCTGTAGCCATAGACTTAATGTTGTCGCTAGCCTTGATCAGCATGCTCGGCAGTGTTATGCAGGAACTAGGGCTGCTCGCCAAGATGGTAGACCTGCTGCAAGTTGTTTTGCAGAGCACGAAACTGACCATTATGTTCGTTCCCTCTATTATCGGCTCGCTCCTAGTGACTGGTGGAGCGATTCTGTCTGCACCCACGGTTAGAGAATTAGGGGCAGAGCTCGACTTGCCGCCGGAGAGACTCTCTGCTATTAATTTGTTATTTCGCCATGGGTGGTACTTTGTCTATCCCCTCATGCCTGCGTTTATCCTTATCACCAGCATCACGGATGTAGCTCTTTCTACCCTAGTGTTATGGCAACTACCACTCACCGTTGCCGTTTTAGCCGCAGGTTACTTTAGCTACTTGCACAAAGTCAAAGATCGGAATACGACGAAGCGGCTCCCCTCACGGCAGGACTTTATTGATCTTCTAAAATATACTTCCCCCCTCTGGGCGAGCCTAATGTTGACCGTAGCCCTCAACCTGTCCTTTCCACTGGCACTCCTTTTTGGCCTAGGCCTTGCCCTCGCCCTAGGCGACGTAACGCCGGCCATGCTACCCAAGCTACTGTATCGTAGCCTTAACTTCCCTATTATCGCCTCGGGCGCGAGTATCATGATCTTTAAGGCGGTCACAGGCCAAGTGGCAGCCCTACCTCCCCTCATCGAACAACTCCTACAGGCCGGTTTGCCGCCACAGGCTCTCTTTATCGTAGTGCCCTTATTGGTGGGATTTTTGTCCTCCTCTAATACTTCCGCCATCGCCCTGACCATGCCTCTTTTGCTCCCTGTCATGCAAAAGACCGACTTGGTTCTTTTTGGAGCTATTGCCGCCTACTCCTCCTCTCTCGTTGGCTACTTCGCTTCCCCGCTGCATCTCTGTCAAGTGGTGACGCTCTCGCACTTTAAATGCAAAATAATACCTCTTTACCGCGAGTATACTTGGCCGTTGATTGCGGTCGTCATCACCATGACAGGGATCTCCATGCTGCTTTTGTAGCGCTTGGAACTAAGACCGACAAGACCCCCCTCACCGCCTTGCGCGGTGAGGGGGGTCTCTTTATCTTGCTATCGATCTAAGTACTAGACCGGCAAGGATTTGCGAAAAGCCACTACTAGGGCGAGAATGCCTACGACAGCCAGCTTGACCACAGTGAGGAGAACGATCCGAAGCGCCGCGGCCATAAAGAATGGTTCCGGAACCATGCGTATCAAATACTCTGTGGCGGGGTTGAGCAACCACAAATCATTGTCGAAAGTCAGTAAGTGGAAGAGCGTAAAGTAATGTGTAAAGTCTAGCGAGACCAAAACCCCTATTATGGAGAGCAGGCCAAAAATTACCGCCGACCCCCAAAGATACCCTCTCGCTATTTTCCTAAAGTCGCGCCACCAAAGTAGCGCTAGGGAAAGCAAGCCTAGGACGACTAGGCTGACATTGCGCACTAAAAAAGTGAGGGCGAAGAGCGCTCGCACATCTTGCAAATGCTTGACCTCTCGTTCGCCGTAAAGCAAGCCATTGCGTCCCCGCACCGTAGCCACGACATTGGGGCTGGCCACTTCCCCTTGCAAGTACAGGATCAAGACCTCTGTATAACCCATGAGCGTTGGTAAATCCACCCTGAGATCCTCGGGGACAGAAAGCGCCGTGTATTGTGCTGCGTAGAATTCCCTGTCAAAACTGACACCAAGTATCGCGGTAGACAAGGCGGCGAGAAAAACGGCGAGGGAGAGAACTCCACCCAAGACGTAGGGCAGTGCGCGCCTCATACCCTACTCTCGCACATAGACGGCCTTTGCCCGCGTGCCCATGCCGCCACGTAGAGCGAAATCTCCTTCCACTTCCATGGAGAGGGGCTGACAGACTGCTACCAAGTCGTTTAAGATCTGCACCACGGCATGTTCCTGTAATATGCCGACATTGCGGTAGGTGAGCAGGTAGTACTTGAGGCTCTTTAGTTCAATGAGTTTCTGGTCAGGCACGTAACTGATGTAAATGCCGCCAAAATCGGGCAAACCCGTCCAGGGACATACCGATGTGAATTCTTCGGTGTAGTATTCCACATCAACTTCTTGCCCAGGGTATTGGTAGTCCATAACCTCTAGCAAGTCGGCTCTCACTGCTGTCTCTTTTTCTACGTCAAAGCGTAGTGTAGTATATTTGTCAACTGTCACGGGACCTCTTCGCCTCCTTCTCGTATTCATCCTGATTGTAACAAACTACCGCCCCGGGGACAACCTTCGCCACGCCCCACTACCTGCATGAGCGAACATAGGGGACGATTCTCTTTGTCGGAAAAGCCCGACAAAGAGAATCGTCCCCTATGTTCATCTACGAGCACCTTTTGCGCGCCATTCCCTATGATCAATCCACAAACTAACGAGCGTGCCGTTGACGAAAAGGAATGGCAATATCCCTGTATAGACAACAAGTCTATGAGGAATTTGGATATTGAACAAAACTTGCACAAATTCCTGAAACTGCGGGCTAATCACAGCTGAAAACAGCATGGAAACCAGTAGTAGTGCAACGGTGCGACCAGATGGAGTCACCTTTCCGTACCCCCTTCGTGCGAACTGCGGACATGCCTCGCTAATGCCACCGAAGTAGCAGCAGCGGCAAATGTAGACAGGGTCAAGATTATGGCTAAGAGCAATGAAGCTCCAACTGTAACCCTTTTCACGGATGCGCCTCCTAACTTTATCATGATCTTCTTAATTATGAGCTGATCATCCTGGGATGTCAATACCTCTCAATCACTCATCTATAATTTTACCTAAGGGGTATTGGCTCACTTGCGGTGAACCCCGCGACAGAAGGGACTGTTCTTTTCGTCGCAGGAACAGGAAGCCCATGGACGCAACCATAGGCGGAGCTACATCTAGCCCCAGCACTGCGGCATTTAGCGCAAAACCTAGAACTGACCCGAGAGAGATAGCCATGGCAAATTGCTGTTGCTCCGTTGCCCCTAAGTTCGAGATAAAATCACGCTTTTCGAAGCGAGTTAATCAGTTTGACGGCCCGCTCCGGGTCTTCTGGCGTGAAGAGAACCGGACGACCTTTTTTGAGTTTCAACACTACTACTGCCTCATCTACATGACTAGCTACCGCGTCCACTAGCCCAACCTCGCCGAATGGGAAAATGCCCACCTTGTAGTCCGAAGCACTATACGCCCACCATGCCCACCAGCCCAGCGAAGGCATATCAGCATAAACAGTCGCCATCTCAATGTCAGCATAGGCAATAGTACGCTTTCGCAAAGCGGAACAGAGGTGCACGCCATCTTCGCGAAGTTCGTAGGACAGATACCCTGGAAGGTACAAATTTACGGTTGCCGTGATCGTAACGAACAGGGGGATACTCACCATCTCTATTAGACGGCCTTGCCTGAACAAGCTAAAGGCTACAGGCACAGCCACCAATACACTTAGCACGGTCAGCTGCTGTACCAATTCCGAGCGATCGCGCGGATTCTCTTTCTTAATAATAGTCAAAGGGAGTACTAGGGTTGGTTTAGCGACTTGGACAGCCATAATTACATACCCCCTATTTCCTTATCTACTACTTCGGCGCGACTCCCAGTGCGAATGGTTGTCTGGAGCCACTCCCCGACATCCCCCACCCCTCCGCAAGTTCGGCAATAGTTTCCTAGTTGCCATGATTTTACCCCCCCCCTCTAAAAGGTCAAGCCAAAATATATTACATTATCGTCATATTTGAAGTATTTTCCCATATCATCAATTGCTTTTTTTCTTCCGCGACAAGGGAGACTTTTAGTTTTGCTGCAGCAATCAGACAAAACGAATAGTCCGCTTTGTCAGATGCGGCCAGCAAGTAGCTAGTATTTTGAGGTTAAGCATGACATTGACGAAGACTAAGCTACAGGCTTTTCTTGAACCACAACTTTTTCTGCTGCGATTATGGCCTGAAAAGCCTCACTGGTGGTCGCCCAGTCCACAACATCTACTTTGAAGGGCAGATTTGACTCGGCAAAAGCGTCGCACACGTGTGCGTTTTGTCTGAAACTTAAGGGACTTTCAGTGAGCACCGCTAAATCGAGGTCGGAATATGGCTTAGCTGTGCCTCTAGCACGTGATCCGAAGGCCCAAACCTCAAACTGCGGCAGATGTGTTTCCAATATGGCGCGCACAATTTCCCACTGGTCAGGCGTAATGGCAATGGGCGGGCTAGACATTGCGAAGCTCCAGTTCATGCAACAAAACTCTCGCGTCATCAACGAATTTAAGGGTCCCTTGGTAGACAAACTGCGCTTTGGCTTGGTCGTAGGTATGGGAGGTGATGTTCCGCATGCTACGATACTCAAACCAAGCCTCGACACGGGCAATAATGCCCTTTTCTGCGGCAGTGCGCAGTAGTCCGCGATAGTCAGCAAAATCAACTTCGGTTGGCGAAGCGGCATCCATTTCTAGCCTGCGCCGCATCATTTTGATGCTCTGCTCGTAGGCAAACTCAAAACTTTGTATAACCCCCGCCATCAAGATGTTCTGCACATCTTGGGACTGCTCGCGCAGCCAATCGCCCTCACTCATTATGTTAATTCCTGCCTGCAATGAAGTGATGGCCTTCTTTAGCGACGTCAAGTCAAGCTTCACACTTTCCACTCCTTTACCCTGACAAAGGGGTCGTTCTTTCAGTCGCAGAGTCGCCATCTATACCATGACAAATCATTTTCTCCAACGGATATCCCACCAGCCGCCCTAATGCCCTCATGGGTGTATGTTAAGCATCTCTATGACTCGTTCCCGAAATCCTAGAGCGAACAAAACTAGGCTCAGTCCCTTGCGCATGCACTTGCTCAATGAGTCGCGCGACTCTCTCGCCGTCAAGCGCAAAGGCGTAAATATTGCGTACCACATGCCTAAAACGCAAATACTCGTCCAATCTATGGCTGGTTTGAGTGCAAAGCACCTGCGGGCGAATCTGAGGGAGGGCGATGCTCATCTGCCGCAACAAATCCCTGTGCCAGTCCGAACCTAGCGGGAAGCTCCGGTCTACATCGGTCGCGATGTGCCGAAAAATGCGCTCCAGCCCACTATAGAAGTCATGGAGGTTCAGTGCTGCCGAATCCAAGTACAAGTCGTGCTCTTGGCACGCTTGCGCTAACTGCATTGCATGTTCGGCACGGGCCACGACTTTCTCTAACTCTGCTACCTCTTGCCGGATACGACTACCCACGACTACATAACGTTCGATCATATCTCCTGTCCCTCCTGTTCAATGGATAATCGCAGCGATTCACGACAGGTGTTCATGTCCACTAGGTTGACTTCAATGTCCTCACCTAAATCCATCACCGCACCTATCGCTCGGAAGGTGTCCTCTAGGGCGAGCCCCCAAGCCGCAATATCCACATCCGACCATCTATTAAAGCATTCTGAGCGAAGCAGTGAACCAAATACAGCCACTCGCTGTGCGCCAAAGTTTGTCTTGAGAAGTGCCGCGGCCTGCCGCGCTACCTCCCAAGCCCTCTCTCTTCGGCAGAGTAATTGCTCCTCCTCTTTTTGTTGTTGCAGCTTGGCGGCAGCTTTGTACACAGCCATATCCTCTTCGCTTATCCTCTGCTCCGCCATACTTGTTTTGTCGCGCTGCCCCACATGCTTCGAGCCACACACCTTTAATCCCCCCTGCTCACAATCTCAGTTCCTGCCTGCAACTATGCTATGGTCTTAGTTGGAGAAGGCGGAGCATCTAAGAGCTCCTTGCCCCAATCATATCATAAGCCAAGTCATGGACTAGATAGAAAAATAGCCCTTTATAAGTCGTCTCTTCACTTTACACTGCCATCTCTAAGTTTCCGCCAAGCGGCTAGAGCGCTTTGCCATTCCGCAGCAGTCAATTCGTGCCCACCATAGCGCGCATCTTGAACCGAGCGCGAAATGGTTTGCACCTCTGTAGCCGGCAAGAGATCGCGTAAGGCTGTCTCATATTCGGCCACGGTCTCTGCTTTAGCGCGGGGTCGGGATCTAGCCATACCATATTGCTCAAGATAGGCAAAGACCTGCCAAATGTCTTTTGGCACTAGGGGGAGCTTCTGCTTCCGCTTTACTGGAGTGCTTCTCTTAGCTCTAAACGCGGGGATCTGCAGCAAGAGCGATTCGCGCTCATCAAGGGGAGGAGAATTCTTGGCCGGAGCGTATCTCGCCATGCGACGTATGAGTAGCCAGGCTATAGCAGCCAAAAAGATCACTAAAATGAGCTGCAGGAGCCATGGTGTCGTCGTGCTAAAATCGCGCATCGCCTTAACAAATGGTTCTTGAAATCTGGCTTCGCTTTCTCCCGTCTGCTCCCCTGCCAGCAGGGCCACAACGATACGCCCCAAAATTACCAGCCCATAGACTAGGTAGCCAACCGGCACGAGTAAGACCATAAATATCTCGCGGGCAATAAATGCTATGTACCCCAGGAGAGGCGCCAAGGTAAAAGCGCCTGACCCTGCCAAAAGGGTAGCCATTAGAAATAGTGCCGTGGTCAATAGCAAAAACTTCGTGCGTCCGCCTAGGTAAGCTTGGTTCGTCACCTCATCGACATGTTGGTCCCAGGCAAGCCCGAGCGCTAACATGCTTGCCAGTATCACGCCTAAGAGTGAGCTTAAACCCGAGATTGAGCCCACCATGTGAGCCGCGGGCAAGGCCACCCCAAAGGCAACTGCTGAGATGGACAAAAAAGTCCGCGCTTCACTGTAGCTCCAATTATCGCTGGCGATTTCCGCTGTTATGTACCCCGCCATAAATACCAAGATTGAAAAGAAGGTTACTTCTACCCGGCCCCCCCTCCCTAAAGCTGGAATCAGCAGGGCAGCACCTAGGGCCACAGAAAAAAGCAGGGGCCGGCGCAACCAAACATGTGCTCGCACAGAAATCCGCCCAGCGAAAAGCATCAGCAGGCCAGCGCTTAGAATATGCCCCAAGGGCAGCGGAGGAACATCCCCCCTGTAAGTCAGGCGATAGATTGTTTCAGCCCACAACTGCGTTACGATTGACAGCGCTACCACGGCCAGTATTTGGGCCAGAAGTAGGCGTAATTTAGCGTACATGGTCTCCCTCCTCGCGGCGAATCCACAACATCGAAGAATCGTCAAAGAGAGTAGAGTTGTCACTTCCTGTGTATACCACGCGAAGCGGCCCATAGCGCTGCGTGCCAAGGCCCACGGTGGAGAGGAGCTCCTCTGTGAGGGTGGGAGTAATAAGAACAAGGGTCGTTCCGAAGCGCCTGTGCTCTAGGGCATTAGCCAAAAAAGTACTGGGCCTAGACATGGCAAAGGGGGTAGTGCAGGCGAGTGTGGCCAGCAATCTGTGCATATGCTCCAGCCCGGCACCTATGGGTAAGTCCGTAATGTAGTCATTGGCACTGACGCCAACGCTACAGGCACTGTCTAACAGGGCCACGCCAAGGCTGGCCGCTACTTCGATGGCCCATTCGGACTCGCTGGCATCCTGCCGAAACCAAACGGCGTCGCTGTTAGCTAGATTAAGTAAGAACATCACATCTAGATTAGCGGAGGGCTCATGCACTTGCACCATGTGACGCGCTGTTCTCGCCGTCGCCTTCCAGTTAATGCGGTTTAAGGGGTCGCCCGGCACATATTCGCGCACCCCTCTGATGCGCAAGGGGTCTTCATGGATAAAGCTTTTCAAGGTTGATGGCCCCAATAAAGTGTAGGGCAGCACGGCTAATTCTACGAGGGGATACACTCGCGGATAGACGATTATTTGCACTTCGGTGGAACAATTGTTATGGGCACGCCCATAGCCAAAGGGCCCGGTCACTAAAATTTCCGTAGGACCAACCCGCGCAATACCGCGGCATTTGCAGTTCATAGTGTAACGCCGACGCACCCTCTGCCACATACCCAAGCGGAACACATGATGAAGCCTTCGCTTAACGCCGTTTGGCACGGCCTCAACACCGACGATATGCACTTGAGAAGAAACATCGTGCCAGACATCGAGCAACGATATGGGTGTGAAGCTACGGTTTTCAATTTCCAAAGTTAATTTTACTTCATCGCCCGGCCAAGCGAAGGCTTGCGAAAAACTGGCGTTATAGTGTAAGGCCTTTCGCCCCCAGCGCGCATAAAGGTTCGGGAAATACGCCAACAATGCGCCACCGCCGATAAAAAGGATTAGCGCGGGTGAGCGCAGGAATAGTCCGAGCGCAAGACCTTGGGCTATGAGCACAATACCTAGACCAGAGAACCTTCCCTGTCCTTCATTCATGTTTCACTGTTGGGTAGTACTGGTATTGGGACGGTAGACAGCAATGTTTCGATAATGTTATCTGCCGTCTGCCCCTTCAGACGTGCCTGGCTCTTGACTATTACTCGATGGCTCAGAACAGGTTTGGCCAGTTCCTTGACGTCATCGGGCAGGGCATAGGTCCTCCCCGCCAGAGCCGCGCGGGCCCTGACACTACGCATTAAGGCTAATGTGGCCCGCGGGCTAGCCCCTAGTCGGCAGTCATTATGAACACGGGTGCCCCTTACGATATTGGCGATGTATTCCGCCACCGCATCGCTCACGCGAACAGCGGCCGCACCATCGCGCAGAGCAGAAAGATCAGCCCTTTGCGCCACAGACGAGAGGGTCATAAAGGGATTAGTTTGCGAAAAACGATGCAAGAGGCGCGTCTCTTCCTCGAATGTGGGGTAGCCGAGCGAAAGGCGCATGAGAAAGCGATCTAGTTGCGCTTCCGGCAAGGGGAAAGTGCCCTCCTGCTCGATATGATTTTGCGTGGCAATCACTAAAAATGGTTCCTCCAGTTGGCGCGTTTCACCATCAACAGTGATTTGACGCTCCTCCATGCACTCCAACAAGGCGGCCTGTGTGCGCGGAGTGGCGCGATTGATTTCGTCTGCCAAGAGCACATTAGTAAAGGCGGGACCGGGACGAAACTCAAATTGCGCTGTTGCTTCGTTAAACACACTTACGCCTGTCACATCAGAGGGCAAGAGGTCCGGGGTAAATTGCACTCGCTTAAAATCAAGTTGCAGAGAGCGGCTCAGGGTCTTGGCAAGCATGGTCTTGCCAGTACCCGGCACATCTTCAATCAATACATGACCTTGGCAAGCTAAGGCCATCAGCAGTAAATCGACGACTTTTTCTTTGCCTATGATAACTTTGGCTATATTCTCTCTTAGCCGAGTGGCGATAACTGTGATATCCACTAAAGGTCCCCCTCCATGCTCCTGGCGCTTGGTATCGAGCACACCTGAAAGTGTGCTAAAATGGCTTTAGCTAATCGTACTTCATTAAGTACACGGGGGGAAGGTGCACCCTATTTTTAATTATCTACTGCTATTGCTCTTGGCGGCCATGTGGGCCATTGTCTTCCTACTGCCCTTACGCAAAAAAAAGAGGGGCAAGTCGCGTTTTTTGCAGGTGGTGCGCACCGCAGCGATCTGGTGGGTGCTTGGCATGGCTTATCACCTAGTGGGTTTTCTTATGCCAGACCGCTCTCTTCTCGGGATTTTCGACAAGTTCCTGTCGTACACCCTCTCTTTGCCTACCCGCCTAGGAATTGGGCTGGAGAATGCACGGGTTGGCGCCTTCGCCTCGGCGCGTTTTGACCTAGCCTTGGCCATGATCCTCGGCCTACCATTCGCCTTTTTCTTAGCGCTCATCATCTTTGTCGCCCTCGCGGCCCAAAAACGAACCAGCTCTTCTCGGCAACAGTCAGCCAGGTAGTTCATGCAAAGCTAACTCGCAACCGTAGTCGCTGGCCCTTAGCTTGGTGTAAGGCCTGCAGATGAAAACCGACCGAAAAAGACTAGGGGGTAGACGCGATGAAGTTAACCATAGCCCTCATGCAAATGGACATCTCCCTCGGTGACCAAGAACATAACGCACAAAAAGCACGACTGTTGGCGGAAAAGTTACCGCCATGCGCCTTCCTTCTGTTGCCAGAACTATGGGGAACGGGCTATGCCTTAGAACGATCCCATGAACTGGCCGAGGATGGCAGTGGGCAGTGCACTAATGTCATGCGTGAAATTGCCATAGCCAAGAAGGCCTACGTCGGCGGCTCCATCCTGATGCGTCGCGACGACGGCGTCTACAACACTTTTGTCCTCGTCTCACCAGAAGGGCAAGTTATCGCTGAGTATGACAAGACCCATTTATTTAGGCTAATGCAAGAGAACATATTTTTAAGGCCAGGCCACCGGCTGGTCACAGTCGACACCACCCATGGGCGCGTAGGTCTCTCGATTTGTTATGATCTGCGCTTTCCAGAAGTTTTCCGGCATTACAGAAATGAGGGGGTCGACTTTAACTTGCTGGTCGCGGAGTGGCCCTTGCCGCGCGTCGAACATTGGCGCACCCTAGTGCGGGCGCGCGCCATTGAGAACCAGTGTTACCTCATAGCCTGCAACCGTGTTGGTAGCGACACGAACAACAATTTCGCTGGCCATTCCCTCGTCGTAGACCCCTGGGGAGAAGTTCTGCTGGAAGCGGAAGCCGATGAAGGCGTCTATGTTATGGAGATAGATCCCGAAAAAATAGCGATAGCGCGCAACAGACTACCGGTGCAAGGTGACAAGCGTAACGATTTGTACTAACGTCTAGAGACATAGCCCGCAACTATTGCTGGTAGTACATTAACATCTTAGTTGCGCTCTCGCGCATACTGTCACGCAGAGCACTAGGATGCAAAACCTCGGCATATTCGCCATAAGCCAAGACCCAACGGGCAAACTCCTCTAGACCCTCAATTTCGGCTGAAAAAATGATGCTGCCATCATCACAGAACTCAATCTTTTGGCTAGGATGCCACTTACTCTCGGCAATAAACCTAGAGTGGGGAGGCGAAAACCGTACTTCGACACATTGCTTTTCACCTTTTATCATGCTCCAAGCATGGCCAAGGTAGCTATTTAAGTTAAAGTTAGCAGGACGTTCGAAACTCCTCTCTAGCATGGTCAAATCTTTGATGCGCTCTACGCGAAACACGCGCATATGTTGGCGATAATGACAATAGGCAATTACATACCATACCCCTTTTTGACAGTACAAATGGTAGGGGTCGACTTCGCGGAGTTCTTCGCTATCCCGATAGAGGGAGTAATAGGCCATATGGACGACCTGCTGTTGCGTTATGGCCTTGGTCAAGATGTCTAAGTAGGTGCTCAGGTAGTCTAAGTCGACAATTCGCTCTTGCCCACAACTGACATTAGGCAATGTCTCCTGCATCTCTTCCCGAGAAGCGGGAGAAAGACTGTGCCAGATTTTTTCCAAGGCCGCGTCGAGCGCCCCTGCCGAGGGCAGGGCTTGATTTTCTTGCGCTAAATTCCCCGCTACAAGTAGTGCACAAGCCTCTTCCATGGTGAAGTCATGGGCTAGGTTTGGCGTTCTTGCCGCGCGACGAAAACCCCCATTGCTACCCGGAAAGGCCTCCACTTGAAAACCCTGCTCCTTTAGTCGCTCTATATCTCGATAGATGGTTCGCCTACTTGTGTTAAAAGCCAGAGCTAATTCATGCGCTCGCACACTACCTCTCTCTTCAATCAGATCGGCAATCTGCTGTACGCGACTCGCCTTTTTTCTCACACCACACGCCCCCTTTTAGACAGAATTCTCTCTCTATCCCCCGAAGTCCTGCCGCAGAGGGGATCTCTAGGTGGATTGTCTTTTCCCACCCCTTTATTTCAAGGGTATCAACTAAAAAAAGGAGTAGTTCTATTTTTAGGAACTACTCCTTTTTTTACGCAAAATGGCGCCCCACCGTGCTTTACTCGCTAGACCGAAGGCAGTGCCCGAGTGCTAATTGCACCATAACGGCGGACCCGCGGACTAGGGCTCTTTCGTCAAAGTCGTACTGCGCATTGTGTACCGGAAAGGGCGACGTGTCTATGCCTTTGCAACCCAACCAAAACATTGCCCCAATGGCGTGGTCGAGATAGTAGGCAAAATCCTCGCCCCCCATGGAGGGTTGCTCGAGAATAACCACATTCTCGGCCCCTAATGCTGCCGTAGTGGCCTCTACCACCATCTTCATACCCTCAGGGTGATTGTGCAAGGTGGGATAGCCGAGCTCATAATCAACGCTCGCGGTCGCCCCGAAGCCGGCCGCGATGCCTTCCACTAATTGTGTTATTTTTTGCGGCAAGGCCAAGCGCACCGCCTCATTTTGGGTGCGCACAGTGCCGTCTAAGTAGGCAGTAGGGGCAATAACATTATGACGCTGTCCCGCTATAAAACGACCAATGGTCACCACCACCGGATCTAGCGGATTCATCTGGCGGCTAACGATGGCCTGCAGCGCCGTCACGATATGGCTAGCGACCACGACGGAATCTATGGCCCCGTGTGGGGCTGCACCATGTCCACCACGCCCCTTTACATTAATCTGTATGCGGTCAGAGGCAGACATCAAGGGCCCGGCTTTAATGCCGACCTTGCCAAAAGGAACTTCGGGCCACAAATGCAGGGCAAAGACAAAATCAACCTTTGGATTCTCCATTACCCCTGACTCAATGAGCGGTATAGCGCCCCCCTTTGGGGAGCATTCTTCTGCCGATTGGAAGAAAAACTTAACTACCCCACAAAGCTCGCTACGTA
>Ga0209103_1000020_pt1 | contig 44938 bp, 41 predicted proteins | sample 4C3metaG_FD_184152 | JGI IMG/M metagenome (GOLD analysis project Ga0209103, IMG submission 184152) | Freshwater bacterial and archeal communities from Indian Creek, Illinois, USA - 4C3 metaG (SPAdes) (version 2) | ecosystem: Environmental > Aquatic > Freshwater > Unclassified | place: USA...
TGTTAACCTCCTTAGTCGCTGATATCGGCATGAATGGCATCCGACTGCGGGGCAAGTGATTTTTTCTTTCTGCCAACATCATACAATGCGCTGTCTCGCGGTGCAATAATATTGGCAAAAGTGGTTGACGAGAAGATGAATAGGAAAATGTCAGCCGAGATGCCGTGACCAAGTTTAGGGAGTATGATAAAATATATAGAGCAGTTGCCCTAGGAGGGGGGAGAGTTATGAAAGAGCAACGTCAGGGGCGAATTTTAGAAATAATAAATAGGCATCCTGTGGAAACGCAAGAGCAATTGGCGCAATTCCTGTTAGCGGCCAACTTTAGGGCCACTCAAGCCACAGTATCGCGGGACGTCAAAGAACTTGGTCTGATAAAAATTGTTTCTAAGTCGGGCAAGCAGGTTTACACTCAGGCGCCAAGTAGTGGTGGTGACAGCCTGCCCGACCGCTTGGTGCGCATTCTACGCAATGCAGTGGTCAATCTTGATTATACGGCTAATTTCATTGTTATAAAGACTTTCCCCGGTGGCGGCAATGCCGTGGCTGCGGCCCTTGATAGTATGCATTTGGCGGGAGTCATGGGTACTATCGCCGGCGACGACACCATCTTGGTCATCAATAGGCAGGCAGAAGAAACTCCGCTCATCGTGGAGAGACTAAGGCGTATGCTAAACCCAGGTTTCGCAAACTAATCGTTGGTTTTGGATGCGATGGCAATTATATATTTTGCTAGGGGAGCCCGCAACCTGGGCTGAGAGGGGTGTAAACCCTAACCCTTTGAACCTGATCTGGGTAAGGCCAGCGGAGGGAAGCAGCAGCACATTTGTGCCCATGTTTCTCGCATGGGCATTTATTTTTTCGTCATAAGCCAGTACAACAAATTATCGAGGAGGTCTGATTGATTATGAAGGACAAAAAAACCCTAATGTTAGTCGAGATTGCAGTAATGGTAGCCTTTTCTTACGTTCTCAGTCTGTTTCGGGTAGTGGAGATGCCCCAAGGTGGGTCGGTCTCACTGCAGATGCTGCCCCTTTTTGTGGTGGCGCTGCGCTGGGGCGGCAAAGCGGGCATCGTCGCAGGCTTGCTCTTTTCGGGTCTTAAGCTAATCGTCGAGCCTTTTATCGTACACCCTGTGCAGCTTCTCTTAGATTATCCCTTCGCTTTTGCCGCTATTGGCCTAGCGGGCTTCTTTAAGGACAAGCCGATTGCCGGTGTCGCCATAGGTGGATTAGCGCGTTTTGTCATGCATTTTGCTTCCGGGGTCGTCTTTTTCGGTCAGTATGCTCCGGAGGGTACGAGCATTTACGCCTTCTCATTTATCTACAACATTACCTACATGGGGCCGGAGATTGCTCTCGCGCTCTTTACCGCACCTCTTCTCTTGCGCCGCCTGTCGAAAGACAAGAGCGAAGACTACTCTCTGCAGAACAATCTTATCGAGATACTCTCTTTCGCCGCCCCGCTCGCCGCCATGGCCCTCGTAGTCGGGCTACGCGAGAGCATCCCAGTGATCAACTATGTCTCCCTCATCTTGTGGGGCGGGTTACTTCTCTACCATCTCTCTAAGGCGAAGCAAGACCCCGAGAAGGCCAAGAGAGGCCTAATCCTGGTCACAGTCCCCCCAGCGCTTGTCTATCTGGCCTCCTTGTTCCTGCGCTAGACCTTCACCAACGACCAACAAAAGGGACGGTCCCTTTTGTTGCAATCATTCCATGTTCCTCTCTTGCCTTCTCTGTGTACTCTGTGGTTGAAACCGTATCCCCTGCCTGCCGTCCCCTGTGTCGCTAATTTGTCTGAGGCGTCCTGCCTGTCGGAGATGTCGCATTCCCTCCGTCCCTGTGCGACAGTGCTACGGTTTCAATTGCCTTAGCTCGGCGATCAAGCGGCCTAGTTCTTGCAGGTGCTGCCCGTAGAGCGCCCAGTTGCCAGTTCTGGCCGCGCTCTCTGCCGCTACGAAGGCGCGCTCAATAGCTGCTGCTAGCTCCGCGATAGGTAGGGGAACTCCTGGTTGACTGGGCGGGGGTGGAGTAGGTGCGCCTATTTCTGCGCCAATCAGTTCCGACAGTGCCTGCGTAAAAGTTTCCGCCATAGCGATATTGTCTTCCGTGGCCACGATTACTCGCTTTAACTCCGGCAGGCTATTGCCAGTCGCTTGGATATAAAGTGGCTGCACATAGATTAACGAATCCCCCACGGGAATAAGTAGTAGGTTGCCGCGAAAGACGGTAGAGCCGCCCTGCCCCCACAAAGTGAGCAGGGGAGAGATGTCGGCGTCTTGGTTAATCCGCGCTTCAATTTGCATAGGGCCCTGTACGAGAATGTCTTTTGGAAAGCGATAGAGCAGAAGTTCTCCGTAATGTTCACCGTCGTTTCTGGCCGCAAGGTAGGCTATAAGATTGTGCTTTGGGTTTTCTGGTGTCCCCGCGGGGGTAAGGGGCAACACTAAGGCAAATTCGCCTGCGCCTTCCGTTACTTGAGGTAGGTGCATGATCACATAGTAGGGACTAACCGGCTGGTCGCGGCCCGCCACTGGCTCGCGCGCTATGCGCCAGATATCCTCTTTAATGTAGAAAGTCGAGGGGCTGGTCATATGGTAGGTGGCGAGCATGTGAGCTTGTATGGTCAACAGTTGCTCGGGGTAGCGGATGTGGGCACCTCATCTTCTTTTGTTCGCGTGGACTTTGCTGCCCGATATAGGCAACGCTTGTTACGGTACTTCCCTACCGCCTAGCAATAATCCTCTTTTGGCACATTTGTGTCATTCTTCGCTCTTGACTACGAACATATGTTCGTATATGATGGGTGCAGAGGGTGGGTGAAGGTGTGAGAATTGAACGCGAGGTGTTGTCGTCCACAACGGCCTTGGCAATTGAGGAGGGATACATTGTTATTGAGGCCAGGCCAAGGGCTGGGTTGACGCTGTTTTTGTCTCAAGTCGGCAGCGAGCTGGCCAGGAAATGCCACGGGGAATTGCTCTATGTCAATGCCGCGACCAAAGAATCCGAAATTTTGTCCCTTATCGGAGAGAAGATGGGTTGTGCCTGGCATAGTGCCTTGTCGATCACCGAGTTTCTCCGCGATTTGCAGCGAGCTGCCCCTCTCGTGCTGCTCATAGATAGCGCTGAACGTTTGGCTGCGCCTGAGAAACTGCAAATTACCGCTTTGTGCAAAGCGTTTCGCAATGAGCGCATGTTTGTACCCGCTTTGTCGCAAGTACATGTGGTTGTGGGGGCCAGGGAGGCATGGGATGGCGCCAGTGTAAGCCTAGACTATTTTTCCCCGCGCGAAGTGGGGGAGCTAATCAGTAGGCCGGCTAGTGATCACGTCAGTCTTGCGCTCTATGCCTGGACCAAGGGTTCGCCCTCACTGACGCGCGAGGTGGCTCTGGCCCTAGGGTGTCGCGAGGTGAACGTAGACGCCGTGTACAGTGTCGTACATGAACTAGCGGGAAAGGGGCTTCTTAAACGTAGTGCTGCGGAGAAACCAAGCTTACCGGAGCTACGTCGCAGGGGGCTTGCCGCGGAGCGAGTGATACCAGCCATGCAGCTGGCGCTAAAGTTAGCGCACCGCCATGATGGCGGGTTAGTTATTAATCGTGAGCTTAAGGAGGCACGTTTTCAAGGGCGCCTGCTGCCGCTCTTTCCGCAAGAGACGCGCATTCTCTGCCTGCTGGCCGGAAACCCGGGTCGCGTGTTTACGCCCGGGCAGATCTACAGTGAAATTAGTGGAGGACAAGGGTTGCATGGGGGAGAAAATAGTGTCAAGGCACAAGTGTCGCGACTGCGCCAAAAACTGCCCCCTACCACGCCATGGATTCTCACCAAGCGCGGCCTAGGTTATAGTTTTAACCCCCAAGTGACCTATGCACTCATCTAATAATTGCATAAATGTGAAATATTACAACCTCCCTGCAACTTTGGCACTGTATACTGCCAAGCAGGGAGGTGTTGTTATGTCCGTTGATTTTCTCTCCGCTCTCGCATTCTATCCTGCCTATGCCACACATGGCCTCTCCTGCCAAGTAGTCTATGCGTCAAATACCGTCGCTAGCGATCTCTGCATGGGCACCTTGGTCAAGCATGCTTGTCGGCAGTTCGCGCTGGACAAAAAGGCTCTCGCCAATGCGGCGCAGTTTGTTTCAGGTAGGCGCAATCTTGTGCCGTTGACGCTATGTGTAGACCGCACTTTTGTGCCACTCAAGGCGCTAACGCCTCGCGTGGCCGGTGACTCTGCCTATGGGTATTTTCTCTTGCAGGCCATTGCCAAGGTAGAGGCGGAGCGTAATGGCAGCCGGCTCTTTCTCTCCAACGGGGTCGCTCTGCCACTAGTGCAAAGCCGCCCTGTGGCGATGAATCATCTCGCGCGCGCCGCCCTCTTTGAAAAAGTGTTCTGGTCAAAACGTCTGGGGTCAGCCTTTAGCACGGGAGTTTGGCAGGGCTAGAAAGACTATCATTTGTCGACTTAGGATGATAATATATGTAATTGGGAAATGAGAGCGAGGGATGATTGTGCTTGAAGTAAAGATCGCCGTGGCCAAGACTAATAAATATGCCGTGTCTGAGAGCGGGGATTCTGTAGAGATTACTGAGCGCCCGCAGGGGGGAGTGTCAGTCATCTTGGCGGATGCCCAGGGCAGTGGCAAGTCGGCGCGCATTAATAGCAAATTAGTCGTCTCTAAGGCCGCAACACTTATTTCTGAAGGAGCGCGTGACGGCGCTGTCGCTCGTGCTGTGCATGATATGCTCTATACCTTGCGTGATGGCCGCATATCTGCTACCCTTGTCATTGCCTCAGCCGATTTTGAAACACAGAGTGTGGTCATCTCCCAAAATGCCGGGCCGCCCATCTTTGTCCTGCAGAACGGAACCGCTATGACGCTTTCTCCTAGTGAACAGCCAATTGGTGTGCACCGCAGCATGAAGCCTGCCATTTGCGAATTTCCACTTGAGCTGGGGCTAGCCATAGTCGGTATGACTGATGGGATCTACCATGCTGGAAGGGCCAGAGGAAAACCATGGACGGATGACGAGTTTATGGATTTGATCAAGAGTCACGCTGATCAACCGGAATTTCTCGCTAGTGTCTTATTAGCAGAAGCGGTTCGCCGCGATCAGCAGCGCCCCTGCGACGACATGGCTATTTTTGTCCTCTACGTGGGGGAACACGACGCCGAAACCAAGGTGCGCACCATGAGAGCCACCATGCCGTGCTAGACCGTCGCGTGGGGGTCGTGGGCAACTGCGTTTCTGGCAAGACCACCCTTGTCAACAACTTGGTGGCGCACGGCTACCATGCCATTAACATCCCCCAAGAACATTCTGTTTCGCCACGCCTTTGGCGGCGCGTGGCCCCAGATTTTCTAATTTACTTAAGCTGCACTTTAACCACAGCGCAGCAGAGGCGGCAGATACCCTGGGGGCAGGAAAGGCTTAACGAGCAATGGCAAATACTGTCTGACGCTAGGGAAAACGCCAACCTAGTCATCGAAACGGACGCGCTTACCGCTCCACAAGTGTTGGCGAAGGCGCTCGAAGCGCTTGCCCAGTAGTAATGACGACAGTAATTCGTCGATACTTTCATTTTTGTTACATGCGTTGACCGCTATCGCTATGAGAGGCTATAATTATGCGGAGAGTTTAGAGCTAATCTAAGGAGGAACCAGAGTGAACATCAAGTACCTTCTCGTCCTGTTGCTGGTCCTAGGTCTTATTGGGGGCGCAGCATATTATTCCTACCGGCCGCTTGGCGAAGCCATTACTTTTGGCCTCGACATTGACGGCGGAATCATGGTGCTGCTTGAAGCCGTCCCTAGCGAGCAAGTTCCCACGATCAACGATGATGCTATGGTTAGGGCCGTGGCTATTCTCAGTCAGCGCGTGAATGGACTTGGAGTTGCTGAGCCTGAGATCGTGCGTGAAGGCGCACGTCGCATCCGTGTTTCTCTTCCCGGTTTTGATGACCAACAAGAAGTCCTCGAGATGATCGGTCAGACCGCCTTGCTCGAGTTTAGAGACGTAGAGGGCAACGTCTTCTTGGCGGGAGACCGACTTCGTGACGCCAGGGAGCAGCTAGATGAGCGCAATCGACCTCATGTTTCGATCACTCTAGACGAAGAAGGCGGACGCCTGATGCGTGAATACACACGCGCCAATATTGGCGGCAGGCTGGTCATTACCTTGGATGGTGAGATCGTCTCTGCGCCGACAATTGAGGGCGAAGTTGGCACCGAAGGATCTATCACCGGGCTGGAGTCGCTTGCAGAAGCCCGCAATTTGGCAATTATGCTCCGCTCTGGTGCTTTGCCTGTAGAGCTAGAAATGCGCGATTTCCGCGGCGTAGGTCCTACCCTAGGACAAGCTTCTCTGGATAGAAGCGTCTATGCTGGCATAGTTGGGCTTATTCTCGTCGCTCTATTCATGCTTGTTGTTTATCGCGGGTTCGGCTTGGCAGCAAACTTTTCCCTCGCCGCCTATACTCTATTGGTGTTATGGGCGCTGGCCGCCATCAATGCCACCATCACCTTGCCTGGGGTAGCCGGTATAGTTCTCGGTATCGGTATGGCGGTTGATGCCAATGTCATCATCTTTGAACGCATCAAAGATGAAGTGAAGACAGGGCGCACCTTACGTGCATCGATTAAGGCTGGCTTTCAACGTGCCATTTGGACGGTTATGGATGCCAATATCACCACGCTTATTGGCACAGGGGTTCTCTACTGGTTTGGCACCGGCCCCGTGCGTGGTTTCGCCGTAACCCTTTCACTTAGTATCATTCTCAGTATGATCACGGCGATCTTTGTCACCCGTCTCTTACTGACACTCATGCTCAATGCCAGACTATTAGCCAGTGCGAAAGCTCTCGGCGCGTAAGGGGTGATGACGATGAAGCTAAACCTTAACATTATTGGTCGCCGCAAAATCTTCTATCGCATCTCGGCTGTGCTCATCATCCTAGGTCTCGGGCTCTTGTTCTTTCGCGGGCTGAACTTAGGCATTGACTTCCAGAGCGGCACTTTGATTGAAATGGACCTAAAAACGGCTTTCACCACGGCAGAAGTACGCGATATCGTTCTACCTTACTTTGATACGGTGCAAGTGCGCGACGTGCGTGATGGTGCCGTAGTTACTACCATGGTGCAGATTCGCACCACTGAAGTAGACGAAGCGAAGATCAGTCAAACCATCGGTGCGCTCACCGCCAAGTGGCCAGGGGCCGTGCTCGAGTCGGCCGCGCGCGTTGATGCCGCCTTTAGTGTGGAGCTAGTGCGTAATGCTGTTATCGCCTTGATTCTCGCTGCTATCGGCATGATTATCTACATCACCATTCGTTTTGAGATTAAGTTCGCAATTTCAGCGGTATTGGCCTTGCTACATGACGTCTTCGTGGTCTTAGTTGTTTTCTCCCTGCTCCGGGTGGAAGTCAACAGTGAATTTGTGGCAGCCATACTCGCCATAGTTGGTTACTCCATCAACGACACCATCGTCGTCTTTGACCGCATTCGCGAGAACTTGACTAAGGCTAAGCGGCATAGCGATGTGGAAGAGCTCGTCAATAGGAGTATCAACGAAACTTTTTGGCGCTCGCTAAACACTTCTATAACCACCCTCTTGGCCATTGGCGCCGTCTTTGTCCTCGGCGGGGTGACGCTACGTCCCCTAGCCTTCGCCCTAGTGGTAGGAATCTTGGCCGGAACGTACTCTTCAATTTTTGTGGCCAGTTCGCTCTGGGTTGACTGGCGTGACGGGCATGGCGGTAAGGCTGCTGAGCCAAAGCGCGCCTAGCAGTGGACGAACAAAGAACCCGGTTGGGCATAGTGCCCGCCGGGTTTGCTTTATCATGTAGGGCAAGGGAGTGAGGTTTTATCACCATATTGGCACTAATTTTAACTTGCGACCCCCGCTATGCACCAGCCTTGGTCGCCGAGTTAACAGAGCGCGGCATAAGTTGCCCCCTGCGTCCCTTGGCCCCTGGGATCTTCTTGGCGAAACCAACTGGCAGCGATCCAGTAGCGATTTGGCGGATACTACAGCAGGATGCCCCCATTTTTCTGCGCCATATGTTCCCCGTGCAACAAGAGGTGGCAATCAAGGGCGATAAACTTGATTTACTGCGGCTCACGGAATCCTGTGGCCCTCTTTTGGCGAACATGGATGAGGAAGGTCCCGTGGCCGTACAGTGCCGAATCTTGCCTGCCGAGCCTTCTTACCGCCCTATTGACGTGAAGAAGGCGATGGACGACTATTTGCAGAATAGAGGTATGCTTACTACGGTAAAGGAAGCGGCCTTGGTTATAAGCGTACTTGTCGCCCCTGAACGAGCCTACTCAGGGATATCTTCACCGCGCGCTAATTTAAGCAGTTGGAGCGGCGGGGCAGTGCATTATGGTAAGGACATAGGCGTCTTAAGCCGTGCCGCGCACAAGCTCGAAGAGGCCTGTGAAGTTTTTGATCTTGACTTAAAGGGCCTGGCGGAGGCCCTAGACCTCGGAGCCGCGCCAGGAGGATTTACGTCCTTCCTGCTCGGGAAAGGCCTCTGCGTTACGGCAGTGGATACTGGCGAATTGGCCCCGCTGTTATTACAGAACCCGCGGCTATCGTTCCTAAAAGAGAATGCCAGTAATATCCGTCCCCAAGAAGCCTCCTTTGACCTCATAACTTGCGACATCAGTCGCGATGCACTGCGTACGGTGGATATGATCACTGACTTGGCATACTGTCTGCGCCCTGCGGGCAAACTCCTGTTGACAGTTAAATTTATGGGACGTGAACCATTGCCCTTGATAAGGCAATGTCGCAAGCGACTGGGCGACGTCTTTCGCTTTGTGCGCGGCCGGCATCTGTGGCATAACCGAGAAGAAGCAACGCTATACTTTGTGAAGGAAGATCGAGGTGGGGAGTAGCTTGGAGCAAGTTTTAGTTGTCACGTCGGCAGACGCCCATAGACTGATTCCCGGCGAAGGCCTTGTTCTAGCGAGAGAAAATAGCCTTGCTGCGCTTTGCGAGGCAGGGCAGTTCCTGCCCCGCGACCAAGTTGAGGGCAATCCTCTTTACCGGCAACTGATTCCCTATGTGGTAGTGCTCGATGCCTTAGGGCAGGTCTTCGCCTGCACTCGCCTGGCAATTCAGTCAGAGGCACGCCTTCATCATAAGTTATCCATCGGCATAGGTGGACACATTAACCCGATTGATGGTGCGGTAGAGCCCGCTATCGTCAGGAGGGCGGCCTGGCGTGAGCTGCACGAAGAGCTGCATATGTCATTGCACGAACCTAGGGATAGGGAGCTTGTTTTTTTGGGGTTTATAAATGACAAAAGCACCCCCGTCTCGCGCGACCACTTGGGGTGCTTGTTAGTGCTACGCAGTGAAGGCGAAGTCACCGTAAGGGAGAAGGACAAGATGAGGGGGGAATTTGTCACCGGCCTCATTCTGCAGGAGAAAATCGCACAACTAGAAAGTTGGTCTCTGCTCTGCCTGCTGTCCCTCCACGAATTAAAGGAGTCGGCAAACTAATTTTTACTCACCCTTGTGCAGGGTGACGGTCACGATATCTACGCGCGAACCATCCATATTCTTGATAGTAAAGACCGTGCCATTTATTGCGGCGGATTCCCCCACCAGGGGGATAGTGCCCAAGACGGACATCAGCATGCCCCCTACAGTGTCGTACTCGCCTTCTGGCAGTTCCACCCCCAGTAGTTCGGAGGCTCCCCGTATGCCTATGGTGCCAGAAAGCTCAATTGTATACTCGTCTACATACGTAAATTCTGGGATTTCGTCGTCATCGTACTCGTCGGCAATCTCACCTAGTATTTCTTCTACCAAGTCTTCGAAGGTTATGAGGCCCGCCGTGCCACCGTATTCATCCACGACGATGGCCATGTGGATTTTCTTGCGTTTAAACTCCGCCAAGAGCTCGCTTACTTTCTTGAACTCTGGCACGAAGTAAGGGGGCCTGAGAAAGTTAATGAGCTCAAAAGTGTCTTTGGAGACGCCAATCAGGTCCTTAACGTAAAGGATACCCACGATGTCATCGATGCCTTTGTCATATATGGGCACTCTCGAGTAACCATTGCGGCGCACGACGGACAGCAAGTCATCAAATTCAACTCGCAAGCTGATGCGCACAATTTCTGTGCGCGGGGTCATGATATTCTTAACTAGGGTATCACCGAATTCGATGATGCTTGTTATCATATCCTTTTCTTCGATTTGCAGTATGCCTTCCTCTTGCCCCACCGTAACGAGGGTGCGAAGCTCCTCTTCGCTAAAAGTGGGCGCGTTCTGTGTTACAGGTGCGCCAACTAGGTACAAGAGGCCGCGCGACAGCGTTTCCATCAAGCCCGCCAAAGGGCTGAACAGAATATAGATAATGCGCAGGCTGGGGGCCCAAGTAAGGGAAATGCGCTGGCTGTGATGCAAGCCATAAGTCTTGGGTGTAATCTCGCCGAAGATGAGGATAACGAGAGTCATACCGACGGTAGCCACGACTAGGCCTAGGGCTTCGCCAAAGTACTCGGTGGCCAAGACGGTGCCAAGGGCAGTAGCCGCAATATTGACAAGGTTGTTGCCGATAAGGATGGTGCCGAGCAGTTTGCCAGGTGAGGTCAGGAGTTGTTCCACCAGGCGAGAACCTTTTACGTTTTCTTCCACTAGGTGCCGCACGCGCAATCTCCCTAGAGACATCATGGCGGTTTCCATGGCGGAGAAGAAGGCCGAACTCCAGATTAGAACAACCAAGATGCCAAACTGCAATAAAGGGATCGAATCCATCAACCACAATCTCCTGCCACTTTATATATTCTTTTATCGTCTGAGCATACACTACTAAGCAACTATATTGTAGGATAAGGCCATATCTACGTCAAGGAGAGGGAATACTCCTCTTTGCCGTACTGGGGGAATAACTATGTCGTGTGCATTTTTTGCGGGGCGCCAAGCCGCCCTATTGACCATGCATCGCAAAGAGAGGGCCATTGCCCCTCTACTTACCCCGGTCTTCGGGACCGAGATCAAAACAGTTAATGGCTTTAACACGGATCATTATGGCACATTTAGCCGCGAAGTGCCCCGTAGTGGCACGCAAATTGAGGCAGCGCGGCAAAAAGCACACAAGGCCATCGAACTGACCGGCCTGGAAATTGGCCTGAGCAGCGAGGGCAGCTTTGGTGCGCATCCCATGGTACCATACTTGCCGTGGAATGTAGAATTGGTCATGTTGGTGGACAACAAGACCAATCTTGAGCTAGTCGGCGAATACTGTAGTGCTACGACTAACTACGCGCAAAAAACAGTGAGAGACCTAGCGGGGGCCGAAGAATTCGCCCGCCAAATTGGGTTCCCTGATCACTGGCTGATAGTACGTCCCGAGCATGCTAGTCACCCGAAAATGTCAAAAGACATCGATAGTTGGGATAAATTGGCGCGAGCCGTGGCCCTTTCGCTTTCCGTTTCACAAAGTAACACCGTCTTCATCGAGACAGATATGCGCGCCCACGCCAATCCTACGCGCATGGTGAATATCGCTAAAGCCGCCGCAGAGCTTGCCGCCAAAATGACTGCGTGCTGCCCCATTTGTGGAGTGCCCGGCTTTTTCGTGGTGCGCAAAGTGCGTGGGCTGCCTTGCGAGTGGTGCGATAGTCCCACCGAGGAAACAAAAGCAGTCATTCTTGGTTGTATAAAATGCAGTTACGAAGAAGTGCAGCCCGTCACTTCAGGGAAAGCTAGCGCGGGGCGCTGCCAGTACTGCAACCCCTAGTCTTGGGCACGCCTGCTAGGCTTATTAGTTAAAGTCCAGTGTCAAGTTGTTCCCCGTAGCGATTCACGCCATCTAGAATCGCGCTCACACTGGGGGCACCTTGCTCGCGGTAGACAATCACTCTGTTTTTATCTACCACGAGTACGGTGCGCTCTTGTCGCAGTCCATCTGGCTTGAGAACGCCATACTCTCCCGCCACAGAGCGTGTCGGGTCGCTGAGCAGAGGGAAGGGGAGTTCTAATTCTTCATGGTAGCCTTGGTGTGAATCGAGTGAATCGCCGTTGATGCCAATGGCAGTTATCCCGAATGAGCCTAGTTCAGCATACGCATCCCGCACCGCGGTCAGTTGGTTTGTTCAGCCTGCGGTGTTATCCTTGGGGTAGAAAATTAGTAGCACTGCCTTATGAACAAGCGTTTCATAGAGATTAAAGGCACCACCTGTACCAAAGAGCGCAAAATCAGGGGCAATTTCGCCGACTTTCACCATGTACGCACCTCCTTAATACAGTATATCATTTCTTGCTAAGTTTTCTGGAACATCAGGGCTCTGAATTCGTCTATACAAGTGTATTAACAAAGAGGAGTGATCAAGCATGAAGAGAATTCTTGCTGTCTTGGTGGTGGCCGTCATGCTGCTTGCCGTGGCAGCGCCAGCCCTAGCCGCACCAAATGACCCTAGGCTGAGAGAGGCCATACTCTTGGCTAAGCGCCACTTTCCCGCCACCGACACTTTTCGCGAATTTTTCACCTCGCAACAGACTTTCGATGGCAGGACCAGCTATTTATTGGAGTGGCGTAATTCTAATCAGGACCCAGCAGGCCACAATCCGTCGACGCTCTCCGTCAGTGTAGACTTAGATCGTATGCTAGTGACAAGCTTTAACTACCAAGAAGCGAGCCCGCGCCATCGCACGGTAAAGTATGCACCGCTGCCTAGGCTAGGTCAGGCAGAAACGGCGCGCACTGCCGCGGCTCTCGCACAAAGATTAGCACCCCAGCAATTTGCTGGCATGCGCCTCTTTCGGGTTCATGCACCGACAGTGCGTATTGGGCAGCGTACCTGGCCCCATCACTACACTTTCCACTACATCCAGTATGTAAACAATATTCCCTTTCCCGCGAATTCCATATCTATCGCAGTCAATGCCGATAGTGGCGAAGTTGCAAACTACCAACTTAATCACGCCGAGTATCAGTTCCCCTCCCCTGCCGGGATAATATCGCTGGCGCGAGCAGAGGAAGTGCTCAAGGGCGTGGGACTTAAGCTTGTTTATCAGCAAGGTTTCTCTTGGCGGCAAGGGGAGAGCAAGCCCTTTCTCGCCTATGTGCTGGAAGATGGCAGGCAGCTACACATCGATGCCTTTACGGGTGAGATCATTAGGGGCATCGAAGCTGTCCCCATGCCCCCTCGCCTAGATGCGGTCATGGGCCTTGGCGCAGAAAGGGAATCAGGCTTGACACCCTATGAACAAAGAGAGATTGAGCTTGTGGCTGGGCTAAAGCCCCTGCCAGAGGTTGAAGCGTTAGCGCGCCTCATGCTCAACCTGCCCGCAGAGGCAACTCTGCAGGGCTCGCGCCTCTACCTAGACACGCGCACAGAGCAGCGCTTGTGGGCACTGCACTTTCGTCTGCAGATCAACGATTTACAAGGCTCGGCCAGCGTCACTCTTGACGCGGCAACCGGACAACTAGAGTCGTTTTTCTATCACGACCAAGAGAAGTCCGAAGAAAAGCCTACCCTGACGCGTGAGGCAGCCCTTCTTATAGCACGTCAATTCCTCAGCCGCTTTGTCAGTGAAAGATACCAGTCCGTGGTCTTAGTAAATGAAAATGACCGCCACGCCGCGCCTGACGAGCCACAGCATGCTTATAGCTTCACCTTTAATCGCCAAGTTCACGGCATTCCCGTCACCAATGACAATCTCTTTGTTGCGGTGCGCCACGACGGCAGAGTCACGAGCTTTAATGCCAATTGGTATCGGGGTGAGTTCGTTTCGCCGCAGGGTGCGCTCACAGGGGCACAAATGAGCGAGCGCTTCTTGGCCGACGTCGGACTTGAACTGATGTATGTAGTGTCTCAGACCGAAGTTAAGGGACGTAGGCTTCCCGTGGCACAAGTCAGACTTATCTACCTGCCTAAGGAGCTTAACAGTTACTTTTTCGATGCATTTACCGGCAAGAACGTCGATTGGCAAGGGCAGGCCATAGTGCCCCGCGTCCAGCCTGACTACACAGATATCGCTACACACTGGGCGCAGGCGGACATTAAACTTCTTGTCGAGTGGGGCTTGCTCAGGCTGCCCGGCAATGAGTTTCGCCCTGACGCTACCATGAACCTAGGTGATCTGTTGTCCCTCTTGGCCACCGCTGCTGGCTGGGAAGATAATATAGGCATACGACCCCCATGGCTAAGCGCCATCGCTAATGAGCGCAATGTCTCGGCCCTCAGCTTTGCCGCGAACAACAACCTTATCCGCGAGGATGAGAAGATTGACCCAGAGGCCCTGGTTACGCGCGAAGTGCTCGCCTTCTACCTAGCTAGACTCACCGGGCATGGTGAAACGGCCGCCCTCGAGGGCATTTGGGCCGCACCTTTTGCCGACTTTACCCAAGTTGCGCCAAAGTACCAAGGCAGTGTGGCCATAGTGCAGGCTCTTAGGCTTATGGCAGGTTCAAACGGCAACTTTATGCCACAGGGCCACACCACACGCGCCCAGGTAGCAGTTATACTGGCTAGGATGCTGCGCAGTAAGTAGACGGAACGCTCTGCACCCTCGGCACCTCTGCACCAAGACCGCGCCTAGATACTAAGGCGCGGTCTTTCGCTATGACCCAATCCGCAATCCGCCATTTGGGTTGTTTCACCATTTAGTAAAATTCCATCTCTTAGTCCGCTTTTTTCTGTACAATGTAACGAGAGCATATGCTATCTTACATGAGGGCATCCCGCGCTGTACCACCGACATTCTCTGTGACCTCTGTGGTTAAAAAAACGCTCCCTCCCCGTCTAACTTCCACCCTCTAACATCCACCCTCTAGTTAAGCTCTGAGGAGGTACTTTCCATTGATTAGATTAGCGTACTCCAGTATACGTCATCGACTAACCAGGACAATAATCACTATTTTTGCCACGGCCCTTGCTGCGGCAGTCGTTACAAGTGGTATGTCACTCGCGCAAGGCATTGCCAGGAGGGCATATATTGAGTATCGTACATATTATCAAGGCGATATCTTAGTCTTTACGCCAGTCTATGTTGGCGCTGCCATGCTTCATCAAGTAAACAGCCGTATAAAACAAGCTATACTGCCTGATTCAGGTTTTAACCCCCTACTTAGTCTATATCCCCACTTCGGCACCACAGGATATCTGGCCTATGAAGCTTATCCGTACGTTCCTATTTCTCTCGCACAAATAGCGCGCCTGCGCACCTTTCCGGGCATTCAATCAGCAGACCCAACTTTGATGATGCCGGGCCGCGTTGGGCAGATAGACATCGCCCTCAAGGTCACAAACAATGATCTGGAGAATCATCTGGTTATGGGAAGAGTTCCACATGCGAATGCTCACAGTTATGGTTCTTTGGAGATTGTCGTGAACGCTCATGGCAGCATTCCAGCGAGCCTAGGGGATATTGTAACCGTTACGATGCCTGTCTTCGGGGTGGACGCCTCTGGGATACCATTCGTAGATTTCAGTTCGCCTCCAAGGGAGTACGAGGCAAAGGTTGTTGGCATAGCCGAATGGCCTACCAGGGAGCTGTCCTATTTTCCGCCGGGTGCTGGTAGCGAGCCCATATTTGAACAAGGTTATGTGCATAGTGCAGAAATCTACTTGGTTCCTAGCGCGTGGCATCAGATTTGGCATAGCCTGGCGGGAGATTTGGCCTATCCTGTTCTTTCGGTATCCCTGCGGGTAGATAATCTCTCGCAGCTTAATGTCATTGCCGCACAACTTCGGTCAGCGTTCCCAGAGTTGACCATTAAGACGGTTCCCGAGGTGGCCCGCCATGTTGAGCGGTACGGACTGCTTGATCATTTCTACACCTTGCCGCCCATAGTATGGCAGGTGTCATCTGCAGACATCACCCACGGATATGTTCCTGTTGAGTTCGGCTTGGCTGTTTCCCTTCTTCTCTTTGCTAATGCAGGGATGCTTCTCGCCGGGCAGATGCTTTTAGGGGTTGCCGAACGAAAGAAGGAAATTGGTATTCTTAAGACACTAGGCGCTCGACGCAGTGACATTGTTGGGATGATCTTAATTGAGGGCTTTATATTAGCCTCCATAGGCTCGCTTATCGGCTTTGGCCTTGTACGCATACTGGCCACATACCTTGAACTTGGCAACCAGGTAGGTGTATTGTCGGTCTTGTTCTCTGCGGCCAAGGAATTCCTCACTGTCATGAGCCTCACGACACTAGTGTCCCTGATTTTTAGCGCCATTCCTGCAGCAAGTATGGCTAACTTAACGGTGATGGAGGTGCTTCGCAATGAGTGATAATATCATGCGCACTGAACGCCTAAACAAGGCTTTTAGTCTAGGTGAGACTATTTACGCCGTCACAGATGTGTCGCTGACTATCCCTGCAGGAAAGATAGTAGCCATTGTAGGCCCGTCAGGTTGCGGCAAGAGCACCTTGCTGAGCCTGCTTGGCGGCCTAGACCGCCCTATGAGCGGCGACATCTTCTTAGAGAATCAGTCTTATCGCATGCTTTCTGAAGACGGTTTAGCCCTGTTACGGAGAAGGAAGCTAGGATACGTGTTTCAGTTTTTCAATCTTATTCCGCATCTCACAGCCGTGGAGAACGTCATGCTGCCCATGTCATTCATTGGCGTGAGCCGCCCAAATGCGAAGAAAAGGGCCACAGAATTGTTGGCTCAGGTGGGCCTGGCAAAAAGGCTGAACCATCTTCCTCTTCAGCTGTCTGGGGGAGAACAACAGCGGGTCGCTATTTCTAGGGCCTTGGCCAACAACCCTGCACTTGTATTGGCCGATGAGCCTACGGGAAACCTGGACAGTGGCTCCAAAAATGACGTGCTTGATCTCTTCAAGATGTTCAATGAGATGAATGGCCAAACCTTTGTGTTAATTACGCACGATGCGTCGGTGGCTGGCATTGCCCAAAAGGTCATCCATATGGTTGACGGAAGAGTGCTTGAGGAAAAATGATACAGTTGGCATGGCGTTTTTTTGCAAAAAGTTGGCGCATACAAGTGGCTATTACCTGCCTATTTGCGGTTTCCGTTGCGTTGTTAATCATTTATGGTACCTACCTGCAGCGGGAAGTCACTCTTCTCGAGGTGAGGATGGAGGGGGAACTCCAAGATAATTTTATTCGAGTGGAGCTAAATACCTCGCAGAGCGGCCCTAGCAAGTTGCGCCGGTATCGCGGGCCTGGGCCTGTACCTGTGCAGTATCTCGGTTCGTGGCAGACAGGGGTCGTTAACACTAGTCATGGTCGCTTGCCGGTAGCTATGGTGACGCAGGATGAGGGCCTCAATTTAGGGATAACTAGCGCAGAAGTGCTTATACCGCAGACTCTAGCCACTCTGCATAATCTCGCCCTAGGCGACAAATTGATGATAATTACTGCGGGAGAGCATGCTCAGTTCACCATAGCCCAAGTCCACGACGGCACCCTCTATGGGCAGCGACTAGTTGTTTGGGACAAAAATGTAGCGGTCTCTAATGTTTTCTTGTTCCGTCATGAGTCTAACGCACTATCTGCGGCAGTTGCTTATCTGCGACGTACCTACGCGGAAGGAGTTTTTGCCTATAGTGGTAGTACGCGCTCCGCTGCTCAAGAGGTCATTGATGCCGTTTACTCCCCAGGGATTCGGGCCCGCTTGGGAGTCATTCTCTTTATATCGCTGGCCTTTCTCACCGTGACACTATTCAGCTTTTTAGCGAAACGTAGGGCGCTAGCCATAGTTAAATCCTTAGGGTTAAGAACTTGGGAAATGGTCGCCCTATTATCCTACGAGGCAGTTTTACCTCCCTTGCTTGGTTCCTTGCTTGGGTGTGGCCTTGCCCTTGTTACTCTGCGCTGGATGATTAGTGCTGGGCAGCAGTTTATTATCGATGGTGCAGTCTTTGCCAACGCCGCACTTAGTATCTGGCCAGCGGTGGCAATTGGCATAGCTATCCCAGCGCGTTTCACACAAGTAGCCACCGTAAATCAGCTACTGTTTGAAAGACCGGTGCCCATCCAGACAGTCATAGTAAAGGAGTTGGGTAAGCGCATCAGTGCGCTAGATGTTTATACTAGCCAAGGCATAGAATTTATCCACCTGCAAATGGAGTATGGGTACTTTAACGGCTCTGTATTTCGTCGTTTAGGTGATTATGTGAAGCAGGGAGAGGTCATTGCCGTGGAAGAGCGATGGTGGGGACTGCAGGTAGTGGAGTACCATGCTCCGATAACTGGCTGTATAACGTATTTTCAGGACGAGTTGGGGCTTGTCGGTGTCTCGCCAGACAGTAACAGTAAACTTCCGCCATTGCAATTTGACGCTCGGTGTGGTAATACTTAGGTAAAGGGAGGCGAAGTACAATGATGTGCCCAGTCTGTGCCAATGTGGAACTAAAGATGACCGAACGGCAGGGTGTGGAGGTAGACTACTGCTCCAAATGCCGGGGCGTATGGTTAGATCGCGGCGAACTCGACAAAATTATCGAGTTGTCCGTGGACAACCGGAATCCGGAGCGCGACCGCCGCTCAGAAAGCCCGCGCGATGTACGTGACACCCGCAGTGACCGTGACGACCGTGACGACCGTGATGATGTAAATCGCAACCCCCGTAGGAAGAAGTCACTCCTAGGCGACCTTTTCGATTTCTAGGCGGATAAGTCATACTCTGCTCGCAGAGCGAGGCTAATAAACAGGTGCTTCCTCTTAGCAAAAGAGAAAGCACCTGTTTTTTACGGTCTGTCCCCTAGGGGGCCTGCCGCGGCAATTTCGCTCACTGCCTCGCCAAATTGCCTAAAATTACTGCGAAAACGCTCTGCCAAATGGAGCGCTGTAGCATCATAACTAGCTTGATCTACCCATGCCTCGCGAGGCGTAAGGAAGGCAGGGGGTAGGCCGGGTACTAACTCTGGCACCAAGAGTTTGAAGACAGCGTCCTCGCGGTAAGCACACTGATCTAGGTCGCCATTTAGTATAGCCGTAATGATGGCGCGCGTATGGGCGATGGAGATGCGCTTACCCTGCCCATAACCGCCGCCAACCCAGCCGGTATTGACAAGGAAGACCCGTGGCCCGTTCTCAGCGATCTTTTTACCCAAGAGAGCGGCATAGACATTGGGGTGCAGTGGCATAAAGGGGCCGCCGAAGCAGGCCGAGAAGGTGGCCTCTGGTTCTGTGATACCGCGCTCGGTGCCCGCGAGCTTACTCGTGTAGCCCGAAATAAAGTGGTACATCGCTTGCTCGCGCGTCAGGCGAGCTACGGGTGGTAAAACACCAAAGGCATCAGCGGTGAGAAAAACAATCGTCTGTGGGCTGCCGCCTACGCCAGTGAGAGCGGCGTTCGGGATATACTCGACAGGGTAGCAGGCGCGCGTGTTTTCCGTCAGGCTGTCATCAGCATAGTCTGGCCTGCGGGTATGGTCATCGAGAACTACGTTTTCTAGCAGAGAGCCGAATGTAAGGGCATTCCATATTTGCGGCTCAAATTCTTTGGATAGGCCGATGCACTTGGCATAGCAGCCCCCTTCAAAATTAAACACCCCACTATTACTCCACCCGTGCTCATCGTCGCCGATAAGTCTGCGGTCGGGGTCGGCCGAGAGCGTGGTCTTGCCAGTGCCAGATAAGCCGAAGAAAAGCGCGACGTCATCGTATACGCCGATATTGGCTGAACAGTGCATGGGTAGAACATCGCGCTGTGGTAGTAGATAATTCATCACCGAAAAGAGGGATTTTTTTATCTCGCCCGCATATTCGGTGCCACCAATGAGAATGACTTTTTCGCTAAAACTAATGATGACAAAGGCTTCGGAATTGGTGCCATCGATCTTGGGGTCGCTCTTGTAGCTCGGGCACGAAATTACCGTGAAATCGGGTGCGAAACCCTCGAGCTCCTGCGGCAGAGGGCGGCGAAAAATTTGTGTGGCAAACAGACTGTGGTAAGCAAGCGTAGTAATTACTCGCACTCCAAGGCGATAGTCGGCGTCTGCGCCAACGAAGCCATCAAAGACGAAGGTGTCCCGTAAATCCATGAACTCCAGTAGTTTTCTTCGTAGGGCCTTGAAGTGTTCGCTGCTGAAGGGCTTATTGACCTTGCCCCAATCTATTTTCCCCTGCACCGCGGGCTCGTCCACAATAAAACGGTCTTCGGGCGAGCGACCGGTGTACTTGCCGGTGTTTACGGAAAGTGCGCCGGTAGAGGTCAAGACGCCTTCTTGGCGCAGGAGGGAATGCTCAATTAGTTTCGGGATGGTTAGGTTGTGGTAGTTACGCCGAGAAGTCACTATGCAGCCCGCCCCTTCACTTCATATACACTAATTCAGTTTACATGGGGATGTGAATCTGTCAATGGTCTGTCATATTATCGGGATTTTAAGAGTCCACGAAGCGCATAAAGACGCTGCAGCGGTCTAGGCTGCAGCGTCCTAGTTTCGGCGCGCTACCTCTTCGTGGGTAGTATCTCTAGCCAGTATCCATCAGGGTCCTCAATAAAGTAAATGCCCATGTCCTCGTTTTCATAGCAGATACAACCCATCTCTTTGTGCCAAGCATGTGCCGCCGCAAAGTCGTCCACCCTGAAGGCTAAATGCATCTCATTCTCGCCGAGGTCGTAAGGTTTGTCCCGGCCTCGCATCCAGGTCAGTTCTAGGCGATGTTCGCTCGTACCATCACTCAAAAAGGCTAAGATAAAGCTGGCATCCTTAGCATCACGCCGGCGCACTTCCTCGAGCCCTAGGGCCTCCTTGTAAAACTTCAGGCTGCGGTCGAGGTCGAGTACATGCATCTCATTGTGGGCAAAAGTGAATTTCATTCTTTAATCTCCTTTCTTCGTATAGACAATATGTTGTCCGCGGTGCGAAATGGCCGAAACAATGGTGCTCTGTGGGGGTATTTTGTCGGCAAAGGTACGGACTGCGGCGTAGTTTTCGCGAAAGTGCATCGGAACGAGCATTTTTGGCTTGAGGACCTCAATGAATCGCTCCGCACCTAGTGCATAATCACTCCCCAAGCGAGGATCGACGGGGAAAAAAGCGATGTCGATGTCTTGGCCGATTATAGGTGCAAGCGCCTGCATAAATAACTCTTCGCTCTGCCGCACTTCATCGTCGGTCGATTCCTCTTTCCAGTGCCACCAATTCAAGTCGCCGGCATGAAAGATGTTCAGGCCATCCACTGCAACAAGAAATGAAACTCCAAGATCAGTGGAATCATAGGTTGACACTTCAACATTCCCGACCACAATCCTCTGCAAGGGTGACATAGCAGAGATGTCTGCTCCGGTCGCCTGTACATCAGTGCTCAGCACATAACGTATACTTGGGTTAGCTTGGCGCCACCTGAAAATGGTCGGACTAAAATGATCGGCGTGGCCATGCGAGACAAACACCAGCGTGTTACTGTGGCCTACTCTCTCACCAAGAACTACCTCTCCGCCATCTTTGATATAGTCAAACACCAAGAGGTGCCCCTTGGTCTCTACGGCAAAGCCACTGTTCTCTAGGTAGTAAATATCAGCACGGGTTTCATCCATTTTCTTCGCCTCCTATGGTGCAAACAAGCGATTAGGTCGTATTTCCATTATACTCTAGAATTAATCGCCACGGGTGCTGAAGTGCGTTGACGGAGTAGCGGCCGTATTTCTGTAATAGCAGCGCCTAGATACAAAACGTGGCGTATAACGGCACAGACTTCTTTCTGTCCTCATACCCGTAGTTTCTGGTGGATAGTTTTAGGGCGTAGTCCGGCTGGTATGTTGCCATAAAAACACTTAGGCTCTTGGCCTTATTGTTGTCAGCAGACTTTACTTCTATGGGGATTATCTTGCCTTCACGCTGAACAACAAAGTCGACTTCTGCTCCGCGCTCCGAAGTCCAATAATATGTGGCGTAGCCATTGGCAGTCAGCTGAGCGCAGACGTAGTTCTCAACCAAGCCGCCTTTGAAGTCGTCGAGCTCAGGGGAGAGCAGTAAGATATCTGCCGCGAGAATATCTTTCTTGGCGCACAGTAGGCCAACATCGGATACAAAAGTCTTGAAGGCGTCGATATCCCTGTAGTTCTCGAGGGGCTTCTTAGGGGAGTCCACCCGGTAAGTGCGGGACACAAGGCCTGACAAGACTAGCCACTCAATGGCATTCTCAAACTCTGCGGCCCGCGCCCCTGTTTTAATCATTTTGTACTGGAAACGGGTGTTCTTCTTCGAGAGTTGGACTGTAATATTGTCATAGACAAGTCGTGTCTTGGCTATCTCCTTGGGCGCGTTATACTTGCTCATGTCGTTAAGATAGCTAGAGAGAATAGTTTTCTGGGTGTGGCGCACCAAGGTGAAATCTCGTGTCTCCAGATATTGCTTGACACAGTCGGGCATTCCACCGACGACTAAGTACGCACGATAATGTGCCAAGGCAGCTTCATGCAGGGCGGTAGGCATAGGAGTGTCGTTGCTAAAACACAGCTTAATCCTTGCCACCAACTCCTCTTCGCCGCAGGCGAGCAGGAATTCCTCCATGTCCATGGGATGGAGGGTATGTAGGTCGACTTTTCCGACCGGAAAGGAGTAGTGTTCTCTGCTTACAGCCACTCCGAGCAGGCTCCCTGCGGCGATGATATGGTAGAGAGGGGCGCTCTCGCAGAAGTATTTGAGAGAAGTAAGCGCTCGCTCGCATAGCTGGATTTCGTCTAGGACAAGCAGGGTCTTCCCTTTGACGATTGTCTGACCTGCCAGACGTGAAAGGATGGGAATAAGGTACGAAGGATCGATGCTCTCGGCGAATGTTCTTGTTAGTTGCGGCGTTGTTTCAAAGTTAAAGTAAGCTACATTTTCGTAGTGTTCACGTCCGAATCGCAGGATAGAATATGTCTTGCCTACTTGCCGAGCCCCCTGCATGATAAGCGGCTTGCGGTAAGGGCTGTCCTTCCACTGTTGCAGATACTTGTCTACCTTTCTGTACATGGGCGCATCGCCTCCTAGTAGGATTGTATCCAAGGTTGGTGTAAAATACAACGAAAAAGCGCAAAATTTTCGCGCAAAATAACATCATTGTTTCGCCTTTTTTCACACTATATCACGCATTCTAGAACAAGTACTAGGCCGTCGGTACAGCCTGCATTCCCACCAACGCATAACGAGGTAGGCGGCTCTACAACTAGGAGGCGACAGAAGGCATCTGCCGAATGATGGACCCTATGCCCTGATTTCCAGGCACTCTAACGACTTTCAGACTTTCCTCAGGCAGCGCGTTAGGTGTCAACGGGAATGCCGGGACAACCCACGCCTCTGTCAGGAGGATGTCAGGGCATGTAGGGCGAAATCATATGGCTAAAGCAGAAAATGCTACTTTTCGCATGGGGAAGAGGTTAACGGATGTCTTTGCGGTTAATTATAGGCGGGGCGGGCAGTGGCAAGACAGAGACCATACTTAATGAAATTGTGGCCGAGGTAGGGCGAGATCCGCTTGGGAAGCCGCTATGGCTACTGGTGCCCGAGCAGGCGACATTTCAGGCGGAAGAGGCCCTGTGTAAACGCCTGGGCGGCATAATGCGAGTGCGCGTAGTAAGTTTTCAGCGGCTCGCCTACTTAGTTATGCAGCATGTGGCCGGGGCGGCTTTAACGCCCATAAATGAACTAGGCCTTACGATGCTGGTGCGTAAAGTGTTAGAGGAGAAACAGGGCGAGCTTAAGCCATTTGCGCGGGCAGCGCGACAAGTAGGTTTTGCGGCACAGCTAGTTGAGATAATTTTGCAGCTTAAGCGCCAGTGTCTTCTGCCGGAGCACTTAGAGCAAATTCTCGCCAAGCATGGGGAACATCTTTCCCTGCCAGTCGCGGACAAGCTGCAGGATGTACTAACCATTTATGGCAAATTGCAGGACACACAACATCACAAACAGATTATCGACAGTGAGGACAGCATCGCCTGGCTGGCGCGATATGTGGGTGATTTTGTTGACATGCAGGGAGCGAGCCTGTGGCTAGATGGCTTTACGGGCTTTATGCCGCAAGAATTTGCCGTACTGAGCAAGCTCATCGGCTTAGGGCAGGTGACGGTTAGTCTCACTATAGCTCCTGACCTCTTTAACAGGCACCTGGCCGATGACCACCTGTTCTTTCCCACTTGGGACACCGCGCAGAAGTTGCGCCGTGTCGCCGAGGTGCAAAATGCAGAGATCAATGCACCCCTCTTCCTTGGGCAAAGACACCGCTATGCGGGTGATTCCGCCCTGATGCAAATCGAGAAGTTCTTTAGTGAAAATGACCGCAACCTAGCTTCATGGCCCTCTACGGGCTTGACAGTGGTGGCCGTGGCCACGCGCAGACTGGAGGTTGATGCCGCCCTGCGGGAGATAGTGCGGCTATGCCGTGAAGAGGGGTTGCGGTATCGGGAGATATGCATTGTCGTGCGTAGCCTCGATCTCTATGCAAATATTTTGCCGACGGCCTGCAGAGACTATGATATTCCTATTTTTATCGACCAAAAGAGGCCCATCAGGCATCACCCTTTGCTTGATTTACTTCGCTCCGCCCTCAGCCTAGTGCAAGATAACTTCCCCTACGAGGCAGTTATGCGTTGCCTCAAGGGGGGTCTTTTCCCTTTAGATATGGGCGCGGTCGATAAGCTCGATAATTTTCTTTTGGCCACTGGATTTAGGGGAACGCGCTGGCTAACTTCTACAGATTGGGTGCTACGGGCTCATGCTTCCCCTGATGAATCGCATCCTCTAGCCGATGAACTCAACGCCCTGCGTAGAGAAATCGTGCCATATTTCGCCGCTCTCCATCGCCAGATTGTGGCGGGGAAGACCGTACATGACTTTACCAGCGCCCTGCTTGACTTGCTGGAGCGCTTAAAGGTGGCCGATACTTTGGCTACCTGGGCACAAGAAAGTGAAGCCGAGCAAGATGTAGAGGGGGCGCGTCTCCATGCACAGGTACTTGGGGCAGTGCTAGACTTACTGGCGCAACTAGAAGAGATCCTAGGCGCCAGTGAGTTATCCCTAGCAGAATATGTGGGCATCCTCGAGGCCGGATTAGAGGGCTTAAAGCTCGGGCTTATTCCCCCGAGCTTAGACCAGGTTATGGTGGTCGAAGCCGGCAGGTCGCGCGCGCCGGAAGTGCAGTACGCCCTAGTGCTAGGCTTAAATGACGGTATCTTCCCAGCGCGGGCACCTTCGCAGGGGGTGTTTTCGGACAGCGAGAAAGAGAATTTGGCCGCACTAGGCTTAGATTTAGGCAGCACTGCGCGACGCAAGGTCTTCGAGGAGCAGTTTCTCCTCTACACGGCTCTCACACGGGCTAAGAGGGGTATGTGGCTAAGCTATGCTGCCGCCGACGAAAAGGGAGCTACTCTCCTGCCCGCGGTCGAACTTAAAGCGCTTCTCTCCTTATTCCCTGATTTGACGGTGCGGCGTGAGGCCGTGGAAGTGCCAGCTGCAGATGAGGCTGTGTTGGCGCGCCTTGTGCACCCGCGCACGACCTTAGAAGCGCTAGGCACGAGTTTGCGCCAAGCAAAGGCGGGTTCTTTTACCCCCCGCATCTGGTGGGACGTATATAGTCACCTGCTTCTCTCCCCCCAGTGGAAAAAGGAGACGGGGCAAGTAGCAGAGGCCTTGTTTTATACGAATACTGAGCCGCCCCTGTCGCCGGGGCTTACGCGACATGGTTCACGGCGCATCTTGCGGGGCAGTGTTTCGCGCCTAGAAAAGTTTAATGCCTGTCCTTTTTCTTATTTTGCCGCCTTTACCCTAAAGCTTAAAGAGCGCAAGATATACAAACTGGCGGCTGTCGATATAGGTAACTTTTATCACTTAGCGCTAGAGAAATTCGGTGACAAGCTAGCCGAGCGTCAGCTAGCTTGGGCCGCTCTTGATGAAAATACTTGTCGCGTCATTAGTTCAGAGCTCGCCCAGGACCTGCAACCCATCATTCAAGATAATATTCTCACCAGCACAGAGCGTCATAGCTTTTTGGGGCGCAAATTGCAAAGGGTTGTCGAGCGCTCGGCCTTGGTGCTCGCTCGCCATGCTAGGCAAGGTCGTTTTACTCCCCTGAAGGCAGAACTCGGATTTGGCCACGGTGGAACCCTGCCTGCCCTGACTTTTACCTTGGCTGATGGCACCGTGATGGAGCTCACCGGGCGCATTGATCGCTTGGATACGGCCAGCGGTAAAGACGGCCTGTTCCTGCGCATTATTGATTTTAAGTCAGGGCTAAATAAGTTGACTCCCCTCGAAGTCTACTATGGACTGCGCTTGCAGCTCTTGACCTACCTCGAGGCAGCCTTGCGCTTCGGTCAAGAACTGACGGGAAGCACCGTAAAACCTGCGGGCGCGCTGTACTTTCAGGTGCACGACCCTTTAATTTCAGCTAATCGACCTCTCAGCAAGGAGGAAGCAGAGGAGCAAGTTCTTTTGGCGTATCGCACCACGGGCATGGTGGTGGCCGATGCTGAGGCCATTCCCCTTATGGACAGTAATATCGGCACAAAATCAGCGCTCATACCAGTTGCTCTAAACGCCAAGGACGGGTCAATAAAGAAGTCGGCAGAAGTATGGTCGGCAGCAGAGCTAGCTGCCATGCGCACGCATCTTGAGTCCGTCCTGGTGCAGGCAGGTGAAGGCATAGTGAGCGGCAACATTAGTATCGCGCCGAGTAGCTTGGCCAAAGAGACGGCCTGCCGGTACTGTCCCTACAAGGCCGTATGTCAGTTTGACCCGCTGCTGCCAGGCAATAGCTATCGGGAACTACAAAACATGAAGGCCGACGCAGTATGGGCTGCTCTAGGCGTCAGAGAGGGAGGTGGTGAGGCAGATGTGGACTAGTGAACAACGACAGGCCATAGAAAAGCGCGGTAGCAATCTCCTAGTGGCGGCCGGAGCAGGGGCAGGCAAGACGGCCGTGCTTGTGGAGCGCATTGTGTCGCGTCTGACCGACGCACTAGAACCCCTCGACATTGACAACTTGTTAGTCGTTACCTTCACCAATGCAGCAGCCACGGAAATGAGGTCGCGCATTGGGGAGGCACTAGCCCGCCTGGCGGAACAAAACCCCCTTGAGCCTAGACTGCGTCGGCAGCAGCTCCTGTTAAATAAGGCCTCGATCAGCACCTTGCACTCCTTTTGTTTAGACATCTTGCGCCAGCATTTTTATCGTCTAGAACTTGACCCCGCCTTTAAGATTGCCGATGACATTGAGGCGGCCTTGATTAGGGCTGACGTGCTAGAGAAGGTTTTTGAAGGGCACTACGAAAAACAAAGTGATAGCTTTGCTTTACTCGTGGAAGGTTTCGGCGGGAAGCATGACGATGCTGGGCTTGGCCGCCTCGTTCTTAATTTGGCGGATTATAGCCGCAGTCAGGCCGACCCAAAGGGCTGGCTTAGTGGTTTGAGCCGGAACTATGATTGTGGAGATGACGGAGAGAACTACACGGGGCAGGCCTGGTACGCCGAGCTCAGGCAAGCCATTTCTGATCGCTTGCAGTCGGCCATCAGTAGTCTCAGTATGGCGGACACCTACGCCGCAATGCCCGATGGCCCACTAGCCTATGGTGCTACCCTAGATGGGGAAAAGCGTGCTCTCGTTAGCATTCAACAGGCTCTGCCGGGCCTAGCCTGGGACGAATTGCGCCGCAAAGTAGCAGAAGTAGAGTTCGCGAGGCTGCCACCAGCGCGGGGAGGCGCTCTCGAGCTTAAAGAGCGTGCCACACAGTATCGCGACCGCAGTAAGAAAATTATCAAGAAAGAGTTAGTCGACGGGTTACTGGCGCAGACTGCGGCCGAAGTGCGGGGTAGTCTGCAGGTGGCTAGGAACATGGTCACAGAGATTTGTACGCTCGTCGCCGAGTTTCAAGCCCTGTACCAGCAGGCCAAGCAAGTAAAAAACTTGGTTGACTTTAGCGACCTTGAACACATGGCCCTAGCTATTCTCTCGGCAGAGGGTAGCCCCGTGCAAGCTGACTTGCGAGCGCGCTTCAAGGAGATCTTGGTAGACGAGTATCAAGACATCAATGGGGTGCAGGAAAGAATACTCTCACTGGTAAGTTCGGGCTCAAATTTAGTAATGGTGGGGGATGTAAAGCAGAGTATTTACCGGTTTCGCCTCGCTGAACCTCGCCTCTTTCTCGAGAAATATGCCGACTATGCCGGTAGTTCGCAGCATGGGCAGAGAGTCCACCTCGCGAGCAATTTTCGCAGCCGTCCGCATATCATCTTGGCGGTCAACTATATTTTTGGCCAATTGATGTCCCCTGCCATCGGCGAAATAGCCTATGACCAAGCTGCAGCCCTTATACCCGCGGCGAACTATCCCCCTGCGAGCGAAGACCCAGCCGTAGAGCTGCTGCTCTTAGATACCAGCGAGAGTGACCCAGAGGAAGAAGAGGGTGAGGGCGATCTCGATACGCCCAGCAAAGAGGCGCGCGCCATTGGCAAGAAAATATTGGACATGGTGCAGAGCGGTAAGTGCCAAGTATGGGACAAGGCAAGAGGAGCTATGCGCGACCTAGCTTTCCGCGACGTCGTAGTGCTGCTGCGCGCGACTAAGGGTTGGGGAGAGGTCTTCGCCGAGGTGTTTCGGCAATTATCCCTGCCTGCCTATGTGGACGTGGGCACCGGGTACTTTGCCACCACCGAAATCTCTGTAATGTTAAGTCTGCTCAAAGTCGTCGACAACCCCGAACAAGACATTCCCCTGGCGGCAGTGCTGCGCTCGCCCTGTGTGGGGCTCTCGGGCGATGAGTTAACGGCCATTCGCCTGGCCGCGCCAGAGGAGACTTTTGCGGCTGCTGTGCGGATATCCAGCCAAAGTGGGGATGCCCTAGGCGAAAAATTATCTCGCTTCTTGGCTCAATTAGCCTCTTGGCGCAAGTTGGCCATGCGGGGAAGCCTGCCAGAGTTAATATGGCGGCTGTACCGCGATACGGGGTATTTTAACTACGTCGGAGCCCTGCCTAGTGGCACACAGCGCCAAGCAAATCTGCGGGCCCTATATGAACGCGCTTGCCAGTATGAAGCAACTTCTTTCAAGGGCCTCTTTAGGTTTCTGCGCTTTATCGAGCGGCTGCAAGAGGAAGAAAAAGACATGGGCCAGGCTCCGGCCCTGAGTGAGAGCGAAGATGTGGTGCGCGTCATGAGCATACATAAAAGCAAGGGTCTTGAGTTCCCTGTGGTGATTGTGGCGGGTCTCGGGCGAAAGTTTAACATGACCGATTTCGCTGCCCCCATGCTTATCCACCGTAGCCTAGGCCTCGGCATGCGCGTCGTGGATCTTGACACCCGCTGCAAGTACCCGACCATTGTCTATCATGCCTTGAAGCACCGCTTGCAGCAGGAATTGCTGTCTGAAGAGATGCGTATTCTCTACGTAGCCCTCACGCGGGCTAAAGAAAAGCTTATTTTAGCGGGGTCAGTGGCCAAGCTGGAGGAAAAGATGGCCGAATGGCGGAGCCAGGCAGATGATTTACAACTGCCGGTGTGGCAAGTCGCCGAGGGCCGTAATTTTCTTGATTGGATCGGTCCGGCCTGCCTGAGGCGTCCCCCAGACAGTATTCGTTTCAGCATCTGCGGCAGGGAGGCAGATGCGCCGGCGACAGAAAGTTTCATCAGTTACCAGGAGGAACTGAGGGCCGTGAAGCAGGGCCTTCCCTGGCCTCCGCAAGGATTTACTGATCAGGTTAGCCACCGTCTAGCCTGGGTATATGCCCATGCCGCTAGTACCATCACTCCCGTAAAGAGCTCAGTCTCGGAACTAAAACGACGGCTCGCTCCGCCTGATGACTTGACTCTGTCCCCGCCACGGTGGAAACGGCCGCGCAGTCTGCCGCGTGACAGTGGATTAGCACCAGCGGAGGTAGGTTCCGCACTGCACATGTTTATGCAGCATGTAGACTTGGGGCGGAGTGTGACTAAAGAGAACTTAGAGAAACAACTATCCGACATGCTGGAGAAAGAGCTTTTGACGGCTTTAGAGGCGCGCAGTGTGGACTTAGGGCTTGTACTCGGGTTTTTTGGCAGCAATGTAGGTGCGCGTTTGCTCGCCGCTGACAAGGTTTGGCGCGAGGTGCCGTTTGGTCTGCGGCTTGACGCCACTAAAATACACCCCGGGGTAGAAGGTGAATACATCTACATCCAGGGTGTTATAGATTGCTTGTTCCTAAGCGGTGGTCGCCTCGTGCTCGTTGATTTTAAGTCAGACCGAGTGAGCGAAGAGACCAAGAGCCTCGTCGTGGATCGGTATCGGGGGCAAGTGGGCATCTATGCGCAGGCCATTGAAGCAATCCTCGGGCAGCCGGTCGCAGAACAGTACTTGTACTTCTTTGCTCTCGGGACGGCCGTCAGCCTTGACTCTTAGGGTGGATGAATAACATGACCATTCTATACAGATGGGCGAGCGACACCCTGAGCACTGCGAACACCGGTACGGCGAGGAAAACACCCCAAAAACCAAACAAACTCCCCGCTGCTATCATGACAAAGAGGATGGCGACGGGGTGACTGCCAAGTTTCTTACTCATGATGCGCGGCGAGAGCACAAGGCTTTCGAGCTGCTGCACCACCACCATCACCAACAACGCCAGCCAGGCCATGGTAGTTGACTGGACTATACCTACGATCAAAGCAGGGATTGTGCCTACGATTGGTCCAACATAGGGGACAATATTGGTTATGGCTACGACAACAGCTAGTAGCAGGGCATACTCAATGCCAATGACTAGGAAGCCGACAAAGGCTAGGCTTCCTACCGCGATACAGATCAATGCTTGCCCTTGTATGTACTTGCTGAGGGCCTGGTCCATCTCGCGCAGTATCTTTCTGCCTTCGGCCTGTAGGCGAGTGGGTAGAAGGTAGACAACTAGTGCCGGCGCTAGTTTTTCGCCATCGAGGAGCATGTAGAAGAGAATGAACGGCACAAGAAAAAGCAAGGCCAGTACATTTGTCGTCATGCTGATAAAAATGGTAAGGTTGTGACCTAGGGTGGTAAGGATATAATTCAGGCTTGCAGTCACACGGTCGACGAGTCCGTCTAGGGCGAGGACATCTGGACCAACGAGACGAACTACCCATTCGTTTTGTTCCAGAGCCAGCAGTCGTGGCCGTAAGGCCGATAAGAGTTCGGGTGCGTTGTTAACTATGCTCGTTAGCTGTCGCCCTAAGGCTGGGCCGGCAGTGGCGACCAGAAGGCCGATAACGCTAACGATGATGCCATAGACCACGATAATGGCTAGGCCGCGCGGTAGACGTAGTCCGCAGAGCCAATTTACTGCGGGGTTCAGCCAGTAGTAGAGCAGTCCAGCAAAAACTACCGGGACAAATAAAGCGCCTATTACCGCGCCCAGCGGACTAAAGAGAAAGGGTACTTCGCTACCCACCAAGACAATGAGGAGCAGTAGCAACACCCAGACCGCTAGGCGAAAAGGTCGTGAACTAAGCATTGCGACGCCTCCTTAGGTCAAAAAAGGACTAGGTTTCCCTAGTCGCTGAGTTAATAGACCTTTTTATCTTTTTTTGCTTTTTCTTGCTTTGGTTTCTTCGTTTCCTTCTTGACAACTTTCTCTTTACCCATGCAAAATCCTCCTTTCTCTTGTTACTGGATGATTGGTTGCCCTTAGTATATCATGCCACTGTGGGGAGAGGAAATAGGTTGATGGATTCACATATCCCAAAGGAGGTAGGTAAAATGAGCGATAACGAGCTAGTGAAGAAAATCCTCAATGATATTGACAGAGACCTTACAGATAAGGAAATTTTGCGACTATTGCTGGATAAACGCGTTACTGATGCTGTAGCTGGTCAGGCACGTGCTTCGGTAGGCCAGAGAGTCTCCGATCGTATTGCCAGCTTTATAGGCAGTTGGTTCTTCGTTGGCCTTTTTGCATTCTTCCTGTCTAGTTGGATCATATGGAATGTAGGGCGGGGAGACGCTGCTTATGATCCCTATCCATTTATCTTGCTCAACCTAGCGCTCTCCTGCCTAGCCGCCATTCAAGCGCCGCTAATTATGATGAGTCAAAATAGACAAGAAAAGCAAGATAGGCGGCGCACGGAAAATGACTATATTGTGAACCTCAAAACTGAGATTATAACGGATGAAATCTATAAGAAATTAGAGATCCTGCTAAAACAAGAGCGGTGCCAGCCTCTGAGCGGGAAAAGAATGACTAAAAGAAGACGTACTGTGAAGGAGTGAAGAGCGACGCAAAGTCTAGTGGGGGCGGGGCATAGAGCGAGATTTGCTCGCCACTTTGGGGGTGTTTAAAGGAGAGCCAGGCGGCGTGTAGGGCCTGCCTGGCAATAAGCGGCGACGCATGGCCGTAGACTTCGTCGCCCACGAGGGGATGCCCGAGGTGGGCAAAGTGCACGCGAATTTGATGGGTGCGTCCTGTGACTAAGGTGACTTTCACCAGAGTAGTATCAGCGCAGACCGACAACCTCTCCCACAAAGTGAGGGCGTCTTGTCCCTCAGGGGAGATAATGCGGGCTCTACTGCCGTTGCCCACGCGCTTAATGGGAGCCGCGATGCGGCCCTGTTTTTCGGTCATGACTCCGCTTACTAGGGCCAAGTAGCTTTTCTGCCACTCCCCTGTGTGGTGTTGCTCAGTGAGCACGGCCTGCACATGGGGATTTTTAGCGATGAGCACGAGCCCGGAAGTATCCCGATCAAGGCGATGTACGGGCCGAATGATAAACTCCTGCCCGCGCTCATGATAGTAGGCCAGCAGGGCATTGGCCAAAGTGCCCTCCGTGTATCCCTTAGTAGGATGGACGACCATAAAGGCCGGCTTGTTGACCACCACGAGATGTTCGTCTTCGTAGGCGATATCAAGCGGCACGCTCTCGGGCAGAAGCCCTTGTTCTCTTTCCTCCCGCAGCACCATAGTAAGGGTGTCGCCGGCGCGAACGGTCTCTCGCATGTACACCGGTAGGCCATTTTGCCATACCTCACCGCTACGCCTAAGGCGTAGCAGCGTCCTCTGCGACATGCTAAGGCGCGCGGCGAGCACTTGGCTTATTTTCTTGTTGTCATCTTCTGCCTGCACGGTGTGGGTGAAAACATGCTCTGCTATCACTTGCTAGCCCTTCACTTCGAGGCGCGAGTACAAACTCTCGGCACGGCCCAGGAGCAAGGTGATGGACAGCAGAGCCAGGCCGGCATGAGCAAAGAGTAGCACGAGGAGCGTGAGCCATGTCCCGTGGGGCATGAGCTCTCTATAGGCCAGAAAACTCAACAAGCCTAGTGCCGCCCCAAAGAGCATGGGGCTCACCGCATTGAGATTATTCTTCACTGCGTGTTGAGGGTTAGTCCATGTCAAGAACGGCCGCCAGATATCAAACCATAAACCTAGTACTTGCGGCGTTAGGCCAGCCGCTATGCCTAGTGTCAAAGCCGTAATCAGATGTGCTGCTCCCGGCTGAAAGATGAAAGCATAGACGCCCACCAGGGGCAGGCCGCTAGGTAGGGCCGCGGCTAGTGCGAAAATTAGTTTAGACCAGACCTGCTCCTTGGCAGAAACAGGGAGGGTCTTAGAAATCCATAGATGCTTGCCCTCGCGGCTAATAGCCGTGCTGGCGAGGGTGTTTATGCTCGTCATAAAGGCGATGGCGGCTGCCACTATCAAGGTGGCCATGGCTAAACCATCGGGGTGATGGCGCGCTGTATTGGCTAATTGGCTTAGTCCTGCGCCTTGCGCGCCAAAAAATGTGGGGAAAAAAGCCATGAGCGGGAAGAGTATGGCCCCCAAAAAACCATTCATGACCCATATCGGCATGCGCATAAAGAGCTTAAGCTCGCGGCGGAGCAGGGCCGACAAAGCACTGCGCTTTACCGCGTGGCGGGAGAGGACCTCCTTGGTGTAAAGAATACCGCGGCGGCTCTTTTCGCTCCCTCCGACCAGTCCCCCGTAAAACACCCTTTGGCCCACCACCATAAACGCGCCCACTGCCGCCACCGATGACAAAACGAGGAAGGCTAAGTTCTGCAGGCCCTCGGTGGTGCCGTGCTGTGCGATTGACCTCGTAGCCCAGATGGCGGGTGGAAAGGCCGCCCCGACGACTTCCACAAAGTCAATGCGGTTCATTATTAAATCTTCGGCCGCTATCTGCCCAGTCATGCTGGCAGTAAAGTGGTACTGCAAGTAAAAAATAATGCCAAGTAACACCAGGCTCGCGATTACCATAAGTATATCGCGGTGGCGGCGATTGACGCCGCGCATGACGGTGACAGCTAATATGCCGGCCAGTGCCAGAGGTATGGTCGGCAAGAACAGCATGGTGGCGGCTGCCGTAAACCATCCGCCGAGGCCAAGCGTCACCACTTGATTGTAGGCGATGAGGGTGGGCATCAGTATTACGATGACCGGGGCATACTCGACGATGTTGACGAGCGAGAATTTCGTGGCGAGAATATGCCAGGCCTTGAGCGGGAGCGGCACCAAGATATCGAGGTCGTTAGAGAAGTAAAAGATAGAAATCATGGCGAAGAGGCCAAATGTAAAGGCCATAATCTGCGCCAGCATAATGAACTGCGTTAAGACAAAGTCGGCTTGCCCCACCATAGCAGCGCCTCGCGCCATGGTGAGCGCTAAGAAGTAGAACATGCTGCCAAAACTCGTGCCCCCCGCCACGACCCCAAGCAGAACTAACACGGGTTCCCACAGTTTCTCGCGTTTATGCAGGTACTTGATGCGCATGGCAGTGAGTCCAAAGTAATTATGGAGCGAGAGGCGAAAGAGGCTTAGTAGGTCGCTCATTGCTTGGTCAACTCCAAGAAGATACTTTCGAGTGAAGAACCTGGGTCAGATGTCTGGCGCAATTCCGCCATAGTGCCACAAGCGATGAGCTGACCTTTCTTGATGATACCCACGCGATGGCATAATCTCTCAGCAACATCCAGTATATGGGTAGAGAAAAAGACCGTTTTCCCCTGGCTGCAGTGTTCGTTCATGAGCTCCTTAAAGAGATGGGCCGAGCGCGGGTCAAGCCCGACCATGGGCTCATCGAGGATCAAGAGGGGAGGCTCATGAACTAGGGCGGCCGTTAGAGCCAGTTTCTGTTTCATACCATGCGAAAAGCTGCCAATTAAGTCGCCCATGGCGTTGCCGATTTCAAAAATATTTACTAATCGCTCGAGGCGTCGCTGTCTCGTCAGGCTATCTACTTTGTATATGTCGGCGATAAAGTTTATGTACTCCATGCCGGTGAGTTTATCATACAAATCGGGGTTGTCCGGAACAAAACCTATGCTGGCCTTAGCCTTGAGCGGGTCTTCTAGGGTATCATGCCCGTTGACAGTAATAGAGCCTTGGTCTTGGCGCAAGAGGCCCACCACCATTTTGATGGAGGTTGTCTTGCCAGCGCCATTAGGGCCGAGAAAACCGAAGATTTCACCCCCCTTCACCTCGAGGGTCAGCGCATCCACCGCTTTGTTGTTTCCTTTTTGGTAGGCCTTGGAGACATTTTGAAAATGCAACACGAAAATTCCTCCTTTGCTACTACTACGTTCAAACAGGCCGAAGGTTTTGCTTGGGCATCGGAAAAAAGAAAACAAATCGCCTGGCAGGAATTCTTCACTCAGCAATGAATACAGAACAATGAATACTTAGCTGCCTGGGTACTGTCGTAGGAGGGGTTAAACTTTGATTCGTATAGGAACTAAGGCCGATATACCGGCCATTCAAGCAGTGGCGCGTGTAGCCTGGGAGCATACCTACAAGGACATTATGCGGCCTGAAACGCGTAGCCATTTTCTCGACCAGTTCTACAACTATGAGGCCCTCGCCAAGGCTCTAGAATTACAGCCTGGGGGCATATGGGTGGCGACTGTTGGCGCGCAAGTAGTGGGGTTTATTCAAGTGGTGCCCATGTTAGATAAGAGTGGGCTAGAAGTAACTCGCCTCTATGTTTTGCCCGAGTGTCAGAGGCAGGGTGTGGGTCGCCTGCTCTTAGCTGCTGTCATGATGGCCTATCCAGAGACGAAATGGTGGGCACTTGTAGAAAGAGACGACCACATGGCCGTCGCTTTCTATGCGAAGCATTTGTTTTCTCGGCGGCGCGACTTGGTGCTGAACATCATGGGTGAAGATCTCGCCTTTGTAGAGTTTTTCCGACAGGGGTAGTGCCCTGGCCTACACTGGCCTTATATGAACAAACTGCTTCTTGCCACGGCGAACCTCTATGCGTCCCTCGTGCACGAAGGTCATATCAATTAAGAGATCGTCCTTGTCCACCCGCTCTTGGTTTACTTGCAGGCCGCCACCTTGAATAAGGCGGCGTCCTTCGCTTTTACTCGCTACGATGCCTGCTTGCACCAGCAAGTCCACCACATGGCCACCCTTTTCGAGCCACCCTTGGTCGATAGAGGCCGTGGGTATGGTCGATAAGTTCTGTCCACCCTCGAACAAGGCTCTAGCGGCTTGTTCTGCCTCTCGGGCTTTTTGTGCTCCATGTACAATGCTGGTCGCTTCAAAGGCCAGGATTTTTTTTGCCACATTGATATCGCGTCCCTCTAGAGCACCAAGGCGGCGCACTTCATCCATGGGCAAGAAAGTAAAAAAGGCCAAGAACTTTGCTACATCAGCATCATGGGTGTTGCGCCAGTACTGGTAGAAATCATAGGGCGAGGTGCGCGCACTATCTAGCCATACTGCGCCTTCTTCAGTCTTGCCCATCTTCTTGCCGCTCGCCGTCGTTACTAGAGGGTAGGTAATGCCGTAGACTTCATCGCGTTCGACCCGTCGTACCAAGTCGGCACCGCCGAGGATGTTAGACCACTGGTCATCTCCGCCCATCTGGAGTTTGCAGCCATAGTTTCTGTACAGATAGAGATAGTCATAAGACTGTAGCAGCATGTAGTTAAACTCAATGAAAGAGAGCCCCGTCTCGAGGCGTCCTTTGTAACACTCGGCAGTTAGCATGCGGTTGACGGAAAAATGCACCCCTACCTCGCGCAGAAAAGCAATATAGTTAAGTTCTCGCAGCCAATCCGCATTGTTAAAGCAAAGAGCCTTCCCGTCCGCAAAATCGAGGAAGCGGTCAAGTTGCGCACGGATGCCGCGTACATTCGCGGCGATCTGTGTTTCTGTCAACATCGAGCGCTGGTCGGTCTTGCCGCTGGGGTCGCCAATCATGCCCGTGCCCCCACCCAGTATGACTATCGGTCGGTGTCCGGCGCGCTGCAAATGGGCGGCGGCCATGATGGGGACGGTATGGCCGATATGCAAGCTATCGGCTGTCGGGTCTAGGCCCACATAGGCGGTCACAACTTCACGACCGAGTAAATTTCTTAGCGGCTCGTCGTGCGTGAGCTGTTTGACAAAGCCGCGTTCGCGCAATACATCTAATGCGTTAACCATTACATCACCCCTGGCTATATGTGTTGGCACGATTGTAACACAGCCTTCTTGATTGAACAAACGAAGTGGCAGGGACGGTTCTTCTTGCTTCAGAGAACCGTCCCCAACGCTTCGCGCGGTGATTTTGCGTTCACCCTAGGAGGAGCGACGGCAATTTGATATAATGCCCTCAATCGGCAGAGGGGGAGTTTATATGTCACAAGCCATCTTGTTTGTGGTTACCGGTCCTTCAGGGTCAGGTAAGGGTACTATCATGCGGTCCATCGTCGCGACCTATAAAGACTTAGTTAAAATGGCTACCTATACGACGCGCAAGCCTCGCCCCAATGAGGAGTGCGGTTTTGACTACAATTTCGTCACGCCAGAGGTGTTTCGGGCCAAAATTGAGCAAGGTGAAATTGCCGAGTATGAGCAGGTCTACCACGACCATTACTATGGCTCGCCGCAGTTTGACGCCAATACCGGTCCAGACCGGCTGATGGAGTTAGATTTCAATGGTATGTATAAATACAAAAAGACGACTACTCGCCTGGTCAGTATTTTTATCGCTCCCCCTTCGCTGGAGGTTATCGTCGAACGCATCATGCGTCGGAGCAGGGAGGCTAACTTAGAAAGACGCATCGGCAATGCCTATGAACAGCTGGGGCAGGCCGATAATTACGACTACATCATTATCAACGATGCGGTGGAAGTTGCTTGTGCCGAAGCCATCGCCATAGTGCGCGCCGAACGCGTTAAGCGCGACCACGCCCAGCGCGCAGGCCTCATTAGGGAGATGTGTGCAGAGAAGTGTGGGCCAAAAAGCTAGGCGTTGTGGATCACTCTGACGATATAAAGGTCAGATTCGCGGAGCATAATCTCCGACCGAGCATCAAGCAAACGCACTCGGGGCTGTAGAGGAGCGCCGGGAGGTGTGTCGAGCACGATGGCTTTTGCTCCGTCGCTTAGCTCAACCATCAGGCCGCTCGGGTAGGCGGCGATATTCTTCAAAAAGACTTGGAGCAATTTCATATCAAAAGCCTTGTTGCCACTGGCTGATAAATACTCGTAAGCCTCGTGTGCTGGAAAGCCGGTGCGATACTGCCGATGCGCCGTCAGGGCATCGAACACATCGGCCATGGCCACAATTTGACTAGTTTCGAGGATGCTCCCCGCCTTGAGCGAGAGGGGGTAGCCCGTGCCATCCACGCGCTCATGGTGCTGGTAGGCCATGTCTTTAATGGCAGGCATGTCCTTTAGAATCGTAAAGCCATAGTCGGCATGGCGCTTAACTATGGCATATTCTTCTGGGCTTAAATGACCTGGTTTGTTAAGAATGGGCTTGGGAACCATCACTTTGCCGACGTCATGAAAGAGGGCGCCAAGGCCTACTTCCTGCAGCTTGTTCTTGGGGTAGCCCAAGGCGATGCCTGTTAGTAAGGCTAGAACACATACGTTGACAGAGTGAGCAAAGAGATAGTCGTCGTCAAGCCTGATGTCCGTAAGGTTGACGACGGCGTGACTATTTCTTAGGAGTTCCTGGACAATAGCTTGTACCGAACGCAAAGCACCATCGGCGCGCAGCGCGATGGTAGCGGTATTGGTGTCTTCCAGAAGATCACGTACGCGTACCATGGCGGTGACGCGTGTTTCATCCGAAATGACATCACTAATATCTGGTAATTTTAGATGGGGTTCACTGATGTAGAGGCAGGGAATGCCAAGAAGCTCTAAGCGACGAATGTAATTCGCAGTGAGCACGGTGCCAGCTTTAAGGAGTGTCTGCCCCAAACTATTGTAAAGGCTACGTCCGATGACCATGCCGGGAGTAAGGTGGGGCAGGTCTATACGGCGCATTAAACCACCTCCGGTGCTTTAGATTACTATGCCCCGCAAGGCCGCAAATTCTTCTTCCGTCAAGACTTTGCGGATCATGAGGGAGGGGTGGTCAAGGGTGTTAATTTCGAGCGTGCGCTTGTAAGGCTGCTTGTCCTGATCAAAGAGCAGGCGGACCCGGGGATACTTGCTAAAGCCGGGTGGGGTGTCAATGACTATGCCCACGCGTTGATCTGAGAGTTCGACAATGGAGCCCGAAGGATAGGCCGCGATATTGCGCAAAAACTTTTGCACAAGATCGAGGCTAAAGGCGCGATTGCCCGAAGCCGACACTAACTCTACCGCTTCATGAGGCGGGTGAGCGGGGCGATAGATTCGCACCGAAGTCACAGCATCGTAGACGTCGCAGATGGAAGCGATTTGGGCATTTTGATGGATTTGTCGGCCCTGCTTGCCATCAGGGTAGCCATTGCCGTCATAGCGCTCGTGGTGTTCTAGGGCCACCTCGCGCCCGTCCGGCATGCTGTGTAAAATTTCATGTCCCTTGGTGGTGTGGGTTTTAATTACTTCAAACTCTTCTGTCGTGAGGGATCCGTTCTTGTACAAGATGTGGTGCGGCAATGCTCCCTTGCCCACGTCATGCAAAATTGCCCCCACCCCGAGGGTCACCAGCTGGTCGCGCTTAAGACCGGCCGTCAGGCCCGTAATAAGCGATAGAATACAGACGTTGACAGAATGCGAAAAGAGGTAGTCGTCTTCTAGCCTAATATCAACTAGATTAACCATGAGGTTGCGTTGGCTGAGCAAGTCACTGACAATGTCATGCACCGTGCGCGACGCTTGCTGGGTGCGTAGTAGGACATGGCTTTGGGGGTTTGGTGTCTCCACAGCGGCTACAAGATCTCGGACTCGCAGTACAGCTTGATTGCGGGTTTCATCGCGGATAACGTCGGCTACATCATGTCCATCAAGCATGCCATCGTCTATATAGAGGAAGGGCATGCCCAATTGTTTAAGTTGAGTTATGTAGCGGCGTGTGAGGATCATGTTTCGTTGTAGCAAAACAAGACCTTCGCTTCCGTAAACAGGACGCGCTACTTTCATGCCAGGTTGCAGGGCGTAAATGGGGATTCTGCGCATTTTTTTACCTCTCTGTCGCGATGAAGTAATAGGGCTTGTATTGCTTTTCGACATGGTTTCGCAATAACCTTTAGGGTGGCTCACAAAAGATGTGAAGACCAAGGGGGAGAAGTCTAAATATCTATAGGCCATGCTGCGCGAGATTTATCGCAAGGTTTAATTATAACATGTTTTGGGGGGAGCATAGGTACTCGTCAGAACTATTGTACTGGCGGTCATTACTTGCGGAGAAATTGCTAGGATGTCAATCTAATGGACTTCTTCATGGCCGTTTTCAATAATACCCAGTGGACAGCGAACTGTCAATGGGAGTTTGCCAGCAGGAAAATGGTTTATGAGGGCGAATTAATCCCTACATAACCAATGAAGGGACGATGTCAATGCGACGACACAAAGTACTGCTCTGCCTAGCTATCATGATGGCAATGATTTTTGTTTCGTCCGTAGGGGCGGCTACTCCGGGGGTAGTCAATACTGCCCTGCTTAATTTGCGTAGTGGCCCAGGAACCGCCTTTCAAGTCTTAGCCACAATGCCGCAGGGCACGCCCCTAGTCGTTCTCGCCCAAAGGGGTGAGTGGAGCCAGGTCGTGACAGCGACTGGGGGCAGTGGGTGGGTCTCTGGCCAACTGGTGGCTATAGATGCCAATTTTAGGGAAAGGTCGCGCAACGTAACCGTCTCCGCCAGCCTGCTTAACATTCGCCAGGGGCCCGCCACATCGTTTCCCGTGCTCTCGACTGTGCGAGAGGGGCAACTACTGTCCGTTGTAGGCGAAGTAGGGAGTTGGCTGCAAGTAGAAAACGCGGGCAGACTTGGCTTTGTGCTTGCCGATTTTGTCACCGCGGTGGCAGAGCAAGATCAAGTAGTGCCCGTTCCCTTAGCGCGAGTCACTGCCGGCTCACTAAATTTGCGTAGTGGCGCAGGCACACAGTTCCCCATAGTCGCGCGTCTGCCGCGGGGCACTACGGTAGCTATCCTTGACGCAGGTGCCTGGGCTAGGGTGATGCTGGAGAACGGAGCCATCGGCTTTGTTGCCAGCGAATTTATTGAACAAGTTGCGGGGCAGGTGCAGGCACGCATTGCCGCCTCTTCTGTCAATCAGCGCAGTGGTCCCGGCACCACCTTCCCCGTAGTCACCACTCATCCGCGCGGTCAGACTATTGCCGTATCTGGGCTGAGCGGTGAATGGGTTAAGGTATCGGCAGCGGGCGAGGCCGGCTATATTTTGGGTAATCTCTTGTCTCTTTCTTTTTCTCCTGCGGATGTTGTGTCGGAATTGCCAACAACGCCCAATGCGCCTGATCTATCGGGGTTCACCGTGGTGATCGACCCAGGGCACGGGGGGAGAGACCCCGGAGCAATTGCCGCTAGTGGCCTGCGGGAAAGCGACGTTAACTTGACTATGTCACACCAACTTAGGGAAAGGCTAGAGGCAGCGGGTGCGCGTGTGATTATGACACGCACTACCGATGTGGGCCTCACCCTAGCCGAGCGCGTGGCTTTTGGCAATGAATCAGGGGCTCATCTCTTTGTCAGTGTGCATAACAATGCGCACACCAACCCCCAAATTTCAGGGACACAGACTTTCCATGGAGTGACTGAGGGCAGTTTCGCCCTAGCTCTTGGCGTACATCGCCGCCTAGTCGCCTTGGGGCTTAATGACCGAGCAGTGTTGACCGCAAATTTTGCGGTTTTGCAGCGCACTACCATCCCAGCCATCCTCACTGAGACTGCCTTCCTATCTAATCCCCCAAACGCAGCACTTTTGGCACAGGATTCTTTTATAGAGCAGGCAGTGGAAGCGCACTTTGCAGGCATTAGCGAGTGGTTGCTAGGCCGGAGAAGGGGCAGAGTCGACTAAGAGGCGCTAAGCCGCAGCAGGAGTATAAAAAAAGACCGACTACTTAGTCGGTCTTCTTCCTTTTTGTCCAGTTGTTGCCTGAGGCTGGACCTTATCCATTTTCATCTGCTTGCCTATTCCTAGTAACTTCTTGCATTTTGTGCCCATCTCGTCACCCCCCTGCCCTGCAAGAATTATATCATGCGCGCTCCCTGCCGCATAGCGGGCAAAGGATCGACTAGGCGGCGGATCGGCAATGGAAGGGTGGCTATGGCGTTTTTCTCCGGTGTTTTGCGGGTAGCCCTATCTTTTCGCTGGGTCTAGATAGTGGTAAGATAAAAATACAGGCGAGCTAAGCGGGGCTAGAACAACAGTGTCCATGTGTCCTACCGCTTACCGTTTGGTTATCCATACTGTCTTTAGGAGGGAAGAGTAATGTTGTCCGCTGAAAAGCTAAGCCGTCTTAACCTTCTCGCGCAGAAACAACGTGATGGTGTCTTGACCTCTCAGGAGAAAGAAGAGCAACGCAGTCTGCGTGAAGAGTACTTGGTGAACTTTCGCCACAGGTTTACGTCAGAGCTCGAAGACTTAGGTTTAGAGAAAGTGGCCAAGCCATCCTGCCCGTGCTGTACTGGACAGCATAAGCACTGAAGTGATGCTCCTCGTCAGTAGCGGGCTGGGTAAGCCGTGTTAATTCTTTGCGGCTAGGGTAATCATGGCTCGTAGCCCTTGGAAGGCGGTTACATAATCTTCAGCGGTATAGGTCAGAGTGCGGCCATCTAGGCGTCGCGCATACGGCAAGAAGCCGGCCGCATCTGCCATGCCTGAGTTTAGCAGTTCGAGACGCATGGTTACCGGGGTAGAAAAAATGAGTGGCTTAGGAGCAGGGAGTTTCCGTAAGGCCTGTTCAGTCTGCCGCCTAATATGCTCTGTGGCCCGGCTGGGGTGCAAATTCTTGGCGCTATAGCGAGTTATGGCCTCCTTAACGATGGCGACTGCAACGCCATCTAAGAGGGCCTGAGCTTCGAGGGCGGTGTCACGGTCCCCACTAACCAGGGCAATGGGTACGCCAAAGTGGCCTGCTAGTCCGGCATTGATACCTATTTCGCCACAAAGCACGTCATTTACCCAGATGTTGCTCACCACCCCACCGCTTATGGTGTGGGCGAGCACTCCGGCAGAGTGCATGCGGGCATGATAGCCGATTAAGAGAGCTGCCTGGCAGTCGCTGTCTAGGCCCTCCATCATCATGAGCGGTTTGGGTGTTCCCAAGATGATGCTAGCAGCAGGGTGAAGATCCGCAGGTTTAATATTGTTCATTCCTCCGTGGCTGTCATTGACGATGATCTCTGTGGCTCCCGCGGCAATAGCACCCTCTATGGCCGCGTTTACTTCAGCTGTCATCTGTCGGCAAGCTTCATCATATGTCTTGCCTGTGGCAGTGGTGCTGTCGCTGTTGACAACGCAGGAGATGCCTTCAATATCGACGCTGATAAAAACCTTCACAAGTCGCCCTCCTTTAAATTGTTCGATAAAATAGTTATATTCGATATGCTCGACAATCATAAGAATCTTTCTGCATGAGTCGCGGTATTCCTGCAGAAAGGGGCAGGGCAAGTTAGGGGGCTAGGTAGAATATGCGAGTGAGAGACCCAGTGCATGGAGACATCGTCATAGACCCTGCAGCTAAAAGTATCTTGGCAACAAAGGCTATGCAGCGCTTGCGGGGCATCAAGCAGCTTGGGCTTACGCACTTAGTCTACCCAGGTTGCGTACATACCCGCTTTGACCACAGCCTGGGGACGTATCATATGGCCAAGCGCTTGTACCAGAGTAGCGTAGATAGCTCCTGCTGCGAGGAGCTGGCAGCGGTGAGTTGTGCCGCGCTCTTGCATGACGCCTCGCACATGCCCTTTGGGCACACGTTAGAAGAGGAGTTTGGTCTGTTTGGCCACCACGACTGCGGTGAGCGTGTGAGCAAGGTCTTGCACGATGAGGAAGTTAAGGATGCACTTGCCCGCCATGGTCTCTATGATGTCGTGGCGAAAGTACTGCTTGACAGCTTGCCGCAATCACATCGCTATCTCACCGACATAGTGAAAAGCACCATCGATGCCGATGTCTTAGACTACTTGCGTCGCGATGCTTACTTTGCGGGTTTAGTACATAATTACGACGACCGTTTATTAGACGGCTTTACCGTGGTCGATGGCCGCCTAGTGTATCGGCTAATCCACAAAGGCCTAGATCGACCCGATGCGCGCTCAGAATTAGTCCACCTGCTCCGTCTCCGCTACTACTTGACAGAGCGCCTGTACTACCACCATGCCAAAATTTCCGCCAGCGTGATGCTGGCGAAGATAGTGGAAAAAACAGGCTTGGGCGAGGCACATCTCGTGGGGTTGACCGATGAGTTGCTGCTTGAGGAATGCCGCCAACATGCTATCCAGCGCTCTGACCATGGGCTATTAGCCCTACTAGAGGCGCTCAAATGGCGACGACTATACAAAAGGGCTTTTGTGCACGCAGCCGATAAGGCACTTTTCACCCTGTGGCAGAACAGGGGGTCTTTTGAGGCCCAAGTCGCCCAAAAAGCTGGGCTTAACCCCATCGATGTGGGCATATACTGCGGTCCGGAAGGAGTGCTAAAAGAGGCAAGTGTCACTGTACTGACGCGGCGAGGCAGTATGCCGTTGTCTCACAGCGAAAATGGCGGCACTAGCGATTTAGCAGAGCAGTATGGTCGTTTGTCGCGTTTTTATGTATTTGCTCCTGCCGATAAGGTCGAGCCTGTACGCATGGCAGTCGAGGAGATCCTTGATCGCAAAAGTGAGTACCGCAAAGATTTAACGAGTTTGTAACC
>Ga0209103_1000021_pt1 | contig 44429 bp, 41 predicted proteins | sample 4C3metaG_FD_184152 | JGI IMG/M metagenome (GOLD analysis project Ga0209103, IMG submission 184152) | Freshwater bacterial and archeal communities from Indian Creek, Illinois, USA - 4C3 metaG (SPAdes) (version 2) | ecosystem: Environmental > Aquatic > Freshwater > Unclassified | place: USA...
GGGCTGCATTGCCGCCTGGTGGGGCGGCCCGGGCGCGCGGCCGCGCTGGCGCGATTCCTGGATCATGTGGTGAGTTGTGGCGACATCTGGGTCGCCCGGCGCGAGGATATCGCGCGCCATTGGTGGGCCACGCACCCGCCGGGCTGATTCCCCCGCTTCATCGCTTGCCTTCTCCCGCCGCCGGGCCTTCATTGCCGGAATGGACGCCGAGCCCCTCATAGGTCGCCTCGCCGCGGCGACGGCGGTCGGTTTGCTGGTCGGGCTTGAGCGTCACTGGCGCGAGCGCGACGAGCCTTCCGGCCACCGCGTGGCGGGGCTTCGCACCTTCGGACTGACGGGATTGCTGGGCGGTGTCGCGGCCGTGCTGGGCGAGGGCCGGGGCGAACTGGCCGGGGCGCTGCTCATCGGCGTGACGATGATCGCCTTTGTCCTGCTGATCGGCCCCTTCATGCATCGTGCCGCCATGGATGAGGGCAACCACAGCGCGACAACCGCCGTCGCCGCCCTCACGACCCTGGGCCTTGGCGGCCTGGCGGGGGCGGGGTTGCCGGCGGTGGCGGGTGCGGGCGCCGTATCCTTGGCCATCCTGCTCGCGGGGCGGGAGAGGCTGCACGGGCTGATGGGGCAGCTGACCTGGCCGGAACTCCGCTCCGTCATCCTGCTCTCCTGCATGACGCTCCTGGTGCTGCCGCTGCTGCCTCACGGACCGATCGCCGAACTGGCGGGCCTGGATCCGGCGCGGATCTGGAAGCTCGCCATCATTCTCGCGGCGGTGTCCTTCCTGGGTTATGTGGCCACGCGCCTGCTGGGACCGGGGGCGGGGCTGCTGCTGACCGGCGCCGCGGGCGGGCTGGTCTCCTCCACCGCCGTCACCCTCTCCCACGCGCATGCCGCGCGGTCGGGCGGCGCAGCCGGGCATCTGGCGGCGGGCGCGCTGGTGGCGGGGGCGGCCTCCTGCCTGCGAACGGCGGTGCTGCTGCTGATCCTGGCGCCGGAGCTCGGTTTCAGCCTGCTTTCCGCCTTGCTGGCTGCAGGCCTTGGCCTGATGCTGCTCGTGTTCCTGCCTCGGGCGGACCAGGGTCCGGTGGCGCTCATCGCGGTGCAGAAGAACCCCTTCGAGCTGGTCGCGGTGCTGCGGATGGCCGCGCTGCTGGGCGGCATGGCGCTTGCGGCGCGGCTTGCGGTCGAATGGCTGGGAAGTGGCGCTTTGCTGGCGATCTCCGCGGTCAGCGGCCTGGCCGATGTGGACGCCGTGACCTTGTCGGTGGCGGGACTCGTGCCCGGCGCCATTCCCCTTGCGCTGGGGGTGCAGGCGGTGGCGGTGGCCGTGGCGGCCAACATCATCGCCAAGGCGGGCTATGCGCTTGTTCTGGGGGGCGGCGCCTTTGCGCGCCGTTACCTGGCAGGTTCCGCCGCCGGCCTTGTCGCCGGCGGCGCGGCGCTGTGGCTGGCCTGAGGCCAGCCTTGGCTCATCAGTCTTCGTCGCTGAAGCGGTGCGCCAGGCCGGCCAGCACCGCGCCCTCGACGATCTCCCAGCCTGCCTCATGTCACACGGCATTTGCGCCCAGAGAGATAGAGAGCGGTAACGTGACCGCTTGGCCTAGAGCCGTTTCCGCCTCACTGCGTTCGGCTGCACGCCTCTGGCACTTTGTTTTTGCGAGCATCTTCACCCGCCAGACCGAGTACGGTCAGGCGGGATCTGCTCTAATCGGCGATTCGCTCGATCCGGTTCACGCGCACCACCTCGCGCCAGCGGGCGATTTCGCTCTGCACATGCTGCACGAAGCGCTCGGGCGGGCCACCCTCGGGGCGGGCGCCAAGGTCGCGCATCCGGGCCTGCACCGCCTCATCGGCCAGCGCCATGTTGAACAACTGGTTGAGCCGCGCGACGACGGCCGGCGGCGTGCCGCGCGGCGCCATGTAGCCGAACCACGGCTCGATCACCGCATCCGACATGCCGGATTCCTCCAGCGTGGGCACATCGGGCAGCGCCGCATCCCGGTTGCGGCCGCTCACCGCCAGCGCCCGCAACTGGCCGCCCCGGACGGAGCCGATCACGGTGGGCGTATTCTCGAAGAACAACTGCGTGTCGCCGGCGATCACCGCCTGCATCCCCGGCGCGCCGCCACGGAAGGGCACATGCGTCATCGTCAGCCCAAGCCGCCCGTTGAGGAATTCGCCCAGCAGGTGGTTCGAGGCGCCAAAGCCCGAGGAGGAGAAGTTCACGCGGTTGCCCTCGCGCTTCGCCCAGGCGACGAATTGCTGGAAATCCCGTGCCGGGTGGTCGGGGCGGACCACCAGCGCGTTCATCACGCTGGCACTCCAGAAGACCGGCACCAGGTCGCGCTCGATGTCAAAGGGCATGCGGGCGTAGATGGCGGCATTGATCGCGCAATTGCCGATGGTGCAGCCGCCCAGCGTGTAGCCATCCGGGGTGGACTGCGCGGCGGCCGCCATGCCGATATTGCCATTGGCGCCGGAGCGGTTCTCCACCACCCAGCGATGCGGCAGGTCGCGGCTGGCGCGCTCGGCCAGGATGCGCGCGATGAGGTCGGTGGCGCCGCCGGGCGGGAAGGGCACGATGATGCGAACCGGGCGGTCGGGCTGCCATTCCTGCGCCATGGCGGGCAAGGTGACGAGCAAGGCGCAGATGGCCATCACGGCGCGACGCATGGGTGTTCCTCCAGGTGTTTTGCGGAGAGTGGAGCGCGGCGGCTGGCGCGTCCATGCCTGTCCCTTGCCCGAATTCGCGGGGCCGGTTAGGTTTCACCCATGGCGATGATGACCGCATGCTTGATGCCGTCCGCCGGGCTCCTGGCAATGCTGCCGGCCCGGACGCCCTCGCTCGCCCTTCTTCCGCTTCGACTTTCCCGCCCCTGGGTGTGAAAAGAGGCCGCGCGCGGCCCGCACAACTCAGGGGACCCTGGCCCACCAGGGGCATTCACCGGAAAGCCTTCGAACCTCACGAGATCACGCCATGAGCCTGAACCACCCCTCCTTCGGCAAGCTCGATGCTGGCCGCATCATCATCTTCGACACGACCTTGCGCGATGGCGAGCAATCGCCCGGCTTCTCGATGAACCTGGATGAGAAGCTGCGCATGGCCGAGGCGCTGCACGAACTCGGCGCCGACGTGCTGGAGGCGGGCTTCGCCATTGCCAGCCCCGGCGATTTCGAGAGCGTGCAATCCATCGCCAGGCGCTTCTCCAAGGATGGCCCGGTCATCGCCAGCCTGAGCCGCGCGAACGCCGCCGACATCCTGGCCTCCGCCGAGGCGACCAAGCCCGCCGCCCGCCCGCGCATCCACATCGTGCTGGCCACCTCTGACCTGCACATGCGCGTCAAGCTGCGCATGACGCGCGATGAGGTGCTGGAGCGCATCACCGAAAGCGTCAGCCTGGCCCGCAACCACGCCGCCGATGTCGAATGGTCGGCCGAGGATGGCTCGCGCTCGGATCTCGATTTCCTTTGCCGCTGCGTGGATGCGGCGATCAAGGCGGGTGCCACGACGATCAACATCCCCGACACGGTGGGCTATTCGCTGCCGGCCGATATGGGGCTGATCTTCTCGACGTTGATGAACCAGGTGCCGGACGCGGACAAGGCCATCTTCTCCGCCCACAACCACAATGATCTGGGCCTCGCCGTCGCGAACACGCTGGCCGCGATCCAGGCCGGCGCGCGGCAGATCGAATGCACGATCAACGGCATCGGCGAGCGCGCGGGCAATGCGGCGCTGGAGGAAATCGCCATGGCGCTGCGCACCCGCCAGGATGCGCTGAAGCTGCGCACGGGCATCGAGAGCAAGCGGATTCTCCGCACCTCCAAGCTGCTGGCGACCATCACGGGCTTCGACGTGCAGCCCAACAAGGCCATCGTGGGTCGCAACGCCTTCGCGCATGAATCCGGCATCCACCAGGATGGCGTGCTGAAGGATGCGAGCACCTATGAGATCATGACGCCGGAATCCGTGGGCTGGACCACGAACTCCATCGTGCTCGGCAAGCATTCCGGCCGCGCCGCCTTCCGCGACCGGCTGAAGACGCTCGGCTACGAAGTCGGCGACAACCAGCTGAATGACGCCTTCAAGCGCTTCAAGGATTTGGCCGACCGCAAGAAGGTTGTCTATGACGAGGACATCGCCGCCCTGGTGGATGACGAGGTCGGCCGCGGCAATGACCGCATCAAGCTGACCGGCCTCAATGTCTCGACCGGCATGGGCACCAGGCCGATGGCGACCATCGCCCTGGATGTGGATGGCGAGCGGCGCGATGGCATGGCGATGGGCGATGGCGGCGTGGATGCCACCTTCAACGCGCTGCGCCAGGCCTTCCCGCATGAGGTGAACCTCGTGCTCTATGCCGTGCAGGCCGTCACTGGCGGCACCGATGCCCAGGCGCGCGTGACCGTGCGGCTGGAGGAGGCGGGCAAGCTGGTGGACGGGCAGGGGGCGGATACCGACACCATCGTCGCCTCGGCGCGGGCCTATGTGCATGCGCTGAACAAGCTGCTGGTCAAGCGCGAGCGGACGGAGCCTCCGCCGGTCGCGGCCCCTGTCCAGGGGGACTGAAACCCCCCACCGCTTGCTCCGGGGGGCGCTTGGGGCTACGCCACCAACCTCACGCCCCCCCCTTCGTCCACTGCTGGAAGGCACCCCGCATGTTCTCACGCCTGTTCGGCTTCCTCTCCGCCGACATGGCCATTGACCTCGGCACCGCGAACACGCTGGTTTACGTGAAGGGCCGGGGCATTGTCCTGAACGAGCCCTCCGTCGTCGCCATCTCGGATCATCGCGGTCGCAAGCAGGTCCTGGCCGTGGGCGAGGAGGCCAAGCAGATGCTGGGCCGCACGCCCGGGAACATCGCGGCCATCCGCCCATTGCGGGACGGCGTCATCGCCGATTTCGAGGTGGCGGAGGAAATGATCAAGCATTTCATTCGCAAGGTGCATAACCGCCGCAGCTTCACCTCGCCGCTGATCATCGTCTGCGTGCCCTCGGGCTCCACCGCGGTCGAACGCCGCGCCATCCAGGAAAGCGCCGAGAGCGCCGGCGCGCGCAAGGTGCTGCTGATCGAGGAGCCGATGGCCGCTGCGATCGGCGCCGGCCTGCCGGTGACCGAGCCCTCGGGCTCCATGGTCGTGGATATCGGCGGCGGCACCACGGAAGTGGCGGTGATCTCGCTGGGCGGCATCGTCTATGCGCGCAGCGTCCGCGTGGGCGGCGACAAGATGGATGAGGCGGTGATTTCCTATATCCGCCGCACCCATAACCTGCTGATCGGCGAAAGCTCGGCCGAGCGGATCAAGATGGAGATCGGCGCCGCCGCCGCGCCGCTCGATGCCGAGGAAGGCCCCATGACCGAGGTCAAGGGCCGGGACCTGATGAACGGCGTCCCGCGCGAGGTCGTCGTCAGCCAGCGTGAGATCGCCTATGCGCTGATGGAGCCGGTGACGCAGATCGTGGATGCGGTGAAGGTGGCGCTGGAGAACACGCCACCCGAACTGGCCGCCGACATCGTGGACAAGGGCATCGTCCTGACCGGCGGCGGCGCCTTGCTGTATCGCCTGGATGAGGTGCTGCGCGATGCGACAGGCCTGCCCGTTGTCGTGGCAGAAGAGCCGTTGAACTGCGTGGCGCTGGGCACGGGCCGCGCCCTGGAGGAGATGAAGCGGCTTCGCCAGGTGCTGACTTCCATGTATTGAGAGACCCCGACTCACTTCTCTGGTTCTGCGCATTTCCTCGCCGCGGGGCATGATGTCCGGGTGAGCCTCGTCTCAATCCCCCAAGGGGCCCCCCAAGGGGCGGAGCTGCCGTGATCCGTCTGAGTATCCCGCTGCGACAGGCTTTGGCCCGGCTGTCCCTGCCGGTGCTGATCGCTGCCGCCTTCGGCATCATGCTGCTGGGCAAGGCGGATGCCGTGCTGATCGAGCGCGCGCGCATGGCCCTGGCCGATGCGCTGGCGCCGATCTGGGGCGCGGTGCAGCAGCCGCTCTCCGCCGTGCGGGATGTGACGCGGGAGGCGGATGCCCTGTGGAACATACGCGCCGAGAATGCCCGCCTGATCGAGGAAAATGACCGTCTGCGCCGCTGGCAGGCCACCGCCCTGGCGCTGGAGGCCGAGAATGCGCTGCTTCGCCGCCAACTCGCCTGGGTGCCGGACCCCGCGCCGCAATTCCGCACGGCGCGTGTGGTGGCCGATGCGGGCGGCACCTATGCCCGCGCCGTGCTGCTCGCCACCGGCCCGCAGCACAATATCCGCAAGGGACAGATCGCGCTGGATGAGCGCGGCTTCGCCGGCCGCGTGACCGAGGTGGGCAGCCGCTCGGCCCGCGTCCTGCTGGCGACCGACATCAACAGCCGCGTGCCGGTCACGCTGGAGGGCAGCCGCGCACGCGCCATCATGGTCGGCAACAACGCCGCGCGCCCGCGCCTGCAACATTGGCCCGAGGGCATGCTGCCGCGCGAGGGGGACCGCGTGGTCACCAACGCCCAGGCCGGAGCCTTTCCGGCCGGCCTGCCGGTGGGTGTGGTGCGCTGGACCGAGAGTGGCGCCGTCGAGGTGGAGCTTTTCGCCCATCTCGACCGGCTGGACGTGCTGCGCCTGTTTGATTTTGGCCTCTCGGGGATCCTGCCGCCGGAATCGGTCGCCCGGCCCGAGCCGCGCGGACGGCGCTGATTTCATGGTCTCCAAGGGCCGGCCGGAGCCGCCCATGGGCCTGCTCCGCCGCCTCGACGCTGCGGCGCGGGCGGGGTTTCCGGCGCTTTTCACCGCCTTCCTGATCATCCTGGCCGCGGTGCCGGTGGGCATACCCGGCATGATCGGCGCGGTGGCGCTGCCCTGCGTTTTCTTCTGGACGATCTTCCGGCCGGCTGCCATGCCCGCGCCCGTGGTGTTCTCCCTGGGTCTCCTGCAGGATCTGCTCTCCTTTGCCGCGCTGGGCACGGGGGTGCTCACGCTGCTCATCCTGCATGGGGTGACGCTTCGGTTGCGTGACTTCCTGGTGCGGCAGCCCTTCCTGGCGAGTTGGGCGGTGTTTGGCGGCTTCGCGGCCGGGGCGGGCGTGCTGGGCTGGGCGCTGCAAGCCGTGCTGGGCTGGATCCTGCCGCCGGCGGCGCCGGGGCTGCACCAATTCGGCATCGCGGTGGGCCTTTATCCGGCGCTGGCCTGGGTGCTGGCGCGGCTGCACACGGCGATGCGCCGCGCGGAGACAGCGCTGTGAGGCTGCCGCGCTTCTTCCGCCGCACCAAGGGCGGGATTGAGAATTTCAGCATGCGTGGCGTGAAGCGCGAGGAGGAGGAGCGCCGCGGCGTCTTCACCCGCCGCGCGCTGCTGCTGGGCGGCGTGCAACTCGGCGCCTTCGCCTTCCTGGGCTACCGACTGCACAAGCTCCAGGTGGAGCAGGGCGAGCGCTATGCGACGCTGGCCGAGGAAAACCGTCTCTCCGCCCGCCTTCTCTCGCCCCCGCGCGGCCGTGTGCTGGACCGCAATGAGCGCGTGGTGGCCGGCAACCGGCTGAACTGGCGCGCCCTGCTGGTGGCCGAGCACACGGCCGATGTCGGCGCCACGCTGGAGACCTTCAGCCGCATCGTGCCCCTCGCCGATCACGAGCGCGCGCGCGTCGAGCGTGATGTCCGCCGCCGCCGCCGCTTCGTGCCGGTGATCGTGCGCGAATTCCTGACCTGGGAGGAAATGGCCCGCATCGAGGTGAATGCACCGGATCTTCCCGGCATCCTGATTGATGTCGGCACCACGCGCATCTACCCCGAGGCGGAGCACCTGGCGCATATCGTGGGCTATGTGGCACCCCCGGCCGAGCGCGACATGGATGGCGACCCGCTGCTGCAACTCCCCGGCATCCGCGTCGGCCGCGCCGGGATCGAGCGGCATCACGACCAGGTGCTGCGCGGCCGCGCCGGCGCCGTGCAGCTTGAGGTCAACGCCGTGGGCCGCGTGATCCGCGAGCTGGACCGGCGCGAGGGCATACCCGGCCAGGATATCGGGATCAGCGTGGACACCGAGCTGCAAAAGGCGCTGCGCGGCCGCATCGAGGAGGGCACCTCCATCGTCGTGATGAATGCCCGCAATGGCGAGGTGCTGGCCATGGCCAGCCAGCCGAGCTTCGACCCCAATGTGTTCAATTCGGGCGTGAGCAGCGCGCAATGGCGGCAATGGACGGCGAACCGCGCCACGCCGCTGATCAACAAGGCGACGAACGGCCTCTACGCGCCGGGCTCCACCTTCAAGATGGTGGTGGCGCTGGCCGGGCTGGAAGCCCGCGTCATCACGACGGCCGAGCGCATCAGCTGCCCCGGCCATTACGACCTGGGCGACAGCCGATTCCATTGCTGGAACCGCAGTGGCCATGGCGGCGTGGACATGCGCGCGGCGCTGAAGGTCAGCTGCGATGTCTATTTCTATGAGTTGGCCAGGCGGCTGGGCATCAACCGCATCGCCGCCATGTCCCGCCGTTTCGGCCTGGGCGTGGATCTCGACATCGAATTGCCGGGCACCAGGCGCGGCCTGGTGCCGACGCGCGAATGGCGCGAGGCGCAGGGCCGCGGCTGGGCGCTGGGCGATACGGTGGTGCATGGCATCGGCCAGGGCTTTTATCAGCTGACTCCGCTCAGTCTTTGCACCATGACGGCGCGGCTGGCCACGGGGCGCGCCATCCAGCCGCATCTGACGCGCAGCATCGGCGGCCGGCCGGTGCGCGGCAGCCGGCCGGAGGATTGGCCGAGCATGGGCATCCCCGACCGCGACATGCGCCTGGTGCGCGATGCCATGTGGGCCGTGGTCAACGAACAGGGCGGCACCGCGCTGGCCTCCCGCCTGCCGGGGGGCTACGGCATGATGTCCGGCAAGACCGGCACCACCCAGGTGCGCCGCGTGACGCGCGAGCAGCGCGAGCGCGGCTTCAACGTCAGCCAGATGCCGCGCGAATGGCGGCCGCATGCGCTGTTCGTCGGCTATGCGCCGCATGACAATCCGCTTTATGCGGTGAGCGTGATCGTCGAGCACGGCACATCGGGCTCGGGTGCGGCGGCACCGCTGGCGCGGGATGCGCTGGTGGAGACCTTCAACCGCTTCCGCCAGGCGCCCACCCCACGCGTGGCGGATGCGGTGCGCGGGACATGAGGGGCGGATAATGTCCACCGTTTTTGAAAGACGCCTGCTCACCGGCGATCGCGGGGCGGGGATTCTCCAGAAGCTCTGGCAGGTTCCCTGGCTGTTCGTCCTGCTGCTCTGCGCCGTGGCGGGGGTGGGGTATGTGGCCCTGTATTCGGCCGGCAGCGGCGATCCGGACCTTTATGCGACGAAGCACGCGCTGCGCTTCGGCTTTTGCCTCGTGCTCATGCTGTGCATCGGTTTCGTGGATATCCGGCTGATCGCGAAGCTCGCGCCGCTGGGCTATCTGGGGGGCGTCGGCCTGCTGATTCTGGTGGCGTTGCATGGCGAGGTGGGCAAGGGCGCGCAACGCTGGGTGGATCTGGGCCTGCTGCAATTGCAGCCGTCCGAACTCATGAAGATCATGCTCGTGCTGGCACTGGCCGCCTGGTTCCATCGCGCGAGTTGGGATCGGGTGGGCAATCCCTTCTTCCTGGTGATCCCGGCCATCATGGTGCTTGTCCCGGTGGGACTTATCTTCAAGCAGCCCAATCTTGGCACAGCGCTCATCACGGCGGCGCTCGGGGGTGCCATGTTCTGGGCGGCGGGCGTGCGATGGTGGAAGTTCGCGGCCATCATCGGCGCGGCGGTGGCGGCGGCGCCGATCATCTACGAGAATTTGCGCGATTATCAGCGCGCCCGCATCACCACCTTCCTGGATCCGGAATCGGACCCTCTGGGTGCGGGCTACAACATCATCCAATCCAAGATCGCGCTGGGCTCGGGCGGGCTTTGGGGGAAGGGGTTCCTGCAGGGCACGCAGGGGCATCTGAATTTCCTGCCCGAAAAGCAGACGGATTTCATCTTTACCATGATCGCCGAGGAATTCGGCCTGGTGGGCGCCATGGGCACGCTGGCCCTGCTGATGGGGATTGTCGCCTTTTGTTTCATCGTCGCGATGCGCTGCCGACATCAATTCGGCCGCCTGCTCGCGATCGGGCTCGGGATGAACTACTTTCTGTATGTCTTCGTGAATGTGGCGATGGTGACCGGCAGCATTCCCGTGGGCGGCGTGCCTTTGCCGCTGATCAGCCATGGCGGCAGCGCCATGCTGACCACCATGATCGGCTTCGGATTGCTGATCAGCGCCTGGATCCACCGCGACGCCGAATTCGGCCCGGCGCAGGACTGAGCCTGATCGCCTTTGGTGCCTTCACCAAAGGCGTGAATCAGCCTCGCATGATGTCCGGCGCCGGCCTGATAGGTGGCAGCCCTTGGCCTTACTGGGCCGTGCTGGCGCGCTGCAAAAAGGCCAGCAGATCGTTCAACTGCTGCGCGTTGCGGATGCCCGCGAAGGACATCGAGCCGCCGGGAACCACCGCCCTGGGGTCGGTCAGGAAGGCACGCATGTTATCCGCATTCCAGACCAGGCCTTCGGTCGCCTTGGCGCGCATCGGCGCGGAATAGCGGAAGCCCTCGACCGCACCAGCCGCGCGGTCCCAGACGCCGTGGAGATTGGGGCCGACGCCGTTGCGCCCCCCCTGGTTGATCGTGTGGCAGGCCCGGCACTGGTTATTATAGACCCGCGCGCCAGCATCCGCGTCCTGCGCCATGGCACCACTCATGGGCGCCAGGGCCAGGGACGCCGCCGCCATCATCCAAACCCGCATCACACCGTCCTCCATGTATTCGAGCAGTCATGTTTTAGTGGGTATTCCTGACCTTCCTGCAATACCCCGGAAGGGCTGGCAAGGGCGGCGCATTGCACTTGGGAGGTGAGGATGGAACAGGAATGGGCGGTGGAAGGCTGATGGCGGATCTCCTCGCCTCGGGCCGCCTGGCCGATTTCATCCTGCTCGTGCTCGTGCTGGGGGGGCGTGCCGCCTGGCCTGCATCATCGCTGGACTGGCCGTGGCATCGCGCTGCGCGCCGTGCTGCCATTCCTCCTGGTGGGGCGGCTTCGCCCTCAGCCTGCGCGCGGCCTTGACCGGCGCAGGCTGGCCGCTGGTGGCATTGCCGCTGATGGGCGCGCTCTGCCCCCCATCTATGGGATATCGCCGCGCGCTGGCGGCGTTGACGCTGGGTCTTACTGGCCTCCGACGGAACGCAGATAGGCGATCACGTCGCTGACGTTCTGGGCATTGTCCTTGAAGCCGGCGAAGGACATGGAGCCACCTGGGACCAGTGCCCTGGGATGCGCCAGATTGGCCTCGTTGCAGACTTGGCCCTCGCTCGCCTTCGCGCGTCTCGGCACCCTGCGCCTTCTGGTAGATCGCGATCTCACGCGAGCAGAGGGGGCAGTCGCCATCATAATAGACCTGGGTACGGGAATCCTGTGGCATGGGCTGGAGATGGTGGGCTTGCGGTGCGCCGCAACCGGGCGATATGCCGCGCGATGCAAAGCTTTCCCCCCTGGCTCGTCGCCGAACTCCGTTCCGACCACGCGGGCGAGACGGGCGCCGTGATGATCTATCGCGGCATCCTGGCCTTTTGCCGCGACGCGACCCTGCGCGATTTCGCCCAGCGCCACATGGCGGCCGAACAAGGCCATCTGCGCCTGATCGAAGAAGTGCTGCCCCCCAGCCAACATTCGCGCCTGCTGCCCCTCTGGCGCGTGGCCGGCTGGATCACCGGCGCCCTGCCCGCCTTGTTCGGCCCGCGCGCCGTCTATGCGACGATTGATGCCGTCGAGACCTTGGTGGACCACCATTACCAGCAGCAACTGGACCGCCTGGACGCCGAGCGCATCTTCCCCGAGCTGCGCGCCATGCTGGCCCGCTGCCAGGAGGAGGAGGTGCATCACCGCGATGAGGCGCGGCAGATGCATGCCGGCGTGGTGGGTGTCATGCTGCGCGGCTGGGGCAGGCTGGTGGGCTGCGGCAGCGAGGCCGGGGTGATGGTCGCCAAGCGCGTCTGATTGGTGCCCGATTTCCTGGCCTACCTGACGCTGGCCGCCTCGGCCTTCGTCGCGGCGACCGTCTTTCCCCTGCAATCCGAGGCGGTGCTGGTCGGCCTGATGCTGACCGGCGAGCACGCGGTCTGGCTGCTCGTGCTCGTGGCCAGCCTCGCCAATACCGCGGGCTCGGTGGTGAATTGGTGGCTGGGCGGCCTGATCCATCGCTACCGGGACCGCCGCTGGTTCCCCGCCTCGCCGGAGGCGCTGGCGCGCGCCGAGGACTGGTATCGCCGCTGGGGCCATTGGTCGCTGATGTTGAGCTGGGCGCCCATCATCGGGGACCCGCTGACGGTGGTGGCGGGCGTGTTGCGGGAGCCGCTCTGGCGCTTTCTGATCTTGGTGGCGCTGGCCAAGGCCGGCCGCTACGTCACGCTGGCGCTGATCACGCTTGGCCTGACCTGAAGATTGCCCTTCGCGGATTCAGTGTCACTTGATGCCGGCATGCTCGAATGCACGCCAGACCCTCGCCCCCATGCGGCATTTGGCCGGCGCCTCCAACAGGGTGATGAAATGCGTGCTCTTGCAGGCCTGGATCAGCCGCCTGGCATCGAGAGCACCATCCGATCAAACGGAATCGTTTGATCGGATAAAGATGCCCGAAAAACAGAGAACTGGAGTGGGGGCCGCGCTTTCATCTGCGCGGATTCCGCTCGAGTGCCATCCGCGCACCACCAGCGGCCTGCATTTCTTCGAGGCGGCCGATCTCGCCCCCGCCATTCCTGAAGGCCCGCCCGCCGCGCCACTTCCCGCGCAACCTGCGCGCGCTGTCCACCACGCCCGATGTCACCTGGGATGCGCGCGACAAGCGCCCCTTCCTGACGATGACCTGGACCTCCCGGGAGATCATCCCGCGCGCGATCAAGGCTGGCACGACCCTCGGCGAGGTCGCGACGCTGGATGTGGGCTGGTACGGAGACTGAAGCGCCAGGAGAAAGTGCAGGAAAGGAGCTTCCAGCCGGGGTGCTCGCGGGGCAGAGCCCCTCGAAGGCGTCAACCCAGCGCCGCGATCACCCGCCGTCCCACCTCGCCAGTGCCGTGGCTCCCGCCAATATCCGGCGTCCGCAGCCCCTCCGCGAAGACCTGGTCCACCGCCGCGCGGATTTCGCCCGCCGCCTCGCGCAGCGCATCCCCGGCGCCGCGCATCGCCAGCCATTCCAGCATCATGGCGCCGGAGAGGATCATCGCCGTCGGGTTGGCCAGGCCCTGGCCCGCGATATCCGGCGCCGTGCCATGGCTCGGCTGGAACACCGCGTGATCCATGCCGAGATCGGCCGAGGGCGCGAAGCCCATGCCGCCGATCAGCCCGGCTGCGAGGTCTGAGAGGATGTCGCCGAACATGTTCTCGGTCGGCAGCACGTCGAAATCCCAGGGGCGGCGAATCAGGTCCAGCGCCATCGCATCCACGTAATGCGCGTCGAAGGCGATGCCGGGATATGCCACGGCGACCTCGCCGAAGATCTCGCGCAGCCAGGCGAAGGCGCGGAAGACATTGGCCTTGTCCACCAGCGTGACACGGCCCGGCCGGCCCAGGCGGGTGGCGCGCTCCCCCGCCAGCTCGAAGGCCATGCGTGCCAAGGCGAGTGAGGTGGGCCGCGTCAGGCGCAGCGTCTCCTCGGCCATGTCGCGGGTGACGAGGCCGCGATCCTTGGAGAAGAACAGCCCTTCCGTGCTCTCGCGCAGGATGACGAAATCCATCCTTGCCGCGCGCGGGTCGCGCAGGGGCAAGGGCACGCCAGGGATGGCGCGGATGGGCCGCACGCCGCCAAACAGGCCAAGCCGCATCCGCAGGGTGATTTGCGGCGCGAGTTCCGTGCCGTCATCGCGCCGGATCCCCGGCCAGCCCATCGCGCCCAGCAGGATGGCATCGGCATCGCGCGCGCGGGCAAACACGGCTTCCGAGAGATCATCCCCCGTGTCGCGATAGGCCATGGCGCCCGCCTGGTGCACCGAGAAGCGCAGGCCGAGCTTGTGGCGTGCATCCACCGCCTCCAGCACGGCGATGCCGGCCGCCATCACCTCCGGCCCGATGCCGTCGCCGCCCAGCACCGCGATCTCGTGGCTGTTCATCGGCTTGCCCTCCCCCCTGTTTCCTCGCCAAGCTACGCGACTGAGGGGGGGCGGCAAGCCCCACTGCATGAGGAGAAACGCATGTCCATGTCGCGTCGCGCGCTATTGGCGCTGCCTGCCCTTTTGCCGACCGCCGCCATCGCCCAGGGCGCCTGGCCCGAGCGCCCGGTGCGAATCATCGTGCCTTTCCCACCCGGCCAAGCGGCCGACACCTTCACGCGCCTGGTGGCGGACCAGCTTTCGCAGCGCTGGCCGCAGCGCGTGGTGGTGGAAAACCGCGGCGGAGGCGCGGGTGCGCCGGCGCTGGAGGCGGGCGCACGCGCGGCCCCCGATGGCTATACGCTGATCGCCGGCACATCGGGCACGCTGGGCGTGAACCCCTCGGTGCTGGCGCGCCTGCCCTATGACGCCGAGCGCGATTTCGCCGCCATCAGCAACATCGCCATGGTGCCCCTGCTGCTGGTGGCGCATCCGAGCTTCCCGGCGCGGACCGTGCAGGACTTGGCGGCAGCCGTGCGCGCGCGGCCGGGCGAGGTGAATATCGCCTCCGCCGGCCCCGCCACCAGCCAGCACATGGCGACCGAGCTTTTGCAGCTTCGCACCGGGCTGCGCTTCAACATCGTGCATTACCGCGGCTCGGGGCCCGGCATGGCCGATCTGCTGGCCGGCAATGTGCCGCTGATGATGGACAGCGTGGCCAGCGCCCTGCCGCAGATCCAGGCCGGGCGGGTGCGGGCGCTGGCCGTGGCGCAGCCGCGCCGCGTGCCCCAACTGCCCGACGTGCCGACCATCGCGGAGACGCTGGCGCCTGGCTATGAGGCAGCGGGCTGGAGCGGCCTGGTGGCACCCGCCGCCACGCCGCCCGAGATCATCCGCCGCATCTCGGCCGATGTGGGGGCGGTGCTGCGCGAGCCCGCAATGCAGGAGCGCATCCAGGCCATGGGCGCCATCGCCGATCCCGGCACGCCCGAGCAATTCGCCGCCTTCATCCGCGCCGAAATCGTCAAGTGGCGCGAGGTGGCGCGCGCCGCCAATGTCCGGCTGGACGGGTAGGGCGAACCCCTCAGACCGGGTGCAGCAGCCGGTCAATGTCGAGTGTCGAACGCTTGCCCAGGTCATCGGCGCGCTCGGCCAGGAAGGCGTCCATCGCGCGCCTTCCCTCATCGCGCAGCATGGTCAGGAAGGGCCATTCGGCGTTGAGCTTGGAGGAGGCGCCAAGCTCGGTCAGCTTGTCGCTGCGGACCAGGTGGATGCGCATGCTGGCCCAGTGCCGCGCCTCGGCATCCTCGATCTTGCTGGCGCCGCGCCGCAGCAGGGCGATCATCTCCAGTTCCTTCAGCAGAACCGCGTTGAAGGAGACCTCATTCAGCCGGTTCAGGATGTCGCGCGCCGAGCGGGGAATGCCCGGCCGCTCGACCGGGTTGATGCCGACCAGGATGGTGTCATCCGAGGCGCATTCCTGGATCAGCGGCGTCATGGTCGGATTGCCGGCGAAGCCGCCATCCCAATAGCCATCGCCCTCGATTTCCACGGCCTGGAACACCTGCGGCAGGCAGGCCGAGGCCATCAGCACCTGGGGCGAAATCTCCGCATTGCGGAAGACGCGCCCGCGTCCGGTGCGGATATTGGTCGCGGTGAGGAACAGCTTGATCGGCGCCTCCGCCAGCCTGCCGAAATCCAGGTTCTTCGCGAGGATGTCCTCCAGCGGATTGGCCCCGCCAAAGGGCATGTCATAGGGCGAGAACAGGCGGGACATCACATCCATCGCCACATAGGCGGGCGAGGAATCCAGCGTCCAGCGGTCCAGCATCACATCCAGCGGCCCGCGCCGCAGGGGGCTCATCGCCGCCGCGCGGGACACGCTGCGCCAGAAATTCTCCAGCGCCTCGCGCGCGCCCCGGGCGCCGCCCAGCGCATGGCCATGCGCCAGCACGGCGGCGTTCATCGCGCCTGCCGAGGTGCCGGAAATCGCCTCGATGGTGATCCAGTTCTCCTCCAGCAGGCGGTCCAGCACGCCCCAGGTGAAGGCGCCGTGGCTGCCGCCGCCTTGCAGCCCGAGGTCAATCAGCAGGGGCTCGCGGGGCTTGGTCTTGGGCATGGGTTTTCTCATTCTACGCGGGGCCAGGGTCGCGACCGGAAAGCAGGTCCGCGACCCAGCGGGATTTTGGGAAGTGCAGGCAGGTGGTCAGGGCAGCGATCAAGGCCGGCATGCCGATGAAGGCGCCCGGAATGCCCCAGAGGAAGGAGCCGAAGAACACCGCCAGCAGTATCATGAAGCAGGAGATCGCCAGCGTCTTTCCCGCCAGCAGCGGCTCGATATAGCTGCCCGAGACGGTCTGGATCAGGTTCAGGCTGACGAAGACCACCAGAGCCACCTCCCGGGAGGCGAATTGCAGGATGGCGAAGATGGCCGGGAACAATGTCGCCACCAGCGGCCCGATGAAGGGGATGTCGTTCAGCACGAAGGCGATGACACCTCGTGAAGCCCCGGACGCACAGCCCGGTGATGACGCTCATGATGCTGCGGACCAGCATGTAGATGCGGAATTTTTGTGCCCTGGCGGCGGCGCGCAACAGGCCGGCCGCCGTCTCGCCTTCCGTGCGGGCCATCTGCCGGCACGGCACATCCACCTCCAGCAGGCCGAGCAAGAGCAAGACGATGGTGAAGCTGAGGATGGCCTGATCCGCACCAGCCAGCGCGTGTTGAAATTCTCGGCGAAGACGCTGGCGACCGCGATGCCCTGGCTTTCCAGGAGGGCGAGCTTCTGGGAATAGAGCATCTGCAACTGCGCCGAATCGCCGATCACCCATTGCCCCACGCCGCCAAAGGCCCAGGCGATGAGCAGCGCCATGCACGGGTTCTTTGGGGTGCACAACCTGACATGCCGCGTTTCGGACGCCAGGTGCAGTGCTGGGACGCTTTTCCCTCCCCCTATCCTCGTTTGTGTGCAAAAGACGTCACACAAACGAAGCAACGGGACAAATGCATCATGGGTGTTGAATTCGCCTCCGAACGCCGCTTGCTGAGCGAAGATGAGATCGCGCCGGTCATCAGCAGCCATTATCCGGAATTGGCGGCGCTGCCGCACGAGGATGTGGTCAGCCTGGCGCGCTGGCTGCGCGGCCAGCATGCCCGCGCGCGGGACATCATCCGCGGTCGCCGCCGCATCCATCGCGGCAAGGCCGAGGCGCGCGGCACCGCCGGCGAGGCGGCGAGCGACCGTGGCCTGGCGGAAAAGAAGCAGGTCTTCGCCCGTGGCTTGCGGCGCGTGAATGCGCGCCTCGCGGCGTTGCGGGCCGAGGCCAAGCGCACCGAGGCGACGGCCGCGCTGAAGGCGGCGCTGGCCCGCCGCCAGGGCGCATCGCCGCATCATCCCGGCGGTGGCGAGACACCGGCGCGCGGCGCCACGGCCCGGCCCGATGCGAAGCGGCGCGGCATCATCACGGGCGGGCGGGTTGGCAGCACTTCCCAGGCGGGGCGCAATGCCCAGGCCGCGCGGGATGCGCGCGGCTGACGCTTCAACCGGCCAGGCGCCATGCGGCGCTTGCCGCATAGACATCGCCGCTATTGGCGCTGGCCGGCAGGCTGCCCAGCCATTCCGCCATCGCCCCGGCCTTGATCGCGGCGGGGAAGGCCCATTCCATGCTCTCGCCCAGGCAGGCATTGAAATGCCGGAAACCGAGCGCCGAGAGCCGCTCCAGACTGGCCAGCCCCACGCCGCGCTGGATGGTGGTGAATTCGAAGGAGAGGGCGCGGGGTGGGCGGGACAGGCCGGCCAGCACCTCGGCCTCCCAGCCTTCCACGTCGATTTTCACGAAATCCGGCATGCCGTGGGCCGCGATCAGCGCATCCAGCGTGGTGCGGGGCAGGGGGATTTCGGCATCCCAGACCTGGCCCTCCCAGCCTGGCGCGCCCTCGGCCGCGGCGATGAATTCGGCGCTGGCGGTGGCGACGGTGGGGTTGGCGGAATTGAGGCGCAGCACGGCATGTCCCTCACTCGCGCCGATCAGCGATGGGACGAGCGTGAAGCCCGGAGCGCCCAGGAACAGCAAGCGCAAGGCACGGGCCAGGCGGGGCTGCGGCTCCACGGCCACGACGCGCGCGCCGATGCGCGAAAAGCTCGCCGCGCGGTCCCCCACATGGCAGCCGACATCGAAGGCGAGATCGCCGATGCCCAGGAAGCGGCGATAGAAGGCATCCAGCACGGGCCGCCGGGCGGGGGCGTGATAGAGGCGCAGGCTGCGGCCAATGGCGGTGGCGTGGGTCATGGATGGAATACCAGCGTGGCGCCCGCGGCATGGGCAGGCGGCACCATCAGCCTGCCTTCCGGCAATTCCACCAGCGGCAAGTGGGACAGCAGGCGCTTCACCGATGCGTTGCCATCGGAGGTGCGGACGAAAAAACCGGCCATGAAGGGCAGGTCCGGGATGGCCACGCCGGGCAGCGTCGCCGGCAGATCCTCGGGCGCCAGGATGGAGACCCGGGTTTCCATCGCCGACGCCTTCGGCCCGGCCACACCCGCGCCGCCGGGGAAGCGCAGCAGAAATCCGCCCGCCAGGCGCGGCTCGATCACCAGGCCGGTCAGCTTCGACAGCCGCGCCGCCGTCACGGCGGGTTCCGCGCTCACCAGCAGGAGTTCGGTCAGCGCCACCGCCTTGTTGGCGTGCTCCATCCAGCGCTCCTGCCAGATCAGTTCGGGCGTCAAATGCGTGATGAGCTGCAACCGTCCCTCCGGCGCATCGGGATAGGGCAGGCGCGAGAATTTGGCGCGTGGGCCATCGGGCTTGTCCACCGGGCGCTCCAGATGGGCCACCCCGGGGATGGGAATGCCGGCACGGCGCATGCGGGCGAGGTTGGCCTCCGCGTCATCCATCCCCATGGCGAGGATGTGCAGCCCCTCATAGCGCGCGATGAACTTGCCCAATCCATTGTCGAAACGGCCCGGCTCCAGCATGGCCAGAAGCTCGATATAGCCGTGCTCCAGGAAGGCGCAGCGATTGCCGGTGGCGTAGATTTCCACAGGCTTGTCGGGCGTGGGCCGTCCCGCTTGCTGCGCGATGGGTGAGAGCGAAAAACCCAGCGCCTCGAACTGCGCCGCCATCGGCCCCAGATGCCGCGCGCAAACGCCCACATGGTCCAGGGCGAGGGCGAAATCGGTCATGCCGGGTTTTCGTATTTCGGCAGCAGCCAGGCCTCGGGCTCGGCCATTGCGCCCTCATACCAGGCATTCACCAGGGGATGCGCCCGCACGGCCGCCATGTAGGCCAGGCTGGTGGGCGAAACTTCCGGCTGCCAGGTGAGGAAGCGCGCGACGATGGGCGCATACATCACATCGGGGATGGTGAAGGCGCTGCCCATCAGGAAAGGCCCGCCATGGGCGGCCAGCGCCTCGGCCCAGATCGCCTCGACGCGCGCGATATCGGCCAGCGCGCCGGGGGTGCGGCCGCGCCCCGGGAATTCACGGCCCAGATTCATCGGCATCGCCATCCGCAATTCCCGGAAGCCCGCATGCATCTCACTGGCGATGCTGCGCGCATGGGCGCGCGCCACGCGCTCCGCCGGCCAAAGGGCGGGGACGAATTCCGCGCAATATTCGGCGATGGCCAGGCTTTCCCAGACGCGCGCGCCCTGGTGCTCCAGATAGGGCACGAGGCCGCTTGGGGAGATCTCCAGCACGGCCGGGCTGCCCTTGCCCCCGGTGCCGGCCAGCGGCAGCACCACCTCGGTGACATCCAGCCCCGCCAGCGTCACGGCCAGCCAGCCGCGCAGCGACCAGGAGGAGTAGCGGCGATTGCCGATGAACAGGCGACCTTCGGCCATGGCGAATTCCTTGATTCCGGGCCTTCATTTTCGCACGGGCGCGAAAGGCTGGCGACACCCCCGGCCGAGCCGTTACCAAGGCGCGTGATTCGCGCCCTCGCCTTGTTGCTCCTGCTGGCCCCCCCCGCCTGGGGAGAGGACCCCGCCACCGCGCGCCGTGCGGCGGAAGCCGAGCGCGCGAGTGCCGCCCAGGCCGCCCAGCGCGCCCGGGAAGCGGCTTCCGAGGCGCAGCATCTGGCGGCCGAGCGCATCGCCGGCGCCGCCCGCGTGCAGGCGGCCGAACGGGCCGCCCTCTCGGCGGGGAACCGCGCCGAAGCCGCCCGCCGGGCCGAAGCGGAGGCACGGGCCGAGCAGGCGCGCCTCGCCGCCGAATTGGCGCCGCTGCTGCCGCTGCTGACCCGCTTGGCCGCGCAGCCCGCGCCCATCCTGCTGGCCGCCCCCCTGCCGCCGGCCGAGGTGGCGCTCGGCCTCGCTGCCCTGCGCGCCATGCTGCGCGAGGCGCAAGCCATGGCCGAAGCCCTGCGCGCCGCCGAAGCCCGCGCCGCCGCCGAGGCCCGCCGCTTCACCGAGGAGCGCCGCCAGCGCGCCACCGCCGAGGCCGAGGCGCGCCAGGCATCGCTCAGCCTGGACCGGCAATTGGAAGCGGCGCGGCAAGTGCTGGCCGAGCGCAGCGCAGCCGAACGCGCGGCCAGCGCCCGCGCCGAGGAAGCCGTGGCCCGCGCGCAGAGCCTGGAGGAAGCCCTTGCCCGGCTGGAGCGCGAGCAGGCCCGCCATGCCGAAGCGGAGCGCCGCCGCGAAGCCCGTGCCGCGCGCCGTACCCCAGCGACGCCGGAGCCGCCGCCACCGCCCGCACCCGCCGCCCAGGCGGCGCCGGGCCTGCCTGTCGCGGGCCGCCTCGTGCGCGGCTTCAACACACCCGGCGAGGGCGGGCCGGCGCGCGGCCTGACCTTCGCGGCATCGCCCGGCGCTCGTGTCACCGCCCCTTGCGGCGGCAGCGTCGCCTTCGCGGCCGCCTTTCGCAGCTATGGCCGCATGGTGATCCTGGATTGCGGGCAGGGGCAGCATCTGGTGCTGGCCGGGATGGAGCGCCTGGACGTCGCGGCCGGGCAGCGCATCCAGCCGGGCGAGCCGGTGGGCGTGCTGCCCGGCGCCGGCCAGCCCACCCTCTATGTGGAGTTGCGGCGGCGTGGCGAGGTGGTGGATCCGAGGCCGCTGGTCCGGACGGGCGCTTGACGCATCCGCCATGAAGGGCCATCCGGCATTTCGCAGACCTCAAGGACAGCCCCATGCCGCAACCCGCCCATCCCGCCGCCGTGAACGGCCTCACCCTCGCCCAGGCCGAGATCATCGCCGATGCGGCGCTCGCCAAGGGGCGCGAGATCGGGCTGCTGCCGCTTTGCGTCGTGGTGCTCGATGCGGGCGGCCATGTGAAGGTGACCAAGCGCGAGGATGGCGCGAGCCTGATGCGGCCCGAAATCGCCATGGGCAAGGCCTATGGCGCGCTGGCCATGGGCTTCGGCACGCGGGAGCTGGCGCGCCGCGCCCAGACCATGGCGGGCTTCACCAATGCGCTTTCCGACCTCACCGGCGGCAAGGCCGTCCCCGCGCCGGGCGGCGTGCTGGTGCGCAACGCCGAGCATGTGCTGCTCGGCGCCGTCGGCATTTCCGGCGATGTCTCGGCGCAGGACGAAGTCTGCTGCATCGCCGGCATCGAGGCCGCCGGGCTGGCGCCGGATACCGGCGACCCCGCCTGAGCCCGGTCAGCGGTCCCGCTGGCCGGGGTTGAAGGCGCCGCCATCCGTCGGGCGCAGCGCCTCCAACATCCGCGGCATAGGCGCGGCAGCCGCAGCGGGCGGCAGGCCGTGGCCCAGGCAGGCTTCGCAGAACATGGCGGCTTCCCAAAGCGGCCAGTCGGAAGCCCCGCGGCGGGCCTGGGAAGCCGCTTGCAAGCCGCAAGCTGCGGCGCGAATCCGCGCGAGGATGGGGATGGCAGCCCCGGAACGTGCTGGCCCTCCGGCGGAATATCCGTGTTCAAGGTGCTGTATCGCCTTTCGGGCCACAGCCATGCGAGGCGCGCGGAAGCGGCGGCAGGTTCTCCGAAGGCCAGCCGCAATTCCTGACCGTCCCGCCCGTCGGCGAGCATGTGGAGATTCTCGACCACAAGAGCATGTCCGTCGCCAATACCCACGCCATCAACCCGCAGCATAACGGAACCTATGTGACCCACAGCCGGGTGGAAGGCAGGAGGGAGATCGTGCTCAGCCTGCGCCGCGAGTGGTGACCAGGCCCAATTCCCGCGCCTTGATCTGCATGGCCAGGAACTTCGAATAAATCCGGCATTGCGCCAGGCTGCCGGCGGTGAACCAAAGCCCTTCCTGCGCCGTCGGCCGCCACATGTTGCGGAGTTCGCCCCCCGCATCGAAGCCCCAGACCGGGCCGATGCGCTGCGCCACCGCATCCCCCAATGAGGCGCGCGCCGTCTCCTGCTGGTTCTTGTAGCCGGTGGCGAGAACCAGCAATTCCGCCGGCACCACGCGGCCATCGCGCAGCCGCACGCCCTCGGGCACAAAGCGCTCGATATCCGCATATTGCACCAGGCCGATCTCGCCATGGGCGATGAGGTCCGAGCAGCCGACATTGAAGTAATAGCCGCCGCCGCGTTCCAGATATTTCATCTGGAAGCCCATGGATCCCTCGCCATTATCCAGCCGGAAGCCGGCCTTGGCGAGGGAATCGAGCAAGGGCTGGTCCAGCTTGCGCGAATGCGTGGTGGCGCGCCGATAGGCCTCGCACAGCACGGGATAGGGCATGGCGGTGGCCAGCAGGTCGCAATCCTCGATCGGCAGGCCCTCGGTATAGATGGAATAGACGCGCTGCGCCTCGGCGAGGCTGACGATATAGGTGGGGCTGCGCTGGATCATGCTGACCTGCGCGCCGGAGGCAAACAGGTCCTGCGCCACGTCATGGCCGGAATTGCCGGTGCCCAGCACCAGCGCCGGCTTGCCCTTCCAGGCATGGCCCTCGCTGTATTCGCCCGAATGCAGGACCGTGCCGGCGAAATCCTCCAGCCCCGGCAGCTTGGGCCGGATGGGAATGCTGCTGACGCCGGTGGCGAAGATGATGTGGCGCGGGCGCATGATGCGCGTGGTGCCATCGCCGCGTTTCAGCGTGACCTCCCAGGCATCGCCATCCCGATGGCCGGCGACGAGTTCCGTGCCGGTCCAGAAGTTCAGCTCCATCGCCTCGACGTAGAATTCGAACCAATTCGCCAGCTTGTCCTTGGGGATGAAGACCGGCCAGGTCTTGGGGAAGGGCAGATAGGGCAGGTGGTTGACCGAGGTTTCATTGTGCAGCGTCAGCGCGTGGTAGCGCTTGCGCCAATTATCCCCCACGCGCGCGGCGCGATCCACGATCAGCGTATCCACGCCCATCTGGCCCAGGCGCGCAGCGACGGACAGCCCCGCCTGGCCGCCGCCCACCACCAGCACGGCGGGGTCGTGATCGGCATAGGCGCGGGCGCGGTTGCGCTTGTCCAGCCAGTTCTCGCCGCCGAATTCGCGGGAATAGTCGGGCATTTCCACTTGCCCTTGGCCGGCCATTTCGCCGAGCGCCGTGAGCAGCGTCCAGGCGCGGCCCTCCACGAGGCGGACCACCGCGTGGCCCTCGCCATGCTCGGCATCGAAGGCGAAGATCACCTCCAGGCAATCCACGCCCGCGCGCTGCACGCGGCGGGGTGGCGAGCGCGCGGGGTCGAGGCGGAAGTTCTTTGCGTGGGCGCCGCGCAGCGCTTCGGCGATGGCGGTGGCGCCGGAGGTGGTGCGAAGCTCCCAGCCGAAAGCCAGCACATCCCGCCAATGGCCATCGGGCTGGAAACAGGCACTGACATCGCCGGCCACCAGCGCGGCCTCGAAGCCGCCCAGCCAGGCGGTGGCTGTGGCGGTGTGGTCCATGGCGTTCATGGCGGCGTCTCCCCGTGTCGGGGACAGCCCAGCTTGGCTGCCGTGCCGCGTCAAGCGCACGCTTGACGCGACGGCGTGTGGAAAGCCCCGTTCACCCCACTTCGAGCAATTCCACGTCGAACACCAGCGTCGCATTCGGCGGGATCACGCCGCCCGCGCCGCGCGCGCCGTAGCCCAGTTCCGGCGGCAGGACGAGGCGGCGATGCCCGCCCACCTTCATGCCGACCACGCCCTGGTCCCAGCCCTGGATCACATGGCCCGCGCCCAGCGGAAAGCGGAAGGCATCGCCGCGATCGCGCGAGGAGTCGAATTTGCGGCCCTTGTTCTCGGGCGCGTCGGCGTCATGGAGCCAGCCCGTGTAATGCACCGCGACGGGGCGGCCGGCGGTTGCGATCTCGCCCGTGCCAAGCGTCACGTCGGTGAAGAAGTCGGTCATGAAGTTTCTCCAGGTGATGGGGGGCGCCGCCCCCGCATCAGCGCTGTATCAGCGTGGGGCGATTTCGGAAATCACCAGCTGTGCCGGCACCCCGGCGCCGCGGCCATAATGGCCGACCCAGATGTCGTATTGCCCCGATTGCGGCCGGCTGAAGACGATGCCCGGATCGGTCCCGCGGAAATCATCGTTGCAGATCCATTTGCCATCCGGGAGGTTGATCACCAGCGTGACATCCGAGCGCGCGGTGGCCGAGATATAAAGCGGCAGCCCCCCGCCCGCGCGGTAATTCAGCCGCACATCCGGCGGCGTCGCGATGGAGCCGACGCAGCCTGGCCCGCCAATCCGCTCGGCCGGGATATTGCCGCCGGCGGTGATGTTCACGATGGTCGGGTCGGGCGCGAAATTATAGTTCAGGTTCAGCGTCCCGAAGGAGGGGCGGCGGTTGAAATCCTGCGCGACGACGCTGCCCGCCGTGATGGCGAGGGTGGCGGCCGCGATGGCCAGAACACGGGTCAGCATGGGTTATCTCCCTGCATGGGGTGGCGCGACGTGATCGGGTTGATCCGGTCTCGCGACATTCAGCGTCCAACACCCGGGGCTATCATGCAACCGGCGCCAGGGGGCGGCTCAGCGCGCCTCGCGCCGCCAGGCGAGGATGGCGGCGCCCAGCAGCAGCGGCAGCATCAGCCAGGGCGGCAGCAGGGGCAGGGCGGCGATGCCCGTCACCGTATGATCCTCCCGCTTGCGAAGCCCGATCCAGCCAGAGCCCTGGGCATCGCGCCCGGCGGTGACGGGGCGGATATCCGGCACGCCGGCACCCTCTCCCACCCAGCGCGCCGCGCCGCCGGTCGCATGCACCATGGCCAGCAGGCGCGATGGCTCGGAGCGGAGGTCGCTGAATTCCGGCGGATTGGCCGGCATGGCGGCGGCGAAGGCCTGGCGGCGGCCATCGCTCACCTGCCAGAGGCCGGGCGCTTCCGCCGGGGCGGCGGCGGTGGCGCGGCCGCCCGCGCCGGGGCTGAGCGGCATGCGCCGGGTGGTGCCATCGGGCGCGGTGATCGTGACCTCGGGCGGCGCTGAGGCGTCCAGGCTGCGGCGGGCGATGGACAGGCGCCCGGCCTCGATCCGCGCCGTCAAATCCTCCTCCTCCAGTTCCGGCTCGCGCATCAGCCAATGGGCGGTGCGGCGCAATAGCTCCTGTTGCGGCCCGCCGCCATCATGCCCGCGCGACCAGAGCCAGATATGGTCCGAGAGCAGCAGCGCGACGCGCCCCTGGCCCACGCGGTCCAGCATCAGCAAAGGCGCGCCAGCCGCCCCTTCCATCAGCGTGGTGCCGGCGCGCGGCTCGGCGCGGATGATGCGGTACCAGCGGCCCCAGCTGGGCTCCGCCGTCTCGGTATTGCCGCCGGGCATGCCTTCCGTGACGGGGTGGCGGGCGCCGGCGCCGCTGATGCGCGGGCGAAAGGCCTGCTCGATGATGGCCTGCTGCGGATTGAGCGGCCGCGCGGGCAGGACGGCGCCGAGGGGGGTGGCGGCCAGGCTGGTCGGCCCCACGAATTCCGGCCCGACCGAGACCAGCAGCGCGCCGCCCGCCCGCACATATTCCGCGATGTTTCGCATATAGCTGGGCGGCAGGATGCCGCGATTGGCGAAGCGGTCGAACACGACCAGGTCGAATTCGCGCAGCTTCACCTGGAACAATTCCCGCACCGGGAAGGCGATCAGCGCGAGCTCGTTCAGCGGCGTCAAATCATCCTTCTCGGGCGGGCGGAGGATGGTGAAATGCACCAGGTCCACGCCGGGATCGGCCTTGAGCAGGCGGCGCCAGGTGCGCTGCCCCGCATGCGGCTCGCCCGAGACCAGCAGCACGCGCAACCGGTCGCGCACGCCATTCAGCGTGACGACGACGCGGTTGTTCACATCGCTGACCTCGCCCGGCCGGGTTTCGGCGACGAGGTCAATCACCGAGGGGCCGGCACGCTCGATGGGCAGGGTGATGCGGTGCTCGCGCCCGATGGGGACGGCCTCGGTGATGGGGGCCGCGCCATCGCGGCGGAGGGTGAGTTGCGCGACGCCTTCGGGGCGCGCCACGCCCAGATCCTCGATGATGAGCCGCAGTTCCGCGCTGCGGCCGACAATGCCAAAGCCCGGCGCCTCGATCAGCCGGATGCGGCGATCCGTCTCGCCCTGGCGGCCGGGCATGAGGAGGTGCAGCGGCACGCCCTCGCCTGGCGCCCAAATGCCATCGGGCGGCACGTCATGCACCTGCCCGTCCGAGAGGAGCATGACGCCGGCCAGGCGTGCGGCCGGGATATCGGCCAGCGCGCGTTCGAGGGCTGCGAAGGCGCGGGTGCCCTGGTTGCCGCCTTCGGGGATTTCCACCACGCGCAATTCCACATCGCGCATGCGGCCCAGCCGAGTCTCGATGTTGCGGCGCGCGGCCTCGATGCTGGCGGCGTGGTTGGCGGCGACGCGCGTGCTGTCGCTGCGATCCACCAGCAGCAGGGCGATGTCGGGCCGCATCTCGCGCGTCTGCTCGACGATGCGCGGCTGGGCGAGTGCGCCCAGGATCAACGCGAAGGCGGCAGCCCGCCACCAGACGCCGCGCGCGCGGCGCAGGGCGGCGGGCAGCAGCGCGAGAGCGGAAAGCATCGCCAGCCCCGCCAGCAGCCAGAGCGGCAGGATGGGTGCGAAGTCGAAGGCGAGCGAGGTATTCATGCCTCAGCCTCCCCCATGGCGGTGGCGCGCATCAATTGCCCAGCCTTTCCAGGATGGCCGGCACATGCACCTGGTCGCCCTTGTAGTTGCCGGTCAGCGCGTAGATCACGAGGTTCGCGCCAAAGCGATAGGCCAGGATGCGCTGGCGCGCGCCGCCCGGCACGGCAGCATGCAGGTTCTGCCCGCGCGCATCCACCGCCCAGGCCCCCGCCCAGTCATGCCCGCCGATGACGACGGGCGAGACGCTGTCATTCGCGCGGTCCTGCTCGCGGCTGACCCAGACGGTGCCGCCCGCGAAGCGCCCCGGCAATTCGGCCAGCAGATAGAAGGCGCGGCGCAACACATGTTCCTCCGGCACCGGCATCAGCGGCGGGATGGCGAGGCCCTGTGTGACGCGGCGCAAGGCCGTGCGCGCGCCGGGCGAAAACCCCTCGCCAGAACCTTCGTCGCGCGTGTCGAACAGGATGATGCCGCCATTTCGCATGAAGGCGTTGAGTGCGGCGACGGCGGAGGGTTCCAGCGCCGTCGCATCGGGACGCACGGTGAAGTAGAGCAGCGGGTAGAGGCTGAGATCATCCCGCCCGGGCGCCACGCCCGCTGGCTCGGCCAGGGTGGCGGCGGTGCGGCGGTTGACGAAGTCGGATAGCCCGGCGAGGCCCTGGCGCGTCGTCTCATCCAGGCTGGCATCGCCGGTGACGACGTAGGCAAGGCGCGTTACCAGAGCGGATTGCCCCGAGCTTTCCTGCGCCATGGCGGGCGCGGCCAGGAACAGCAAGGCGAGCACCCCCGCGCGCGCCGGCAGCAGCAGCCCGCGCAGCCGGAGCGAGACGATGAGGTCAGCCGCCAGGATCAGCAGGGCCAGCGCCATCAGCCAGGGGCCAAGGTCGCGTTTGGGCGGGATGCTGGCGATGCCGCGGAGCGTGGTTCCGGCCGGCGGCCGGGCATGCAGCGCGGGGGCGGGCAGGGTTTCGCCCAGGTTGACGGCGCGGCGATAGCCCTCGCCGCCCGCCGTGCCATACCAGCCGGGCGGGTGGCGGGCGGAGATGACGACCTCGCCCGCCGCCGGCAGGGGTTGCGCTCCCGGCGGCGGCGGCATGGTGCGGCCGAAGCCGTCCAGGGTCTCGATCGGCGCCAGCATCGCCTCGCCCTCCTGGCCGGATACGCCGCCGGAGAGCGCCACCAGCCGCCGCAGCATCTGCACGAAAAGGCCCGAGAGCGGCAGATCCGACCATTCGGCGGTCGCGGTCACGTGGAACAGCACGATGCGCCCGGCGCCGCGCGTCTCGGCCGTCACCAGCGGCGTGCCATCGGCCAGCCTGGCCCAGACGCGCTCGGCCAGGCGGGCGGAGGGTTCGGCCAGCACCTGGCGCTCCACGCTGATTTCGGCGGGCACGGTGAGGCCGGCAAAGGGCGAGCCCTCGGCGAAGGGGGCCAGGCGCTGCGGCTGCTCCCAGGAGAGCGAGCCGCCCAATTGCCGCTCGGCGCGGAACTGCACGGGCAAAAGCGCGTCCGGGCGTTCGGCGAGGCGGGCGCCAGCAAAGCGGATCAGCATGCCGCCCTGCTGCACGAAGCGGGTCAGGGCAGCGAGCTCCGGCCCCTCGGCCACGGGCCGGTCCGCGAGGATCAGGACGGAGAGGGGGCGGGCGAGCAGCCGCTCCACATCGCCCCGGCGGAGCTCGGCGAAGGGGTTGAGCGCGCGTTCCAGGTAGAACAGATCGCCGATCAGCGGCGTATCGGCGGCTTCCTCGGCGCCGGGCAGCAGGCCCACCGGGCGGCGGCGGAAGCGCTCATCCAGCAGCACCACGGCGCCCGCGCCATTCTCATCGCCGAGATCGAGCCGATGCACGCGGTTGCGGATTTCGGTGGGCAATTCCAGCACGGCCTGCGCCTCGGTCGCGCCCGCACCCAGCACGAAGCTGGCGCGGGCCAGGGCGCGGCCATCCTGCGCGCGGGCGATCAGGCTGGCCTCGCCGGGCAGCAGCACGGGGGATTGGCGCAGCGTGGCGACCAGCCGGTCGCCCTCGGCGCGAGGCGGCGCCAGCAGGCGGACCGGCCGTTCATCGGCCCGCGCCAGGGTGAGGGTGGGGCCGAGGCGCGCCATCAGCGCCTCCGCCGCCGGGCCATCGTGATGGGCCAGCGCGTCGGAGAGATAGAGCGCGCTGAAGTGCCCCGGCTCGGCCCGGCTCCAGGCATCGAGCGCGGTGACGGCCGCGGCGCGGTCGGGCGGCCAGGAGCGGGGGCGAAGGGCCGCGAGGCGTGGGGCGAGGTCCCCCGCGGGCATGGGGCCGATGACGCGAGGCGGGGCTGCGCCTTCGCCCGGGGCGGTGGTGAGGAGAGCCACGGGCCGGCCCTCGCGCCCGGCGCGGTCCAGTTCGGCCTGGGCGATGGCGACGCGCAAAGGCCAGTCGGGGCCGGAGGCCCAGCCGTCATCCAGCACGAGCAGCAGGGTGCCGGCGCTGGAGCCATCGTCGCCTGGCCCCAGCACGGGGCGCGCGAGGCCGAGGATGAGCAGCGCGGCGGCGGCGATTCGCATCAGCAGCACCCACCAGGGCGTGCGGGCGGGTGTTTCCTCGGCCAGCGGCAGGTCGCGCAGCAGCATGGCGGCCGGAAAATCCATCCGGCGCGGCTGTGGTGGCGTGACCCGCAGCAGCCACCACAGCAGCGGCAGCGCCGGCAGCGCCAGCAGCAGCCAGGGTGCGGCAAACGAAATCATGAGCGGGGTGCAGGGGACTGGCCCCCTGCCGGGGAGCGCGCCTGGATCCTCACGACGAAGCCAAGGCCTGCCAAAGCGCCAGCAAGGCGGCATGTGGCGGTTGATCCGTCCGGTGCGTGGCGAAGCCCCACCCGGCGGCGCGGGCGATGGTGGCGATGCCGTCCCGGTGTGCCGCCAGCCTTTCGGCATAAAGCGGGCGTATGTTCTCCACGCGCGGCACCAGCAGCGGCGCCTCGCCCTCCAGCCCGTCGAAGCGGATGCGGCCGGAATAGGGGAGGGTTTCCTCGGCCGGGTCCATCACCTGGAGCATCTGGCCGCGCACCGGCCTCGCGGCAAGGCTGGACAGGGCGGCCTGAATCTCGGCGATGGGCTGGAGGAAATCGCCGAACATGACCAGGCGCGCATGGCGCGGCACGGCCAGGTCCTGCTCCGGCGAACCCTCGGGGACGGGGCGCATCAGGGCGGCGGCCAAAGCGGGCAGGGCGGCGCGGCCCATGAAGGCGCGGCGGTCGCCGGGGATCAGGCGCACCCGCTCGCCGCCGCGCAGCAGCAGGGAGGCCAGCGCCAGCAGCAGCAGATCCGCCCGCCGGGATTTCAGTTCGAGATTGGGGCTGGAGCGCCATTGCATGGAGGGCGAGGGGTCGCGCCAGAGCAGGAGGGTCTGCGCGGCCTCCCACTCGGTTTCGCGCACGAACAGGCGGTCCGCCTTGGCGCTTTGCCGCCAATCCACGCTGGAGGCGGCATCGCCCGCCGTATAGGGGCGAAATTGCCAGAAGGCATCGCCATGGCCCGAGCGGCGGCGGCCATGCACGCCCTGCATGACGGTTCTGGCCACGCGCTCGGCCGCCACGATGAGCGGCGGCAGCCGCGATGCCGCGCCTTCCGCAAGGGCGGGGCTGAGGGCTGCCTCAGCCAAGGCTGGCCTTCAGCTCGGCGATCACGTCGCTGAGCTTCACGCCATCGGCCCGCGCCGCGAAGGAAAGCGCCATGCGGTGCCGCAGCACGGGTTCGGCCAGGGCCAGCACGTCATCCAGGCTGGGCGAGAGGCGGCCATCCAGCACGGCCCGCGCCCGGGTGGCCAGCATCAGCGCCTGGGCGGCGCGGGGGCCGGGACCCCAGGCCAGGTTGTTGCGGACGCTGGCCAGCCCATCGGCTGCGGGCCGGGCGCCGCGCACCAGCTTCATGATGGCATCCACCACCTGCTCGCCCACCGGGATGCGGCGGATGAGCTGCTGGGCGGCGATGAGTTCGCGCGATGTCATGGCGGGCGTCGCCTGCGCCTCGCTGGCGCCGGTGGTGGCCAGCAGCATGGCGCGCTCGGCCTCGGCACTCGGGTAGTCCACCTCGATTTCCAGGAGGAAGCGGTCGAGCTGCGCCTCGGGCAGCGGGTAGGTGCCTTCCTGCTCGATGGGGTTTTGCGTGGCGAGCACATGGAAGGGCTCGGGCAGGGGCATGACCTGGCCGCCGATGGCCACCTTGTGCTCCTGCATGGCCTGCAACAGCGCGGATTGGGTGCGCGGCGAGGCGCGGTTGATCTCGTCGGCCATCAGCAATTGGCAGAAGATGGGGCCGGGCAGGAAGCGGAAGGCGCGCTTGCCATCGGCGCCTTCCTCCAGCACCTCGCTGCCCAGGATGTCGGCGGGCATCAGGTCGGGGGTGAATTGCACGCGCCGCTCATCCAGGCCCATGACGGTGCCCAGCGTCTGCACCAGCTTCGTCTTGCCGAGGCCGGGGACGCCCACCAGCAGCACATGCCCGCCGGAGAGAAGCGTGATCAGGACCTGGTCCACCACCTCCTCCTGGCCGAAGATCACCCGCCCAATGGAAGCGCGGGCCTTTTGCAGCCGGCTTCCCAGGTCTTCGATCTCGGCCATCAACGAATTGCTCTCTGCCACTTCACCCATGTGGTTCCGGTTCCCATATTGACGAGGTGCGGGGGGCGATGTTGCGTTGGGTGACATCGCCAGGCCACACGGTGGATTGCCAGGGAAGACTATGCCGCCCCAACGCCGGATCAAAGCGTCGAAAATGACACCCGCCCCCGAATGGGCGCGCCGGAGTGACGATTCTGTGAGCAACGCGCAGCCCTGTACCCCGCCCCCTGCCCCCTTGGGCGCCAAACGGGATTGCGGCGACCTCGACATGCGGATCGCCCGCGACGGCACATGGTACTACAAGGGCAGCCCGATCGGCCGAAAGGAGCTGGTCTGCCTTTTCGCCAGCGTTCTCAAGCGGGAACCCGATGGCAGCTACCTGCTTGAAACCCCCGTGGAGCGCGGCCGGATCGAGGTGGAGGACGCCCCTTTCATCGCCGTCGAGATGGTCTGGCGCGATTGCGAATGTGGCGGGGCCATCCGCCAATGCCTCAGTTTCCGCACCAATTGCGATGAGGTGGTGCCCGCCAATGCCGAGCACCCGATTCGCGTTCAGCTTGACCGCCGCACCCGCGAGCCCCGCCCCTATATCATGATCCGCCCCGGGCTGGAGGCGAAGATCAACCGCGCCGTCTTCTATGAAATGGTGGCCCTGGCCGTCACCGAGACGGTGGATGGCCGCGACCTGATGGGCGTCTGGAGCGAGGGCGTCTTCTTCCCGATTGACGAGGCGGTGGCCGACCCCGTCCTGGCAGCCGAGTGAACGCCACATCCCTGCGCGCCCGGCTGAACCACCCCGGTTTCCTGGCGTCCCTGCCGCCTGACATGAGCGATGACGGCGCCGGCCCGCATCCGGGCGCCATCAAGCCGGCGGCGGTGCTCGTGCCGCTCATCCTGCATGGCGACGCACCCTCCGTCCTGCTGACCTGCCGTTCCGCGCATCTGAACAACCATGCCGGCCAGGTTTGCTTTCCGGGTGGCCGCATCGAGCCGGGCGAGACGGCGGAAGCCGCGGCCCTGCGCGAAAGCGCCGAGGAAATCGGCCTGGACCCTCGCCTGCCCTTGCTGGCCGGCCGCATGCCCAGGCACCGCACCGGCACGGGCTATGAGATCACGCCCGTCATCGGCATGTTGGAGCCCGGCTTCACCCTCATGCCCGACCCGGCGGAGGTGGCGCTGGCCTTCGAATTCCCGCTGGCCATCCTGCTCGACCCCGAGGCCCCGCGGCGCGAGCGCAAGGAGTGGAAAGGCCAGATGCGCGAATACTGGGTCTGGCCGCATGGCGAGCACTTCATCTGGGGCGCCACGGCCACCATCCTGATCAATCTCGCGCGCGGCCTGCGGGAGGCCTGATGGCCGCGCTGCTGGAATTTTCCCTCTTTGCGCTGCCCTTCCTGGCCTACCTCGCCTGGTGGCGCTTGGCGGGGCGCAAGCCGGGGCATGATCCTTCGCGGCGCATCCTCGTGCTGGCGGCGATCGGCGTGGCCAGCGGCGTGGCCGGGGCGGTGCATTATGGCCTCTCGCGCAGCTTCGAGCGCGGCGAAAAATACGTCCCGGCGCGGATCCAGGGCGGCGTGATCACGCCGGGCGAGGGCGTCTCGCGTTGAGTCTGCCGGAATATCTGCGGGCCGAGGCACCGCAGCGCGTCTTCGCCGCCCTGCCCGATGCGCGGGCCGTGGGCGGCTGCGTGCGGGACCATCTGGCGGGGCTTGCCGTGCATGACCTCGACATGGCCGCGCCCTTCGCGCCCGAGGTGATCGCCGAACGCCTCTCCGCCGCCGGCTTCCGCGTCTTCGAGACCGGCTTGAAGCACGGGACCGTGACGGCGCTGCTGGATCGCCACCCCATCGAGGTGACGTCGCTGCGCCGGGACGTCACCACCGATGGCCGCCACGCCGAGGTGGAATGGACCACCGACTGGAGCGAGGACGCGGCCCGCCGGGATTTCACCATCAACGCCATGTCCATGGGCGCGGATGGCGTGCTGCATGACTCCTTTGGCGGCCAGGCCGACCTCGCCGCCCGCCGCGTGCGCTTCGTGGGCGACGCGGATCAGCGCCTGCGCGAAGATTACCTCCGTGCGCTGCGCTTCTTCCGCTTCCAGGCCCGCTATGGCGGCGATGCGCCGGATGCCGAGGCGGTGCGCGCCATCACCTTTGCCGTGCCTGGCCTCGCCCGGCTCTCGGCCGAGCGTGTCTGGAGCGAGATCAAGCGCCTCATGGCCGCGCCTGATCCACGCGCGGCGCTGCGCCTGATGGCGCAGACCGGCGTGCTGCCGGCCGTGCTGCCCGAGGCGGGGGATGCGGCGCGGCTGGATTTCGCCCAGGCGCGCGGCGCATCCGATGTGTTGCTGCGGCTTGCCCTCCTGCTGCCCGTCGGCACGGATATCACCGCGCTGGCGGCGCGGCTGCGCCTCTCGGGCGAGGAAGTGGCGCGGCTGCGGGCGCTGCATGCCATCCATGACGCGCCAGCGCCGGCCGAACGCGATCCGGACGCGATCCGCCGCTTTACCGCCGCCGCCCGGCAGCGCAGCGAGGCGGCGCTGCCCGCCGAAATCCTGCTGGTCGCCGCCGCGCAGCATCCGGCTGCGGATTACACCGGGTTGCTGGCCGTCATGCCGCCCGGCCTCGGCCCCGCCTTTCCCTTGCAGGGGCGCGATGCGCTGGCGCTTGGCCTGCCGCATGGCCCGCGCATCGGCGCGTTGCTTGCCGCCGTGCGGGATTGGTGGCTGGCCGATGGCGCCCGTGCCGGCCACGCCGCCTGCCTGGAAAAATTGCGCCAACTGGCCCTGGGCGGGACTTCCTGATAGCGGGTCGCTCCATGACCAAGCCCGCCGCATCGCTGCCCCTCATTCGCCGCTTCTGGCGCGAACACCTGTTCGAGCAGAAGCGGCGCCTCGCGCTGGCGGTGCTGTTCACCATCGGGCTGGCCGGGATCACCGCGCTCTATCCCATCATCATCCAGCAAAGCTTCGACCGCTTCGGCAAGGGCGATACCGGCGTGCTGTGGATGCTGCCGCCGCTGATCATCGCGGTCACGGCGCTGCGCGGCGGCTTCATGTATCTCCAGCAGGTGACCATGCAGGGCGCGGTGCTGCGCAGCATCGAGCATTTGCAGAACGGCCTTTTCACCGCGCTGACGCGGGCCGACTACGCGACGGTGGCGGCCGAGGCGCCGGCCCGCCATGCCAGCCGCTTCACCACGGATGCCACGCAAATCCGCGAGGCGCTGACCCGCAGCGTGAACGGCATGGGCGATGTGCTGACCATTATGGGCCTGGTCGCCTCGATGATCTGGCTGGACTGGCAATTGGCGCTGATGGCCGCACTTCTCTACCCCATCGCGGCCTGGCCCATCATCACGCTGGGCAGGCGCATCCGCCGCGCTTCCTCCGGCATGCAGGACCGCGTGGGCGAGACCAATGCGCTGCTGAATGAGAGCTTCGCCGCCGCCCGCGTGGTCCGCACCTACCGGCTGGAAGCGCAGGAGGAAAGGCGCGCGCAAAGGGCCTTCGCCGATCTGCGGGCGAGCCTGTTGCGCATCGCCTCCACGCGTGCGCGGGTGGACCCCATCCTGGAGGTGCTGGGCGGGCTGACGGTGGCGCTGGTGCTGGGCTTTGTCGGCTGGCGGGTGTCCAGCGGGATGGGCACGGTGGGCGAATTCACCGGCTTCGTCGCGGCCGTGCTGATCGCCGCGCGCCCGGTGCGCTCGTTGGGTTCGCTGAACGCGGCCTTGCAGGAAGGCCTGGCCGGCCTGGCCCGCGTCTTTGCCATCATGGATGTGAAGCGCGAAATCACCGAGGCGCCCGCCGCCGCGCCGCTGCCCGCGGGCCGTGGCGAGGTGGTGTTCGATCAGGTCGCCTTCCGCTACGCCGGCAGCGATGTGAGCGCCATCGAGGAACTGAGCTTCACGGCCAAGCCGGGCGAGACGGTCGCGCTGGTCGGGCCTTCGGGTGCCGGCAAATCCACCGCCATCACGCTGCTGCCGCGCCTGTTTGACGCCAGCGCCGGACGGATCACGCTGGATGGCGCCGACCTTCGCGGGTTGCACATCGCCTCGCTGCGCGATGCCATCGCGTATGTGGGGCAGGAGGCGGTGCTGTTCGATGACACGGCCTACGCCAATATCGCCTGCGGCCGCCCGGATGCGACGCGCGAGGAGGTGGAGCAGGCCGCCCGCGCCGCCCAGGCGCATGGCTTCCTCGCGGCCCTCCCGCAGGGTTACGATACGCCGCTTGGCCCCTCGGGCGGGCGGCTTTCGGGCGGGCAGCGCCAGCGCGTGAGCCTGGCGCGCGCCCTGCTGCGCAACCCGCGCGTGCTGCTGCTGGATGAGGCAACCAGCGCGCTGGACGCCGAAAACGAGGCCGCCGTGCAGGCCGCGCTGGAGACGCTGCGCGCGGGCCGCACCACGCTGGTCATCGCCCACCGCCTGGCCACCGTGCAGAAGGCGGATCGCATCGTGGTCATGGAGGAGGGCCGCGCCGTCGAGCAGGGGACCCATGCCGAGCTGATGGCGATGGATGGCCTTTATGCCCGGCTGGTGCGAACCCAGGCTTTCGTCGCGGCGTGAGGTTCGGCCGCGCAGCACCTAGCCCGGACCGTGATGAACCCTGGGTCATCACGGTCCAGGCCGCCACGCTCTCCTCGGCCTGAGCCATGGCCACCCGATGGTCGCGGAAGCCGACCACGAAGCGCGTGAAATCCGGGCCGTAAAGCACCAGGCTGCGCGGATCCCTGGCGAAAGCCGCCAGCCGCGCCTGGATCAACGCCATGGATGGGATGGACGGCTCGGCGGCGATGAGGCGTTGGGCGATGCCCTTATGCGCCAAGGCTGACGCCTACTTCGCCACCTGCGCCTTGGCGATGGGCGCGATGAACTGCGCCTCCGTATCCCAGGGGAACAGGATCCAGGTGTCCTGGCTGACCTCGGTGATGAAGGTGTCCACCAGGGGCTTGCCCGCGGGCTTGGCGTAGATGGTGGCGAAATGCGCCTGCGGCAGCATGGCGCGCACCACCTTGGCCGTGGTGCCGGTATCCACCAGGTCATCAATGATGAGCCAGCCCGCGCCGTCGCCGGCCGCTGCCGGCGGCTTCACGACGCGCGGCTCGCCTTTCGTCTCCTCATCATAAGTGACGACGCTCACCGTCTCGATGATGCGACATTCCAGTTCGCGGGCGATGATGGCGGCGGGGATCAGCCCGCCGCGCGTGATGGCAACGACGCCCTTCCAGGGGCCAAGCTCCAGCAGGCGCCAGGCCAGCGCCTTGCTGTCGCGGTGCAACTGGTCCCAGGTGACGGTGAAATAACGCTGCGCCATCAGAACATCTTTCCGCCATCGGGGACGTGAAAATCGGGCTTGAGGAGGACGATCGCGCCATTCTCATCGGGCACGCCCAGCACCAGCATCTCGCTCATGAAAGGGCCGACCTGGCGGGGCGGGAAATTCACCACGGCCAGCACCTGGCGGCCGATCAGCCGGTCCGGCTTGTAATGCGCGGTGATCTGCGCCGAGCTTTTCTTCACGCCAAGGGTGCCGCCGAAATCCACCCAGAGTTGGATGGCCGGCTTCTTCGCCTCGGGGAAGGGCTTGGCATCCACCACGGTGCCGACGCGAATGTCGAGCTTTTCGAAATCCGGATAGCTGATCGTTTCCATGGCTGGGCCGCTATCGCATTTCCGGCCAAGGCGCGAGAGGGGGGGGAGGCGAGAGGGGGGCCGGGTTCCCTGAAAGCCCGGCTTCGTCCAGGATAGAAGCGAAACAATTGCCTCTTGAGGAAACGCCCTGATGCGCGACTTACACGCCCCCGGCCGCAGCCCCGTCATCGCGGCGCGCGGGATGGCCGCCACCTCCATGCCGGCGGCGACGCTGACCGCCATCGAGGTGCTCAAATCCGGCGGCAACGCCATGGATGCGGCCATCGCGGCTGTCGCCGTGCTGGGCGTGATCGAACCGCAGAGCACGGGCATCGGCGGTGATTGCTTCTGCCTCTACAGCCCGGCCGGCTCGGGCAGGGTGTTTGCCATCAACGGCTCGGGCCGGGCGGGTGCCGACTACTCGATGGAGAAGCTGCACGCGGCGGGCGTCACCTCGCTCGTGGATACCAGCGCGCATGTCGTCACCATCCCCGGCGCGGTTTCCGCCTGGGAGGCGCTGAACGCCGCGCATGGCCGCAAGGGCCTGGATGTGCTGCTGCAACCCGCCATCCGCTTCGCCGAGGAAGGCTTCCCCGTGCTGGAGCGCGTGGCGGCGGACTGGGCCGATGCGGCCGGCAAGCTGCGGCTGAACGAGGCCTCCACGCGCCATTACCTCAAGGACGGCGCCGCCCCGCGTGAGGGCGACATGATGCGCTTCCCCGCCCTGGCCAAGACGCTGCGCGCCATCGCCGCCAAGGGTGCGCGCGGCTTCTATGAGGGCGAGGTGGCGGCCGACATCGTCGCCAGCCTGCGCGCGCTGGGCGGCATGCAGACCGAGGAGGATTTCGCCAACGCCCTGCGTGGCGCCGAATTCGTCGAGCCGATCAAGCGCGCCTGGAAGGGCATGGAAATCCATGAATGCCCGCCGAATGGCTCGGGCATCGTGACGCTCATGATGCTGGGCATGCTGGAAACCTTCCAGGCCCCCGCCGAAGGCCCGATGTCGGCGGAGCGGCTGCACCGCCACATCGAGGCCGCGCGCCTGGGCTATCGCGACCGCGACACCTGGATCGCCGATCCGAACCAGGTCGAGGTGCCGACCGCGACACTGCTCTCGGATGCCTATCTGCACGGCATGGCGAGGAACATCAGCGATGCGAAGGCGATGGGCGAATTGCCCTGGTCCGACACGCTGATGCCCAAGCACAAGGACACCGTCTATCTCTGCGTGGTGGATGAGGAGGGCAATGCCTGCTCCTTCATCAACTCGCTGTTCAAGAGCTTCGGCACGGGGATCCTGGCCGAGGACTCGGGCGTCATGCTGCAAAACCGGGGCTTCGGCTTCCGCATGCAGGAAGGCCACCCGAACTGCATCGCGCCGGGCAAGCGGCCGATGCACACCATCATCCCCGGCATGGCGATGAAGAATGGTCGCGCGGTCATGCCCTTCGGCGTGATGGGCGGGCATTTCCAGCCGATGGGGCAGACGCTGCTGCTCTCCAACATGTTCGACTACGGCATGAACCCGCAGGCCGCGCTGGATGCCCCGCGCCTCTTTCCCGAGGACGGCAAGATCCAGGTGGAGAAGCACATCCCCGCCGAGACCATCGCCAGGCTCAACGCGCTGGGCCATGTCTGCGAGCCGATCTCCAAGCCGCATGGCGGCGGCCAGGCCATCTACATGGATCACGAGCGCGGCGTGCTGATCGGCGGCAGCGATCCGCGCAAGGATGGCTGCGTGCTGGGTTATTGATCCTGGAAATTGGACCTCGTGATGACCGAACCCTGTGACCTGACCGCCCTTGAGGCCCGCCGCATGATCGGCGCGAAGAAGCTCTCCGCGACCGAGCTTCTGGAATCCTGCGTGGCGCGCATCGCGGCCGTGAACCCCGCGGTGAACGCCATGACGGCGATGGATGTGGACGCCGCCCGCGCCACCGCCAAGGCCGCCGATGCCGCCACCATGAAGGGCGAGCAGCTCGGCCCCCTGCATGGCCTGCCGCTGGGCATCAAGGATCTGGAATCCACCAAGGGCCTGCGTACCACCTGGGGCAGCCCGCTCTTTGCCGACCATGTGCCCGATCATGACGAGGGCATGGTCCGCCGCCTGCGCGAGGCGGGCGGCAATGTGCTGGGCAAGACCAACGTCCCGGAATTCGGCCTGGGCGCGAATAGCCGCAACACGGTCTGGGGCGCCACGGGCAATGCCTTCAACCCGGTCTATAACGCGGCCGGCTCCTCGGGCGGCTCGGCGGTGGCGCTGGCCACCAACATGATCCCGCTGGCCTCGGGCAGCGATACTGGCGGCTCGCTCCGCAACCCTGCTGCCTTCAACGGCATTGTCGGCTACCGCCCCTCCTCGGGCCTGGTGCCGAGCGAGCGGCGCGGCCATGGCTGGTCGCCCCTGCCGATGCTGGGCCCGATGGCGCGCAATGTGCCCGACCTGGCCCTGATGCTCTCCGCCATGGCGAGCGATGATGTGGCGGACCCGCTGGCCTACAGCTTCCCTGGCGTGGCGATGCGTGGCCGGCCTGAGCTGTTCCATCCGGTGCCGCCGGCCGACCTGAGCGCCATGAAGCTCGCCTTCACCGAGGATTTCGGCCTGGCTCCCACGGAATCCATCGTGCGCCGCGCCTTCCAGAAGGTGGTGGCGGCCGTGGTGCCGATGTTCGCCCGCGCCGTAGAAGCCACGCCCGACGTCACCGGCGGCGATGAGGCCTTCGAGGTGCTGCGCTCGGTCAATGTGCTGGCAGCGCATGGCGAGAAGGTGGACAAGACGCCGCATCTCTGCGGTCCCAACATGCACGCCAATGTGGCGGAGGCGCGGCGCTACAGCTTCGCCGACAACTCGGCGGCACTCACGCGGCAGACGCAGATCTATCGCAACTTCCAGAGCTTCTTCGCCGAGCATTCGGTGCTGATCAGCCCGGCCATCTGCTGCTCACCCCGCCCCTGGCGCGAGCTGTATCCGGCGCTGATTGATGGCAAGCCGGTGCGGAACTACTTCCACTGGCTCAGCCTCGCCTATTACGTGACGCTGACGGGGCACCCGGCGATGAGCCTGCCCATGGGCCTGGACGAGAAGGGCTTCCCCTTCGGCCTGCAGATCGTGGGCCCGCGCGGCGGCGATGTGCTGGTGCTCCAGGTGGCCGCCGCCATCGAGGCCGCCTTCGCGGGTGATGCCAGCTTTGGCCGGCCGGTGCCCGATGTGGCGGCGCTGGCCAAGGCGCCGCCGATCTCGTCCATGGAAGCCTTCAAGACCTGGGACTGAAGCCCTACCAATAGCCACGGCGGGGGTGGTGAAACCCGCCATGGTGATGGACGGGCCGCCCGTGATGCCAATGCCCGTGATGCGGCCGGCCGAAATGGGACCTGCCATGATGGACAGGGCGGTTCGACTGACTCGCGGCCACGCCGATGGCAACCGCGGCCAAAGCGGCGCCGGCAGCCAGGAAGCCGGTCGCGACCGGATCATGCCGGCCATAGGCATCCGTGCAGGCGGTGAAGCCGAGAAGGCCGGTGAGAGCGAGGGCGGAGAGCAGCTTTCGCATCGTATTGGCTCTTTCCAGAGCATCAACCGGGCGTTTTCGGGCGCCCGGCCGGGAGGAGGGGGGGTGTTCCTCCGAGACGCGATATAGGTGCCGGGCTGTGGCGGGGGCATGGAAAGATCAAGGCAGTCTGGCCATGATCCTGGCCGCCCCAAAGCGGCCGGCGGCGCGCCTTACCCGCGCGCGCCGGAGAATGCGTTGAAGGTTTGCAGCGTGTAGGTGTCCTTTACGCCCTTCACGCTCTGCACCCGCTCCACCACAAACAGGCCGATATCCTGGTCCGGCTCCAGGTAGAACTTGCCCAGCAGGTCATATTGCCCGGAGACGGAGTGCATCTCCGACAATTCGGGGATGTTGTCGGCCATTTCCCGCGCCACGCGATAGGCTTGGCCCATCTCGCATTTCACCATGACAAAGATCGCGCGCATGCAGGGGCCTCCGGTTTCGGCCCGTCAGATATGCCGTGATGCAGGGCTTCCGTCCATCATGTTGCATCCCGCGCGGGCAAAGGCTGGCCGCGCCTGGTGAGCGGCGGTGAAGGTGGCGCTTGTGTCAGAGGCGAACAGGCCCGCAAATAGTGGCCATGGACGCTCTCGACCCCACGCCCGACCGCGGTGGCCCCGCGCAGCCCCTCCTGGCCGTGAAGGGGCTGGTCAAGCATTTCCCGCTGAAGGGAGGGCTTCTGGGCCGCACCCAGGCCGTGGTCCGCGCCGTGGATGATGTCGGGTTCGACGTGCTGAAGGGCGAGACCCTGGGCATCGTGGGTGAATCCGGCTGCGGCAAATCCACCACGGCGCGCCTTCTCATGCGCCTGCTGGAGCCCAATGCCGGCACCATGATCTTCGATGGCGAGCCGGTGGGCGAGAATGTCCAGGCTGGCGGCCTGACGCTGCGCGAATATCGCCGCCAGGTGCAGATGGTGTTCCAGGACAGCTATGCCTCGCTCAATCCGCGCCTGCCCATCGAGGAGACGATAGCCTTCGCGCCGCGCATCCATGGGCTCTCCGGCCATGAGTCGGTGGTGCGCGCGCGGGAATTGCTGGCGGCGGTGGGCCTCGCGCCCGAGAGCTTCGCCCGCCGCTACCCGCATGAGCTGTCCGGCGGGCAGCGCCAGCGCATCAACATCGCCCGCGCCTTGGCGCTGCGCCCCAAGCTGGTGATCCTGGATGAGCCGGTCTCGGCCCTCGACAAGTCGGTCGAGGCGCAGGTGCTGAACCTGCTGGTGGACCTCAAGGCCGAATTCGGCCTGACCTATGTCTTCATCAGCCACGACTTGAACGTGGTGCAGTATATCAGCGACCGCGTGCTGGTGATGTATCTGGGCGAGGTGGCGGAGATGGGGCCGGTGGGCGCCATTTATGACCGCCCGGCGCATCCCTATACGCGGGCTTTGCTGGACAGCCGCCCCTCGATGGACCCGGCGAACAGGCGCACCAAGCCGCCGCTGACGGGCGATCCGCCGAACCCGGTCAACCCGCCCTCCGGCTGCCGCTTTCGCACCCGTTGCTCCCATGCCGAGGATGTCTGCGCCGCGCGCAAGCCGCTGATGGCGGATCTGGGCGGCGGGCATATCGTCTCCTGCCACATGGCGACGCCGGATAGCGGACATTCCCGGGCGGGGAGCCTCGCGGCATGAGCGCGCTTCTGAAGGCCAACGCCCCGCCGCTGGTGAAGCTGCGGGACCTGCATGTGACGTTCAGGACGCGGGACCGCACGGTGCATGCCGTCAATGGCGTGGATCTGGACCTCGCCGCCGGCGAAGTGCTGTGCATCCTGGGCGAATCCGGCTCGGGCAAGTCGGTCACGCTGCGCGCGCTGATGAAGCTGCTGCCGAAATTCGCCCATATCTCGGGCGGGATCGAGGTGGGCGGGCGCGATGTGAATGCCATGAGCAACAGCCAGCTCGCCGATTTCCGCGGCGGCGAAGTGGCGATGATCTTCCAGGAGCCGATGACGGCGCTGGACCCGGTCTTCACCGTGGGCCGCCAGATCGCCGAGACGGTGCAGCGGCATGAGGGTGTCTCCCGCGCCACGGCCGATGCGCGGGCGCTGGAATTGCTGGAGTTGGTGCAGATCCCATCGGCCAGGCGGCGGCTGGCCGCCTATCCGCATGAGCTCTCGGGCGGGTTGCGGCAGCGCGCGATGATCGCGGTGGCGCTCGCCTGCCGCCCCAAGCTGCTGCTGGCCGATGAGCCGACCACGGCGCTGGACGCCACGGTGCAGATCCAGGTGCTGCTGCTGCTGCGCGAATTGCAGGAGCGGCTGGGCATGGGTGTCATTTTCGTCACCCATGATCTGGGCGTGGCGGGCGAGATCGCCGACCGCGTGGCCGTGATGTATGCCGGCCGCGTGGTCGAGGAAGGGCCGGTGGCCGGCATCATGGCGGGGCCGCTGCACCCCTATGCCCAGGGCCTGCTCGGCGCCACGGTGCATCCGGGCATGCGCGGCAAGCGGCTGACCACCATCCCCGGCGCGCCCCCCACCCTGGATGTGGCGCCCACCACCTGCGCCTTCAGCCCGCGTTGCGACCATGCCGAAGCGGCCTGCGTGGCCGGCGTGCCACCGCTGCTGCAAGCCTCACCGGGCCGCTTCGCCCGTTGCATTCGTGTACGGAACGGTACCCAATCGTAATTTCACCGCGCCGCTTGCCTTGTCAGCCTGGCCTTGCGTGGCCAAAACAGCAGCAGACGGTAGGGTAGGTTATGCGCGCCTGGGTCCAAATCGGCATTCTCGCCCTGCTCGCGGGCGGCACCTATGCCTGGCATGATCAGGCGGAAGCCTGGGGTGTGCCCAGGCCCCTGGCGCTGCTTGGGCTGGAAAAGACGCCCCCGCCGGCACCGCGCGGTGGCCCGCCCGGCGGGCATATCCCCGTGGTTGTGGCCCCCGTTCGCACCGGCACCGTGATCGAGCGGGCCGAGAGCGTGGGCACTGTCCGCGCCCGCGAGGCCGTCACCATCACCACCAAGGTGGCCGGCATCGTCACCGCCGTGCGTTTCACCGAAGGCCAGCGCGTGCGCGAGGGCGATGTGCTGTTGGAACTCGATTCCGCGGCTATCCGCGCCGAGATTGATCAGGCCCGCGCCCAGCTCGACAATGCCCGCACCCAATTGGCCCGGGCCCGCGCGCTGCCCGCGGGCCAGGCCGTGGCCCAGGCCCGCGTGGATGAGCTGGAAACCCTCTCCCGCGGGGCCGAGGGCCGGTTGCGCCAGACCCAGGCCCGGCTGGAGGAACTCCGCCTCACCGCGCCCTTCAGTGGCCGGATCGGGCTGCGGCAGGTCAGTCCGGGCGCCCTGATCCAGCCCGGCACGCCGGTCACCACGCTGGATGACATCAGCCGCGTCCGCGTGGAATTCTCGATCGCCGAGGTGAATCTGGCGCGCATCCAGGTGGGCAGCCCGGTGGTGGCTCGTTCGGTCGCCTATGGCGCGCGGCGCTTCGAAGGCCGTGTCGCCATCATGGATACGCGCATCGACCCGGCCACGCGCAGCATTCGCCTCATCAGCGATTTCGACAATCCGGATGAGGCGCTCAAGCCCGGCCTCTTCCTGAATGTCGTGCTCACCCTCGAAGAGCGTCCCAATGCAATACTCATCCCC
>Ga0209103_1000023_pt1 | contig 43689 bp, 50 predicted proteins | sample 4C3metaG_FD_184152 | JGI IMG/M metagenome (GOLD analysis project Ga0209103, IMG submission 184152) | Freshwater bacterial and archeal communities from Indian Creek, Illinois, USA - 4C3 metaG (SPAdes) (version 2) | ecosystem: Environmental > Aquatic > Freshwater > Unclassified | place: USA...
CCTTTCGAGGCTGTCTTTTTCTGCCTGCTGACGATCCTGCTAGGGGAGGTTTGTCAGTGCGTTATTCATGCGCGTAAACACACCTCTCAAACGCCCCCCTAGGGTGGTCAAGACTGCAATAACTGCGATGGCGATTAAGGCGATTATAAGCCCATACTCGACCATCCCCTGCCCACTGTCGTCCTTTAGAAAAAGATAGGCCCTCTCCACTTCAACTGCACCTCCTTCCTTACCGCTTTAGAAAGTCGAGAGACCTTCTTGGCGAGTTTATCGAACCCCGATGGTCTCTCCCGACCGCATCACGCTTCTCAGTGCAACAACCGTCGGCTAAGAAAACGCATATTCCGCACATCCCAGATTTCTTAACAAAAAAGTTTTCAAATTTTTTCGATCCCCATATATTTCCTCATAACAGGACCTGTTTCCCGTTGCGAAGCAGTTTCCATTTAGAAAAAAAAGACAGCCCCTGAAAGGTGCTGTCTTTGCCTGCTGACTAGCCTGCTAATTGGGGGGAATTGTTAGCGAGTCGTTTACTCGCGTGAACAAATTGTTCAAATGCCCCCCCATAGCAGTCAAGACTGTAATAACGGCGATCGCGATTAGGGCGATTATAAGACCGTACTCAACCATCCCCTGCCCCTTGTCGTCCTTTAGAAAAAGATGAATCTTCTCCACTTTAATTGCACCCCCTTCCTTGTCGTTTTAGAGAGTCGAACAACACCTCTTAACGAGTTTACCGCACCTCAATGGTCTCTCCCGCCCGCATCATGCTTCTCAGTGCGGAAAACGAAGGCTAAAAAAGAACATTGTGCACACTCGAGATTGTTCAATGAAAGGAAGTCAGATTCCTGCTTATCCCCTCTTTTTTTCATCTTCATTTTTCATGAAGAAGAGGGCTTCTGGAGAGTCGCTTGGAACCTTCAGGACGAAAACCGTCACGGGCTCTTTCTACTCCGAAGCCTCAGAGCCTTCTTCGGAAGAGGAGTGCTTGTCTAGGAACTCTATTTCGCTCACAACAACCTCGATGGCCACGTGCTTAGTGCCATCAGGCTTTTCGTAATTTCGGGACTGGACTCGCCCAACGATGTGAACTAGGGAGCCTTTCTTTAAAAACTTGTCGCAAGCCTCGGCATCCTTACCCCAAACAATGACGGGTAGATAGTCTGCGGAGCCGCTCTTACGATTAACCGCTACAAGCAAATCACATATAGCCTTCCCACTAGGCGTAAAGCGCAGGTTCGGATCTTTGCACAGATTCCCCAATAAAACCGTAACGTTAGCATGAGCCATTTTCAAAGACCTTGGAAAAATCCTTACACACCAAAAAAAGGTGTGATTACGCAAACTTTTTCTTTGCGTAGCCTAGGTCAAGGCACTCTGTCCTCCTTTCTTTCCATGAGAACAATTATACGCGTCTTACAGAGGTTGTCAAATCTAAAAGGTCGCCCCTTTTGCTGGGGCGACCTTGCTATTCCGCGCCTTGCCTCTCTAATACTTGCTTAGAATTGCCATGCAACCGCAGAGAACTGCAGAGACAACACCCATAAGAACTGTTCCGAAACCGGTGAGAAACATCTCCATTAAAATCCCCTCCTTGCTTTTTTCTCCCCAAAATGTTCTCTTTGACGTTTGAAATTGACAACATCTTCTACCTTGAATCTCAATTGGTTCCCGAGTCTGAAGTGACTTAAATTTTTCTCAGAGCAGCGATAGACATTCCGAAGCCCAATCCTAAGGGCAGAGCCAACCTCAGACGGAGTCATTAGCACCAGAGAAGAAGTAACCCGAGGCAATTTTCGCACCCTCTTCCTCTACCTTGACAAAGAGAGACTGGCCATAAAATACGGAAGCCCCCAGATGAGTGCAGTAAGAAGAAAAAGACCTTTCCCTAAGAGAGAGCCTATTTTATCTTCCTTGTCGGAAGACCAGGAAACGAAAGTTACCGAGCAGGCACCTGCAATTGCTACTGGTAAAGACAGGTCCATCCCTGTCAAAAACCATTGGAATAAAAGGACCCCGTAGAGAACCCAAACAATTTGAGGGAAGACCCTTGACGTTTCGACTAGTTTGTAAATCAGATAAAGAAAAAGGCTGAGATATACAAAATCAATCATCAAAGGCGTCACTCTCCGTTTCTCACTGTGGAGGAGGTGGCACAAATGGCACTATCTGAGGTTCTTTGCATCTGATCCCCATCACTTACTCCCACTTGCCAGCAACCTTCCTGAATTAAGGGTAACAGAATGAAAAAATCATGTCAATACCTTTTTGCAATTTGGCTGAAAAATATTTTATCTCCAACCCGAATTCCAGAGCGGAGGGCCGATCCCTCTGGCAATTCAACAACAAAACGAGAGTTCAAATATATCTTGCTCAAGCGCCATGGTTTTATACCATGCAAAATGGCGACCACTTCACTATCCTTGCTCACGAAAAGAACGTCTATAGGGAACCTCATGAAGAATGTGTGGATGCTGTTGCAGGGCCTTATTACAAGGGCGGTCAGCGGCGACATCTTCTCCCTAAACATCAACCCCATTAGACGTTTAGAGAAACTCTCCGCAACAAAAACCTCCTCTGCGATAAGCCCCCCCGTTCTCTCCACGGTAATCATAGGCAAAACCTAAGAGGCAACCACAAGAAACTCTTTATACCCTTTAATTTTGTTGGCATATTCATAGTCAACACTCTCCACAATGATATTCTTCTTAAATTCACCTATAAGATCTTTTAACTCATCTAGAGTAAGGCGACCGTTGTCGTTGTAAGAAAAAAGCCATAGAGGGATGTGCTCTGAATTAACAAGAAGAGTTTTCAGGGTCTCCTTGTATTTACCCGTAAAAGAAAAATCACTAGAAATAGATGTAACCTTTTTCAGTTTTCCTGACTTAGGAGCGGTATCCCAGTAGTTAATGTATAACTCTACAAAATTGTAGAAGTGCTCATACTTATTGTACCTACCCCCGCCGTATGGAGGGTCAAAATAGACCGCGTCCCCTTGAACCTGTGGCATCAGAACATTGGCGTCAGCACAGTGGGTGAGATTTTCTTTTCCGTTAGAGAAAACGAGACCATTATATCTTCGCAAGTTTTCCACAAAGAACTCCTGAATACTTCGCCCGCGAGGATCGCTGGCTTTCGTTGTGGTGAAGCGTCCATAGGGGGCTTTTTTGAGGATGGCATAGGAGAGGGCCGCGAAAGACAAGGCCCTCTTATACTCGTCGTCCATGCGGAGTATATGAGGGTGGATATCGTCAAGAAAGCGGGTGTCTCTCTGGGAGAAGAATAGGTCGGTGTATTCGTCTTGAACAAAGGTGTTCGCAGAGGCAGGTGGGAGAGAAACGTTCTGGATCTCTTCCTCGCTCAGAGCGGTGCAGTTATTTTCGATTAAGGCTTTTGCCGTATAGTGGTTAAAGAGAAGAAAGTCGTTAGAAATAACCCGAAACCCTTTTTGCTTGTAGAGGAAAGACACAAGACCCGTTCCCGAAAAGGGATCTATAATCGTCTGCACGCCAGCCTCTTTAAGATGCCGCTCTGTAGAGTCCCAAATCCAACCCAAGAGTTTATGTTTGCTACCAAGGTATCTCGTTGGGTATTTTACTATATCTTCTTTTAGCATATCTCTCCCCCTCTACATGTAAAGAAAGTGAAGCGCGTAGGCGCCTATAAAGAAGACCCCGTAAGGAATATAATCCTTCCTGCTGAGAAGCCCCATTGACAGGAACTGAAGAGCAAACACTCCCGCCAAGACAAAGCCAAACAGGATAATAATTGCGATATCTGGACCAGCCAAAAGCCCTAAGAGCGCGGAGAGTTTAACGTCTCCCCCTCCAAAAGCCCCCATTCGAGCAATAGCCACGACAAAGGACATCCCAAATCCCAGGAGGGCACCGTAAAAAGAGATGTCTCCAATTCCAAAAACTGTGTTCATCAGGATGACGAAAAAGGATGAGCCCGCGACTATCACATTTGGGAGCCGCATACATTTCAGATCGATGAAAAGAAGAGCAAGGAGTGCGTTCGCCACAAAAACATAAAAGAACGCCTCGGGGAGAGGCATGGTCTTTGCCAGAAAAAAACCTGCCACAATAGAAGTGGCAAGATGAAAAAGGTCTAAACACCCCCTAAGAAGGGGGAAGATCAGGTAGGCAAGGCTCAATTTACTGTCTTCAGTTTCTCTGTATTGACGAGATATGTAAACGGACATAATAGCCATGGCACCTGCGTATAAAAAAAACATTTAAATATTCCCTCCTCCTCTTTTCTTTAGAAGCGATTTTATTTCACCTAAATATACTCAACCACCAAGGGTAGACCAGGGCAGACCGTACTAAACCATTTCGCCGCTTTATAGCGTAGCATGGGAAAAGGCTGCACGCAACTTTTAGCCCGTTATCACCCCACACAGAGGAGACTGCTTTTTTTCTGACGACAAAAAAAGCGATAGCAATTGCTATCGCCCTCTTGGAGATGAATATATTGCGATTTTCTCCACTTTTACAGGAACACCAGAGACCCTTTTGATTAACTTTGAAACTTCTTTTTCAAGTCTCTCCTGGGATGGAATCGTCCGACCCAGATAGAAACTTTCAATTGCTATTTTTATTTCCGCTGCCCTACTTCTAACCCTCGCTCTATTGCCAGAAACCGCAAAGAAGGCAATGGCTGCACTGTTGGGATGACGAACACCATCAACTTCCACAGAAGAAACTGCCTCCGAGGCCAACTCTAGATTCACAATAAGGGCGACAGCATCTCCGCGGTCCTCCACCTGTCGAATTTGAGTTTTATTCCTCTCGGAATTGAAAATACGAGAGAGGATGTAAAAGTTCACAGGCTTTCCTTCAGAGAGGGCCCTTCTTTGAAGAACTTCGTGGGAATCTTTCTGCGAAGGGGTCCGACTTAAGAACGGAATAGAGGGGACAAGGCTCTGAAGAGTCAAGCCGTTGCCACCAGACCCTTGCACAAGACCCGCAACGCTGCTGAGACCAGGAACCGTGAAACCTCTTCTCTCCGAGATGGAGATCCCTCGGACGCTGGAAACTATCGTCAGAGCGGCCATTGCAAGGAGCATGAACAGAGCCGTTTTCCTCAGGAACTTCTCAGTGTCGTAAGACAGAAAAAAGTCTATGATCCTGCTCCATGCCGTTTTCCCTAATTGTTTTGGCGGAGAAACGACTGCTTCTTCGGGAGCGACCACCTTCAAAGCCTCGACGGAAGAAGGAATGTCTGGAGCCGGCTGAAGTTTTGCGGTGGGCACCTCTGTTTCTTGAGGGGCCTTTACAGGGGACGGTTCGGGAGGTGCACTTGCAACCCTCTCCGAAGAACTGGAGGAGGGGCTCTTTACGACCTCGTTCACTGCGACTGGGACTACAAAGGGAGCGTTTGGAATGTCCTCTGGAAAAACCTTTGTGCCTTCGACCACTGTCAGATATGGGACTTCTTCCTTTTTGATGTTCAGAGGAGGGGCTTGCGTAGCAGAAACCTCTTCCTCGGCTGAAGAATAGCCATGGAGAGCGAGTCTCAACGCGTCCTTGAGGTCCTCTTTTGAACCCTCACTCTTTGCCAAAGGATCCTCAGATAAAGAATTTGCATTCCCTTTGGAATCAGAATCCCTTTTTTTCCTCTTGTTTTTAAGAGCCTCTGTGAGGGCTTCCTGCCCTAAATCTTCTTTTGAATTAAACATACTAAACACCTCTTGCTTTCTTTAGTGATATTTTTCAATATCTAATTCAACAATTCTTTCCTCTGTCCTTTTTTGTGGTACAATGACAGAGAAAGGTTCGGAAAATTGACTAGCAGATGAGGAGGTCAGACGACATTGCCAAAAAGAAAAAAGATTGAAGGAAACTACGGCAACAACATATCAGATGAATTTACACATAGATTTGTGAACAGATGGACTGGAAACCATGACAAGGTTCTCAAAATAAACACCGCAAGCCTTCTTCTGCTTGCAGAAGGGGGATCCCTAATACAGGTGCTTGTCTCAGACAACCCTCTCTACAACGGAGTCTTTCATTTGGAAAGGTTTGAATACAGTGAGAAAAAGGTTCCTGTCCTTAGAGTTTTGTCCCTAGACTCCATCCACTCACCTAGCAAAAAAGACCTGAAAGGTCTCCTGGAACAGTTACCCAGGCTCTGTGTCAAGTATCAGGGCGTTCTGAACGAACCCCTTGACACCGATTTCTCCCCCCTGGAAAACCTTTCATCTTTGCCAGAACTCTTCTTTGAATAGGGGGGCCTTTTGGAATGTTCGTAAACTTAAAAGCGTTCAAGGGAGCACTCGACAGACTTCCTTTAGAGAACCTTCCTGATGACACTATCATTCTTTATGACGTTAACGGTTTCTCCCTAAAGAGTTCATCGTGGGGAGCCCATGACTTAAGGTCGACACCCCTTCTCTCCGAACTAAACAGGATGGTGAACCATAATGAGATGCTAACCGTATCAGAAATAGCAGGGCATCTCAAAATGTCCCGCAATACTATCTACTCTTTTTTGAGAAAAGAGGGAAAAAACTCTCCTCAAATGCCGTACATAGAGACAGAGAAAGGCATCCGAGTCTTAAGTTCAGACTACCTCGCCTTTTTAGAGACTTGTTATCAAACACGAAAATAAGTTTCTGCTCTAAACGTGTAAAAAGCGGAGGTCTCAAGACCTCCGCTTTTTACATGCCGCCGAATATTGAAGGTAGGATGAGGATTGCAGGTCCAAGTAAGATGACGAAAATGGCTGGGAAAATAAAAAGTATCATCGGAAAAAGCATTTTAACGGGAGCCTTGAAGGCCCTTTCCTGAGCCCGCTGCTTTGCGGAAAGACGCATTTGCTTGGATTGGACTCGGAGAAGTTTGGAGAGCCCAATGCCCAGTTTATCTGCCTGGATTATCGCCACAACAAATTGGGACAACTCCTTGACCTTAGAGCGAGTGACCATGTCTCTCAAGGCGTCTTTTCTTGCCTTTCCGAAGTTTATTTCCCTCAGCACGCGGTCAAATTCCTCGGAAACAGGTCCGTCGAGATTGACCACAACGCGGGACATAGCGGAATCAAAGCCGAGTCCAGCGTCCACGCTTACGGTCAAGAGATCTAAAGAGAAGGGAAGGATTTTGCGAATCTTCTCCTGTCTCTCCGAAATCTTTTTGCTAAGCATGAACATTGGAAGCACAAAGCCCGCCATGCTTAAGGTGAGGGAGATCATGATGACCATGCTTATTTCCGTCCCAAGTGAAACAAGGAGCACCGCCACCAAGAGAGGGACTATCACGCCGAAAAGACCTTGTACACCGACGAAGTCAGAGCCACGCAGCCCCATGGGGTCGCCCGCGGAAACAAGTCTTTCGTTCATGCGAGAAACATAAGACTTGGGAGTGAATCTCTCCATCAACAGGTACATTCTCTGAGCATACGGAAGAAGGATCCTCTCAAAGAAAGAGGCTTCCTCAGTGAACAGCCTCTGACCTGGGACAGTGCTCCCACCCTGGCTATCTTCTATCTCCTGGATCCTCTTCCTTAAGAGGCTCTCATTCCTAGATACAGTAATTGCGAAGAAAAAGGTAATCAAAACCATCACAGCCATGAAAGATATGGCGATGATATATTCTAAGGACATTTGTCTCGCCCCCTTTCTAGAAGTCTATTTTGACGATGCGAGAGATCATATATATGCCAATAATTTCAAGAAAAACGGCAACCCCAATGAGTGTCTGCCCTAGTGGGGTCGTAAACAGAGGCCTCATGTATTCTGGGTTCAAAAGGTACATAACGGCTCCAAGGAGCACGGGAAGAACCGAGATTATTATAGCGGAAAGGCGACCTTGTGAAGTAAGTGTCCTTATTTCCCCTTTTATCTGGATGCGATCTTTGATGGTCTCGAGAATCACATCTATTATGTCTCCCAGGTTGCCGCCAACCTCTCTCTGTATCAAAACAGCGACAACGACTAGTTTTAACTCCTGGCTTCTCACTCGATTAAGAAGGTTTAGAAGAATAACGTCCAGGTCTTTTCCAACTCTAGACTCGTGCAAAACGCGAGAGAACTCTTCGGAAATGGGAGCGTCCATCTCTGTAGCGACAAGTTCTATCGCCTGCATAAAACTCATTCCCGCCTCAAGAGAGTTTCTAATTAGAGAGAGGGCTCCAGGCAGTTGCTCCTCAAACTCGGTTCTTTTCTTCTCTTCTGCGAACCTTACTGCTATCGGAGGGACGAAGACCCATACGATTCCAAAGAGAGCCGCAAGGACTATATTCCTCGTAAGAAACCAAGGCACAGCAAACGCAAACAGGGTGGTAAGGATCCTTAGGCGGATATACTCAGTGGCCTTTAGAGGGATTCCTGCCCGAGCCAAATCTGAGTCCACCTTCTGCTGGAAAAGTTCCCTTTTTGTTAAAGGCTTATCTTCCTCCACAGAAAAGTAGGAATCTCCAACGAGAGTTTCCTCGACCTTACTATTCAGGTCTTTTCCTCTTCCAGAAGTAAGCAGGAAAATGGCGATTATCGCAGCCAAAACAAGAAGTCCGATCAGCATTTCAGAAGCCCTCCTTTCGCCTCAAGGGGTCTTGTCATGAAAACCCCTCCCTACTTTTTGAAGAAGAGTTCTGAAGGAACCTCTACTCCGTGGATTTCAAAGGCTTCCATAAAGGCTGGTCTTATCCCCGTAGGCTCTAAGCGACCCTTTATTCGCCCATTGCTTTCAAAGCCGTATCTTTTAAAGATGAAAAGGTCCTGAAGGGTGATAACCTCCCCTTCCATCCTTTGGACCTCCGTAATGTGGGTAACTCGCCTTGAACCGTCCTTCAGACGGGATTGCTGGATTATGACGTTTACAGCGGAAGATATCTGCTCTCTTATTGCCCGAATAGGCAGGTCCATGCCCGACATCAAAACCATGGTTTCTAGACGAGCGAGCATGTCTCGAGGAGAGTTCGCGTGACCTGTAGTCATAGAGCCGTCATGCCCCGTGTTCATGGCTTGAAGCATATCGAGGGCTTCTCCAGAGCGACACTCTCCGACAATTATCCTGTCGGGTCTCATGCGCAAAGAGTTGCGGACAAGATCGCGTATAGTTATCTCCCCTGTCCCAGATATTCCTGCCGGTTTAGATTCGAGAGTGACAACGTGAGGTTGCCTAAGTTGAAGTTCCGCAGCGTCCTCAATGGTTACGATTCTTTCATCAGAAGGGATGAAGGATGAGAGAAGGTTTAACATGGTGGTTTTACCTGAGCCTGTTCCTCCAGATACGATTATGTTCAGCCTCGCACGGACGCAACTTTCAATGAAGCGGGCAACTTCCGCGGTAAGAGTTCCAAACTCTATCATGTTATCTATTGTCAAAGGGTCCTTAGCAAACTTACGGATTGTTATGCAAGGTCCCTTCACAGACAGGGGTGGGATAATAACGTTAACGCGAGACCCGTCAGGAAGTCGGGCGTCTTCATAAGGCTTGTATTCGTCCACATGCCTGTTCAGCGGACTAAGGATCCTGTCTGCGATGTGAATGATTTGAGAGTCGTCATCGAAGAAGGTGTCCGCAAGAACGAGAACGCCATTTCTCTCAACATAAATTTGATTGGCTCCGTTAACCATTATTTCAGAAATTGTAGGGTCCTCAAGGAGAGGCTCCAGGGGGCCAAGACCTATGGTGTCATCAAGCAAGACTTTCGCAAGGTTCAGTTTTTCATCCCTAGTGAGCCCTAAATTTTGACTCTCGATGAGGCTCTCTATAAGCCTCTTAATCTCACCTTTAAAAAAGGGGTCGTTAGATCTTAAGCGGAGTTCGTCTAAGGATATTTTCTCTATCAAGGCGTTTTGGATAACCCCCTTGACCTTCAAGAAGGCTGGCTTCTTCATGTTTGTCCTCTGTATAGCCTCGTCGGGCTTGAGAAGTCCAAGCAGCGGGGCTTTCTCCGCCTGCTCTATTTTGTCAACGTCACCCTGAGATTCGGAGTTCTTCACACCCTCCTCCGCTTCTTGCTTCCCCAGCGTAGCACTCCCGCGGCCTTTTTTCTTGCTGAGGGCGTCCCACAAACTTTCAGTGCTCATTATCTTTCACTCCCCCTTTTCGAGGGTTTTCACTTGCTGAAAACCCGACTAAAAACGCCTTTTCGCTGCCCCGGATCAAAACCCTTCGCCACAGACACCTTTTCTTCCAATAAGGCTATTACCTCCATAGAGGCTGTGTGTATAGCCTTGGCTACATCTGAATTTGGATGTTCAAGCACGACCAACTTGCTGTAGTTGTTGCAGGCAGTAACAAGATTATCGCTCTTAGGGATGACTCCCAAAAGAGCAACCTTAAGTTTCCTGGAGATTTCCTCGGCAGGAACCCCGTTTTTGTCGTACCTGTTTATCAAAAGACGAATCTTCGTGCTCGGCGAATCGAGGTATTCATTCAGGGTGTTAATCACCCCTCTTACATTTTTAAATGTTGCCAAGTCGCTGTTAGACACAACGATAATGAGATCGCTTACGTCCAGGAAAGGCAGGTTTGTCCTGTTAAACCCCTGCTGGGTGTCTATGATTGTATAGTCGAAAATCTTCCGCGAAACATCCACGACTTGCTGAAGAGTTTCCCCCTTAAGTTTGTCTGCCAAGGCAGGGTCTTTTGGGGCTGCAAGGAGAAAGAAGTTGCTGGGGTGCTCCGCGATGTGGGATTCTAAAGCGTCAACGTCCACACTCTTTTTATCGTTAAGATCTGCAATCGTCCTTGGAGGCTTAAGCCCCCCAAGATAGGATGCATCGCCAAACTGAATGTCGTAATCTAAAACAACGACACGTCTTTCGACAGAATCGACCTTGGAACGCTTTGCAAGTTCCGCAGCCATGTTAAGACAAAATGTCGTTCTCCCAATCCCGCCCTTGGGGGAAATAACTGTTATAACCTTGCCCTTTTTGTCCGAAACTCCCACATCAAAGGCCCTCATTTTGGTGACAATTTCTACAGCGGACGGAACAAGCCTCTCGTCAAGATCTGACACAGAGATGAAGTCGCGAGCCCCCGCACGCATAGACTTTCTCATGTCGTCGGGTTCTTCACTTTCAGACGTGATTATAATAGCCATAAAGGGGAACTCTGCCGAAATAAGACGGCAAAGTTCTATCCCGTCAGAGTCTCTCTTTCTTGCATCAGGAAGTTCCTTGGAAAGAAGAAGCACCTCTGGGCGGGTTTGTCTTAAAACCTCAAGAAGGCGTCCTCCCTCTCTTGCACTGCCCACCACAGCAAAATTCCTGTTCCCCCCAACAATCTTCTCTATCCTCTGGTTAACCTGGACATCGGACTCAGCAACCACAATTGTGATGCTCTTCACTTCTCAAACACTTCCTTTCAGTTTTCTCTATCTCCGAACTGGAGGACGGGCGGGGTTTAGATTATCCCAGAAAAAGCGGTCATACCCCAACTCTCTTCTTACCTGGGTAACGTCGCCATGGCCGAATTCAAGAAGACCCTCCTCTGCTCCTCTCAAGGCGGTCATCCTTGTTAGCAGTTCAAGATACTCTAGGTCTCTAAAGTCCTGGCGACCTCCAAACAGAGACTCCGCAGTTACGGCTTCAAGAATCTCGGAGGCTTCTCCGTCCATAGCGGATTTAAGGACAAAGGTTATTGTTCCGTGATTCTGAGCCCACGCCAATTTCTGGGCAGACTCAGGCGTCACCTCTAGCGTCATCGAAGAGAAGCCTTCTGCTGGAGCCGAAGCATTCATGGCGAGGTCCCTGCCTACAGCAATGACATTTATATCATAAAGAAAAAATTTAGACAAAGCCTCTCCTGCGACATCTTCCGCAAAAAGACCCATCACATTGACCTGGTCTCCGACTCGAATCATTCCTCCAGCACTCGTTATGTCTGAAACAGGGACAGTGAAGGCAACATGCCCTTCATTTAGGCGGTAGGAAAGAAAATCTGTGTTGGGATCGGCGATCGCCGTCCTGAGTAACTGAACACCAGAGTTCACTGGAACAAGCGTCAGCATGTTGACGGCGTCATCCAGAGACATCACTGCCAGCGGGTGTATGAACTCCGAAGGCATCTGAACGACCTGAAGCATCTCTGGGAGAATCTGCACCCTGGGGGCGATATCCTGCCTTGTGGTTACAACGTTTCCCATTTGAACCCGTGGCAATTCCGCCACACCGCCTGGCTCACCAGCCTCGTTAGATAGATACATGAAACCTGCAAGAGAAAGAACCCCGACCAACAAAACCAGTAACCACGCACGTAAACTTCTCATTTTTTAACCCTCCTTAATTAAATATGCTGCTTAGAAAAGCAGAGAAAGAACCCTGGAAAGTATCTTCGCATGTAGCGGGCTCAACTCCTGCAAGAATCTGCAAAAAAGAGGCGGAGCCTCCTCTCCTCAAAAAAAAAGGAAAGGCCTAAAGCCCTTCCTTTGCATGCATCAAGGAAATCTTGGAGAGAAGCGCCGTGTGAAGGGACACGCCGTGTTCCGCGGCGAGACTTTTATACTCTCCTCGCTTTCTCTTAAGGTAAACATGAAGCAGAATTGTCTCTGGAGACACCCCCACGCGTCGAGCGACTTCTGAAACAAACCTGGAGTAAAGAATAGCGTTTTCTATTTTTTCATCGAGGAAAAGATCTGAAATTACATCTTCGATTCTATGGATGGCTTCAAATTGGTTTCTAGTAACCTCAAGGTCACCGCTCTTGTCTAAGGCGACGCTCACAATGTACTCTTCAAGGCTGAGAGAGTCCTTCAGGGCTCTTAGAAAGTCCAGAGGATCACACCCTTGAGAGAGCATTTCGTTAAGGTCCTTTCTTGGCCACCTAACGATTCTAATATGAGTCTCAGGACAATGGAGCCGAAGAAGTTTCCCTTTCTTGATGTTAGACATTTGTCCTGCGAAATTACCATCCTGGTCTCCGGCAATGTAGACAGTTTCAAATCGGGCTTTCTTTACCAGAGGAAGGTGTCCTTTCTCTGAAAAACCGCTCGTTCCGAAGGAGGCAAAGACGCCAATGTTTGAAGGGTCTAAGCCTAATTCTGAAGGAATGAGTCCAGCCTTTTTCATCTCAACCAACCTGTCGATAAGAACCTGTCCGCTTATGGCGTCCATGCAGCCTTCAGGGATCACCACTGTTTTCTTCCTTTGTGCCTCTTGGAAGTTAAAAAGGGGCATTTCCCTGTTTGTGTATCTGTGTTTCATCATGCGGTCTTCTTCTGTTTTGATGAAGGAGTCTACTTTTCGACAGTATAGATTTGGGACATTTGCTGTTTTTATCGAGAACTTGCCGCCAAGGACATTGTCTTTCAAAGAGAAAAGCGGTATGGTGACCATTTCAAAGTAAAGGTCGTTTCCTTTCTTGCTCAGCAAGGTCGCTTCGGAAACCTCTTCCTCAGAAAAACCTACGCCGACAAGATACTCCTTAAGTTTTCTGCCTCCAGGAGCGTAGCCAACATAGTATTTCTGCAGGTACTCCACAGGTATTCCGCGCTTCTCTGTAAGATAATCAAGACCCGCACGACCCTCTTCGGAGAAAAGAACCTTGTTGAAGAAAAAAACTGTGTGAAGAAAGAGCAGCCGCCTTCTTTCAATGTCCTCTATCTCTCTTATCTCCTTTTCAGACAAGACGCTCCCATCGGGCTCAGGAAGTTCCTGAAGGAGAACGTTAGAGTAGAGATCTACCACACCTTCCTCCTCGCTATCAAAGGAGTTTGCCAGTTGCCAGTATTGAAACATACTGAGTCTACCGTTGTAGGGAGGAGCCTGTATGCTGCAATCAGGGTGATTGCAGAAATACACGGGATAGTCGTTGGTGACAGGGTCGTAATCTTTAAGTCTTCCCGCATCCATTGTCTGAGTCTCATGAAAGCGACAGTTGACAGCGTGCCATTTGCCGATAGACTTAACAGACGTAATCTCTGCTACCAGTTCGGAAAACGTAATCTTCTGGGTGCACACCTTCTTCATCTGTCTAATTTGATTCTCCGAAAAACGCTTTGCAAGAGCCTTTGTAACGCTTTTTGCTGTCATTTGATTCCCCTCTTTCTTTCGATGTTAAACAAAGGAGACGATAAGTCGTCTCCTTTTTTATTTGTATGTTTATTCGATTCAACACGAGGGGGTGGAGCCCTTCTTTTACCTAGTTTTGAGATGCTCCAGAATTTTATCACCCTGAGATTTAGTGGCTTTCTCCCAGGTGAAAGATGCCCCACAAATTTCCCTCGCAATGGTTGAGAGCGCCAGATTGGCAACGCCTTTCTCAGCCCTAAAATCTGAAATCCTCTTCTTCTGCTCAGCAGTCAAGGGCTCCTCTGTTGGCACTTCTATAACGGGCTGAGAGTTTTCCACAAGATAATTGGAGAGAAACTCGTTCACCTTGCTTTTCAAGACCTCGTCCCCCTGGAATTTGCTTGAAATCCACCGAAGAGTCTTTACCCCTTCGACCTTCTTCGCAATATCCTCAATAGTCTGCCCCTCATATTCTCCAAAGGTGACTTTGAAATCGCGGCAATCCGTAGCGAAACGCAAATCCGTCAAACTCAGAAATTCTTTACCCATACTAACCTTTGCTCTCTTTATAGCAATGCCCGCAGGAAACTTTCTCTGGTAGTTAGTTATGTTCTCAGAGCCAGCCTCTCCATCGCCACAAAACTCCTGTCCGTGCTTATCCCTGCCCTTCACAGAAGCAATGATGAACGCACTACTCGCTGAGGTCGTGTCTTTTACAGGTTTATCCCTATTGTCTGAAGCGTACAGAATCTGTATGTCTACAATTGATATCCCATGTTTCTTAAAAGCGTAGGTGAAAAACGCCTCGGAGATATCGTACCCAGAACCCATCGCAATCTTGTAAATAAATTCGGGGGGGATCATTTCCTTCTGTCCCCTGTACTCATACCACAACCTCGCAGGTCTGTTCCCTTCGTTTGTCATAATTTCCCGTCGCCTGGAACGCACCTCCATCCGCCGGAAGCACGGCGACAGTCCCTCCCTTTCTTTTTTTGAACCCCCACTTTTCCCAGAGCAGGGCAGGTGTTTCCTATGAGTCTATTATAGCGCAACCCACATCGCAATTCAAGGACCTGCTATGTGATTTATTGAGGAGCGATACAAACCCAAGGAGAAAAAAATGTTACGCAAAAAAAGGAAGGCGACAATATGCGTTTAATTAAGTTATTGTAACCCTCACTTCGACATCTAAGCCGAGCCTAGCCTCACCCACCCTAAAGTAAGCGCCTTAACGCTTACCATTTACTCGTATCAAAAATATGATTGGGGGACTAACAATGATCGAATTCGTGCTAATTTTCCTGTTCGTGATGCTTCTACCTAAGGCTCTGAAAGAAAGAACTACAAAACTCTCTGAACGCAATCGCTCTATCGCCTTGGTAAATCAAAATGGACTCGCCGAATTAAAAGCAACGCTAGAGACTGTGAACGCCGATAATGCCCGCCTACAAAGACAAATTGACAGTATGGGCAAAAAGGTTACTTCATTGACTCGTGAGCGCGACAAACTCCTCAAATCATAGGACTGCTATAAGCAGTCCTTTTTCTTTGCCCAAAAGAGGACCTTTGTTAAGGTAAAAAAATAACGGACAAAACCGCGCCGACAGAAGGATTCGCCGCCTATGTGTGTAATTCATAGTTGTATTGAAAAACTTAAGAGAGGGAGGCACCTGGTTCGACATTAACTAAAGAAAAAGGGGGATAAAAATGAGAGCAGTAAATTTAAGAGGAAGCAGCGCACTCGCCACTGAGGATATCGACCGACTACTGGAAAGAAGCCCTATAAACTTAATGGAGGTTCCTGCAGAAGAAGGTGAAATGGTCTTCTACGAAAAAAGAAAACCAAAAAAGGCTGCCCCTAAAAAAGAACATGGAAATCTTTGGGCAGGATTCCTTCGCCACATGCTCTACAAGGCCAGTGGAGGTAAAATTGTAAGGATCATCTCGAGAGAAGATGAAGATGTTCTCTGCCAGAGTTGCTCCGCCATAAACGGAGTGGAAACCCCGCGTTTCTTCAGGAAACACCTCGGCAGCGAAAGCCTGTCTGAGACTGTCTCGGCCCTTCTGCAAATTCACGATTTCGCTTTTCAGTGTAAGCGCTGCGGAATCTGTGTGTACGGAAACGTCACACCACCGCAACCTGAGCAATCACAACCAGAGCCAACCCCAATCATTAGCCCGCGAGAGAGGATGAGGCTTCTCGCCGAAAAGGCTCGGGAACTATCCGCTGTCTCGGACGCACCTACGGAAAGGCGGGAAGTTTCTCACCCCCAAGAGAGACCTCTCGGTAAGCAAAAAATAACCAAACTTAGAGAAGGACTCTTTCAGATGTCTTTGTTTGATTTAGCACCACTTACCTAACAAAAAGAGGCGAAGAAATTCTTCGCCTCTTTTTCGTCTGATTTTCTTGGGTCTAAGATGGTCTCGCCAAGGTTAAAGCAGAGCCGCCCTAGTCTTTTCTAGGCTGTGGATCTATGATGACATTAAAGAGAGATTCCAGGATTCCCGCTCCAAAAGCAAAGTAGCGAGGAACTGCGAGAGGGGACTGGATGGTGTGAAAGGATTGCCTCGGAATAGGGCTTATCCTTTCTGGCGGAAGAGATCTCTGCGGGGAAAGGAGGACGTTGCAAGAAGAGCAAATTACAGAAAAATCATAAACATCAATCTCTGCTCGCCAGTAGGGCTGGGCGTTAGGTCTTCTTTCGCCTCTCAAGAAGATCGTGCTCCCAAGATGAGTCTCAAGGGCTCTTCTCATCTCCGGGGAAGCGTTTAAGACAAATACGTTAGAGGCTGTTGAGAGTGTGAGATTGGACTCCCCCGTGTTCCGAAAAGACAGTAGTCCTGAGAAACCCGCCAGATTGGGCATATTGGTTGTCTCCCTAAAGAGAGGCTCTGGTATCTGGGGGAGGTCTTTTAAGACCTCAACGAAGGAGTAGGCTTTAACCATGACCACTCCGTCTGGGTACGAAAAACCCTCTACAACAACTTTTCTTCCGATAGCCCTATCTCCTACAGGAAAAGCGTCCTGCAGAAAATCCTTATCAAAATACAGAAGGGCATACTGACCATGAGGACTCTCCGCGTAAAAAACCTTCCCCTCGGCATGCTCTCTGACGAGCCTTACAAGAGTACCCCTAAAGGAAACTGTTTTGCCCGAACGTGAGTCCAGCGGCTCTCGGCTAAGAATGTTTATGGCGGAGGCAATTAAAACCCGAGAACCCCTGAAAAAGGATTCCTCTCCATATATAGAGACATGTAATCCCTCAAGGCTTTGCCTCTCGGAGGAGGCAAGAAGGGACTCTTTAAGTTCCACAGGCACCACCAAGGTGAAGGGCTCTCCATCCTGAGAAGTGAATTCGTACTCAAAAGCAGATTCAGACGAGCCCGCAGGCTTCCCAACAACCCCTCGTTCAACATCCTTTTCTTCAGGCAGAAGGGCGTCTCTCCAGTAGTATACATCAAGGAAAGGCTCCTCCAGGGCAGCCCCTTCAGAAAAGAACCCGAATATAAGGATCTCTCTTCCAAGAAGCAGATTCTCCGGGAAACGAGCCGCCAGGATATCTTCAGAGAATGAGAGGATGTATCTATCTCCACCAGGCGTAACCGCTCGATAAACGACCGTCCCCTCTTCTTGAGACACCACCTGAAATGGGAAGACCGTCACCAAGAGGGACCCCAAGGTAGCGTCTGGGTCAGAAGGATCGACAACCTGCCCAAAGTCGCCCTCCAAATCGCTTAGGTCCCTAACAGAGAGAACCGCCAAATAGGCCTTACCACCTCTAAGATAGGGAACTCCAAAGATCTGAACGCGGTGGGTGGAAGGGGGAACGCTCCGAAATTTGCTACCAAGAACTCTTTCGTCAAAAATGGCAACGTATTCAGTGCCTGACTCGCTTATAAACCCCCTCACAACCCTTCCCTGCCCCTCCGAATCGCCTTCTCCAGCAAACTGCCCCACAATACTCACAACCTCACTGGAAGGAGGCTTAAAGGTGTCTGGAAGGATTTCAAACGAAGAAACGGTGAGAATGTTTTTGCCGCCGATAGAGGCGGTAATGCGGATGTTAACCCCCTCCCAGTCTCTTCTTAGCGGACCAGGGAGTCTGCGGTGAAGGAAGTGGGCTAAAAATTCCTCGCCAGAAGACGCGTGAAAAGCATACACGAGCCCGTCTCCGTCAGAAGACATCAAGCGGCCCAAGGTTCCTAAGTAGACAGAGGAAATGGGTGTCACCTCGTTTACGGGGGGAGGGGTGGGGGCAGAAGGGGCCTCGCCTCCTTCCGTTAAAACGTATTTTTGAACGACAAGAGAAAAAGGGTTTCCGTCCACGAAAGAACCTCTGGCAATAAGGTTTCTGTTTGAAAGGGAAGCCGATGGATACGAGCCCGCAAGAAGACTTTCCCTGAACAGCAAGGTAACCGTGGCTCCATTTTCTGTAACAACACGATATCTTATCTCCCCGCGATTTCGGCCCTCAACTGTAGCCACCCGCCCTTTGACGGAAAAACGATTGGCTTCATTCGAGAAAAAAGACCACCTGTGAACACGCAACACTCTCGCCCCGCTACCTCCGCCAAGACTCGTTTGGCCCTGAACGGAAATAACCTCCCCCTGAAGAGAGCCCGTCGGAAAGAATCCCCCCATCCGACCTCTCTCAAAGACAATCGTAAATCTCTCCCCGTCACGCAGATCCGTGGCGGTATATCTGCGAATGGTGTCGCTCTTCTCTAGATTCCCCCCCAGACGAAAACTTAAAGACACAAACTGCATCCCTTGGTCGGGGGTTTCTGGTTGAGGGGGGAGGTGGCTTAGCACTCTCACCTCTCTAAGAATAACGAGGCCAGAAGAGATTACCTGCCACCCAACGACATCTGCTGTAGCGTTCAAGAAGTTAAATTGGGGGGAATTGTGGACATCCGCGAGTTCTCTCCTAAATAAAAGCGTGCTTGGGGACGACCCCTCGCGAGCAAAACTCCATAAAGACGCGGTGTTCTTAACCCCTATGAAGTCGTTGAAAACTCCTTGGGCGCGAAATTCACGCAGCCGAGAGTCAGTGCTCGCATCCAAGAGAGAGAGAGACGATGCCAGAAGAACCGTGTCTCCTTCGTACATCCCCCTAAGAGAACTTGGAATCACCTGCGAGGGACCTTCAAACCGAACCCTCTGCCGCAAAGCACCCACCCCTTGTGGCAGAAAAACATTTCGGGTTAGAACCCTGAATTGCTGCCCTCCATCGCCCATAACATGAAGAGTGTTTGAGTTGAACACGTGATCAAAACTAACCCTGTGAATGAAACCCACCCCAGAAACATTGCCAGATGCATCAACCGAGTTAACACCAAAGACCCAGAAACTTAAAACAAGAGAGAGCACACAAACAATCGAAAGAACCTTCCTCATATATAACCTCCTCCTCAACCCTTTACACGCAAAAAACTAGCCCTTCAAACCCCGCTTGGAGCAACTCAAGGCATTCTGTCTTCATAACTTCTACAGAAAACCCCGGGCCTCCTTCGCGAAGAGGCACGAAACAAAAAAACAAGGCTTAAAGCCTTGTTTTTTGACGCAGGCAGGTTAGCGAACGATCCTTGCAACTGGGTTTGAAACGCCAGGACCAGCACCTGAAATCAGGTGAATCAAGGACGTAGAAACAGTTCCCTCCATCCGAACACCAGCCACAACCTGCCCTCTGCGATAGTCAAGAGAGTTAACTCTGTCCTGCAGAGACCCTAACGTCCCTGTGGCGACCTCAGCATTCATAATGTGGCCGGGAACGTTCTTGAAGGACTCGTGGAGTCCGACGAGAGCCTCTACATCCAAAAGGCGAAAGGTAAGTGTTTCAGCCGTGAAGGTTTCTTCCCCCAGAATAGGCTCTGTTTGCCCAGAAGTTGAGCGAGCCCTAAAGACCTCCAAGGCAGCCCTCATGGTGTCATGATCTGAGGCCAATTGACTTTCGTTCGCCTGCCGAGGTTGAGAGTCTCTCATGCGGGGGACGGCGATAATCGCGACAACAACTAAACCCAGGACCACGGCGATTAACCACATTTGGATTGAATTCTTTTTGACGTAAAATCATTTTTCTTACAGCCACTTGAAATGTGAGGGGTATGTGCAGGCAAAAGCCCATTTTACTCGAGACTGATGAAAATCGTCTCAAAAAGACCGCAAGCACTTCCCCGAAGTGGCTTCCTCCCTTCTTTTTTTGACCAGAAAGTCTTCGGCATCTCCTCAGAAGACCTGTAGATAAGAATCCCCTAACGAACAATCACAGGTGCGGAGGTGGAAAAACCACCGCCAGAGATAAAATTAAGTGTGGCTGTTGGCGTGTTCCCCAACATGCGGACGCCAACGATTACGTGTCCCCTACTGGAACTGAGTGAGTTTACGCGGTTTTGCAGTGTCCCCGCCTGCATCACAAGAAGATCGTTTCTCACATACCAAGGCGGCGGGTTGTTTAGAATATTAGCGACATCCAACAGGGCGAATGTTTGGGGCTGTCCCGAAACGTTCACTACGAAGGAGCCCACTGGTAGAATTTTCGCCTGAACGGCTGCGGGAGAAGTCTGCAGGAGGTTGTTCCACGCCATCTGAATCCTTTGGAAGTCAGAGGTTAACTCCGCTTCCCGGGCCCTTCGTGCAGCCGCATCAGCCTCATCAAAGGTTTCGGACTGCAATTCCCGCTTCTCGGACCAAACCTGCGGCGAAGTTTCCGATGCTCGCCCCCACAGAGGTGGTCCGCACAGGGCAGGCCCTCCTAAGAGCCTCAATCTCCTTCAAATGGGTGACTGCAATGGTCTCAATCCTTAAGAGAAGATCCCTCTCCTTTTCCTTTGCAGACGAAATCTCCGCCATGAGTTCGGTGTTTCGTGTGTTTACGGAGGAAATGGTCGTCCTAAGTTCTGTGTTTTGCGCGTTGGCAACAGAAAGAGCGTTGGAAAAGTCTCGTGCCTCTCTCTCGAAAGCATTCCTCTCTTGCACAGCCGCACGAACTCTCTCGTTTGCCCCCGAAACAACAAGAATCATCGCCAAAAGAGATAAGACCACAACTACGGAAAAAAGAATCAAGGAGGGAAGGAGAGACCCCTCTTCCCGCACCGCGGGCTCGAGGTCCTCCAACACAGAGGACTCCGCCTCTTGCCTTTCAGACACAAAAAACACTCCTTCCAAAAAACCGACTATTTAAAAGTAGTTTGGGTAAAAACAAAAATCACCCTCACCTAAAGCAATATTCGCCATAAATCCCAGCACGACCTCCTCAAAAAAACAAAAACAGGGGAAGAAAAATCTTCCCCTGCCCTTTGTTCTCTTTGCTTAGCGAACTACTCTGGAAGCAGCACCGCCAGCAGCAAAGTTGGTCCCTGTTACGAAGTTGACGATGGAGGTCGAGGCGCCTGCGTTCAAGCGGATGCCTGCAACAACTTCGCCGCGGGTGAAGTCGAGAGCGTCGATGTAGGTCTGGAGAATAGGAGCGGCTGCGGCAGTTGCGTTCTGGACATAGTCAGGAACGCTACGCAGCGAGGTCGGAACTAGACCACCAGTACCTTCTAGACGAAGGAGATGGAATAGATCTGTGCCGCCTGCATTGAAGGTAACGGGTGTACCAGTTGCGGGGTACACAGGCTCTTCAACACCAGAGGGCGAGAGGGCACGATGCATATCCAGAGCGGTCTGGATATTCCGGAGATCGGCAGTGAGGGCTACCTCACGAGCCTGCCTCTGGAAGCCACTGATATTAGGAATAACAATGGCGGCGAGGATACCTAGGACGGCGATCACTACGATCAGTTCGATAAGAGTGAAACCTTTTTGGCGCTTAAACATTTTAACACCTCCTTATAACGTGAACGTCTAAGCCATATAGAGAACGGGTTTAACCCCGGAACTCCCTTACTAAGTTGGACAAGCATCTCGACTCTCCCTTTTTTTTGAAATCAAAGGTCTCTGTAAATATTTAATTTCTCTCTTTTTAAGTCGATTCCTGTCCTTTTTGCGTCTTTGAACGCCTCTTCTTGGGGAAAAAGGCTCTATGTGCGCTCCCATGGAAATCTGGGAAATTATGCTCCCTCTTTTCAGATCCCAAGAAGAGGTTTTCAAAGACAACATTTCACCGTTCGTCAGGTGCACTCCTTTCGGAGGCCTGTAAGAACCCTATTTCGACATCTGCAGATTTACCCCCTTCTTTTTTTGAAAAACTTTTTAACGGGAAATTTGTCTGCCTGCAATCTCAACAGCCTGCCCATCGGGAAAAGAAACCTTATATACACTACCGAGAGTGTTAGGGATGAAAATACTCTCACCCTCCAAACCCCAGAGCGGTGGCTCCGAAGTATTTACTTCGTCGTTTAATGCACGTCTTCCTTTTCCTTTTGAGTCCATAGTCCAAATTATTTTTTCGAAAGAGTCGCCTGCCAAGAAAGCGATATATCCCCCGCAAGGAGACCACTCTGGGAAATTTTCAGAGAAGGCATCCTGAGGAGTGAGGCGCTCTAACTCCGTGTTGTTAACATTTACAGTCCAGATATCAGACATTGCAGGAAGGCTCCCCTGATCTAGAGTTAAAGAAAGGGCTAAGGTTTTGCCGTCGGGGGAGAAAGAAAGAGAGTTTACTCTATATGCCCCTAGAGGGATCCTCCTGGGTGGTTCCTCCAGGCTGGAGGAGAGGACAAACAGCACGCTGTGTCCGCCAGACAACTCGGATTCTCTTGTAGAAACAGACACGGCGATTGTATCTCCCTGCGGAGACCACCTGAAGTCGTCAATATGACCGTCCTTTGGAAGGAAAATGCGCTGTCGGTTTCTGCCCCTGAAGTCCATAACCCAGAGTTCGCTTTTTAGGGGATCATATATACGCCTAAAAAGTATATGGTCGCCACTCGGAGATGGCTTGGGGTCATTGTCTGCAAGACGATAACCGTCTCTAAAGGGGAAAACCTCCCCTGCGGTTGTAAGGGCTCTCCCTCTATGCCCATTAGGCTTAATCTCCCAGATATCATGCTCCGCGTGGTAGATGATTCTTTCGGATCTGCGGTTGAAAAACGGTCTCGGCATGTTTATATTCAAAGCCCCCAGAGACGGCCACTTGTTAAGGGGGATGTCTCTATGGCGATTCGTTAGCCTAACGGGAGGAGTCTCTTTCTCTACGTTAAAAGTCCAGACATCCCAGTTTTGGTCGTAGAAAGATGCGAACGCTAGAGTGCTCTCGTCAACCCAACTCAAGCCAGATACACCCATCCTCGTGCGACGAACTGGTGCCACGAAATCAAGAGGGGTCTCCTGCGTTATTTTCCCCTCGGCATTGATGAAACGAATCGTATAAGTGGTCGTAACCATGCTAAGGGTTGGGATTTCCAGAACATCAACGTCGAATAACTGCTGGTGCCCAACTACTCTAGGTATCCTGGGGTTCCCTGTTCTGTAGTGAATGGATATGACTCTACTATCAAGGTACACTCGCTCAAAAGAAACTTCCCTTCGCAATTCCTTCGGGACCGCAAAAAAAGAATACGCCTGCTCTCTGATGAAAAAGGCGAACCGCTCCCCTGCAGGGTTGTCGCTTGTGAATACGTCAAACAAAGGCTCGGTGCTAACAGCGGGCGGAAAGGCGTCCTCCGAAATCCCCCTAAAGGGGACGACCTCAAATGGCAGCGAATTTCCTTCAGCGGGCTCCGCTTGCGGGTCACTTCTCTCTTCCGAGGTGAGAGCGGGTCTAAAAACGCCGTCACCGAGGTTCTGCTGAAAAAGAGCAACGCTGGCGAGCAGCATGAGTAGACCTGCAAAAAAAACAACATATACCTTCTTCACTAAAAAGTCTCCTTTCATGAGTGTTAACTTCTTGCGTATCGGAGATGTCTCTCCAGAGAGATTTCTCTCCCACGCCTCATTTTCCTGACTACCATAAGTTCGACAAAAAAATTTTCTAACCTTCTCTAAAAAAAGAGGTAGTTATGAGTATATTCCTGGTTTAAGCGGTCAATAATAAGAGCGAAAGAAGAAAAACAACTCTTCTAAAAAAAGAAACTGGAGGAGATTTAAAGTGAATCTACAACTTTACCGAATCAAAGAGGCCTCAGAGAAAACCGGAGTGAACCCGCAAACACTGCGAAACTGGGAAGAACAAGGGCTTCTGAGCCCGCTTAGGATCGCTGGAGATCAGCGCTTCTACACTGAAAGCGACATCGAGCAGATAGGGTACATTGTTCAGTGCAAGAACAAAGGCTACAGCCTAGAGGAACTGCCCGCCATTCTCGCTCAGATCGCTCTTGAAACAAAGCAGAAAGGTAAAAGCCTAACCCCCTCGAAAGACGAGGAGACCCCTCGCAAAAGAACAGGCAAAGAAACTTTTTGGACGGGAGAGTCTTCCTCAAAAAGGGCGGGGCAACCGCGAAAAGAGGACGCCTCCATGAAGAGGCAAGGGAAGAAATCTATCTACACCGAGGAAAGGTTGCGAGGCCTCAATTTCGCGCAGTTAAACGAAATTGCGGAGGGATATGGAATCTCCTACCGGAGGCAAATGCACAAAAGCGAATTGATCCATGCCATCGCTAATCCCGCTGAAAGAGAGCAGATGGTTGAGAGGGCTCGGCAAAGAGCAAAGGAAAGATACGCAGAAAAAATCGCCGAAGAGGCAGATGCCAGGGCAGCGACAGGCTCCCTTACAATCGAAGAGCCAAGAGGAAAAACTCGCATGATCGAGGAGATACTGACGCTAAGCCAAGAGGGGCGGAGCACGGAGGAAATTGTGAACATGCTGTCTAGGTAATGACCACCACTCCACAACCAGAGAGGTCCGAAAAGGGACCTCTCTGGTTGTTCCAAATAAAAGAAGGAGAAAAAGAAAAGGAGAAGGCCCAGTTTGAGCGAAGATTAAAGCAGAACACACATAACTAAAGATAGAGAGGAGATTTAAAGAATGCAAAATGTACAGAGTTTTTACACCACAGCGGAATTCATCGACCTCTGTGGCATGCACCACCTGGAAGGCTACAGGGATGGAATCAGCCCTCTTTTAAACAGGCTCTTGGATGAAGAAATTTTAAGTGCCATACCTGTTTACCGCCTCCGCAAGAATGAGCAGGCGACAAAGTTATCTGCCTATTCATGCATCTACCTTCCGAAGCACATTCAATTAGCGAGCCAAATTGTTCTACTGCTCAGGGAGAGGTATTCTCTTGAGCAAATCGTTCCCTTCGTTACACACGAAAGCCAAGGGTTCCGACTGAGAGAATTCTACATCTCTGTTGGAAAGGAAGTTGCCGCAGAAATCAAACCCTCCGAGATAGACATTCCTCCGAAAGTTTCAGGAGAAGTTAAAGAGAAACCTAGAGGACGGCGAACAACTCCTGAAAACAGCAGCGAAAAGGACTCTCTCGTCCAAAGAGCGACCTCTCGCTTAGAGGAACTTTTGGAGATAACCCCCTCAGTAGCCCCTTTTCTTGAGATGACAAACGGAAATCTCATAAATCTTGCTAAAGAGGCTGGGATTCAAAACTTCAGAAGAATGACCAAGTTGGAAAAAGCCGTCGCCATTGCAGAGCCCTCTAGAAGATCTGAAATATCGCACCTGGTTCGGGAACTCTACAGACTCAAGTACGACTTAACGCCAAGCGAGGCTCTGGCAACGGAAGCGGTTGACGCTCTTCCTGCCACCGAAGGAACCACGCCCGAAGGGTCGACAGAGGAAATCGAAAGCCACGCTACTCCAGAAGAGGTTCCCTCTGAGATTGTTCCGAACGCGAGCATACCCACAGAAGAAACCGCTCCAGAGGCCACGAACACAGTCGTGAGTGAGCAGGAAGACGTCAGACCTCCCTCTCAAGAAGTAAACAGGGGTGGGAAAAGATATAGCACCCACCCAGTCCTTGAGGAAATAGAGCGCCTAATGTCCGCCATCACGAGTGAGATGAGCAGAAACGAAGGTTTCATGACCTTCATAAGGAGTCATTCTCAGCGCGAACTTATGGCGATAGCCGCTGAACGAAGCGTCCTGAACAGGCAAAGAATGACAAAACGAGAATTGGCTACGTTCCTGTTTGATGAGAGCAAAAGAGAAGCGATCGCAAGGCTAGTAGACCAAAGAACAAAGATCCTCTACAGATAAAGAAACAGCAGGTCGGTGTTTACCGCCTGCTGTTTCTTTTATTCCCCCGCAGAAAGAAGGGCCATGAGTTCCTCCCTCATTCGAGAGGCTGTTTCCAGATTCTTTAGGGCTACTTCGTCGAAATTGCCCGCGGAAAGTTGTTGCGAACTCCTAATGTTTGAGAAGGCTCTCTCCCTTTCTCTAAACATATGAAGCGCCAGTTCTGTTGCCTCGGCTGTTCTCCGCGAAGCAGGAGCGTCCGTTACAAGAGATGTAAGCCTCTCGTGAATCTGTAAAACCTTCTCGCTGTAACTAAGGAGATCTTTTTCATCAACGAGTCCTGCTCTGCTCTGCTCCTTCAAAAGATTGTAAATTTGAAGAGCGCTGTCAGACGCCTCTACCGCGGAAAGCAAGGTTTCGCGAGAAACACTTGCCCTGAGGACATCCGCCTGTCTATCAAGATGAATAAAGGTCATCAAATTGGACAGTACAAGGAGGATAACCACCCACAACACGTTTTTCCTTAGAAAATCCACGCAAAAACCCCCTACCAGTTAGTCTAAAACCGTCAGAAACCCGCCCTCGAAAGGCTCTGTAGAAGAAACTCTCTAAACATCCAAGGAGTAATCGTAGTTTCTATTATTGCCGCCACCACAATAAGACTTCCAACCATCAAAACCTCCTTACTGCTAAGGAATGGGAGCCCTCGCCCATGAGCCGCGGCTTTCTCCACCCTTCTCAACACAAAAACAGCGAGAAAAATGAAGGCTGTAAACTCTGGGATACCGTGAGGCAAAATCAATGTAAACAGGAGGGATAGAAATGGAATGCTTGCAGAGGCTGCGAAATCCCAAACAAGAGCACTGACGCGAACGCCTTCTTTTAAGAAGAAAAAGCCATACACAAAGAGAGACAAAGGAACCAGTCTTCCTTGTAGTGCAGTCATTGACTGCATTCGATACACGGCTGCCAAAGAAAGAATAACTCCCCAAAGAAGAGAGGCTACAAAGAAATTCACGGCAATTATCTCCGCGGTGGAGGTGTTTACAACAATAGATGACGACATCGTCTGAACCATATTGCTGAAAAAAGCATGGTCCGAGAGCCCTCTCACATCCAAGAAAAAGATATTCGGCGAGGCGTCGCTTAGCGAGAGAAACATTGCCGCGGCAAAAGGTAGAAGAAACAAGAGCCAAAAAACGGCAATCCTTTTACGATCTGATGCGCAAATAATTTTACTGCTGCACGAAGAATCGGCTGCAGAGGTTTACAGAAAACCCCCGCACCCTCTATTGCGTCTCTTCGCACAGCACCAGCCTCCTCTCTATGTGTGCTGCAACTCGCACACCTGGGAACAAGGATGCCTCTCTAGCGAGGGGCCGTTTTTTTCTGCTCCTTTTTCTTGTCGACGACGTCCTTTGCGGGCGTTTCTTGCGAGGCAGGCGTCTCTACAGGCGTCTCAAGCGATGGCCCAGGGACATCAGCCTTCTCATTAGCGGCGGGAAGATCCACGCTAGGATCCTTCAGTTCCGCAAGAATTTCTTCAAGGTCCGAGTCTGTCTCCACAGAAAAGGAGTTCATGTTGTTCTTAACCCCCTCCATCTTGCTTAAAAGATCTGCCGTGGCAAACGAAATGCCACCGCCCTCCTCGCCCCCTAACTTTGAAGACAGGTCGCTGAAAGCCGCGTCCCAATCGAAGTTTTCAAACTTAGATTCAAAGGCTGACCCCTCACCCGCGTTAAATCGCTTGAGAATATCACTCAAGTCGGCGGAGAAAAAATCAAGAGAACCTGAGAATTCAGGAAAAGAACCTTCCTTTTTGGGATCTAAAAGACTGAACGAAATACCAAGGTCCTCGAAAGCAGAAAAATCGAAATCTCCTAGCAAACTATCTAAGGTCGACCCCGCCAAATTAGGCATATCGGGGAGATCCATCCCTGACAAAAGAGAGTTCAGATCTACCTCCCCGAAAGACGGGAGAGACAATTTTCCTTCTGGAAAACCGCTAAAAACAGACTCCAGATCCCTGCCGTTGCTGAAAGATTCCATGAGTTTCATCATATCAGGGCTTATATCTAAGTTCGGAATCTTCATCTGAGGCTCCGTGTTTGCCTGCATGTTGTTGAAAAACCCCTCGTTTAGCGGAGGAAATCCACCGTTTTCTATGGCAAACGCGGTGGAAACAGACAGAAAAGATACCAGGGCAGTAATGGCTAAAACTTTATTCTTCACAATTAAACCTCCTTTCTATAACAAGCGCGACTACTGTTTTTAAACCTATCAAAATGAGGCGCCCTTAGGCGTATATAATTAGACATTTGAGTCGCCTTTTCCTTCGGGACCTCAATCCTCCAATTAGGACTAAAACATGGAGGTCTGAACCAAATGCTGAGGGTGTATCTCCCCCCATCACCCTTCAGATCGTAACATACAACCTCCTCCCAGGCATAAAAAGAAATGACACTGAAGGGGAATATCCCGTAGTAAATGCCTTTCCCAGTGATGTGGTATTGAAGTCGTGTCGCCGTTAAGACAAAAAGAAGCACAATATACATGACCGCCACGAAAAGGTCTCTGTCTCCAATGGAATACAAATCCCTGAAAGGGAACTGCCCCCCAGAAAAAACACCTGAGGATGTGAAGAACCCTCTCCTCATTAAGAGCGTTTCGACATCCACAAGTTTCGGGAAAAGCAAAAGAAGGGAGAATAAAAAGAGGAGCCTTTTTAGCCCAACCTTCAATCCGCCCTCCGAATACCATGAAGATACCTTCTCCCCTTTATCAAGAACCCTTCGGCGATCGCCTGAGGGTAGAAGAGGGGTGACTGTCACAAGGAGAACAACCACCAAAGCGACGGCAAGCACAGATAGTGGCATCGGCGGTCAACGGAGAGAGAAGGGCTGGTGATATGCCCCAGGGCAACAAAGAATTTTGTTTCTCAATTAAACCATCCCGTCCTTTCACTCTTTCTGACCTACCCCTTCTTCATCTTGGCCGCTTGTTCCTTTAAATACGCCTCCTGAACCTCTGTGACGGGGTTAAGAGTGTGAAAGATGAAGGAAAGATTGGCATGCTGCGTGGAGACACGCACAAGCCTCTCTTCGACAGAGTTGGCCCAACGCGTTAACTCAGAGTTTGTGTCCTTGCTCTTTTTTATGTACTCTTTAAAATCGGAAACAATCCTTGCATGGGAATCCTGTATCCCTTCGGCATACTCAAACAACAACTTCATCTGCTCCTCGAGCAGGCGGATCCTCTCTATCTGTGAAGAACGGCTCTTGAACTTTCTCATAGGGACACCTCCGTCGTAAGAACCCCCTAGGGGCATGTCTCTGCTAGTGGGCGTTCGGACTACCTCCGGGGGAGGGAAACGTTGTTTGTTCTGTCTAGGACCGCAAAAAGGTCTTCTTCAGTTACTCCAGATTTCAGCCAGAATCTCTCAATCCGAATATCTTCTTTCCCAAGAAGGGTCATCGCCTCCCTGGTGCTCGCTACAGTTTCCTGAAGTTTATGGACACCTTGGCGAAGGTTTGTCTTGTCAAAAACAGGTTCTCTTTCAACTGGAGTTACCCCAGGTTCAGAAACAACAGGCTGAGGTTTTTCCCCATACTCCCTGAGGGTGTCATAGGCGAGACCTATCTGGTGCAAGGCTCTTCGTGCGGAAGCGTTTACACTCTCAATCGAAGGGTCTGGGACAGTTACAAACACCTTCAGATGTCTGTTCCGAAAAGTTTTCTCATGAATCTCAATTAGCGTCGCAACGTCTTCTGGAGTCATCTTGGAGTTTCCATCAAGATACGCCTGTAAGGACTCTAAAAGTTGCTCGTTACTGGCCTTGCTGTACAAGAGAGCAAGATACGCCGACTCAATAAACCTCTTGTTCCGCACCTGGACAATGAGCAGTTCCTCCGTCATAACCTGAGGCTCTGGCTCGACCACCTGGGGGGGCGGAGCGGGCAGGGGCACCCCGGCTGGCTCCTGAAAGACCTGTGTGTACAAAAGATACGCACCCAAGGTAAGGGCTACAACGACAAGGAAAAAATTCACCTTTTTCATTTCTTATCGCCCCCTTCTAAAAACCATATTGCGCCCTAACAACATGGATAAATTCGCCTATTCTCCCAGCCTGCACATCTGCTTGCTGGATTATGGCAAGGGCATTGTCAAAATGGACCAAGTCTTGCGTCTTCCTGAATCTCTGCATTTCAAGGGCTGCGTCTCGATACAGGACCATTGCACGACTGGTGTCGCGTTGGAGGGCTTCAAGCCCCAGAGGCGTGTCCATCACATGAAACTCGTCGTAGGCACGCTGGATAATTGAACCAAACTTCTCAAGAGACGAATCCAGTTGCCCTGCGGAGATTGTTCCGTTTTCAAAAGAAATCTTTGCGTTATAAGCGTTCTGAATCTCCCAACTGATAAGCATGAAGGCTTCGTTTACATGCCTGAGAAACGTGCTGTACTCTGAACGCTGGTAGGAATTCAGATCTTTGAAGATAACAAGCGGAGATGTCTGGGCGAGGAACGTGTGTTCTCTTTCCCATATCTCGTTCTCGATTACAACTACGCTTGGGTCAATGCCGTATCTAACGATGGCGGTGGCAATAAGCCCTCCGCTAATATTCTCCCGAGACAAGGCTTTTTCAAGAAGCAAAACTCCAGATCTAAGCCTCAAGGTGCTTCTATCTGAAAGGTATTTCAATAATTCCTCACTCGCCCGCCGAAACATGTATAAATCGTAATTGAGTGGCATATCGAGAGCCGAAACCCTGTCAGGAACATCGTTCTGCAGAGACACAAGGTAGAAATAAGTAAGCCTCTTATTGGAAGTGGATATGAGCGACGAAAACTCTTCCCAACCCATTTCCTCTTCCTCGTATCTCCGAACGTGATCCATTAGAGTTTTCGCTATATCCAAGGACCTTTGGTGGAGTGCGTTCGTTAGAACAAGATACCTTCCAACCTCGACTTTCTCCGCAGGGGGGAGTTCAACAATCTGGACAAGATTCTCGCCGCTTTCTTGATAAAGAAAGATAAAATAGGAGACCGCGGCGAAGACTATCACCCCTATGAATGCAAGGACCATCTTAGCCCAAGTTTTCAATTTTCGTCACCCCCTCCGCCTGAACGGCCAAAGACCCTTTCCTCGGTAAAGATGCGGGTCCCTCGCGCCTCTCTTTCTCCTTGCGCATTTCCTCTGTTATGATATGCAGTTTGTTCCTGATTCTCTGCATCGCGTTGTCAATAGACTTTGGTTGGCGGTTGAGAGAGTCTCCTATTTCCTGATAGGAATACTTAAGTATTTGGTAGTCTAGAACTTTCGCTTCAAATGGGCTTAAGCGGTCCTTTAGTTTCGTCAGAATTTCATAAACACTCTCGTGCTCAACAAGAATCTCTTCTGGACTCTGCTGCTTCTTGTTTTCCAAGATGTCATGCAGAGTTCTCTCGGATTCCTCGTCATAGATAGGCTTGTCTATAGGAACATACCTGTTTAGAGGGGCGTGTTTTCGCCTAGTTGCCGTTTTCACGGCTGTTATAATCTGCCTATGAACGCAGATATCACAGAAGTTTCTAAACGGGGTTTTAAATTCAAGGCGATAGTCTCTTATGGCGTTTAAAAAGCCAATATTACCCTCCTGGATAAGGTCGTCTTTGTCAATGCCAGGAGCATAATATTTCTTCGCCCTCATTTTAATAAGACCCCTGAATCTCTCCAAAAGAATCTGTATGGAAAGTTCATCCCCAGTCTTTGCGAGGTCTACTAGATCGTCGTCACACATATTTTTATATCTTTCTTCTTCCAAACTTGCCCTGCTTCTCGCCAAAATTCAATCCTCCTTTCTTTTTAAAGTCAATACTTACGTGCAAAGGCTGCTTCTTTTCGATGGCTAGAGAGACAGCCTTGATAACGGAGTCCCAGTCTTGCTCTATGACAGTAATCCAGTTTCGAGAGCGATTCAGGGCGTAGGCGATGTAAAGCGGAGGGCATTTCACCCTGCCTGCCTCTACTAACTTAGATATCTTGTATATGAAAACAGAGTGCCCATCCACAACTCTCTCTCCGAGCAAGACCCCCCCAAGTCTCAAGGCTCCGTGTGGCTCCAGCAAAACAGAGGACCCTTTCTTGGACTTTTCCATTAAAACTGCGAGAGGACCTTTAAAGTGTTTCTTTAAGGAGTGAAAAAAGCCTCTTAGTGTTCTGAGAAAGAACCCTCCCAGGACAGATACGTCGTCTGAAAAACCTTTAAGCATCCCCCGAAACAAGCCCCCTTCCTTCAAATAAGGCTCAAAAAGGCCTAGTAGGGAAAGAGTACCACGTCTTGCTTTAGGCGTCAAATCTGGAGGTGATGTCTAGAGCCAGTCCATAGGATTCACAGGCTCGCCGTTAATCCTCACTTCAAAATGGATGTGAGGACCCGTTGAGAATCCTGTGCTTCCCAGGCGAGCAACTTGCTGCCCCTGCCTAACCGCCTGACCGTCCCTTACCACTAAATGAGAATTGTGGGCGTACAGAGTTGAGATTCCGTTCCCGTGATCGAGGATGATGGTTTTGCCGTATCCGCTCAGCCAGCCTGCATGGATAACTGTCCCTGCAGCACTCGCCAGAACGGGGGTTCCGTGTGGAAGCCCACCGATATCAATCCCTTGATGAAACTCCTGCAGCCCATTAAGCCGTCTGTTTCCAAACCCAGAGGTTATTCTCCCGCCAGCAGCAGGCCACGAAAGGACGCCTCTACCTGGTCGTGTCGACAAGGCATTTCCCGTCCTCTGCAGCCGGCTTATCGCCTGCGTTAAATCCCTTGAAACTTGCTCCATATGTTTTATGTTTGCAAGGTGAATGTCTTTTTGCCCGTTAAGTCCTTCCAAAATGCGAGTCTTTTCAGCCCTGTTCCTCTCTATAAAAGACTGTTTGTAGACGGCTCTGCTCCTGTCCTCTTCCAGTCTCTGTTTTTCAAGAAGGAGTTCCTCTCTCTCGGCGGAGTCGCCCTCTCCTTCAGACAGGGAGGCTACATACAGATCGTAGACAGAGAGGAGTTTTTCTAGCCTCAAATTCATTTGAAGCGGAGATTTAGAGGTAAGGACCTCCTCCCAAAAAGAGACGCCCCGCCCAGACGCATCAAGAGAATGCTCAAACAGAGCCCCGGCTCCAGCGAGCCTAGCCCTGTCCGCGTCCTTTTGAATCTCTATCCGCCTAATCAGGGCCTCTTTCTCGTGTATGCGCCCTTCTATGCGAGAGATCTCGTCCTCCGCCGACTGTATGAATACATCTATTTGCTGCAGTTCTCTTAGAAGATCTGTCGTTCTGCTGTTTATCTGGGAGATAACCAGGAGACTCTCCCTGACCTCCGTTTGGGCTTTGGTCAGGTTCGTTCGCGTCTCCACCAAGGAAGCCTCTGAGAAAGAGACTCCCGCAAGCAAAAAAAAGAAAAATGTGCCCAAAAAAAATCTCTTGATGTAACATTCCTCCCTTCTCCCCCCCCAAGTCTATCTTGTTAGGGGAATATTCCCCCTCAAGGGGAACTTTTCAAACTCTCAAAACGCTCTCTTTCTCTAGCCAGGTCATCCAGTGTGCCGAGGTCTCTCCAGTAGGAGTCTAATTTAAACGAAAACATGGGTGCCCCCATCTCAAGAAGAAGAGGAAAGAGGTCTCTCCCAAAATCAAAGTAAACCCACTTGGGGATGACCGCCATAACGCTGGGATCTACAATGTAGATCCCCATGTTTATTTCTCGGCTAGAGATATTTTCTACAGAGTGAGGTTTCTCAACGAAACGGGTTATTTGACCCGACTCATCTGCCCACACTACTCCGTACCTTCTCGGATCATCAACTTCAGTAACCGCGACGGTTAAGACCCCATTTTTCTCATAATGGTAATCTCGCAAAGCAGATAAATCTATCCCCGTAATGAGATCCCCACACATAACAAGAAAGGGTTCGTCTAGGAAATGTTCCATCTTCTTGACGCCTCCAGCGGAGCCAAGTAGGTTTTGCTCAAGGCTAATCTGTATTTCAAGGGAGTCTTTGGGCCTTTCTCGGAAATATTCTAAAACAACCCCTGAAAGATAGTGAGCGTTGACGACGACTTGAGAAAACCCGTGCCTCTTCAGAAGATCTAAGGTGTATTCAATTATGGGCCTGCCATTTAAATCGAGAAGAGGTTTTGGGGTTGTGCTGGTTAACGGCTTGAGCCGAGAACCTCTCCCTGCGGCAAGAATCATTGCTTTCTTCACCGTACACTCCTACTTTCTGCCAATAATAAAGGCACCTATACATATGAACAATACCCCCACGGCTTTATCCAGAGTAATTCTTTCCCCAAACAGGATTGCGGAGAAAAAAATGACGGCGACGTAGCCAAGGCTCAAAAGGGGGTATGCAACACTGAGGGGGAAAAGAGAGAGAACCTTAAGCCACATCAAGGCGCTTACTCCGTAAAAAAGAAACCCAGTGAAGACGAAGGGGGAAAAAAGAACTCCTGCAAGACCTGAAATTGACTGGAAAGGAGGAGCCCCAAACGCGTCAATACCCCTCTTGAGAAACATCTGCCCCACGGCACCAAGAGAAATGGAGATAAGCATTATCGCCCACCTGTCCACAACACTCACCTCCCCCATAGAAAGCGGATCTTCAGAAGATCGAGGAGCATCGAGAAGGCGTCCCGAAAGGGGCGGACAGAGGAGCCAGGCTTATCACTCCAGACGACAGGAACCTCAATTATAGGAATATTACTCTTTCGTGCCATGTGGAGTATCTCAACGTCAAAACTAAACCCATCCGCCTTTTGCTTTGAAAACAAAAGATTGGCCTCTTCTCTTTTAAACATTTTGAAGCCGCATTGAGTGTCTGAGATTCCCCCGAGAGGCACTATTTTGCTTGAAATAAGAGAGAATATCCTCCCCATAATCCTGCGGTATATCGGCTGAGGAACATTCACCAACGAGCCTTCTCCTGCACGACTCCCGATCACCACCCCTGAATCAAGCGAATTAAGGAGGTACATAAACCTTCTCAATTCAGAAGGCGGCGCTGAGAGGTCTGCGTCCATGAAGCACACAACCGCCCCCTTGGATAGCAGCACTCCAGCCTTCACAGCATGCCCTTTACCCATGTTTTTGCCGTATGTCAAGATTGTTAAAAAAGGCATCGCCTTTTCCAGCCTCTTGAGGCGAGAAAGGGTGTTGTCCTCGCTCCCATCATCTACCACGACAACTTCAAACCCCTCAATGTCTCCGATAGACTTTAACCCTACGAGGCAGGTGTATACCTCTAAAACTTCGTTTTCTATGGTTTTTTCGCGGTTATAGCAAGGTAAAACAACGGAAATATCTTTCAACGGAAGACCCCTTTCGGCGAATACTCTACTCCCGTTCTCACACAGGCAGACAGGGCGAACTGGGTGTGACTAGAGGAGGAGGTCTGGTCTTTCAAGACTCTATCAAGGGCTAACGGTGCCAACAACGCTCTGAAGAACGCTTTCCACCTGTACTACGCAATTTCTAAGGTCGTTTAATATGTCTCGGCTCGTAAATCTCATAACAGGGATTCCCCTCATGAGAAGCCACCTGTCTCTACTCCTGTCTTTTGACATATTTTGATTCCCTCGGTGGAAGGAGAGACCGTCGCACTCAATGTTGAGGGCAATGCTTCCATCTTTCTTGAGAAGAGCAATGTCTAGGCTATATCTTATCTCGAGACGACCTTCGTCGAAAACGGGATGTTCTCTTTTCAGTGAAAGTCCGTATTTGGGAGCAATCTTGATAAGGGCTTCGTACATTATCTTTTCAATGGGAGAAGAAACGTCTTCCTGGGCAGAGAGATCTGTTTTAACAAACTGACTCCCGCCATTCAGAAGAAGTTCTAGGTTTTCCGTTGTTTGAAGTACATGCCTGTACTTGTCAGAATGCGTCACAATGAGGCTCACAAGGTCCTCAACACACGCTTCCTCGCCCCCCTTTGTCTGGGGGCAAAACTCACACCCGCCTTGAAAACACAGGGCCTTCATTTCGCTAGATATAACGATTTCAACCACGTCAAAAACTGTTTTTATTCGCTCCCACTTCAAAGAAGAGATCCACTTAGAAACTTCTCCCTTGGTCTTGACGTTACACTTTCTCTTAAACCAGTCTTGAATTATTGTCCTAGCAACGGTGTCGTTTATTTCGTTGTTTCTGTTTATGAAGAATTCATATCTCTTAAAAAGAGACGCCCTTAGGACCCCCAACTTCTCAAGAGAGGTCTTTCTTTCTGGGAACAAGGCTGTTTGTGTCTGTATCTTCGCCAATTCCCTGAGCAGAGGTAGATAATCCCCGTATTTTTCACATGGGTGCAAAGGCTTGACGCCTCCTCTCTTGCTGAATCTATCTGATGCGGGTTAGGATGTACCTAATATAGTTAAAATCCGTGTCTCTCCCACCATGAAAAATCAAATAACCTCGTTTATTTATGATCACGACAGCGGGAGCGTTTTCCACTCTGAAAAGGTTTCGATACTCCGAGGATCTAGGGTGTGCGGCGGAGACCACAGAAAGATTCACGTTGAAGTCCCCTTCCCTGTGGAGTATAGTGATTAACTCCATCATTCTGGAGGAATCATCGTCCCAATCGGAAACTATCTCTTCCTCGTTGTCGTGGAAGAAAAGGAGGGTGTGGGAACCGTCTAGGACATGCTCGTAGAAAGAGCCTCTCCCCCTTTCCGTTTGAGGACTTAAGAATGTGAACACTAGGTAGAAAATTAGAAGTCCTAGGGCAAAAACCGCCCCTCGACGAAAAATATGCAAACTGCATTCACCCTCCTTCCCGAATATACAGACAACAGATATATGCCAACTCCCCCGCCATCGCCTTTCCTTGATGCGGGGGAGTTAGGCACTGCTAGAACAAGATAACGTCTGGGTCTATCCTGCTCAAATCTTCCCCTTTATAGAAGCGGTACTTCTCCCTGAGAATGGCCGCCAGCGTCCCCTTTATATTGTCTCTTCCGCGATAAAGAAGGTACTCTAAAATTATCTTTCTCCCATTAACCGTTTTTATCAGGACCGAGTTAGGAGAACTTCTAGCGTGAAGGATGCTATGCCACCGCAAGGATTCTTTCTTCCCCCCGCTCACTACCTCAAGACCATCGCTATCTATGTAGATATAGTCATCTTTCTTTAGATAAATCTCTCTTTGCGTTAAAACTGCCGTAAACACAAATACTGCCGCAAGAAAGAAGTTCAGAGGAATTCTGAGCAAAAAAGACTGGAAAGAGAACCACGCTGCCAAGAGAATAACGACGACCAAAGAGCATTTTATGATCCAGTGCCCCCAAAGAGAGGGGTACTTCTTTCTGCCGATAGAAAACAACTTGTAGTCTAGGTTAGATGTTAACTCTTGACGCATTATTTTCCCCCTTTCAGTGAAGTACATCCCCGTTCGGCATGTCGATGACGTTTTTTAATTACTCCCCACCGTCAAGCATCTTCTGCAGAGAGTCTAGAAGGGCGTTTTCCAGCCTAATTTTAGAATGGAGCCCCTCCTCTTTGTAAAGAACCTGTCCATTTGTAGAAAGAACAACAAATGTGGGAGTTGCATTGATGCCAAATTTCCTTGCAAAGTCTTGATATCTGGCATCCCTCAATTCGATAGAATAAAAATTGAATTTACGAGAAAAATCCTCGTTGTTTTTGACCTCTTCCAAGATAGGCTTCTGTTCTATACATGCAGGGCAGGTCCTGGTTTCAAAAACGAGGACAACAGGAAGTTCTGAGTGTCCTGAGGATGAAGATAAATTTTGTGACCAAAGTAGAGACGCTCCGAGGATGGCGATTGCTGCGAACAACACCATGATTGAAATTTTCTTAAATCCAAAGTTTTTTCCCATTCTAGATCACACCTCCGGAATGTCTAAGGTTCCCTGTTTATGAGAAACCTTTGAAGGTGACTCCTTTCTTTTTCTAAGGTCCATGGCATTCCATCCAAAGACCCTCTCTCGAACATTCTCCCCCACCCTCTCTTTCCTGGGCAAAGGGGAGGTCTCTATCCCTTAAACTGTGCCATGAAAAACAGATTTTGTCAAGGCAAGCAGTCAGCCCTCGCTCTTTTCGTCAGTTTCCACGCAATAAGGGCGTAAACACCCGCAATGAGAAAAACCCCGAAAGAAAGATCTGTCCCGTAGAACATCATTGTGTAGGAATTGTAGAAAGCGTGGGCGAGCGTTGCTAGAAAAAGCCCCTTAACCCACCCGTGCCTGCTTTTCATAGCCAATTCCCTTGCCCCGAAGTACCCAATGAGTACTCCAGCAAAAGCGTGCATGGGAACGGCAGAAAAAGAACGAACGACCCCCACAAAAAGATCCTCACGCCGAACAAAAACAAGATTTTCCACCGCCGCAAAGCCCATGCTCGCAGCCAGGGCGAGGGGGACAACTCTCGCTGGAGAGGAAAACCCCTTAAACCTCTTCGTAAGAAAGTAGGGGATAAGAAGTTTTGTCAACTCCTCAACTGGAGCAATTACGACGAAATTGGCAAACAGCACGTCGTGAAGGCGCCCAGGAACCCCCCCAGGAAGAAGACGCGACACGATGACGGCAACGAGCCATACTGACGTCATACCAAAAAGAAACGACAGGGCTATGTCAAACCCTGCCCCCCCCTTCCTGTCTTCCCGCTTTGTCAGCACGAAGAAAAAGAAAAGGGGGGCGGCAAAGGAAACTACTTCACTCAATTTTTCATCCCCCGCCCCTTTACTTTTAACGATTTCTCCAGAAAGGACCCTTTCGTGCTGGAGCCCCTTCAGGTGCGGTTGAGACCTTTCTAACGGAAAAGGCTTTCGTGGCGGAAACCACCTCGGCCTCAAGAAGGCAGTTGAGGGGGATCTCCCCTTTAAGAAACTTATCATGAACAAGATCTAGAACTACCTCTTTTTTTACGATTTGGCGGAAAACGGACGAGGGAAGGCTCCTTTCGAGCCTCTCTGAATTTAGAGAGTAAGAGACGCGTTCCTCCCACTTGCCTACAAGCGACTGGTACTCTGGGGTTTCGGAAAGGCCTGTCTCTTCAAAAAAGGAGACAAAATACTTCTTTATTTCCTCTTTTCGCCCCTTAATCTCAGCCTCCATATCCGTCAGTTTCTTGTACTCCGCTAATAGGGAAGTCCTTAATTGCCCCTGAGGTGACGTCGCGACCGGTGTGTTTGCCATTCTGTTTTCTACCCCTTCTCTTTTTAAGAAGTATGTCCAAGGTGGCTTTGCTTTATTCTGGCCAAAGAAGTCCCTCTGCGACTTAGCAAGGTCTGTTTTTCCCGTCAGGCGAAGAGTCTGAAAATGTCGTTGGCGACCAACAGAAAGGCAAGAGCCAGAAGAGCCCTGAGAAAAAACCGCTGAACTTTGACCGCGGGTTTAGATATATGCTTATCCCAAAACTCTCTCCCCACAACAGCCTCAACAAGGAAGAAGGCGAGGAGACCGCCATCGAGAGCAGGTATTGGAAAAGCGTTGAAAAGCGCAATGTTCACACTCAAGAGGGCTGTCCAATAAAGAAGGAGTACAAGGCTCACCGAGGCAACCTGCCCCGTTATCTGGATCACCCCCACGGGGCCAGCCACTGATTCCGAAACGTTAACCCCTTGCCCAAACAAGGAGGATAAGGATGATAAAATCGTCTGTCCGATAGAAAAAATATGCACCGCTGGCTCTATGAAGAGAGTTCTAAGAGATATAGGGGCCTCCCTGACAAAAGCCGTAAGGGTGGAGTAACTAATGCCTAGAATGTACGTCCCGTCGACCCTCGTCAATGGGACCTCTTCAAAGGAGACTTCTTCTGTACCTCTTTTTACAGAGATATCGACTTTACGATCGCTTCTTTCTGTGATCCACCCCGTAATTTTATCTGCATTCTCTGGGGTGACCGCGTTCCCATTTATGGACACCAGAATATCCTGGGGCCTTACAATATCGCTGGCAGCGGTCCCCGGGATGGTGGAACGGACCTGGACAACTGGTCTCGGGGATCCGTACACGTTGAATATGAATGTAACGATAAGAACGGCCGACAGTATGTTCGCGATGATCCCCGCACTGACAACAAGGATTCTCTTTTTCAGTGGCTGAGAGTAAAACCCGCCTTGAGATCCGTCCACGCCCTCTCCATCCAAAAGAACGTATCCGCCAAAAGGCAGCATATTGAGGCGGTATTCCGTCCCCTTGTGGGTATATCTAAGCAAGGGGGCTCCAAAACCTATCGCAAAAGTGTTTGGGTGAATGCCACATAGTTTGGCTGCAAAAAAGTGCCCAAGTTCATGAACAAGGACAATGAATCCTAGAACAAAAATAGCCACAATGGTATTAAAAATAACGATTCCTCCTCTTCATTTCCCTTCAGGATAAGCCTACATTTACTAACTCTATACGTTTCAATTCATATTCCCCACAACATTTCGACACCCTGCAAAAGTTGAAGAGATGAATGATCCGACTGGAAAACCGCATATTCTCATGGAGTGAACGACAGCAGGAAGTGAACATCGTTTTGGAGAACCTATGAAGGTAAACGCCTGCTGGGTGTGTCCTTCTTTTGATAAACGGGAGTCACCTGGCTTCCGCACGCTACGGCATCTTTTTTGGCGGAGACAGTTGCAGATAGGCTCTTGGCAAAGAGCCTCCGCCCGCTATCTTTTAGGATAGCACATGACAAATGAAAGGGCAATTTTTTCATTTGTCTCGCTTTAGGGTCAGGATAATTTTCTTGGGTCCCATCAGATTTCAGCAAAAATGCCCCCGCATTCCAATCGTCAGTAGTGACGCAGCGAGGCGAGTTTTTTTTCGATCGCCCGCTCAAGAGAAGGAGGTCCCTTGTTTTGGTTAAACTTTTTCTAACTCTTACCCTTTTTCTTCTTCTTGTTTCCCCGACCATAGGGGAGGCATTGCCCCCCCCAAGTCTCGTATCTCAAAGTTTTGTCCCTTCGAGTATGCCTGAAATAGTGAGACCTGGAGACAGAATCACTCCCGCCATTCGCTTTAGATATAGCGACAATACGGAGGAGATCCTTCCCCACACTGACTTTCAGTGGCACGTTTCCAACACAAACATTCTCCTCGTGAGAGGGAATGGAGCAATTGATGTGTTGGGGCAGGGAGAGAGAGATACTCAGTTCCTTCAGATACGAGCCATCCTTCTTCGGAATCCCTCAATTCAAGTTTTAGCACACATAACCTTCACCCCTGAAAGAGTCACTCCGCGAAGCCTTAACGGCACCGTTGTAAGGGCTCAGGGAGGGGCTCCAAACGGAGGTCTTACAAACATCACCTTCCATTTCCCTAGCGGCGAATTCATACAGCCTTTCCCCGAGAGACCAACTCTCGATATTGTTGTTCTGAACGAAGTGACTGGGGAAACTATCTACCGCGGAAGAGACTCGATATTCACCCTCCGCGATGTTCCAGGCAACGAAAACTTTTCTTTCCTCATTTCTCTTGTTGACAGAAATAACAGAACAATAAGAAGTGTCCGCAGAACGCTCCAAACACCGAACAGGGAGGCTCCTGTTATATCAGGCTTCAGTTACAACTCGACGACGAGAGCATTTGAAGTAACGGCATCCCCATTTTTGCCCAGCCAAGCGGCTCCAGGAATAACTCAGTTGTACTTTTCTTTTAACGGAGGTCCATTAACCCACTCCAATGTGGTAACAAACAGGATTCTCGGAGAGCGCGTACAGGTGACTGTAACGGACTTGGAGGGCAACTCTACGACGAAAAGTGTTACTGTGGCTCTAAGTTACAGTAGTGTGATGGTTTCTTATCTTGAGACTGAAGGAGGACCTTCCTTTCCGATGAACAGGACAAGATCTTTCAACTTGAGAGAGGTGGAAACTACAGCCGTTTACAACAACCTCGAGAGAAGAAATGTTTCAGGAGAGACATTTCTAAGAATTTCCCAGGCAAACATGAGTTTTTTCGTTGAAACAGACGGAGCCCTCTTCTTTAGAAACTCTTTGCCCGAAGGCACTCTCATACCTGCGGCCATAACTTTCACGGAGGGGAATGTCAGCGTGGAAAAACCCATCTTCCTAGTTTACACAGCAGATCTGCCTGGATGGGATGCGCCTCCGTCAGAAAGAGAAAACCTGCCCTTTCTCCAACTTCAAAGTTCGCTTCGAGGCACTGTCTTTGAAGCGGACAGCCAAGGCTTCGATTTAAACGAGATAACATTCCTCGCTCATTACCAAGGCGGAATAACGGAGAATCTTCTCCTAACGGATGCTGGAATGGATTACGTCATAGAAACTTCCCCAGGATCTTCTGCTCTAGCCTTCGTCGACTCTGACAAGGTGTTGCGCTTTTCTGCGAACGCACCGTTTGGGTCTTCTGTAAGAGTAACCTTTTCATATACTCACTTTCTGACAAGACGCAGCGTGTCGAAAACTTTCGTGCATGTAAGACAAATCAACAGAACAGTTGTGGGATTAAGCGCCGACCGCATGCTTGTGCATCTTCCTCAGGGAGACGCAATCAACTTCAACGACCTAGGTCTTAAGGCTCACTTTAGCGACGGAGAGATAATGGATCTGACTCTGCATCAAGTTTCGGTTATCCTTCAGCACTACGAAAAAAGCGTTTCTTCTTTTGACGAATGGACAGGAGAATTCGCCTTTCATTCCGATGCACAGATAGGAACGGAAGTTTCAATTCGGACAGAGTTTGTTTACAGAGGAAAGACCGTTTTCATGGAAATCGTATTCCTCAAGTCTCCTGAAAGAAATGGATCCGTTTCCGAGCCCCCTCTAAAATACGCCCTTGCAGACGTTTGGGGGCACTGGGCCGAGAAGGATATTTTTAAAATGCACGAACTAGATCTTATCCCCAACCAAAGAGATTCGTTTTTTTACCCTGACCGAGAGGCAACGAGGGCTGAAGTGGCATCTTTTGTTGCAAGACTACTCAATCTGCAAGAAAGTTCACCCGTTCCCTTTGTAGACATCTTGGAGTACGACTGGCACTACAGAGACATTGCAAAAGTATACGCTGCTGGAATTTTCGGAGGGCATGGAGATAACACCTTCAGACCATATCAGAACATCACTCGTCAAGAACTCGCAGCGATTGTCCTAAGAGTGTACAAGTACAAATGGAGCGTCGTATCTACCGCTATTAACGCCCCGCCTTTTGCAGATGACGGCGAGATTGAGTGTTGGGCTAGAGAAAGCGTTCTAGAGACAAGGTCCCTTCAACTCATGGTCGGAAGACCTCGCAACCAGTTTGACCCAAAAGACAACACTACACGAGCAGAGGTAATTGTTATTCTCCGAAGGATCCTTGACAGGGGGTAAAACCCCTGTCTTTTTTATTGCGGAGAAAAACGACAGTGCGAAATACTGCCCTTCTGCGAAGGCTGGGAGACAGGCGGAGGTAAGGATAAGGATCTTCTCTTCTTCTCTTCTACGAAGGCTGGGAGACAGGCGGAGATAAGGATAAGGATCTTCTCTTCTTCTCTTCTACGAAGGCTGGAGACAGGCGGAGGATAACGACAGTACGAAGGCTGGGAGACAGGCGGAGGATAACGACAGTACGAAGGCTGGGAGACAGGCGGAGGATAACGACAGTACGAAGGCTGGGAGACAGGCGGAGGATAACGACAGTACGAAGGCTGGGAGACAGGCGGAGGATAA
>Ga0209103_1000024_pt1 | contig 43474 bp, 41 predicted proteins | sample 4C3metaG_FD_184152 | JGI IMG/M metagenome (GOLD analysis project Ga0209103, IMG submission 184152) | Freshwater bacterial and archeal communities from Indian Creek, Illinois, USA - 4C3 metaG (SPAdes) (version 2) | ecosystem: Environmental > Aquatic > Freshwater > Unclassified | place: USA...
AAAATCCGGTTATTTTAGGATTTCCAGCGGAAGAAAACTTAAGCGTTATAAATAGAATTAAGTCATTAACCGGCAGAATGATAGGTGTCAATCTTGAACCCTTTGATGATACGATATTGAACAGTAATTCGTCAATTGCGCAAGGCAGATCTGCCACTGTAGAGAACGCAACAAAAGTTATTGAACAAGGTGCGGATATTATACTCTTGACAGGCAATCCAAAAACAGATATTTCAAATCAGGGTATTTTAAAAAGCTTGGCAAATATATACAATGCTTGCGGTTCAAGTGTTATTCTGGCAGCAGGTAAGATGCACTCTGCCGGGAAATCAGCAGAAAGCGGTAACAAAATTATCGATAAGGAAATTGTAAAATCACTTATTGATTCAGGGGTAGATATAGTTTTGTTTCCTGCCCCCGGTACAGTACCCGGCATATCGACCGACTATATTAGAAGCATGATTGATTTTGTACATGACAGGGGTAAATTGGCAATGACAGCTATCGGTACCTCACAGGAAGGTTCCGACATGGATACAATTAAAAGGATTGCTATTGAAAGCAAGATGACAGGGGCTGATCTGCATCATATCGGAGACTCCGGAATGACAGCAGGTCTTGCAGATCCTGAAAATATAATGATTTACTCAATTGTTGTCAAAGGCAAAAGACATACATACAGAAGAATGGCAAGATCGGTTAATCGCTAGGAGGCACAAATGCTCGAAATATTCAGAAAAAACAAGGATAGTGAACTGTGCAAAATCACTTCTCCTATTTCTGGCAATGTTATTAGTTTGGATAATGTGCCGGACCAGGTATTTTCAAAGAAGATTGTCGGAGATGGCGCTGCCATAGAACCAAATGACGGATTGGTACTTTCCCCTTGTAACGGAAAAATAGCCCAAATTTTTCGCACCAACCACGCAATTGTAATTGTAAGCGATGATGGGTTGGAGATCCTGATACATTTGGGATTAGATACAGTTGAATTGAATGGCTATGGATTTGAGCGTATTTCTCAGGTCGGAGCAAATGTTAAAATAGGCGATCCTATAATGCGCATGGATATAAATAAGGTGAAGGATATGAATAAAAACACCGTAACGCCTGTTATTATACTCAACACGGATAACATAAGCGGGATAAAGATATTTGAAGGAATAAAAATAGCCGGAAAAGACGAATTAATGCACGTGAGCCTTAAAAGCTCAATATGAGATTTTATCTTATTCCATCGCCCAAAACTCATCAATCTCCTCTCCTACATAGTCAATTCTGCCAACCTATTTTTTTTACAACAGAAAGTTATCTTTTGTTTTCGAGTCAACTGATTTTTTGTAACTCCTTTTACAGTATCTCCGGCGATTTTAATGCATAACAGTATTCAAATAAGGGTAATGTCTATATGGATTAAACAACTTGGTGTGTGCAAAATTAAAAACCTAAAATTCTTATGTTGACAGCATTGTCTGAATAAACACCAGAGCTCAAAAGAAATCGCAAAATTGAGCTTGAAAAAAAATAAATGTTATGATAAATTCATTTTGAAAGAAACAATATTTTTTCGGATGTTCTACTGACACAAGTCAGGCGTAAGTGTTCTTTTGAGTCTTCACATTGATAGATTGTGCCTTTTTGTTTTGACGGATCCAGAAACAGAAATAGTTTTTATCGCGCTCTATTTTCACTCTGCGTTAAAAAGTAAAAATGTAATAGAAACATCTAAAAATGCTCGTCCCTTAAGGAATTCAATTGTAATTATTGAAACTGGGGTAAGATTCGGAGCGCATATCAACACTGTTAAAGAAGGTGATATCACAGAGGATGAGTTTGGATATATGGCCATCCATCTTGAAAGACTTAATAATATAGCTGAAAAGGAGGGTAGTGGATTTAACCGTTGTAATTGATATTTTAATAAAATGAAAGGGAGGAGAATGGTACAAAGACTGTAAATCCGCAAATCAACATAGAAGGTCTCATTTTAAAATTTTAGGAGGAATTAGTTATGGACTACAAGCAAACGGCTAGAAAATTACTGGAACTGGTAGGTGGACAAAGTAATGTGAAAGCCAATGCAACCTGCATGACACGGTTGCGTATCTCCGTGAAAGACGAAAGTCTTGTTAACTATGACGAAATTAAAAAAGTAGAGGGCGTTTTGGGAGTTGTCAAGGGTTTAACCGTTCAAATCATATTAGGTCCGGGCAAAGGAGTAAAAGTCGCTGAAGAACTGGCAAACCTGACCGGATTGAAACTCGGATCGGAAGAAGCCGAAATTGAAACTGTGGCAAAGGCGACCAAAGAAGCACTGAAATCTAAACAAACATCGCTGGTACACGTTCTCCTGCGTAAAGTTGCCAATATCTTTATTCCATTAATACCAGGAATCATAGCAGCCGGTTTGATAAACGGTCTTACCAATGTTATCAACGTTTCCACAGGTGGTGCGTATAATGCGTTCTGGTGGTATCAACTGATTCGCACGTTGGGATTTGCGATATTTATGTATTTGCCGATTTATGTCGGTATGAATTCAGCCAAAGAATTTGGCGGAACGCCGGTAATAGGTGCGATTGCCGGTGCTTTATCAGTATCGCATGCCGGCATGCCATTGTTGATGAAAATCGCAGATCAGCCCATTTTAATGCCCATAACCAATTTGGCGTACAATCCTGCAGCCGGTGGATTATTAGCAGCCTTGTTTGCAGGTATGTTCTTCGCCTATATAGAAAAACATGTCAAGAAGTTCATGCCTGATATTCTTACCACTTTCTTTACACCTTTACTTACTGTTTTGATTGGTGGTTTTGTGGCAGTTTTGGTTATTCAACCTTTCGGTGCTATTGCTTCTCAAGGTATCTTTGATGCGTTGGATTTCGCTTTTAACAGAATGGGTATAATAGGAGGTTATATCCTTTCGGCTGGTTTCTTACCTTTAGTATCTGTAGGTTTACATCATGCATTGACTCCGATCCATGTTATGCTTAATAACCCTGAAGGTCCGACACAGGGGATTAACTTTCTGTTGCCGATTCTAATGATGGGTGGTGGCGGTCAGGTAGGAGCCGGTTTGGCATTATATTTACGTACTAGAAGTGCTAAGTTAAAGCAAATGACTCGTGATGCCTTACCTATCGGGATCCTTGGCATCGGTGAACCGTTGATGTATGCAGTGACGTTGCCGTTGGGCAAACCTTTTATCACTGCATGCTTAGGTGCAGGTATTGGAGGTATACTCGCTTCTTTGTTTGCACTTGGCACGATCACCTTAGGTGTTTCCGGCCTGTTTGGTCTTTTGATCGTTCAGCCGGGTACTCAGCTGTTATTTGTGATTGCAATGCTTGGGGCTTACATTGGTGGATTTGTACTGACCTATTTCTTCGGCTATGACGAAAAACGCATTGAAGAAATTTATGGTCAATGAACAGAGGGGCGACTTTTGTCGCCCCTCTGTTCAAAACGGAGGTAGCATCATGGTAAAGTTAGGATTCTCGATTTATATGGGAACGGGAAGACAGAAAAATTTAGAAGTAATTAATAGGGCTGCTAAAACAGGCATGAAAGTCGCATTTACATCTTTACATATTCCCGAAGAGAGCGATATGGATTTTCTGTCACAGACAACGGATGTACTAAATGCTTGCAAGAATGCCGGGATCGAAGTCATGGCAGATGTTGGTCCTCGGACGCTAGAAAAACTAAAATTGAAATCAATTCACGAATTAAAAGATATTGGTATACGGTATCTGCGTATCGATTATGGATTTAGTATTGACGAAATTATCCGTCTATCCAAGATTTTTAATGTCGTGTTCAACTCATCCACCCTGTTACCTCGCGAAATTGTAATGTTTAAATCAGCCGGAACTGACTTCACTAAATTCGCAGCTTGCCATAATTTTTATCCTAAGCCTAAAACCGGCTTATCGCTTGCAAAAGTAGCGAAAATTAATGAGCATCTCTCCGGATCGCAGATAACAAACATGGCTTTTGTGCCTGGAGATGGAATCCGACGCGGACCATTGCATGAAGGACTGCCTACGGTCGAAGAACATCGCGTTATGCCAGTTCTGGAAGCTGCATTGCAACTGTTCACGCAAACATCTACGGATATCGTGTTGATTGGGGATGTTGATGTTAAGGATCTAACATGGGAGCAACTGTCCGACTTAGCTAAGGGTATTGTAAGACTACGAGTAGAATTGCTACCCACATACAGATATCTGGCAGACACAGTCCATCACGACCGTACGGATAGCAGCAAATATGTAATCCGTTCGGTGGAGTCGAGGATGTACGCAAGTACTGGTAAATCCATTACAGCAATCGGTACGGATAAAATCAATACAGGAGATATCTTGATTTCAAATGAATTATATAAACGCTATTCAGGTGAGCTGGAAATTGCTCGCTGCGCGATGGATGGAAATCCGAAGATCAATGTAATCGGAAGAGTTGCAGAGGATGACCTTGTTTATCTTCCCTATATCCATGAAGGAATGGGATTTTTATTGGAGGTTATATAATGAGTAAAATACAAATCGAACATTTAGCGACTGAAAAAAGTAATCCTGAGTCTATAAATTTGGATGAATTAACACCATTGGAAATTGTGAGGCTAATGAACCGCGAGGATGCCAAAGTTGCCTCAGCGATTGAAGAGCGATTGCCTCAGATCGCAAAGGCAGTCGAATTAATAATTGAAGCACTAAAAGAAGGTGGCCGAGTAATTTACTTCGGTGCCGGAACCAGCGGACGATTGGCTGTGATCGATGCATCGGAATGTCCTCCAACGTTTTCAACTACGAATGAATTCATTGGTATCATCGCCGGTGGTGACGGAGCTTTGCGAAAATCAGTAGAAGGTGCGGAGGACTCGGATAAACTGGCAGTAGAAAATCTTATGGATATAAAACTATCTAAAAAAGATATAGCGATCGGAATTGCAGCAAGCGGGCGCACTCCCTATGTTATTGGCGGATTGAACTATGCTGGTAATATCGGTGCAAAAACGATCACAATATCATGTAATCCCAATTCAGAGATCGGAAAACTAGCCAATGTGGCAATCGATGTAGAGGTAGGGCCGGAAGTACTTACTGGTTCTACACGACTAAAAGCAGGTACTGCTCAAAAAATGATTCTGAATATGCTATCTACCGCTTCGATGGTTAGTTTTGGAAAAGTCTATGGCAATTTGATGGTGGATGTCAATCCGTCAAACATTAAACTGGTAGAGCGAGCAAAGAAAATCATCATGCAAACCACAGGCTGTACTGCTGATACAGCATTAGATGTCTTGGAAAAATCGGATAATAAAGTTAAAACAGCAATCGTCATGATTGCGACGAGCTGCTCAAAAGATGAGGCTAACGAAAAACTGCACAGAGCAAATGGGTTTATCCGAAAAGCATTGGCTGAATAAAAAAGTAAAATTGTAAGCGATGTTGGGTTGAAGATCTTGTTACATTTAGGATTAGATACAGTTGAATTGAATGGCTATGAATTTGAGCGTATTTCTCAGGTCAGAGCAAATGTTAAAATAGGCGATCCTATAATACGTATGGATATAAATAAGGTGAAGGAGATGAATAAAAACACCGTTACGCCTGTTATCATACTCAACATGGATAACATAATAATCATATCCGTTTAATACCATGTAAAATGCTCCCACCTGGCTCATTCCCACCCCATGGCCGAATTCGACCGTGTCAATCAGCACCATGCCGTTTTTAAATCTAAAGCTTATTCTGCTGCAATTCATCATTTCGCCGAAGCCACGCTGCAATCATCTTAGGCTGAGGCTTTATTCATTTTTTTGCAGCAAATTGACTTATTGCAGCGGAATCATATTTTAAAATCTATATCCCAATATGCTTCCATTTGCCCGCTCTAAACCTTAACCAGTAAATAAACGCCCTTACCGACAGATCGATGAATATGGCATACCACATACCTATGACACCCATCTGAAAAAAGTATTCCAAAATAAATGATAAAAATATCCTGATTCCCCAAATGCTGACCATGCTTGTATACATAATATACTTTATATCCCCGGCGCCTCTCAGTACGGCGGACATGACATTCATAACGGCAAGCGAAGGTTCGGCTATGGCAAAAATCCTTATTACTCTTGAACCCAGCTCAATCACTTCAGGATCGCTTGAATAAAGCGATGCCAGTTCCCTTGAAAACACGAACATTAAAACAGCAATCACAGAGATTAAAATAACCGCAATATACGTAGTTTGAAGTCCGCATTTTTCAGCCTTCTTAGGATCGTTTGCCCCGAGGTTCTGTCCTACCAGAGTAGTCGCGGAAAGCGCAATCCCAAACACCGGCATAAAAGCCAGAGAATTGACGCTCATACCTATCTGATAAACCGCCGCTTCAACGGTTCCCATCCAAACGACTAAAAGCTGCATACCCAAGAAACCACCCTGGATAATAACTTGTTCAAGCGATGCGGGCAGACCGACAAAAAGTATTTTCTTTATAATATCGATATCGGCTTTAATCATACGCTGCCATGTAGGCTTAAGCACGCATTTCCCTGTAAACAGGGTAATTATTATCACGGCCAGCCCCGACGCTCTCGCTATTACCACGGCCTCCGCAGCTCCGTATATACCTCTTGCCTCAATAGGTCCATATCCGAATATAAGCACAAAACTTAAAATGATGTTTATTATATTAGCAACACCCGCCGAATACATTGGAGTTATCGTGTCTCCCGCGCCTCTTAGCGCTCCTCCCATTATTATGCTTATCATCATAAAAGGCATGCTTATAAGAGTTCTTAAAAAGTACAGCCTTGCAGCCTCAAACACAGCCGGTTCCGCATTACCCAAAAAAAGTGCCAGCAATTGATCCGCAAAGATATAACAAAGCAGAGTCACTGCCACTGAAGCCGCAAGCGACATAGTAAGCGACTGTGAAACAGTAATGTTTACACCATCAGTGTTCTGCTCACCTGTTAACCTTGCGACTACCACGGTAGTTCCTGTCGACAATGCGGCAAATACAGACTGGATAAATATAACAACCATGTTAATAAAACCTACCGCAACGAGCGCCTGAGCGCTCAATTGTCCTACAAACATGGTTGATACCATTCCGACTGCCATTACTAAAAGCTGTTCAACTATGGAAGGCCAGGCAAGTCGGTATATTTCACCCCTTAATGGGCTTTCGGCCTTAAAGTTTTCAATTGAAAGATTCATCGAATCCAACCCCAGTTCCGGCAAAAGACACATTTAGTCTCATAAAGCCGTAAGAGCCTGATTTTGATGCAAAACCATAATTTGCGTCAAAATCAAGCTCAATTTGTTTTCTTAAGCTAATCCTGTATCCTATGCCCTTTTTTCGAGCATTTCCTTAACCTTCATGAGCCTTGTGCGGTTACCCCTGTCGTTCTCGTCAAGCTTCATCGTTATATATCTTACAGTTTCGTTAAGCTGCGGTATTATAATGTATTCAAGAGCGTTAACCGTCCGTCTTGTCTTTTCGATCTCGTCCGCTAAACGAAGGCAAGTCTTTTCAATCTGAGCAAGCTCAATAAGCTTCGGGAGTATTCCGGCTAAAAGCGCAATAGCTCCGTCAAGCTCGGCAGAAGTCCCAGCAAAACCATAAGGATAAGGAGAAACTCCTTCCTCGATATGTTCCTCATATTCTATAGCCGGAACATTAACGCCCATTATGTTTTGTTTTTTCGCTTTAATTTCAAGTCTTCGCGTGGGGAAAATTACTGATTCCTCAAGCACTTCCGGCGACATAACAGCGCTTGCCATTAGAAACTCACCAAGTGCGCGCGTGAGTTCTTCTTCCACCTTCTCGCGGATTTCTTTATTTTTTCTTATAAGCTCAATGTACTTTTTGACCATCCCATCCCGCTTATCTTTTAGGAGCTTATGTCCTCTAACCGCTACTTTCATGCGGGCTTTAAGGCGAGTAAGCTCCATTCTGGTAGGGCTGACCCTGAGTGATGCCATTATAGGTTCAACTCCTTATTCAGATCTGTCCCATCGATAGAACCGTCCCCATTATTTGATTGAGTACTTGTCGATGTACTCATCTCTGATACGCTTCAGCTCAGACCTCGGCAATATCGCCAGAAGCTCCCATCCAAGCTCCATTGTCTCAGCAATTGTCCTATCCGTCTCGTACCCTTGAGATACGTACCGCTGCTCAAAATTATCGGCGAACTTCGCGTAAAGCTTATCCACTTCGGATAGGGCGGCCTCGCCTAATACTACTGCAAGCTCTCTTGCTTCTCTTCCTCTCGCGTAAGCCGCAAAAAGCTGATTCATAACGTCCGCGTGATCCTCGCGCGTCTTACCCTTGCCTATACCCTTATCCTTAAGCCTTGAAAGCGAAGGTAAAACGTCAATTGGAGGCGTTAAGCCCTTGCGGTGCAAGTCGCGGCTCAATATAATCTGCCCTTCTGTTATATATCCCGTCAGATCAGGGATCGGGTGCGTCTTGTCGTCTTCGGGCATGGTAAGTATCGGAATCTGCGTTATTGTTCCCTCTTTGTCCTTTATCCTGCCCGCTCTTTCGTACATGGTAGCGAGATCCGTATAAAGATATCCGGGATAGCCGCGTCGTCCGGGTACTTCCTTGCGAGCGGCTGATATTTCGCGCAACGCGTCCGCATAGTTTGTGATATCCGTCAATATGACTAAGACGTGCATCCCCAGATCAAATGCCAGATATTCGGCGGCGGTTAGCGCCATACGCGGAGTCGCTATTCTTTCAATTGCCGGATCGTCCGCTAAATTCATGAAAAGCACGGCGCGATCTATAGCTCCGGTTTTCCTAAAATCCGATATGAAAAAGTCGGCTTCCTCAAAAGTGATTCCAATAGCGGCAAACACCACTGCAAATTTGCTGTCTGTTCCAAGAACCTTCGCCTGCCTTGCGATTTGAGCGGCGAGCTGTGCGTGGGGCAGTCCTGAGCCTGAAAAAACCGGCAGTTTTTGCCCTCTTACCAGAGTGTTAAGCCCATCTATCGCCGAAACGCCAGTTTCGATAAATTCCGAAGGGTAGTTTCTGGCTGCGGGATTTAAAGGATCACCGTTTATATCCATCCTCTTATCGGCGATAATTTCCGGCCCTTCGTCTATCGGTTTGCCCATTCCGTCAAAAATCCTACCTAATATATCAGGCGATACCGGAAGCTCGATCCCTTTGCCTAGAAATCTCACCTTTGTGCCGGCAATTTTTAAGCCGTAAGATCCTTCAAATATCTGCACAAGCGCCTTATCCTGATTTATCTCGAGCACTCTTCCCCGACGGGAATCGCCGTCTGCGGTCTCTATTTCGACAAGCTCGTTATATGTGACGCCTTTTACGTTCTCAACGAGCATAAGCGGTCCGACCACCTCAGTTATTGTCTTGTATTCCTTAAGCATACTGCTCCACCCCCTCGGACATGAGCGCTTCCATTTGCGCCTTTATTTCTTCTGATATGACTTCAAGCTCTTTAATCCTATCTTCCGGTATATATTTAGCTCGCCCGATCCTTTCGCGAACCGGCATCTTGATTATTTTGCCCAGTTCAACGCCTTCCTCAAGCGCTTTTTGCCCTAAAACATGAAATTCAAGTATAAGCCCCAACATCTTGCGCTGCTTATTCATCGAAGTGTATGTGTCCACCTCGTGAAACGCGTTCTGATGAAGATAATCCTCCCTTATGGATCTTGCGGTTTCAAGCGTAAACCTATCCTTTACCGACAAGGATTCAACGCCTACCAACCGCACAATTTCCTCAAGCTCAGACTCCTCCTGAAGTATATTCATCGTATCCTGACGCATTTCAACCCAGTCCTCAGAAACATTTTCTTTCATCCAGCCGCCGAGTCTTTCCATGTAAAGGGAGTAACTCAAAAGCCAGTTAATAGCCGGAAAATGCCTACGGTATGCAAGCTGTGCGTCAAGTCCCCAGAATACTTTGACTATTCGAAGCGTTGCCTGCGTAACAGGCTCGGAGAGATCGCCTCCGGGAGGTGAAACCGCGCCTATTGCGCTAATCGATCCTTCCCTGCCGTTTGATCCTAAGCATACCACTCTGCCCGCCCTTTCGTAAAAGTCGGCAAGCCTTGAACCAAGATATGCGGGATACCCTTCCTCACCGGGCATCTCCTCAAGGCGTCCTGACATCTCGCGAAGCGCTTCCGCCCATCTTGATGTCGAGTCTGCCATAACCGCCACCCTATAGCCCATGTCCCTGAAATATTCGGCTATCGTTATTCCTGTATAGATCGAAGCTTCGCGGGCGGCAACCGGCATATCGGAAGTATTGGCTATAAGGACTGTTCTTTTCATAAGCGGCTGCCCTGATTTAGGATCTTTAAGCCTTGGAAATTCCATCAAAACGTCTGTCATTTCGTTTCCGCGCTCGCCGCAACCAACGTACACTATAACGTCTGCATTAACCCACTTCGCCAACTGATGCTGCACGACAGTCTTTCCGCTTCCGAAAGGACCCGGCACGGCTGCGACTCCGCCTTCAGCGACCGGAAACAAGGTATCTATAACCCTTTGTCCCGTAAGCATCGGAACATCAGGCGGCAATTTCTTTTTGTATTTTCGTCCAAGCCGGACAGGAGTTTTCTGCATCATCGAAAGCTCGATAACTTTATCGTTGCTAGTTTTGATCTTAGCAACAATGTCAAGAACGGTCGCGGCTCCCTCGTATATCCACTCGATTGTCCCTTCAATCCCTATGGGCACCATTATTCTGTGCTCGACAATCGGAGTTTCCTGAACCTTTCCAAGAAAATCGCCTTGTCCGACCCTGTCTCCCACCTTAACTAAAGGCTCAAATTCCCATTTTTTCTCCCTGTTGAGCGCCGCTACCTCAACACCCCTCGTGATCCTGTCACCCGTTTTTTCCCTTATATCGGTTAGCGGCCTTTGTATACCATCAAAAATTGATTCTATTAGCCCCGGACCCAGTTCAACGCTTAAGGGCAAGCCCGTTGATTCCACAGGATCTCCCGGTCCTAAGCCGGAGGTTTCCTCGTAGACCTGTATCGATGCTTTGTCTCCCCTTAACTCTATTACTTCGCCGATAAGCCTTCTGTTACTAACGCGAACAACGTCGAACAGCTTGACCTCGGCCATTCCGCCGGCTACGACAAGCGGGCCGGATACCTTCAAAATATGGCCTTGCACGTATTCTTACCCTCTTTCTCCAAATAAAATATCAACACCTATTGCCTTTTCCATGCTTTCTTTGATTCCCTTCATTCCTAAGCCTAAACTGCCGCGGTTATTTGGGATCGGTATTATCGCCGGATAGGCTGAAGCTCTGTATCTGTCAATAGTTTCCTGTATTTCAGCAATTATCGGTTCGGTTATAAAAAGTATGGCATAGTCTTCTTTCGCAAGCTTATGCACAAGCCTTGCAGCCTGCTCTTTATCGGTCACAGCGAAAACGGGTACGCCGACCACCTTAAACCCCAGTATCGAATCTTTATCACCTATCACAGCTATCTTAGACATATAGTTCACGCAGCCTTTCCCGAATCCTGTCTTGTGAGACATTATTGGCTTTGCCCACCATGACGGTACGAATAAACCTTACTTCATTTTCTTTAGCGGCAAGATAACCCACTATCGGCTCAATTCCGAACGGATTATGCTTATTTGCTTTGATATAACGCAAAAGATGATCGTCCGCAAGCTTTTCAAAAAGCGAAAGGCTGGCACTTTTTAAAAATTCTTGGATACTTGCGTTTGTGACATCATCATATCTTGAATAGGCAAGCGATTCCATAAGCCTCTCAAACGGCTCTTCCAAAGCCTTGAGATAAAACGAAAACGGATATGAGCCAAAAGGTAATATTGCTTCTTTTAAAAGATCAAGCCCTTCGCCCATTTTCTTGACCCTTATTAACGTTCTTATGTTCGTTAAGTCGATTAAGCGCTCAAAGTATCCTGACACAAAAGCGTTACCAAGCTTTTTACACTGAGAAAATATATGCTCATACATAGCCTTATCAAGCTTTAAATCTATCTTTTGGGGATCAACCTTTACGCTTACCATTCCTTCGATTTCTTCGGCGGCTTCTTTCATAAACGAAGGCAGGGATATGTAGTTGTTTGCTAATACCGAGGATTTCAATGTCTCGATCGGTACTGTTCCCGCGTCTACCAATAGATAATTTCCGTCGATATTTAGAATTCTTGTTTTGAAGAGAACCTTTAGATTATGAAAATCGTTTTTAAGCAAAAAAAGATTTGTCAACTCAGTCGCAGGCGAAATATCCTTTATAAGAGTAGCGGCGTTTTTTATTTCAGCTTTCAGAAACGCTTCGTAATCTGATGGTGTGTCATTTGATAAAATAGCCGCACCAAACCCGGTATCGGCTAAAACTTTTAAGGCATCCGCTACCGATGCGCTCTCAACCATCCTCTGTGTTTTTTCATAATTAAGGAGCGAATTTTCAAGAGCCCTTATTCGCGCGACAGCGTATGCATAGCTTGGTTGCGGCATATCACAAACCTTCTTCCCCGTTAGAACCATCCGCAAAAAGAATTTTCGCTGCGATCGGTTCCGCTTCGTCTCGCACTAATTTAGTAATCGCCTCAAGTGAATTGTTTATCTCAAACCCATTCCCCCTGAGTAGGAATCCACCTTCAAAAGCGCCTTCATCTTCTGCGAGTTTAACACTCATATCCTTGCCTATAGCCTTCAACACAGCATTCATTTCTTCTATGAATCCGTTGCCGAAATTTTCTTTATCCGCTCTGGGGAATACTATATCCGCCTCGCCCTGAAAGCTTAAAGACAACAACATCCCTTTTACAATTTCGCAGTATTCTGATGAAGGCAAATTTCTTATACTGCTTACTGAGTTTTTGAAAGCTACATCAAGCATCTCCCTTTTAACTTTAAGCAGATCTTTTCTCATTTCGAGCTCCGCTGCAGCGATAAGCCTTTTTTTGTGATCGCTAGCATGTGCCTTAGCTTCATTTTCAAGCTTAATTTTAAGCTTATCAGCCTTTTGAACCTGCTCCCCCCTTATGGAGGATGCTTTGATTTCTGCTTCATCTATGAATTTTTGTGCTTCTTGCCGGGCTTCGTTCAATATGCGAAGCTTTATTTTTTCCAATCCATCCACTTTTACCACCTCGTTTACAGGCGGACAAACCAGACGACAAGAAAGGACGCAAGCAGCGCCAACACTGCATAGGTCTCAACCATCGCCGGGAATATAATTGCTTTGCCCTGCTCCTCAGGACGCTTGGCTATAAGCCCGATGCTCGCCGCGGATGCTTTTCCCTGCGCAATTGCTGAGAAAAGTCCTACTATTCCTATGGGCAGCGCACCAAACAAGAGCATCAAACCGGCTTCAGGTGATACATCGACCATACCGGCCAAAAAGTTAGTCCTTAAAAGGATAATAAAGCCGATCAAAAGACCGTAAATGCCTTGTGTTCCGGGCAACGCCTGAAGAATTAACGTCTGGCCGAATTTATCCGGATCCTCAGACACCACTCCGGCAGCGCTTTCTCCCGCTATTCCTACCCCAATTGCCGAGCCTATCCCCGCCAGTCCCACCGACAAAGCAACTCCTGCTATTGCTAAGATCTGTCCTAATTCCATGATTTAAATAGCCTCCTCTTCCAGTACTTCTGTAAATTTTGTTTTTATGCCCAAAGGACGAAAGGCTTTACCCCCGCCTTCGAAAAACTTACCAAAAAACTCAATGTATTGCAGCCTGCTTGAGTGCACATAAGCCCCAAGGGAACTAACTGCGATATTAAAGATGTGGCCTGCCACAAGGATTGGTATAGCGATTATCAATGTTATCCAAGACGCGCCAAGCATCGCTCCCAACTGGTTAAACACCATGCCGATAACAGCTGTGGCAAGTCCTAATGCGAAAAGCCTTGAGTATGAAAGCACATCGCTTAAATACGCGCTTACGTTGTATAGACTTAACAATCCCGAAGTAAATTTGCTCAATATGCTTTTCTGGCTTCTTCCCTGTGTGAGCACCAATCCAATTGCTCCGACTATCGCCATATAGCCCCCCACAGCCGAAACCGGCGTCAGCATAAGCAAAAGACCTATCAGAAGCAAGTACCACAGCCCCTGATCAAATATAGCGTCAAGATATAAGCCTCTTTTGATGTTGATCCAGGCTTTAAGAGCCATTCCGGTGAAAATCTGGATTAATCCGAGACCGAAGCATAGCCCAAGCATAAGCATCGGATTCGTCAGAGGATCAAACCAAATCGGCGCGATGCCTATCCGTGCCCCCCCATCTCCAAACCAACTGCCAAAGAGCGCTCCCCATATGAGGGTTGCCACTCCAAGCGAGGCTACAAGCCATCCCATTCTTGCCCCATCGCCTTTAAGCTTTAGTTTTATGGTGAAATAAGTACCAAGCACAGCCATTATAAGCCCGTATGCCGCATCACCGAGCATTATGCCAAAGAAAATGAAAAAGAAAGGGGCCATGTGAATATTCGAGTCGATGCTGGTATGATTGGGCAAACTGTAAAGCTTAGTTATCATTTCAAAAGGCCGTACAACGGCAGGATTTTTAAACGCCACAGGATAAACTTCGTCACGTCCTATGTCCTCGAAATCCAACTCTAAAGCATCGGTTACTGAAGCAAGCTTATTCCTTATAAGGACTTCGTCCTTTGCGGGCGCATAGCCTCTAAGATAGAAAGCTTCACGCGTTTTAAGCAGCTTTTCTGTCTGAGTTTCCCTTTCTTGCTTTATGGTCAAAATATCATACAGCATTTCAAGGTCATCGATATGCGCAAAAAGGGTCTCGGCTTGTTTTTCGGCTTCAACAGCCTGCGCGTCAAACTCTTCGATCTGTCTTGCGTAATCAGCAATCGCATCTTTTGGCGTGCCTTCAAAACCTGTAAAAGTTGTTTTATTAAAACCGTTTTCCTTTAAAAGAATCGCCGCTTCTTTGTCAAGCTCCTTGTGGTGTATCAGTATGTAGCAGTATTCGTCTCTGGTTTCTCCCAATCTATGAAACCAACATTCATTCAATGATTCAATTAACGAACGCTCGAATGTGTCCGCAATTTCTTTTCCGGCAGTGCCCAATAAAACTCTAGTCTCTTTTGTGTCTTTGGCTTCTTTTATTGGCATATTAAGCGCTTTCCAAGGCTCTGTCTGAGCGATAAGATTATTAAGACGCGTCTTACCGCTTCGGATTTCCGAAAGCTTGTCCTCTATGCCCTGACATTTTAAAATCACGTCAAACAGAAATTCTTTTTTTTGCTCAATCTCTTTTGCTTTATCGACGCCCAAGGCATGTTTATATCCTAAAGGCTTTTTCTTGTTACCATAGCGCTTTAGAGTGGCAAGCGCCCGACTTACAGGTAATACATCCAACAAAGGAGCATCCTTTTTTGCCGAAACCTCTGAAAGTGTCGATTTTCTTAAACCTTCGACACCCTCAACTTGTGTTTCAATGGCTTCTACATTTCCCATCGCCTGGAAAATTTTTAATATTTTGTCCATGTCGGATTTTAAGGCCACCAGCGAAATCTTTTTCATTTCAACGATTGCCATTTAAGCCCACAACCTTTCCAACAATCAACGAAACAGCCTTTTGCATTCCGACATTAGCTTTGTTAATCAAGGCTTGCTTTTGTTTTTCAAAAGAAATACGCAAAAATTCAATTTCTTTCCCAGCATCTTGCTCAGCCTTTTCAAGAAATAACTTTGAATCGTGTTGCGCCTCCTTTGTCACATTGCGAAGCAGTTCGCCCCCTTCACGCTCGGCAACCAATACGATCTCTCTTGCCTTTTGTACGGCCTGTCTTTTTATATCGTCAGCTTCGTCCTCAGCAAGCTTTATTAATTTTAAAGCATCCATTGACATTTATCTCATCACTCCCGCATCGTCTTTATAATATTCGCTGTATAACCGGAATTCTTTACAGAATTCATTAAATACAATTAAGCGGTACTACTTTGTCCCAAACAACCTGTCGCCTGCGTCGCCTAATCCCGGTACAATGTACCCGTGTTCATTTAAACAAATGTCAACCGCCGCGGTATAAATATCGACGTCCGGATGCGCGGCTGTAAGTTTCGCAACACCTTCCGGGGCGGCTATAAGACACATAAACTTTATGCTCTTTGCACCTTTTTCCTTTATATATGAAATAGCGGCGCAAGCTGAGCCTCCTGTGGCAAGCATCGGATCGACCACGATAAGATCTCTTTCCGCAGCATCGCAGGGAAGCTTGCAGTAATACTCAACAGGCAAAAGCGTTTCAGGATCCCTGTAAAGTCCAATATGTCCGACTTTAGCTGCGGGAACAAGCTTCAAAATACCCTCAACCATTCCAAGCCCCGCGCGCAGTATAGGTATTATGCCTAGTTTTTTACCGGAAATAAGGCTTGTGTCTGCCATTGCCACAGGTGTTTGTACCTGTACTTGTTTTAGCGGCAGATCGCGCGTGACTTCGTAAGCTAAAAGCATCGAAACTTCGGATATAAGCTCCCTGAAATTTTTCCCACCCGTGTTAATGTCCCTAATAAAAGTAAGTTTGTGTTGGATAAGCGGATGATCAAGAACGTAAAGGTTTGACATCAATATTCTTCCCCCGGGTATTTATTTTTTGAAGTTTTTGCCGTAAGCGTAATGATACCCTCATGCGTAGCTATTATAGCCTTTTTTGCAATCCCTAAAAACAATCCCGTTTCGAGTACTCCAGGAATGGATTTAAGCCTAATGTCCAATTGGCGCATATCTTGCGGAGTATCAAAAAAAAGATCTATAACAAAATTGCCGTTTTCGGTCACAACAGGTCCATCCTTGCCCGAAGCTGTCCTGATTTTCGGCTTAGCTCCAAATTTTTCGGCACTTTTCAGAAACAATCCCACAGCCTGCTGCATTACCTCAACAGGAACGGGAAAAGCAAAACCCAGACGATCAACGAGTTTTGTTTCGTCAGCTATTATTACAAATTCATCGGCCATAGTCGCGATTATCTTCTCAACGGCATGTGCCGCGCCGCCCCCTTTTATCGCGTCAAGCTCACGCGTTATTTCGTCTGCGCCGTCTATAGCCAGATCGATTCGATCGAGCATTCCAGGATCGATCAAAGGAATACCGGCCTTAAAGCACATCGCTTTCGATTGAAATGAGGTAGGCACACCCTTAATATTAAGGCCATTTCTAACCATTTGACCGATTTCTTCTATCAAAAAAACAACCGTTGAACCAGTCCCCAACCCTACCGTCATGCCATCTTTGACGAGTAAAGCTGCGACCTGCCCGGCTGCTTGCTTCAATTGTTTGTTTTCTGATGCGGACTTCAGCGATCACACCTCCAAAACATCTTCGTACATTATACATTGCTTGTGATAAAAAACACAAGAGAAAAAAACAGACTTTTCTAGATCATATGAATGTTTCGCAATTTAAATGTAGAGTTTATATACGCACTGTTGTCCGCAGTATTTATTATCTTGCCGTTAATCGGCACTTATGCAGTGTATAACAAACGAGATCTATACATTTGATAGATTCTTATCAACCATCGGAACAGCCCACTTGGTTGCTTCTTAGCGTGCGTCCTCTTTCTCCAAGGGTACAGACAGCAGATAGTAATCTGATTTCTGTAATTGAACGCCTTGTGGGATACGCAGATATAATAGCTGTTCCCATATTAGATCGAAGACGAATGGTCGCCGGACAGCGTCCTCCCCTAGGATTTGTGCCGCCATAAAATCCTGACTGAATTTGATTAATTCAATCTTGTAGTGTTCAGGCTCGGTTATAATCAATGTGTTTTCCGTAAGCGTAACTTCCACTTTCCGCACTTGCGCTGAAACATCAATCATCCCCAATATGGCTCCGGTAAAGAAATAAGTGGCTTCAATTATTCCGTCATTTTCTTCTGTTTTTTCCACCATAACATTCAGGAAGGGGTTTGGTCGGCTACTCTCAACTTTCAGGCTTTCCCCATCCAGTCTGAATTGCCATTCCAGCGTCCTCACACCATTAACGCTTTGTGGCCTTCCGGTTAGAGCTACCGGAAATAAATTCTGGGCGGCAGCCTCGGCTTTCCGCAAAGATGTGGCATCTACAGGATGGGAGAGCCTTTCCGGCGGCAGCAGCCACAAAACCACCGGCGAGCAGATCAGCAAGGCAAAGTACCCGGTCAATAACCATCCCAATTTTATCCGACCAATGTAAATTACCAGCTTTGCCCCATAAACGGCAAGACAGATCAAGGCAATTATTAAAATCAACAAAAAGAGAGGGGCGAATGTAATCGACATTATTTTCTCACCTCCGTGCGGTTTGAGATAAGCAGTGCGATGCCGAATACTACGGCAGTTATAAGGATTGCTTTCAGCGTCAGCATGATAAATGAACTCTCATGCACCAAAAAGTTTATAGCCTGCAATAACATTTCCCGTATTCCGGCATCCCTGCCAGCAAGAATTAGTACGCCAAAAAACAACGAGGGAAGGATGACTACAAACACTTTACTGCATTGAACAAGTATCCCGCATAGATAACCGGCTGTGCTAATCAGGAGCAGATACAGTGTGGTTACGGCAAAGCCTGCTGCTAGCTCCGTCGGGGACAGGAAAAAATTTTGGCTGACTATCCCTAAACCACCTGTGGAGAAAAAGAATATCAGTCTAAGCACAGCTCCTCCCAGCACAGCTGACAAGCCTCCGATCAAACAGTAGGTAATCAGAAAGGCTCCGTTGGCTAGATTACTGCTCAGCCGGTTTGATACAAACACAGCATCACCATCCCTGTAACTCTTGGTCGTCAAAATAACTGACACTGCAAATGCCCATAAGAATGTAAGTAAAACAATGATCTCGTTTGAAAGTGTTTTTATGGAAAACAATATTGTGCCCCTACCCATATTCCAACCACCCGTACCGCCTAGCGAAAGTAGAATGGCAATGGTCTGAACGGCCGCCAGTGTCCAGAAAAGTCCGCTATATGCCATTAACTTGTATTTATATTGTTTTTTTGTCACATAAAACAGTCTAATTTTTGTTAAAGACATCATCAATGCCTCCTTTCTTCCCTGATGTAAGGTATACGCATAGATCAGCTGCGGTCACAGCGGTGATATCCACCCCAACCAGCCGCGCTTTGTAGCGTTCCTGCTCTGTAATGTCATTCTTAACCACTAGGTAAGCATAGCCATCCCCCACGTTTGATATATGGATGATCTCACGGCTATTAGCCATGTCTTCCAGTATGTAGCTTTTCCCCCTGAGTCCCAATGCATATTCCCTGAGATTGGGTACCGGCATATGCAAAAGCTTTTTCCCTTCTGTGATTAGCAGAATATCCTCCAGAATATCTTCAATTTCATTTAACAGGTGGCTTGAGAGTATAATAGTCCGAGGATGACGCAGGTAGTCTTTGAGGAGAGCACGATAAAAATCCTTTCTAGCTCCTGCGTCCATGCCAGCGGTCGGCTCGTCGAAGATAGTCAGAGAACAGCGAGCGAAAAGTCCCACGACCACATTAAATGTACTTTTCATGCCCTTGGAAAGCTGGTGGTAATAATGCCGCGGATTTAAGGAGAAATAATCCAGCGCACCTTTGGCCAGACCCATATTCCAGTTTCCATAAAAGCCAGCCGCTTCGTCCAGGAGTTCGCCTAGGCGCAGAGACTGCGGAAAAGCCATATTATCGTCAACAAAAACAGTATTAGCGGATACCGTCAGATTGTTGAAAGGATTTTCCGCAAAGACTTTCACTTCACCTGCGGTTTTTTGCAAAAAGCCAGCGATAATTTTTAAGAGTGTGGTCTTACCGGCGCCGTTTCGGCCGATCAGTCCGGTTATTTTATTCTCCTCTAAGTCAAAAGACAGTTCATTTACTGCTTTTAACTTTCCATACGCTTTGATTAAATCTCGGCATTCCACCGCGTTCATGACTTCATTTCCCCTTTCAATCCGTTTTTTATCATACGAATCATATCCATCAGCTCATTTTCCGGAATACCTAGTCGCTGTGCTTCCAGCACCAGATCAAAGATAAGCTGCTTTAACGTCCCATCCCTGCGCTTGCGCATTATACCCTCACGCGCACCCGGTGAGACAAACATGCCTAATCCGCGCTTTTTATACAAGATGCCTTCCTCAACCAGAATGCTGAGTCCCTTGGCGGCAGTGGCCGGATTGATATTAAATATCTCCGCCAGCTGATACTGTGAGTACATTTTCTCGTCACCGCCTATGTTTCCCGCCAGAATTTCCGTTTCCAGCCATTCTGCTATTTGCATGTAAATAGGTTTCATTATGTCGGTATCTAGCTTCACAGCACGTCTCCCCAAAAATCTAGTATAGTACATTACAACTGTAATGTACTATACTTTAAATATCCCAAGATGTCAATAATTATTTTTTCCCGTTGCTTCTATTAAAAAAGCAGCCGTAGAAACAGTCCCCAACCTAACCGTCATGCCCTCTTTGACGAGTAAGGCTGCGTTCTTTCCGGCTGCTTGCTTCAATTGCTTGTTTTATGATGTGGACTTCAGCGATCACACCTTCAAAACATCTACGGACATTATAAAATCTATATGATAAAAAACATACATTGGATGCATCTAAAAAGATTTGACATTGCATCTTTTCAACGTCTCTCTTTTTATAGGATCTTCCACAATAAATGGTATCCCTTCTGCATTTATTGGAATTATCCACGGGAAAAATGTCAATGCCGATTGAAATAATGCACAAAAAAAGTTAGAATAAGATTGTGTTCTCAATATACCCGATTGCGTTCCTAATTCGATGGAAGGTTTCTGCTATGTACGAAAAACTGTGCGTTATATGCGAAAAATACGATATTTCCCTGCTTTATCTTTTCGGCTCTCAGAAGGATAGCGCAATACAGATATTGCAAGATTTGCGTGTAAGTATAAACGATCCTTTGACCGACATTGATGTCGGAGTGGTCTTTTCCCGAGAGTTGCCTTCCGGATTGCACAGGACAAGACTCTACGGCAAACTGTATTGCGAGCTTGAAGATTTATTTTTGCCATATAAGCTTGATCTGGTGTTTTTAGAAGAAAATCATTCTGTTTTTCAAGCGGAGGCGCTTAAAGGTATTTGCGTTTACGTCAAAGACCAGAAGGTAAAAGAATTTTATGAGGATGACATACTCCGAAGGGCTTGCGACTTTGCGCCTTATCTTAAGATATACTACAATGAAATATTGGAGGATTATTGAATGATAAACAAATTCCTTATTTCAGGCAGACTTGAGCTTATTGCCGATTATCTGGCGCAAATGCAGAGGCTAAGTTATACACCGAAGAGCGACTTTTTAAAGGATAAAGATATAATTGCCGCCACAGAAAGTTATCTAAGACGCACTTTGGAGGCTATATTTGATATTGGCAGACATATTGCAGCCAAAAAGGGCGGTACTGATCTTGCGACTGAATACAAAGCTATTGCAAAATTTTTGGGCGATAAGAGGATCATTTCGGAAGAATTGTCTATTTCTTTGATTGAAATAGCAGGATACAGAAACAGGCTGGTGCATCTTTATCATTTAATAAACGATGATGAATTATTTGATATTTTGCAAAGCGACTTGTCTGATGTTAAAAAATTTATTTCAGAAATAAAGGCATATGTAGAAACTAACGAATGATATCAGCAGTTCTATTCAATCGTGGCTAAGCTGATATGCATTGATACAATGCATGATTATCTCACCGATACTCTTCTGTCGGCTCAGGATCGATATGCGAAGGTAGTGGCTTATTTTTTTCCGGAATTCAAATCGGATAACATCCGATCAAATCAATAGTTCTCGTTAACCACCGGACCCGTCCCCTTGATTTGCGTTGATGAGGCGAAATCCTGCGGCTTTAAGCATTCGGTTCATTATAGCTAATCCCTCGTTTTGCGTGCTTAAGCCTTCGGCAAGTATTATATCGACTCCAAGCGCATCAAATTCGCGAAGCATTCCAAAAAGATTTGAAGCATATATATTGGGCGCAAGTCTGCTTCCGGGAGTTAACACGCAAAAAGCTTCAGGATATTGCGAAGCCGTTTCGCTAGTCGCAAGAATTCCGACCCTTTTTCCATCATGTAAAAAGGTCTTGGTCATTTGTCTTATCTTTCGCACCACATTTCCCGTTTCTCCGGTTACGACTATCATCTCGCCTAAGGGCGCATAGTGGGTATGTTTCATCCCCGGGGAAGAGACTGCCTGATCAAAGGCGACAGAGTTTAAAACGCTTTCATCTATCAAAACTTCTCCCAAAACATCCTTTAGCTTTTCACTTGTAACGCCCCCTGGCCTTAATATGACCGGAATTTCTCGGGTTAAGTCGAGCACCGTTGATTCAAGCCCTATATTCGTCTTGCCTGCGTCAATTATAAGAGGGATTTTCCCGTCAAGGTCGGAAAGCACATGCGCGGCATCGGTCGGGCTGGGACGGCCTGAGCGGTTAGCGCTTGGAGCTGCAATGGGAAGATTACTTTTCGATATGATTTCGAGAGCCACAAAATGGGCGGGCATCCGAATCGCTATGGTATCAAGCCCTGCCGTGACGCTTTTTGCAATCACCCCTGAAGATAAAAGCACTAAAGTCAGCGGTCCCGGCCAAAACTTTTCCGCAAGCCTATGCGCTATATCGGGAATTTCGCGTACAAGCGGTTTAATCTGCGCAAAGTGCGCTATATGGACTATAAGAGGGTTATCCGAAGGACGCCCCTTTGCGGCAAACACTTTTTCAACAGCCCTGTCGTCAAGCGCGTTGCATCCTAAACCATATACGGTTTCAGTGGGAAACGCTACCACCTCTCCCGCTAACAATAAATGTACTGCCTCGCTAATTGCAGCGGCTCCGTCTATTGCGTCCGCCTTTAATACTCTTGTCCTCAAATACAATACTCCAATCTTAACCTCATTCACTGTTCAATAGGCATCAACTCATCTGACACATAGTTTATCATATAGGGCTGATTATTAAAATATGGAACTATTCTGCTGCAAAAACTCATTCCGCCGAATCCAAGCTGCAATCAGCAACGCCTCATCTTGCATTTTCTCGCACGCATCAATGACAACGTCCTGTTGCAGTGATGCTAAAAATGCCATCCTTGGCATTTTTGCTTCGAAAATGCTGCGATATTCGGCTGCTGATTTATGCAGCTTAGGCTAAGGCTTCATTCATTATTTTGCAGCAAAATCACTTTTCGCAGTGTAATCTGGAAAGCATTTCTTTATTTTTCAGCCTTTTTGCACTTAAAGCCTTTTAACCATTATGTTTTACTGATATAATGCAGACATCATTTAACGCAAGGGGATTTGGTTACGGACAATAATGCCAAGAAATTATTGTTAATTTTTTCGCAATCAAGAGAACCGTCCCCATGATTTGGAGGGAGCTAAACATGCCTGATTTATTCACTGTTATGACCTTTGTTTTCAGTATCATTGCCGTTATATTGCTCATTATAAATTTATCGCGAAATTCATCCAAAAAAATTGAAAAGCTTGAATTTCTCTTCTCAACTTTTGAAAAAAGCCAGGACAAGCTTGAAAGTCTTTTTAGAGATGAAACCCATAAAAACAGGGCGGAGCAATCCATATCCCTTAAAACGTCCACAGATTCACTTATAAAAAGCATATCGGAAATATCTGTATTGCAAAAAAATCAGCTTGAAATGTTCGGCAGCCAGATCTCAGCTTTAACTATTTCAAACGAGCAGAAAATGGAGAATTTGCGCCATGCTGTCGAGGACAGGCTAAAAGCTATGCAGGAAGACAATGGCAAAAAGCTTGATCAAATGCGTTCAACGGTTGACGAAAAGCTCAGCGCTACGCTTGAAACACGCCTTGGAGAATCCTTTAAACTTGTAAGCGAGAGGCTTGAGCAGGTTCATAAGGGACTTGGCGAAATGCAAACCCTTGCGTCAGGCGTTGGAGATCTTAAGAAAGTGCTCACCAATGTAAAGACAAGAGGCACATGGGGTGAGATACAACTCGGCAGTCTGCTTGATCAGATTTTCTCTCCCGAACAATATGAGAAAAACGTAGCTGTAAAAAAGAAAAGCGGCGAAAGGGTCGAATTCGCAATAAAAATGCCCGGCAATAACGGCGGAAAAGATATTTCCGATTTCGTATGGTTGCCCATCGACTCCAAATTCCCGCAAGAAGACTATCAAAGGCTGGTTGACGCATCTGAATCGGGTGATGCGGAAGCGGCGGAAGAAGCAGTAAAACAGCTTGAAGCACGGCTTAAAACTGAAGCGCGCAGTATACGCGACAAATACATTTCTCCTCCTGATACCACAGATTTTGCGCTTATGTTTCTCCCGACCGAAGGGCTATACTCAGAAGCTCTGCGCAGAGCGGGGCTTTGTGATCATCTCCAGCGTGAATTCCGTGTGGTCGTAACAGGCCCGACAACTCTTGCTGCACTGCTCAATTGCCTGCAAATGGGCTTTCGTACCTTAGCGGTCGAAAAGCGTTCAAGCGAAGTGTGGGCGCTTCTAGGCGCTGTAAAGTCTGAATTCGGTAAATTTGGCGATATTCTCGACAAGACGCATAAAAAACTCCAGGAAGCCAGCAACACGATTGAGGACGCAACCAAAAAGACGCGAACGATTGAGAGGAGATTAAAAAACGTACAAAGCATAAACGCACCCGAAGCCGAAGCCTTGCTTGAAGCGAGCGACGTTTAGCTTTGCTTTCTTCAGCAAACAAGAAATTTACCAAAACAACGTCGCCCCGGTTATAATCGATCATAAGCTGCGTCTATAAAGAAACCACCTATTTTAAATTGTTAATTATTTCGCAATAAACAGAACCGTCCCCATGATTTGTGTTATGGCTTTTTCAATGATATCCGCACTGCGTTCATAAATCTCGGCCGACTGCCCGTACGGGTCTGCAATGTCAGTCGTTGAGCCATCATCGCCTGCGTATTCTAAAAGCGTGAACACTTTACCTTTCGCTGTCGGGAATGCCGCAAGCAACTGATTCTTATGAAGCCGGGTCATTGTAAGCACAATATCGCTTTCATCAATATGAGCGCTTTTTATTTTTCTTGATTTATGGGCGCTCATATCAATACCTCTATGCTTTAAAGTTTCAATCGCCTTATCGTTTGCGGGCATTCCGTCTATGGCTTCGATACCCGCCGACTTGGCTTTCGCATCCAAAGTAGCTTTTTCTTGTGCAATATTATTGAAAATCGCCTCCGCCATGCTGCTGCGGCAGGTGTTTCCGGTACATACGAACAAGATTTTTTTCATAAATCCGATCCTCCTCCCATATCAAGAAATAATCTGCAATGAAAAATTTCAAACAGCCTGAAGGCTCATCGGAATCGCCATCGCGACCCCTTCGGATATGCTGAATGTCTATGACAAGACTAAGCCCCAACCTATTGGTATATAAATCCAATTATAAGGTTTTTACTTCTCGCAGCTAAAGCTTGACTGCGCAGCTACATCAGCTTAATCCGGCTGATCGTTTAGACTCTCGGCCTGATCAGCGGTTACAAGCGCATCGAGCATCTCCGATATTTCTCCGTCCAAAAAGCTTTCAAGATTATACATAGTCATCGTGATCCTGTGATCGCTTATTCTTCCTTGCGGAAAATTGTATGTGCGTATCCGCTCGCTTCTGTCTCCCGTTCCAATCTGGCTTTTTCTAACTTGGGCATACTCTTTATGCTGCTTTGACTGCATTAAGTCAAGAAGCCTTGCCCTTAAAACCCTTATTGCCTTTTCCTTGTTTTTAAGCTGCGATTTCTCGTCCTGACAGCTTACCACCATACCTGTAGGAAGATGGGTGACCCTAACCGCCGAATCGGTGGTGTTGACGCTTTGGCCTCCGTTACCTGAGGACCTAAAGACATCAATCCTTAACTCATTTGGGTTTATCTCAACTTCCACCTCTTGCGCTTCAGGCAGTACAGCCACTGTTGAAGTGGAAGTGTGTATCCTTCCTCCAGCCTCTGTTTTAGGTATGCGCTGCACCCTGTGGACTCCGCTTTCGTATTTCAAGCGGCTGTAAGCCCCTTTGCCCTCGAGCACGAACACGATCTCCTTAACGCCGCCTATATCTGTAAGGCTTGAGCTTAAAACTTCCGCTTTCCATCTGTTGCGCTCCGCATATCTGGTATACATCCTGTAAAGCTGTGACGCAAAAAGCGCCGCTTCATCGCCGCCAGCCCCCGCGCGAACCTCAACCACCACGTTTTTTCCGTCGTTTGGATCTTTAGGTATGAGTATTCGTTTTAATTCAAGCGTCATAGCTTCAATGTCACTTTCAAGCCCATCAAGTTCCTCTTGCGCCATTTCCTTAAGCTCCCTGTCAAGGTTCTCGGAAAGCATCTGCTTGACGTCCTCGGCAGATTTAAGCGTTTCCTTGTATTTTCGGTATTTTGAAATCAAATCATCCATATCGGCAAATTCTTTGGCAAGCTTGTTCCACTCAACCTGATTCGCGATAATTTCGGGATTCGACATATCCGTGCTTATTTTATCGTATTTTTTTTCTAATTCGTCTAATTTGTTCCACATAAATATCACTCCTGTTATTTAGCCTTTGCCAGTACCACCCTGTCTATCCTGGCGAGATCCTTAACCTGCTCAATATCTTTGTAATTTCCGTTTTCCTTAAGCATCTGCGTTACGCAACCTGCCTGATCATGCCCAACTTCGACCGCAAAAAGACCACCGCTTCCTAAAAAACCCGCTGCACCCTCCACTAATTTCCTATAAAAATCAAGTCCGTCCATACCGCCGTTAAGCGCTATTTCAGGCTCATACAGCCTTACCTGCGGTTCAAGTCCCGCAATGTCAGCGCTTTTTATATACGGAGGATTTGAAACAATTATATCAAAAATAGAACCATTCTCCAGAGGCTCAAACATATCCCCGGCTAAAAACTCAATTTTATGCTCAACTCCGTTTAAACGAGCGTTCCCACGCGCCGCTTCAAGGGCGTTAACAGATATATCGATTGCCCAAATATGTGCGAAAGATAGCAACTTCGCCAGGCTTACCGCAATATTGCCGCTTCCTGTACAAAGATCGAGTATGTTTAAACTTTTTCGCGCTGACTTTGCAAACAAAAGAACACTTTCAACCAAAACCTCGGTATCCGGCCTAGGGATCAGAGTGTGCTCGTTTACCTTAAAGTCCATCCCCATAAAGCTTTCAACGCCTGTTATATATTGGCTCGGAATACCTTCGCATCTTTTTTTAATCATGTCCATAAAGGCATCTTCGAACCCTTCGCTTAGCACCATGTCCTCTTTTAAGTAAAGCTCATGCCTTTTATATCCGGTTAAACGGGTCATAAGTGTTTCAGCCTCCGGCTGCGACCGGCTGACCTTTGCCCTCTCGAGGATCTTTCTCCCCTTGGATAGTGCTGCAAGCAACAACGCCCTGTTCATCATATGCCTCCTGCGTAGAAACTGCCAAAAAAGCCCTTACAGCAACCTCAAGCTGAAAATCGTCAGGCTCGCGGGTGGTGAGTTTTTGCAGCATGAGCCCCGGGAACATCACAACCTTTAAAAGCGGGGATTCGCTTCTTCCCGCCCACCTTATAAGCTCATAGGATATTCCCGCGATAAGTGGTAAAAACATAAGACGCACAAACACTCTCATAAAAACATTGCCCCATTCGAACATAGAAAAAGCGGCTATGCTAATTACCATCACCACGAGCAAAAACGCCGTACCACATCTTGGATGAAGGGTACTGTATTTTTTAGCATTAGCCACATTTACTGCCTCGCCGTTTTCATGGCAGTGGATAGTTTTATGCTCAGCGCCGTGGTATTGAAATACCCTTTGTATATCCTTAAGCCTTGAAATGGCTGCGACATACCCTACAAAAATCATTAACCTGAAAATACCCTCGATTAAATTGAGTAAAACTCCGCTAAACCCTAAAGTCTTAAGAAAGCCAACCACAAAAGTGGGCAATACAATAAAAAGCAATATTGAAAAAACTATGGCGAATCCGACCGTAAGCATTATTATAACATCATCGGTGCTTTTACCTGTCTTTTCGGACAAGAATTTCTCAAATCCGGAAGGTTTTTGCTGTTCTGTAACAGCTTCTTCGTCAAAAAGCTTCGCCGAATGGGTTATTGACTTAACCCCAAGCGATAAAGCCTCGCCAAAAGCGATAATCCCCCTCAGTACAGGAAACTTCAATATCGGCCACCTGTCCTTTACGGATTTGAGCGGTTGCGCGTTAACAACAATTTCCCCGTTGCTCTTTCTTACCGCAATAGCCATTTTTCCGGGAGCTTTCATCATGACTCCCTCAAGTACCGCCTGACCTCCTATATCCCCTTTTGCCATAGCTTGCCTTGCGTAATTTATATGCGCAAGATCCTCCCCGCAATAAAATTTCCGGTTGATTTTGCAGAAAAACTGCCAACTACACCGAAACACATCAACATCGCTACACATCCCCATGATTTCGCTTAGTTTCGGTCTTTAATCCCTCATCAAGTATTTTTCACTCTAGTATTACTTTAATGAAGCAGAATCAAAATAATAGCAAAAAAGCAGACCGGGATTCCCCAATCTGCGCTCGTATCCTTTATATAAAAGAAGCTATTGAATGCCGTATCTTTTCCTAAATCTATCGATTCGTCCGCCGGCATCGATGAATTTTTGCTTGCCTGTAAAGAACGGATGGCACTTGGAGCATATCTCTACACGAAGATCCTTTTTCGTGGAACCTGTTACGAAACTCTCACCACACGCGCATTTTGCAACCGCCTCAACATACTTAGGATGTATGTTTGCTTTCATGAACCTCTCACCTCTTGTCCTTATGCTGTCAACCGACAAAAAGTATACCATAAAGCAATATAAGGAACAAGTGCCAAAAAGGGACAGTTGTGGTTTAAAATAATAGTTGACACAATCTGCAAAATTATACACTTGGCAGCTCAACATCCTTCCTTCGGCAGTATTTGGTGCAAAAAATCCTTCAAAAGGGCTCTGCAAGCTGACTTATAGGTGTGACAAGGGGACGGCAGACTGTGTTACAATTAAGAGTATCCTGCGTGCCTAAGTACCTAAAACAAGTCTTTTCTGACGTTTATCCCTTTGGAAAAATAAAAAAAGTAGACCGGTACATCAGATAAGTACCGGATTCTTTCTTTCATTCTCCTTAGAATATCTGTAATTCCAAGGATGTTAATAACTCGTCTAAAGTTGTATGCAAGATATGAGAGTGCGATTTCGCAGCTTACCGATAATCTGCGCTTAGTAAGAAAATAGTAAGCTCCCCAAGATCGCTTTATTGTTCCAAATGGGTGTTCTACTATTTCCTTCCTGCGTCTGTATTTCTCCATATTCATTTGAGTTCCGAGATCAATTGTGTCGAGAAAATCCTGATCTTTTTGGCGTAAAACAATTCTGCCTTTTACACTTTTTGTGCAACACTCTTTGAATTCACAGTCCTTGCATGCAAGCACATTACGATATCTGCGTCCTATTACCTGATTATCTTTTGTACTATTTGCATAAAAAGACAGTTTTTCACCAGCCGGACAGATATATATGTCCTTTTCTTTATCATAATCGAAATTATACGCATAAAAGTCTTTATCACCGGTTGCGTTGGAATGTTTTTGCTTTGTCACATCTGGTGTTATTCCATTCTCCACACACTTCTTGAGTTCTTCTGACTTATAGTACCCTTTATCTGCTACTACTGCTAAATCTTTAACTTCGAATATTTCCTTTGCCCTGATTGCCATATCGCCTAACTCACAAAGGTCATTGGGTTTTTGTGTTACTTTGAAATCTACTATCAAACTATGCTTTTCATCTACCGTTGTCTGGGTATTATAGCTTACTTCATTGCTAATGCCATTTGTTCACATAAGTCGTGCATCGGGGTCAATAGTTGATATCTCGCTTTCTCCACTTTCTTTTAGCTGCTTTTTGTAACCCTCATATTTTTCTTTACGCTCATTAAGTTCCTGTATTCGTTGCTTTATCTCGGCTATGCCCGGCTTTCGATTATGACTCTCAATCGTATCTCCTTCGTCTAATTCCAACATGTATTTACTTATCTTTTCTTCGATATATTTTATATGCCTGTCTAGTTTCTTCTCATTAAAATTATTCTTTTTCGAGTTACATGCTCTGAATTTCGTCCCGTCAACTGCTAAAGGTAAAACATCTTCTCATCGTCGGGCAGCTTTGCGCGCACCATGTTAATCACGTCTTCATGTATCGCGTTGCAATCACACCTTGCAAAATCGGAAACAAGGTTTGACATAATATCTCCTCCTTAGTTGAACAGTTGAGCACTAATGCAATTATAATACGATGATGTTTATGCGTCAAGAGCATCAAATAAAATATAATCCTCCTAGAATTAGGACATCTTAACTGCAGGAACTTATCAATATAAATAATTTTGGTAATATTGTTTATTGCACCACATTTGGCTTATTTAACAAATACCCCTTGTTTTCAAGCGATTATCTTGGTGTTGAGAGCGATTTTTTATCGTTTTTAGTTCTTTTTGAGCTGGAAAATCGAAACTTGAATTTATTAAAAACGTACAAGTTTATTCACTGTTTTTATACACTCTTCAATTTCTGCAACAGTTGGCATTGCAGGAATTGCGCCTTTTTTAACGGTAGCAAGAGAACCAGCTGCATTCGCAAAGTCAATCATCTGCTCCATTTCACTTTTATTTAAATCTGTCAGCGCTTTCTTCTTATCGATAACCTGGTATATGAAAGCGCCAAGAAAAGCATCTCCTGCCCCGGTGGTATCAACAGTTTTAACATCATAAGTATGCAGGTTTCCGATTTGTGCTCCCAATCTATAGAAACATCCACTTGCCCCCAATGTTACGAGAATCAAATGAATACCATATTTTTCAGAAATGTATTTTGAACCCTCTTCCAAATCCGTAATTTCTGTAATGAATTCCAGTTCCTCCTTGGAAACCTTCAAAATATCTGCATATTGCAGACCAACTTTGATTACTTCTTTTGCTTCCTGTAGGCTGCTCCACAACGGCGGCCTCAAATTCGGGTCAAAGGAGATAATCACCCCATTCTCTTTGGCAGTTTTTACGGCATGGAGCGTCGCCCCCCTGGAGGGATCGCAAGTCATTGATACTGTTCCGAAATGGAATATTCTAGTATTTCTAACCAGACCGATATCCACATCTCTCTCACCAAGAAGCATATCCGCACCAGGCTTTCTGTAAAAACTGAAACTTCTGTCTCCTTTACTGTCCAAATGGACGAAAGCAAGTGTAGTGCCTGCATCTTTTGTAGTGAGAATGTTCTTTGTTTCTACACCTATATTCTTCATCACAGAGATTAAAAATTCTCCAAACTGATCCTCTCCTACCTTACTGATCAAAGCGGTTTTTCTTCCCAGTCTAGCCAAAATAGCCAGAACATTACCGGGAGCTCCTCCGGGATTTCTCTCAAACAAGGCAGTTCCGTCAGCCGTTACTCCTCTTGGAGTAAAGTCAATCAACAGCTCACCTATTGCAACAACATCATACATATTTATCATCTCTCCTACTGTCATTACTCATGTCAAGGGTGTCAAGGGCGTGTCAAGGGGACGGGGTTTGTGTCATACTATACTCTCTCAACAATCCCTCTGCTTATTCCCGTCAATCTCGCAATTTGGCGGATTGATAAACCATATTCTTTTTTAAGATCTCTTAAATATGTGTCCCTTTCATCTATATCAAGCTTTTGTAATTCAATCCCTTGCTCAACTTTGCAGTGATCTTTGATTATTTTCCTTGCATCATCATCCCTTATTGACTGTCTATCACCAATTTCCATACATTTATCATCATTCTCTGTGTTTACATACCCTAGAAGTATTTCTAATCCTTTATTCTTATCTTTGTTGAAAATATCTATTACAAAGTCCGAATCCGTCATATTGCTTTGCTCGAAGTAGTCAACATAATTTGTCCATCGATAATTTTCAATCTTGGTTACTATACCAGCCTTTACAGGATTTCGAAGGATATATCGGAAAGCTGTCAAGAAATATTTGTCATCTTCCACAGGCTCGCTTTTAAATCGATCCTGAAAAAGATTACCCGATCGATCGTATTTGTTGTTATAGAATAAAACATAACTGCCACATATCCTGCGAAACACAGTCTCTAGCGGCTCTTTGTCTACCTTTAACAGCAGATGGATATGATTGTCCATCAAACAATATGCATACAATTTGAATTGACAAATATCCTTATATCTTTGCAGTGTCTGGATAAACTTCTCACGATCTTCTATATCTTCGAAAATAGACTGACGATTTATCCCTCTCATAATAACATGATATGTTCCGCTTTTGCTTTTTGTCCTAGGTGCTCTGGGCACAAAAATCACCTCTTTACTGTACTTTACCATAAAGGCAATTCCGTGTCAATAACCCCGTCCCCTTGTCATGCTTGCAATATTAAGAATTTTATATATAATTTAAGTATATTAGCCACTTCATAAGATAATTTTAGCTTTTGTGCAATAGGTGATCGAATGGAAAAAATTGTTTTTATAGATACGGAAATAGATGCGCGCAGCGGAAAAGTGCTTGATATAGGAGCTTATAAGCAAGACGATTTACGATTTCATTCCTCATGCGTTTCGGAATTTGTTAAATTTCTAAACGGAAGCGAATATGTCTGCGGACACAATATACTTAACCACGATTTGAAATATGCTTGCGAAATCCTTAGCAATACCGGTATTGCCCCTAAAAACGCCATCGATACCCTCCACCTGTCTCCGCTAATGTTTCCTGCAAGACCTTATCATGCTTTGCTTAAAGATGATAAGCTTCAGACCGAAGAGGTCAACAATCCTCTAAACGACGCGATCAAAGCGAAAAATCTTTTCGATGACGAATTGGCGGCTTATCAAAACACAGACAATAAGCTTGCGCGAATTTATCACGCTCTTTTAAAGGAAAGACACGAATTTTCTGCTTTCTTTAAGCTTATCGGAGCTTCTCGGAATAGAATTAACATCGAAGCTGCCATACGCAAAAGATTCCGAGGTCTTATATGCGATGCGTCCGATATTAAAAAAATGATTTCCGAATATCCGGTTGAACTGGCTTATTCTCTTGCTTTAATAAACGCCTCTGATCGGTATTCAATTACGCCGCCCTGGGTATTAAAAAATTATCCTGCCGTTTTACAAGTAATCCACCTTTTGCGAAACATGCCCTGCCTTAAGGGCTGTGCTTACTGCAACGAAGCCTTAGATATATTTAAGTCCTTGGAACGCTTTTTCGGCTTTAACGCATTTCGAACCTTTAACGGCGAGCCTTTGCAGCAAAATGCGGTCAAGGCCGCCGTTGACAATAAATCCTTTATAGTAGTATTTCCAACCGGTGGCGGCAAGTCCGTCACTTTCCAATTGCCCGCCCTAATGAGCGCAGCCGCTGTAAAAGGCTTAACCGTAGTCATATCCCCTCTCCAATCCCTTATGAAGGATCAGGTGGATAATCTTGAAAAGGTTAACATAACCGACGCGGTAACCATAAACGGATTATTAGACCCGATCGAGCGGGCTAAATCGTTTGAGCGTACGGAAGACGGATCGGCAAGTATTCTTTATATATCCCCTGAGTCGTTGCGCTCAAAAACTATTGAGCACTTGATCCTATCAAGAAATGTGGTGCGCTTTGTAATTGATGAAGCACACTGTTTTTCCGCCTGGGGTCAGGATTTTCGCGTGGACTATCAGTATATCGGCGACTTTATAAAGACTATCCAGGAGAAAAAGGGTTTGAATCAAGCGATACCCGTATCCTGTTTTACGGCAACAGCCAAACCAAAGGTGATTTCGGATATCCAGAAATATTTTAAGGATAAATTAGCCCTTGAACTTGATGTTTTTCACGCAAACTCATCAAGGGAAAACCTTCGTTACCGGGTATTAAACAAAAGGGACGAAGAAGAAAAGTACGAAACCATTCGTGAACTCCTTCAGACAAAAAACTGCCCGACTATCATATATGTCTCCCGTACCCGTAAAGCTTATGAATTAGCCAACAAATTATGCGATGACGGATTTGTGGCAAAACCTTATCACGGTCGGATGGATAAAAATGCTAAGACTGAAAACCAGGACGCTTTTATAAAAGGGGAGGTCCAGATAATCGTCGCCACTTCCGCTTTTGGCATGGGAGTAGACAAAAAGGATGTAGGCATGGTAATACATTACGAGATATCCGATTCCTTAGAGAACTATATCCAGGAAGCCGGCCGCGCAGGTAGAGACGAATCGATAACCGCCGACTGCTTTGTGCTTTATAACGACGAGGATTTGAGTAAACATTTCGTTTTGCTCAATCAGACCAAGCTTAGCATAAAAGAAATACAGCAGGTCTGGAAAGCTATAAAAGAACTCACCAGATTCCGCTCTAAAATATCCCAGTCGGCTTTGGAGATAGCTCGTAAAGCGGGTTGGGACGATAGCATATCGGATATAGAGTCAAGAGTGAAAACAGCCATCTCCGCGCTTGAGGAGGTCGGATATATAAAGCGCAGCCAGAATATGCCAAAAGTCTATGCTGACAGTATTCTTACAAAGAATGCTATGGATGCGATATCTAAGATAAACGCGTCATATAGATTCGACGAAAAGGAGAAAATGCAGGCTGCGCGTATTATTCAAAAGCTTTTCTCAAGCAAAAGCAGAAAACATGCGGCAGGTGAGGAAGGAGAATATAGAGTCGATTATATAAGCGATCATCTAGGCATCGAAAAAGAAGAAGTTATTCACATCATAAACCTTTTGCGCGAAGAAAAGATTCTTTCCGACGCAAAGGATTTAACCGCTCTTATCAGGCGTTCTGAGAACAAAAACCGTTCTTTTGAAATTTTAAAACGTTTTGAACAAATTGAACTCATGCTTGCCGAAACTTTTGAAACGCAAGATAAGATATACAATATAAAAGAGCTGAATGAATTGGCTTTTACGAAAGGCTGCGATGATGTGACGCCCAATCACATAAAGAAAATAATTAATTTCTGGGCTGTACAAAACTTAATCAAGCGTACAATTTCCAATCATTCCGCCAATCATATGAAAATAGTCAGCCTTTATGAGCGTGAATCTATTAGCTATAAGCTTTCCAAAAGACACATTCTGGCACGGTTTATCGTTGAATATCTTTTCGAGCAAAGCCATTCACAGACTGATTCCACGATTTCATCATCCGAAGAGGCGCTTGTGGAATTTTCAATCCTTGAGCTTTCAGAGAATTTTGATCATCAAATGCAGCTTTTAAAGCTTAAAACAACTACCAAAGAAATTGAAGACACTCTGTTTTATCTTTCGAGGATTGACGCAATACGGCTTGAGGGCGGATTTCTTGTGGTTTATAACGGTCTTTCGATAGAACGTTTAGAGCTTGACAACAAAAAACGCTACAATAAAGATCATTACCAGAAGCTTGATCTATTTTACCAAAACAAAATTCAGCAAATCCATATCGTCGGCGAATATGCCCGAAAAATGCTCCAAAACTATAAAGCTGCGCTAAAGTTTGTGGACGACTATTTCAAGCTGAACTATCAAGTTTTTTTGAATAAATATTTTAAGGACGGCAAACTTGACGAAATAAACCGAAATATAACCCCCGCAAAATTCCGTCAGCTTTTTGGAGAGCTCTCACCCTCTCAGCTAAAAATCATAAACGATCAGCAGGCAAAAACGATAGTCGTCGCGGCAGGCCCGGGCAGCGGAAAAACCCGTATACTCGTTCATAAGCTCGCGTCTTTGCTTCTTATGGAAGACGTAAAACATGAACAGCTTTTGATGCTCACATTCTCAAGAGCAGCGGCGACGGAATTCAAAAAGCGTCTTATTTCGCTTATAGGCAGCGCGGCCGGTTTTATTGAAATCAAGACTTTCCATTCGTATTGCTTTGATTTATTGGGCCGTGTCGGCACTTTGGAGAAGTCTGACGAAATAATTAAAGCAGCGATTGAAAAAATAAAGGAAGAAAGTATTGAGCCCTGCAAAATCACTAAAACCGTACTTGTCATAGATGAAGCCCAGGATATGAACGTCGATGAATTTGCACTGATACAAGCCTTAATGGAGTACAACGAAGATATGCGGGTAATTGCGGTTGGAGACGATGATCAAAATATTTTTGAATTCAGAGGATCAAGTGCTGAGTATCTGCACAGATTACTTACCGAAAACAACGCGACTCTCTATGAATTGATCGAAAATTACCGAAGCAAACAAAACCTCTGTGAGTTTACAAACCGGTTTGTGCAAAGATTATCCGACAGATTGAAGAAAACGCCGATTGTCGCAGTTCAAAAAGATAACGGTAATATTAAAGTAGTGCGCTATAAAAATTCCAATCTCATCCTGCCTTTTGTCCAAGATATTTTAGACGCAGAGCTTTGCGGCACAACAGGCGTGCTAGTCAAATCAAACGAAGAAGCGATGCTTATAAACAGCCTGCTTATCAAAAACAGGATGAATTCACGCCTCATACAGACAAACGAAAGTTTTAACCTGTTCAACCTTGTAGAAATCCGTTATTTTTTAAATAAACTTAATCTTTTTGACGATCGCTATATCATAGGTGATGAGACGTTAAGCGATGCAAAACGAAGCTTTGCGGATCAATTTGCTAAAAGTCTGAATTATGAAGTTTGCGTTAATCTCATTAAGGAATTTGAAGCCATAAATCCATATAACAAATACAAATCCGATCTTTTGGATTATATCCGTGAGTCCAGGCTTGAGGATTTTTCAGGAGAGAGAAAGGAAGGATTGCTTGTCTCCACTGTTCACAAGGCAAAAGGCAGAGAGTTTGATAATGTATATCTGATGCTCAACCAATTCTATCCCAATACTGACGAAGAAATAAGACAGCTTTACGTTGCCATGACACGCGCTCAAAATTCCCTTGTTATTCACTATAACGGAAATTATTTTGAATCCATTAAGACAGAAAATTTAGAAAGACGATTTTGTAAAGAGTCATATCCGCAGCCGTCAGAATTCCCTCTGGCGCTGAACCATAAGGATGTATGGCTTGGATATTTTCAAAATTGTCAGCGTCATCTGGAATCTTTAATGAGCGGAGATACTTTGTTCGTTGACAATGAGGGTTGTATGGATTCCGACAAAAGGAGAGTGCTTAAGTTTTCAAAGCATTTTATAAAGAAGCTTGCCGCGATGAAAGAAAGCAAATACGAACCAAAATCCGCAAAAGTAAGGCATATAGTCTATTGGAGTAAGGAAGGCGACGAAAAAGAAATCAAAATACTTTTGCCTGAGATTTATTTTGAGAATATGTAAGAAGCAAAGGAGAATATTATGATGGACGGAGTACGATTACCTGAATGGCAAGAACAATGATGATGGATTTTACAACCGGCCCTTAAATATGCTGAAGCATTTTACATGCTGCTAAACTCCTGTTGCACCTGCCAAACAAAACGTCCCACTGGCAGGTGTCCCACCTTGACACACTCTGCAAAATTAAGTATTGACAAAGTTTTTGTTTTATGATATCGCTTGATTATAAAAATACATTGCCCGAAAGTTTGCGTAACACTGTATTAGTTTTCGTGGACAGGGGGAAAACACCAATCACTTCTGCTCCAGTCAAAACTGAAGCTGCTCATAAAGCGCCAGTAGCCAATCAAAAAAACAACTTTTCATCAAAAATACATGCGAAAGTGAGGTAAAACCAATGGAAAACGACAAAAAAACGAGTTTAGGAATAAGCGAAAACATTGAGGGCTTGCTCTGCTATGCTTTGGGTTTTATAACCGGAATATTATTTTTGATACTGGAGAAAGAAAATAAATTTGTCAAGTTTCATGCAATGCAATCGCTGGTGACATTTCTTTCAATATGGTTAATAATAACAGTCATAGGATGGATTCCGATTTTGGAGTGGCTTTTATCGCTATTGATAATCCCATTAAGCTTAATTCTTTGGTTATTGCTGATGTTTAAGGCATTCAAAGGAGAAAAATTTAAACTGCCTGTTATAGGCGATTTTGTTGAGAAGCAGCTGAGTAAATAGCTATACGGAGTAAGCCCCCTGTTAAACTCCGAACAAATTTACGAACTACTCTTAGTTTCAGCTTGCCGTGCTAAAGAATTACAACGAACGGAGTGCATCTTAAAAGAATGAGGATTCTTATTGCCGACGGCGATGAAATGGTGAGAAGCGAATTAAAAATGTTGCTTAGCTCAGAGGGCTTTGAAGTACACTCGGTTGCCGATGGCATATCGGCAATTAAACATTTTCGAAGGCATGACTACAACCTGGCGATATTGGAAGCTCAACTGCCTGAGCTTAATGGAAAAATCGTTGCCCGCCAGCTTCGCAAGACGCTTGATATACCTTTTATATTTTTGTCGTCTGATTCCAATGAGAACTCAATTCTTGACGCTTTTGCCCTTGGAGCTGAAGATTACATTTTAAAACCTTATTCCGGAAAACAACTGATTGCCAAGGTGAAGGTGATATTGCGCAGAACGTCAGGACAAGGCAAATTATCCGAAAGAAGCATTGTTTTTGATGGATTGCACATAGATACCATTTCCCACAAAGTTTTCATAGACGACAGTCAGGTATCTCTTACACCCAAAGAGTATGATTTGCTGGCATTTCTGGCAAAAAATCCAAACAAAGCATTTTCGAGGGAAAAGCTTTTAAATGAAGTGTGGGGTATTGATTATGTCGGAACTGACAGAACGGTCGATACACACATAAAGACTTTGCGTGAAGCCATGAAATCCCAACATCATCACATCTCAACAGTTCGCGGCTTAGGTTATATGTTCAGCGAGTGAACGTGTCAGGGGGACGGGGTTATTGTCACGGTCCTTTCCTTTGCGTCACACTTTATTTTTATAGGTCTTACCCGGAAACAGTAATAATTAAACTAAAAAACGTCTTTTTCTAGTAAAGTGCTTTTTTTGAAAAACTAATTTTAAACTAATATTTTGTGTCACTAACCCCGTCCCCTTGTCACACTACAAAATTAGGTGGTGACCTTTATGTTCGCAGAAAAAGCTTATTCGACGCACGGCCTGTTTCTTATGGCCACGACGATATTTTGCGTTCTGTCAGGTGCCGTACTATTGTCGTATGCGGGAATAAAACTATATAAAAGACCGCTGTATTGGTTAGCTGCGGGCTCTCTCTTTTTCCCCATTGTCTTCGCCACAGCAAGGTATCTGCTGCTGACTGCACCGACGCAAACCATTTTTGATACATGTTTAAAACTGCAGACTTTTGCGGGTATTGCTTCGGTGATTGCGTCTTTTACTGTATTAATTGCTTTGATTACCCAAAAGTATTCTGCAATCCTTGTTTTCGGGATGGCTGTTCCTGTTTTTTTGAGTGCTGTGGGCTCGGTGGCGGTATTGCAAACTGATCCGGTCGCTATTACTGACTTTTTCCCCGTCGCATCTTTTGTTCTTTTCAGCGGTTATTATTGTTGGTTCTCCCAAAAGCTTTTTCCTGAGCTTTCCACCGCCCCGGAAGCTTTACTTAATGAATCCAATGACATTGTTTTCGTGTTTGACGAACGGGGAAGGCTCATGAGGGCAAGCCCTAATTCTTCGGAAGTACTCCGCGTCCGCGAAAACATGATGCGCGAGGAGTTTGACGCCATGCTCAATGACTCGGCAATCCTTTACGAGGACAATACTTTATCACTTACCACCGTATCCGGAATTAAATATTATCAGTCCAGCGAAACTACCGTGAAAAAAAAGGGAAACACACCTCTCGCAACCGTACTGATGTTTTCCGACGTGACAGAGATAACAGCGCTAAAGGCACAGCTAAATAAAAAAAACGAAGAATTGGAAGCGCTGAATACGCAGTTGGATAGATACATTAAAATATCGGAAAGGCTCGAGGCTGAAGAACAAAAGGAAATGGCGGTACTTGAACTCAAAAGAGCAATTGGACATAGGATTGAGGAACTTACGCAGGGAATCGAAGCGGCGGATGCTCCGCAAAACCTGACCGGTTTGATTGAAGCCTGTCGTGATATTATGGCGGGTGTGCGGCAGGCAGTTTTTCGGCTTGCCAATAAGGAGGACGGTGGCAGGAAAGATGATTAAAATAGCAATCGCTGATGACCAGGCATTATTGCGCGAAATGCTTTCCATGATACTCACTGCCGAAAAGGGAATCGAAGTCACGGGCTTGGCTTGTAATGGCGAGGAGATCGTGCGTATTTGCAGAGAAACGAAGCCCGACCTTGTATTGCTTGACCTGAGAATGCCCGGCGGAGGGATTCACGCACTGGAAACGATTAAAAAAATGCCGCACATCAAGGCAGTAATGCTCACAACCTTTGGCGATGAAAAGAGCGTTATGGAAGCTTTCGGAAAAGGAGCGGATGGCTATGTGCTAAAAGATATCAAACCCGAGCTTTTGGTCATGGCTGTAAGATGCATCCATAATGGACTGTTTGTCATGCAAGATGGCGTGGCATCGCTTGTCCGCGCAAATATTAAACCCGGCATTTTGCGCCGCCTTGACAAGTTAGAGGACCTGCATGACGAATACGGCTTAGACGCGACAGACAGGAAGCTTATCCGCCTTCTTGTAGAAGGAAAAAGCAACAAGGAGATCGGAGAAGCCCTTTGCTTCTCAGAAGGAACGATCAAAAACAGAATTACACGCATATTATCAGTCACAGAACTGAAGGATAGAACGCAAATCGCTGTATTCGCACTGCAAAACGACATTATTTGAACGCCGGAAGCGCCGCCTCTACGCAAAAACCTTGTTCGCCCAGAGTGCGGCAGGAAAGGCTGCCGCCAATCGAGAAGGCACGTTGCTCCATACTTTTGATTCCCATGCCTTTTTGAATATTTTCGCAGCCCCGTCCGTCGTCGATCACATAAAGCCGTGTTACATTCTGATCTCCTTTGAGTATGACGTCGATTTTGCCGCATCTTCCGTGCCGCAGGGCATTAGTAATGCTTTCGCGACAAATTTTATATACGGCGTCCGCGCTCTCGTCCGATATATGGATTAACCCGGCGGCGCTCACCTCTATGTGGGCCGACATGCCGGACAATTCCTCAATCAGCTCTTGCATGCGCGAAAGTACATCTCTGCCGCGTTTTCTGTTGTCAAAGGACGACTCCATAAGTTTAGGCAGACTACTTTTGAGAAAAGCAGCTGCTCTTCGCATGTATCCCCCCCGATTTGATTCGTTCCCAACCCGCGCCATTTCCAAAAGAGACAACGCTAGAATGACCGAATGTCCTAAAATATCGTGCGCCTCCGCCGCCATGGCGTTGCGGATTTGTGCCGCGACTAAGCTTTTTTGTGTTTGCGCCTGATGTAAAAGTTTTTTGTGAGCAGCGGCGAGTTCTTCGCTTTTTAGTCTCAGCTCTTCCACAGCCGCCTGCTTTTCGGTTATATCTATAAAGCTGACATACGCGCCGTTTTTGATTGGGTGCGACTTAATCCGTATATATCCACCATTTATGTTTTGTATCGTAAAATCCTGAACTTCGTTCAAGCTAAATGATAACTGAACCGCACCTGTTTTCCCATTGTGTTCAACTAATAATCGACCATCCAAGGCACTCAGAGAGCACTCCCTAATCATCTTTTGAAGCGTCAGGTTTATATAAGCCGCTTTACCACCGCAAGTAAGTAAAATACCCTGCGGCACGTTTGCGAGCGCCTTCTCCAGTGCGAAATTCAGACTATCGAAAAGCTCCAACCTGAATATTGCAAACGCAAAGAGCACAAGGGATACAGACGCTGAAATCGGTGTTATATCAAAAGGCGGGGTAAACCCGAATATGATTTTAAACAATCTAAACACGTATAAGATATTAGCGGCGATTGGAATGAATATGGCTACGGCAAACAGAAGGGCCTGCGTTCGTTTTTGCCCAAAAGACTTCAAATATGTCCTTGCACACAACACAACGCCGATCAAAAGCAGAACGAACATGATTCCCTGTACCACATAAAACACCGAGCCGAAACTGTCACCCCAAAAATCGAAGTGTGTATAAAACAGATAGTGCCACGGATTTGTAGCGACAGTAACAAACATCGTCGCGGATAAACCGTATAAAACACGCATAACCCTTTTTGAAGGCGGGTATCCTTTCGCGAAAAGATGGGCAAAACGGATGAATAGAACGCCTAATAAACTTATTCCCGCATATTGACAAACGACAAAGAAGAATTTCAACGACGCATCCGGCGCGAAAGTTTTTAAAAGCTTTGAAATCATCCAAAGCGCCAGTATACCCTGAAGCAGTAGAAAATTTGTAAGGAGTACGCTTTTCTTCGATTTCACATAGATAAGGGTATTCACCAATGCCAAGAAAAACAAAAAGGGAACATGAAACATGACGATATAAAAAGACCCGGTTAAGAATAATTCATCCACACCGTCGCCCCCTTTTCGGTAATGTGTAGCTGCAGGTCACTGAATCTGTGACCTGCGTCATTTTGTCATTCAACTATAATAAAGTATAATAAACTGTAGGTATATTGTCAAAGCTAAAAGAGGAAGAATCAGCGAATCCGGATACCTTACGACGGAGAGTGTCGCTAACTATTACGCCTCTGCCTCCGATACCGCATAGAATACCTTCCTACGCATGTTTCAAGGAATCCGGCAACACCTGGGTTATGGTCGGCACTGACAGCGGTTCCTATCATGTGGATACATCCTTTCGCGTGTGTACCGCTTCTTCTTTAGTGTGATGATTTTATCTATGAGAGTAATCGTCTATAACTCTTTTTAAGATATCGACCGTTTCCTTAATATCTGTCAATTCGTTTCTAAGTCTTTTGTTCTCCGATTCAAGGTCAAGTATCCTGATCGATTCCGCTTCCGCTCTGTGGTGACCATCTTCGCTTTTCTTACCGTCATCAAAAGCAATCTTATTCCCTGCGAATGCCGGTTGTTTTTTGGCCTGTTTCGGAATTTCAAGCGCGTAGTTTTCATCGGTATATTCGTTATTGTTGCCTCTTTTTACATAACGCGTATGCAAAAGCTTATGCGCCATATGCCCGTTGGGCACTCCTAAATATTCCTTGTAAAAAGACATGACATAGGGGTTTTCGTGTGATTTGCGAATTGCTTTGCTCTCATCTTCATCATAGAGGTTTTTCATGCGTTTTATCCGGACATCGGGATCTAAGCTTCGCGGTTGGCCTCCGCCTGTAATACATCCACCGGGACAACCCATGATTTCTATAAAATGATAGGGAGATTCCCCGGCGACAATCTGTTCCATTAGGATGTTTGCACCTTTAAGGCCGCTTGTAACCGCGATTTTTATTTCAAGACCATCTAAAAAGGAGTACTCCGGAAGAGGATTATTTATCGAAATCCCCGCCTCTTTTATGCTTTCAAATCCTACGATTGGCGTTATGTGCAGATTTTCAAACGGAATCTCCCTG